>NPIF01000155.1_pt1 | contig 316300 bp, 283 predicted proteins | sample 8637461 | NCBI WGS metagenome assembly NPIF01 (sample SAMN07420641, study PRJNA396082) | bioreactor metagenome | isolation source: sample BR12 brine-fed electro-methanogenic bioreactor BR | place: Japan: Kochi | collected 2016-12-09 | reverse complement strand
CACCTAAGATTGTCATCCCGTAGTGTTCCTGTACGGGATCTCATCTCTTCTGTCTCGCCCTCTCTTTTCTCTGGCGCTCTTTGACCAAGAATGAAGAACAAAGCTACTAGCTCTGTAACGAAGAACGTCATTACTACAATTTAAAAATGGAGTCCCCATTTATTTATCTGCAATTTCTTGTCGACTTCTGGGCTATGACATGGAATGATATAATTTTTCTGAGGTGAGAACTGATGAAGGGCCTTGATCAGATTCTAAGCGTACTGAAAGACAAAATGTATTACTTCAGATCGCGCTATCAAATCGAATCGCTGAGAGTCTTCGGTTCTTATGCCCGTAATGAGCAGAACGAAGAAAGCGATTTAGATCTTCTTGTTCGATTTGAAGAAAGTGCGCAGCTAACGCTGATTGACTACATAGACCTAAGAAATGAGCTGTCGAACCTCCTGTCAGTGAAGATAGATCTTGTTGATGAAAGCACTCTGAAACCTTTAATCGGAGAAAATATCCTAAGAGAGGCCATTGAAATTTGAAGCGCATATACTCAGACTATCTCAATGACATAATAGCTTAAAGCGATCTTATTTTCGATTTCTGTAAGGAAATCAAGAACGCTTCCGAATTTCTGAATGATAAAAAAACTGTCAGGGCAACAATCAGAAGCCTCGAGATAATCGGCGAGGCAGTCAAGAAACTACCGAAAGAAATAACCGACAACTACCCCGAGATCCCCTGGAGAAGCATTGCGGGAATGAGAGACATACTGATTCATGAATACTTTGGGGTGAATATGAATCTTGTCTGGAACACGATTCAAAAAGAGTTACTGCCCTTAAGAACTGCCGCCCAAAAGATAATTGACGACTGAAGTATATTCTACTGTTAACCAGGATCATTTCCCTTTGCATGTATCTCTTCACGGGAATTGAGAGACGTTGTAGCTTGTGTGTTTTCGTAAAAAAACGAGAGAAAGATCACATTCGAGAGGTTTGCTTTGCTCACGAGAATATCGAGATTCTTACCAGGAGCTTTGTCAGATGACGTGAACGGGTTGTCATCCCGTTGAGCCTGCCCTGACGCCCTAAGATACGCTGTACGCTTAAGAGCATAAAACCCGCTGATCGCTGTTAAAGGCGGTTCTCTGTTGACTAAAGGTTGGCTTTTTTGCCCGACGAAGTCGGAACTCGCCTCGCCGAAGGCGAGACTGGCCAGGCGGAGCCTGACTGGCCTGAGTTAGCAGACTGGCTCTTGGATGCAAATAAGGTCGCGTTTTTCGCTTCAAAGATCGAGATCCAGGCCAGAAGCACGAGGATGACAGCATATGGTTATTCTGAAAATGCTACATTCGTCATCTGAATTGCATTCAACATCTCGCTTGAGGCATTAGCTAGATATCCAACAAAAGACCGTCACTTGCCACAGAGATTCCGAATCGCTCGTAGAACTCTTCCAGATCTCTTTGAGGTGGATTTGGATAGTGAGAGAAATGATGAGCTACTACCAGACTGCTGTCGTCTGTGATTCCGATCTCCTTCATTTTGTGCATTGTAGTGATCACCTGTTCCGCAGTGTGATGATAGGGGAAGATAACCTCCTTCATGAATCCAAGAGTCGAATCTATTGCGGCAATATCGAGCGGGCCGTCAAGAAACTTTCTCAACTGCTTCAGCGAAGATTCATCAATGGGTCCTGTGTCGGTGGCATAAAAGAAGGATTTGCCCCCTTTCTTAAGCAGGAATACATAGGGCTGCTCCCCCTCCTTAACTTTGTGAATGGCAGGTATGGGGACGATGCTGCACCCATTTACCACGACTTCCTTGTAGGGCTCCGCTTCTATCAGCACCGTCTTGTCCGGGTCGAAGTATACCGAGCTGGAAATCATTGAGAGAACCGTTGAATTTGCCAGGACGCTCAATGCAGGAAGCCTATCATATGAAGCGTTGTACCTGTTCATTCTGTAACCGAAGTTTGGCAAATAAAGATGGTCTGAATGGGAATGAGTTATCAATAGCGTCTTGACATTGAAAAGCGTGACTCCCGCTTTATGAGCTCCGGCCATGATGTTCGGTCCGAAGTCAATGAGCAGATCGTCGTCGACATACACGGCTGAAGTGAGGCGAAAATCACCACTACCGGCTTCCATAACCCTTCTGCAGTTCTCGCAGTCACAAAACACATTCGGATGGCCCTCGTATGCCGCAGTTCCAAGAAATATTACTCTCATGCTCCCTCCTCTTGAGGATGGTTCGTCAGCGAGCGAAAATTGAAGTTCTCGATTGTTCAAAACAATCATGAATGAAAAAGCTACTCCTTTTCCGTTCGCTTACTCAAATGCTTTCCCTCTGTACATAAGTTCGTCTGCTCTTAAAAGAAAATCGGTCGGCCTCTTCCTCAAGCGCTGAGCTAGACCACTGCAATACTCCGCGGAAGGGCCGTCGAATGCTTTCGGTTTCTTCAGAAACCTTCTATCGACTTTGATTGTTCCTGCAGAACCAGTTTGGGGCAGCAATATAGGGGACTCTTTTCAAACCTGACGACCCAACTATCTTTACATGTCATACTCAAGTATCCGGGACATTGCCTTTACAAACTCATCGCCCCTCAGCTGGTTAAAGACATCGTTAATTGTCTCGAGGTTATATAGATCAAGCATTGTCACTGAGAGTTCTTTGGTGCAGCCGACGATTCTTTCGCGGCCTCTCCAGCCTATTGTGAGGAATCTACTGGTTATGAAGGCCGGTTGAGGCGTCGCTTTCCGACTGAAACTTTGGCATCATGCTCTCCAGAAAGGCAGACGAACCTTGCCAGGTTGTCGACAGGGTCTGCTAGTTCATTAAACAGCACTCTATTAATCGATATTTCTCCAATTTCACTTTGAAAAGCCTGGAGATTCTTTCCTGAACAAACATGAGTTTGGTCAGTTCACGTAGAAGCCGGACATTTTTTCGTGCCTCTCAGTCAGGAGGCCTCTAAGATTCTATTCTGTTCTTTCCCTTGTTCTTTGCTAGATACATAAGTTTGTCAACTTTCAGCAGTAATTCTTGAACAGATTCAGCCTGCCATTCAGTTACACCGGCACTGAAGGTTATCGGCAGATCGGCCGTTTCTTCAACCGAGTTTCGTATTCTTTTCGCCGTAGACATTGCTCCTTCCAGAACAGTGGAAGGTAGTAGTATTACAAACTCTTCCCCTCCATACCTGAAAGCATAGTCAATATTCCTTATTTTTGAAACGATAAGCGAAGAAAGGATTTCGAGTATCTCGTCTCCCTTCAGATGGCCAAGGCCGTCATTGAGCTCCTTGAAGTTATCGATGTCAAGCATAATAATGGAGAGCGGATTTCCGTATCTCTTGGCCCTATTTATTTCGTACTCCACTACTTCAAACATCTTCTTCTGGTTCATGAGGCCGGTTAAGGGATCTGTCTCGGCTCTTTGCTTTAGCAGCTCGTTAGCAGACTTCAATTCACTTTGCATCTTCAAAAGCTCTTCGTTCTTTCTGTCGATCAATCTGTTGACTTCTGAAAGCTCTATGTTTCTTGCAGCCATGTCCTCAATTTCCCTGAGCTTTTGCATAGCGGCAAAGGTGGCTCCCAGCTTTGCAATTACTCTAGCTTCTTCTTCCCTAAATATCTCGGAATTCAATCTTGCCATCTCCCTGTATTGTTCCAGGGCTCCCTCAACATCACCTTTTGCCTCATGGATCTCGGAGATAGCCCTCAGCTTCTGAAGGATTTCCGACTTGTTCCCCTTCGATCTGTGATATTCTAGTGAGTTTTCAAGGGAGACCAAAGCAGAATCCAAGTCTCCCGTCGCCTTGTAGTAATCGGCTTCGTAGCGGCACACATCCGCAAGAGAGTAGTCATCACAGTTTTCGTTTGCTACCTCACGGGCTTTCCTTAAGAGATCAATAGCCTCACCCTCTCTTCCGGTATACAGAAAGATATCGGCGAGGTTCATATAGCTATTGGGAAGATCGCTCTTGAGAGAGTTCTTCTCTTTGATTTCAATCGACTTTCGAATGAACTGCGCACCAGTACCGTCTTCTTTTATGTTCTCAATAGCTATTCCCTTATTGTTGAGATACTTGGCAAGAGACAGCTCGTCGTTGTCCCTTTCGGCAAGGCTAATCGCCTTTTCTGTATATTCTAGTGATTTCTCGTAATTCTCCATTTTCATGTAGACACCGGCGATGTTGTTGTAGACCATCGACAGCGACTTTTCATCTTCCAGTTCGTTGAAGACGGCAATCGCATCGGAAGCATATTCGAGAGCCTTTGAGAACTCACCTGATTGACAACTGATTCTTATCATACCGTTGTAGGTAAGACCGAGCTCGCGGGAAGTCATTCCTCGGAATTTCTCAAGTTCTCTGCCTACAGTCTCGAAGGTTACTAGAGTTTCTCCCGAGTTAAGCAAAGCTTGCTGGAACTTTCTGAGAAGCGACAACCTTTCCTCGACACACAACTCATTCTTTGAAAGATATTCCTCGTAATAATCAGTGTAGCTCTTCTCGTGATCTGTCTGGCCCATTTCATCCACCTTTCTCAAATAGCCGCTTCACTTGTCTCAAGCCTGTCCTTTCCTTTTGCTTTTGCTTCATAGAGCAATTTGTCCACAATGGAAATGAATTCGTCCGAGGACTCACCTTTCCACTGCTTCGCACCTGCACTGAAAGAGACAGCTATCTCAAGATGCTCTCGAAGAGACTCCTTCAATCTTGAGTAAACCTCCGTCGTCCTTTGCATATCCGCCGAGGGAAGGAGGATGAGAAACTCCTCGCCACCGTATCTGAAAGCGAAATCATTCTTCCTTATAGATGACCTAATCAGTTTCCCGATGGCTGCGAGTAGCTCGTCGCCCTTCAAATGCCCGTAACAGTCATTGATTGATTTAAAGTCGTCCAGGTCAAGCATAATCATGGTCAGGGGAGTTTCGTATCTCTCCGCTCTGGAAATCTCACTGTCCAGTACTGATTTCATCTTCCTGTGATTCAACAGCCCGGTCAATGAGTCGGTCTCCGCTTGCTTTTCCAGGAGCCTATTGATTTCCTCCAGCTTGGCTTTCATTTCCTGGAGTTCGTTGTTTTTCTCCGATATCTCTTCGTTGACCGTTCTCAGTCTCTTATTTTGCTCGGCCAGGTCGTTAATTTCCCTGAGTTTTTCCCTCGCCTCGAATGATGATTCCAGCTGGGCTATCGACCTTGCCTGTTCTTCCTTGAAAATACTCCGGCTCAGTTCCGTGATCTGTTTGAACGTGTTCAGGGCCTCTTTCGAGTCTCCCATCAACTCATATACTGAAGAGATATCGTTCAATACTCCTAGCAATTCAGTCTTGTTTCCGTTTTCTTGATGGTATTCCCTGACTTCCTCAAGCAGGTTGATAGCCGAGGCGAGATCTCCCTCACCTTTCAAGAAACGGGCTTCGTATTTCATGGCCTCGGCAATTGCATACTCGTTTTCGTTCGCTTTGGCGATTGTCCTGGCTTTTTCGAGAAGCTCGGCTGCTTCTGCTTTTCGCTCCGATTCGTAATACAGTTCGGCAAGGTTCATATAACTGCTGGGGAGCTCCGCGTTCATACCGTGCTTTTCCTTGATCTTCACAGCCTCTTCGAGATAGGGAATCCCCGATTCTCCTGTCTCTCCGTTTTCATGTATAATGGCGATATTATTCAGGCAGCAGGCGGCATTGATCTTGTCACCATTTCTCTCGGCCATTTGAAGGGCTTTGTTTGCATGCATCAATGCCTTATCGTAGTCCTTCATTTTGAAGTAAAGTCCCGAAGTGTTAATAATAACCTTCGTGAGCAGTTCACTTTCATTCTTTGTCTCGCATATTGCCTGAGCCCTACTCGAAAACTCTACCGCGCCCGCAAAATCGCCGACAAGAGCGCTCAGTTTAATCATCATATTCAACAAAGTGGCCATCTCTACTGTCAAGTTGCCGTCGAACTTCCTGAGTTCTTTCTCCAAAATCTCATGTGCAGCGACTGTCTTACCCTGCCCATTAAGGATGAATACCGCTTCTCTAAGATATGATAGCCCTCTTGAAGGTTCGTTCTCAGGCGTAGACATGTATTGTTTGAGCAACTCGACAACTTTGTTCTTATTCTCTTCCATATGGTCCCCGTTCCTCTGAAAAACCTCAGGTTACAGCTCCAATTAGCGCGAAAAGCCGAGAACGCCCTCTTACATTAGCGAAGTCGGAATTGTATACTAGCCATCAAGCGGTGGGGTTTCTCGATCGCCACTATTCCAATATACCGTGATTACTTCGAAGTTAGCAAGCTTCTTCTCAAGTATCACCGTAATTTCGTCATCCATTATCTTCATTCTGTTGTAGTTGGTAATCTCTACTTTACGGCCCTCCTCGAGAACTCTCAATATCCTTTCAGGCTCGATGTCTCTTTCATTCATTCTCAGAATCGCATGCTGACTGAAAGTGATCTCCCTCTCTTCCTCGCTCTGTTCTCCATCATCTTCCCTGCTTAAGTACTTTATCAGGAGTGCAGTGACTATCACAGCAAAGATCACGGCTAAAGTGAAAAGCATGGTTTCCTCCAGACATCCACTCTTTGGTCTATTCTCAATTTTCTAGTCTATCCTGATCAAAATATCATCCATAATATACGGATCTTTCTTGTTTCCTCCTCCGAAGTGATAACTTTTCGGCTCGGGATAGATATCGCGGTAAACTGCTTCAATTCCGTCGAAGTCCCAGGTCGTTATGTAAATGTTGAATCCCTTCAAATCATCTGGCCTTCCGATAGTCTCCCCGGCGATCCTCAGAATGACCTCGTTGTTCATCTTGTTTGTCTGGACCAGGGGAGTTGGTGAAATGGCAGTTCCGAAAGATCCGGGACCACTTCCATCTGCGGAGTATGCAACTATGGACCAACCGTTTGCGAAGATGAAGTAATCCCAATCTAGCCCATCGGGCATGGATGCATTCTGGAACGGCAGGACTGTAGCGCCCTTCTTGTCTGGGTCGTCTATGAAGATCTGGAATGTAACGTGATCAAATCCGTTTTGTGGTCCCCATGAGTCAGTCAGATCCTTTATCTTCATTCCCAAGACCAGCGAAGCCCCTATCTGTTTTACATTCGCTCCGAGAAGATCCATCTGGTTCTTGAAAGTAATGTCTGTAGGATACTCATATCTTCCCTGAGGGCCTCTGTCGTCGTCTTCGGGATCGGCAAGAGATGCCAGAAGCAATTCAGGGATGTCTAGTATTACGGTGTAGTCGTCACTGTAGATTGATTCTTTTCTTGTCTCACCGTAAATCTTAAATAGAATTGAATGAATTCCCGGATCGAATTTAGATATATCCCATTCGTAAGACCATTTTCCGTCTACGATCTCAATGTCTTCCGCTTCTTCAATTTTCGTGTCGAATATTATCTTTGCCGATGATGCTCCTGATGCGGTGCCTGTTATAGTGTAAGTCGAGTCTATCTTTTGATGATCTTCGAGATCTGCCGTGAACTCAATATTCGGAATCTCGATTTCGCGAGACTCATCCGAAGCGATTCCTACGTAGACTGAACGAGGATTCATTGACATAACGAGCTTCCCTTCTCTTTCGACGGGATAACCCTTTGCTAGCGAGTTGAACGTGTAGATCGGCTCGATGACCTGGCCCTCTTCCAGTCCGCTTTTCATATTTGCGAGAACTCTTCTTTCACCTGCAGTGTTCATTATCACAAATACCTTGTCGCCGTTGTGTTCGAGTCGGTAGGCAAAGATTCCAGGCCCGTTAGAGTCCGATTTCAAGATCTCGATTGTTCCGTATCTGAAGACCGAGTACTCCTGTCTGAGTTTCGAGAGATCCCTTATATAGTTGTAAAGCTCCGACTGAGTGTCAAAGTGGTCTATTCCGCCAGACTGAAAGCCTTCGGCAAACATAGTGGCTCTTGTCTCGAAGAATCCTTGTTCTGTGCCATAATAGATCACCGGAATTCCAGGGATTGTGAAGATGAAAGCTAACGCCTGTTTGAGGTTCGAAAGTCCTCCCCCTTTTAGGAATCGCTCCATATCGTGATTATCTATGAAGGTTAAGAGCCTGGTCTGATCGAGTCTGCTCTGTCTCACTTCAAGCCTGTATCCTAGATTTGCAGTGGCTTTCCCTTCTTTGAACACACTTCTAAGCTCAATGTTCAACGGAAAATCGAGCATTGCGTTCATGCCGGCATCAAAGAACTCCCCAATCACGATTTCTCCGCTGTCGTCGAAGGGATCACTCCTCACCCAGGCCTCTCCAAAGGTAAGGAATTCCGTTTTGCCATTCCTGGAGGCAACTTCGTAGACCCCAGCCTCACCGTTCAGGAACTCTTTCCAGAACTCCATAGGAGCATAAATTGCCGTGTCGATTCTGAAGCCATCGATATCGGCCTCTTCTATCCAGAAAGTGAAGGAGTCTTTAAGGGCCGAAACAACAGCCGCATTCTCAGTGTTAAGGTCGTCGAGACCCGACATCTGATAATTGAGCTTCTGGTATTGATCGTTGAAGTCAGAGATGTCCGGTGTCCAGTGATATATATGATCAGTCTCGTTATCTTCAAAGTTGTTCAGAGAGAATGGATATTGCTCAGGAGAAGATGTCGGTATGCTTTCTGTGTTCAACTCGAACTCTCCATTCACGAAGCGGAAGTAATCACCGACATGATTCGGGACAATGTCCTGAATCACCAGCAACCCCCTTTCGTGAGCTTCCTTAACCAATTTCCTGTACAGCTCGATGTCTCCAAAGTGTTCGTCGACTCTTTTGAAATCCCTGGCCCAGTATCCATGGTAGCCTCCGTAGTTCACCCAAGGATTCCACCACTGGTTGGCAACAGGAGGGGTGATCCATATAGCCGTTGCACCCAGTCCTTTGACATAATCCAGTTTGTCGATTATTCCTTTGAGATCTCCGCCGTTATATCTCGAGTTGTCGCTGCCGGATTCTCCATATCCCATGTCATCGTTGGACGGATCGCCGTTCGAAAAACGGTCTATCATAATGAAATACACGATCTGATCCTCCCAGGCAGTTCTTGCAAAGCAGGCCATCGTCACAAAAGCAATTAGAAGAAGAGAAAGAAGCAGCTTTTTCATGTCTCTCACCTCCAGATTTTTCAGATCAATATACTATCTAGAAACTCCCCAAGGCTCTTGACTCTTAATCGGTGTTCGATATGCCTGTTATACGGCCAATCCAAAATGTAAGTATTGATACCGTGATCGAGCAGGTTCTCAATATGATGCGGAGCGTCATCAACGGCGTATTCAATGCCCAGAACTTCACATAGTTCACCCTTTCTGGAGCTTACAATTACCGATACCGGTTCGTCAATCACCTTCTGAATCCATCTCTGAGATTGTATCTGAACGTTTCTTCCCTTCGTCGGGAATCTGGATGTAATAAAATAGAATTCGTGACGGCCTTCGGCAATCAAGTCGCCAAGCCTCATTAAGTCCTCCTCGGAAGCATATGGAGGCAGCGATTCGTAGAAATCTTCTGTATTCCTTATGACTTCCCACACCTTTTCTTCCATCTCAAGCGTGAGGTTGGGGACGCTTTTCCAGAAATCCCAGACCCTGACTTCGACTTCTAGCGGAACCTCTTCAAACATTTCGTGGGCGATTCTTAGAAAGGCCCGATTGAAGTCCGTAAGAATGTCATCTATATCGATCATTATCTTCATCGTTCACCTCCGTATAGAACAGTATATATCATAACTATTACCTCTTTTTTCTCTTTCGCCAAGTTTTTCAGTACGGAGTGTTTGTGGGATAATCGCAGTAGGTTTTCTCAAAGGAGGAAGTAGGATGTTCGAATTGAAGGAAGTCGCATTGATATATGAGACGAAGAAGCAGGCTCTGGCGGCGCTCAAATCGACAGACCTCAAGATAGAGAAGGGGGAAGAAGTTGGGATATTCGGCCCTTCGGGTTCGGGGAAGTCATCGCTTCTCTTCATTATGAGCACACTAAAGGAGCCAAGTCGCGGAGAAGTCAAATACGAAGGCAAGGAGCTTACGGCTCTTACTCCTTCCGCAAAAGCCGAACTTCGGCGAAAAGAGTTCGGATTTGTGTTTCAAGAGCACTTCTTGATAAACCACCTAACTGTCAGAGAGAATATTCTGCTCCCGCTGAAAGAAAAACGAGGAGCAAGAAAAAGGCTCGAAGAAATTACTACTGCGCTTGGATTGAACAAACTCCTCAAGCGATTCCCGTATGAGCTCTCACTTGGACAGAGTCAGATGGTGGCTGTGGCAAGAGCATTGATAGCAAGTCCGAAAGTTGTTTTCGCCGATGAACCGACCGCTTCCCTGGATGACGAAAACGGCAGCAGGGTAATAGAGCTTCTGAAGTCTTATTGCTCGAAGTCAGGCGCGACTCTGATATTCGTTTCTCATTCGTCTGAGATTATCGGGGATTTCAGAAGAAGACTCAGAGTGGAGAATGGCCAGGTCTATGAGGTTGGAGTGAATGCTTAAATACATGTGGTTATATCTCAAAAGAAGGCCGGGCAGAATTCTGGTCTTCATATTTGTTGTTGCTCTCGGTGTATCAACTAGCCTTGTGATTAGCTCAATCTTTCTGTCCTTCGGAGAGACGAGAAGCAGGATAGCAAAGATCAATGAGAGCTGGATTACGGTGCAGTATCTCTCTGAAAGCGGAAGAGACGAGTCAATTGATAGCAATCTCATCGAGGTTTTTGAAGACGTATTTGGTCTTTCAGATGTTATCCCGGTAGATATAGCCTATCTCGGCTACAACCTTTTCGGAAGCGCAAGAGCCAATTTCCCTGTTTATGGAATCAAGCAAACGGAGATATCTCGGATGCTGCGCGAGAGCAATGCCTACATTGCAGAAGGGACGGTATTTGCCCCAGGGACAAATGAAATCATTGTCTCCGATTCATTTCTAAGAGCCTCAGGAGTAGATCTGGAAAATGTCTATGAGGAAATCTCCGAAATGTCGAGCAGGGGTCTATATAGAGTGGTCGCATCGCTGGAAGGATCCTCGGTGTTTGGACTGGGGCCGTCGGGAATTTCGAGGGGCAAGGGATCGTTTGGCTTCCTGTTATTCGCTGAAGAAGGTTTCCTAATAGCAGTTGAAAACGAACTGAGATCAAGGATCATCGGAGAAGAACTTCCAGTTTCGATTGAAGGACCTGTTTCTTCCCGGGAGACCCTTGAAGGGCAGTATGCAAGTTACTATTTGGGAGTCTTGTTGACAAATCTCTTTGTCGCTCTGGTTTTCGTAATAGCTCTTACAATGCTTAATTCGGTAAGCATTCGTGAAAGAAGAAAGGAGTACGCTATTCTTGCCGCTATAGGGCATTCTCCCGGGAGTTTGAAGGTAAGACTCTTTCTGGAGTCGTTTTATCAGGGAATTGCTGGCTGGATCCTGGGCCTACTTGCGGGTGGAGCTGTTCTTTCAATATTCGAAGATCGCTTCCTCACGCCCAATGGTCTTTATTTAGGCGACAGCACCGTCTCGTCTATTTGCACGTTAATCATACCGTTCACCACGATTGTTCTATCTCAGATATTGATAGGGAGACATCTGAGAAGAGATCTCGTCGGTCTTCTGAAGAGCTCTGAAGAAAGAGTCGGTCTGCTTAAGAACAGATTCAGGAATGTCGGTTTGTCCTGGCTCCAATTTCCTCTGAGAAGCGACGGCTACAGATCTCTTTTTGTGAACATCATCGCGTTTGCCGTGCTAGTGACTGTTTTTGGTTCGCTTCTGTCTTCATTGACGGACACTGTTCGAGACAGCGGCTGGTTGTTCGATCGATATTCTTATATTCAGACCTCGGAATTGGAGGAGCTCAGGCTTCCCGAAGAAATTTCATCGAAGTCAACGGCTGTCCTTCCTGCCGATCTTCTCGACTCGGATGTGAAGCTTATGTTCGGCACCACGAAACTCTTCATTCCAGTTGTATCTACTGAGCATTCGAGACTTCTCTCGATATTCGACGAAGAGCCGGCGGCCGGTACGCTATATGTTAGCAGGAGTCTTTTCGACTTGATTGTCAATGGTTCTGTCAGCGGGTTGGATTACTCTTCGATTGTGGTTCTGCCAAGTCTCGAAAATCTCGCTGGTGTTCTGGTGGAAGACAGAATAGAATCTGACGGTCTCCTCGTATTATACGACGACCGTGATCTTGCAGGAGAAATCAGACGTTTCGCCTCGGAGATCGGTCAGGTGGAAGTAGTCGACAGGAAGACTTTCGAGTCGAAGATCCGGGCCGAGACGCAGTTCATGGAGTTGATTTCCTCGATTATCATCTATCTTCAGTTCTTCGTCGTCATAATAATCGGCGTGGTTACTGTTACAAGGGTGACCATGGCAAGAAGGAGCGAGATATCGATCAGAAACATTTTGGGACAGAGGAGAGACGAGATTGGTCTTCTCTTTTTCGGAGAACTTTTCTCAGTGCTTTTTACAGGTGCAGCAATCGGATATCTTCTGGCAACGGTCTGCTGGCAGATATTTAGATCCGTCTTTCTGCAGGGGCTTTATATTTCGTCGATCGTAGTTCCCGAGACACTCTTCAGAATCTCTGTAATGACAGTCATTGTTCTGTTGGCCGGAGTAATCACGGCAAGATGCTTTATTTCGAAACAAGATCCAATATCAATTATCGAAAGATAGGTGAAGAGATGAGATTTAGAGAGCTCGCTCGCCCGGGAGACGGGTACGAAACGGGGACTTTGAACAAGATCACCGATCTTGAGGGAATACGAGTCGGGCATTACACTTTGACTGAGGATTCACCGAGATGTCTGCGAACGGGAATAAGCGTCATAAGGATTCCTTCCGTATATGAAAGACCCGTACCGGCAGCTTCCAGCGTCTTCAACGGTTATGGAAAGTCAATGGGCCTCATTCAGATAGAAGAACTCGGGACCATCGAGAGCGATATCTTTTTGACCAACACACTTTCAATTGGAGCCGTACATCAGGGTGCTGTAAGACTCGCCCTTGAGAGTAATCCTGAATTGTCCTCGCTCAACGTAGTCGTCATGGAGTGCAACGATGGCTTTCTAAATGAAATTCGAGCGCTGGCGATAAAAGAAGAGATGGTTGCCGATGCGGTCGGGGACGCGAAAAAGGATTTCCAGCTCGGCAGCTGTGGCGCGGGGACCGGGATGGTCTGCTTTGGTTATAAGGGCGGGATCGGTTCGTCTTCAAGAATCGTCGAGTTCGGAGGCAGGAAATACACCGTGGGGGTTTTCGTTCTTTCGAATTTCGGAAGATCGTCCGACCTTAGAATTCCTTCTCTTGAATTGCGTTCCGAGCTACAAGATTCCGATAGGGAGAAAGGATCGCTCATCATGATCCTTGGAACAGACTTACCTTTGATGCCACTTCAGTTGAAGAGAGTAACGCGCCACATGAATCTTGCGATTGGGCTACTTGGAGCTCCAGGGCACCATGGAAGTGGAGACATTTCACTTGCTTTCACTACATCCAGAGAGTACAGTTTGCCCGAGCAGAGCTTAATGAACGAAGGGAACACGCTGAGTGAAATATTCAGGGCAGCTGTCTGGGCGTGCGCCGAAGCCATAGTCGATTCGATGCTCTGCTCAGGTGCTATGACTGGATTCAAAGGCTCTGTGGACTCTTTAAGAAGTGCGATACAATCAAACCTCTGATCAAATAGAGTTCCGTCGGTGATTTTGTAGACACTCTAAGAATGATATGATCGGAGCATCTACCGATTTGGAGATGAAAAATGGGCGATTCGAATTCTAGACCGGATTTCAAGGAAGATTCCCGGTCATGTCTTGATTGCTGTTCCACTATTGATGCTGCCAGCTACCGTGATCTCTTTTCTCTGGCAAGAAGCGGCATTCTGCTCTGCGGTGTATCGAAAGGCGGGAGCTGTACTATTCTCAATGCGAATCCCGCCGCACTCAGAATAGAACGCCTTTCAAGAGATGAGCTTGTTGGAGAAGAGTTCGAACGGGTGATTCCGGGCGCCGTTGATTTCGGAATCACAGACACGATAAGGGAAGTCAATAGTACGGGTGTTCCCCGTCACATTAGTCTGAAGCCCTGCTCGGATTCGAGAATAGATATCTTGAGAGACATGTCGGTTTACAGACTGAACGAAGGCGTTATTGCAGTCGTTTATGATGACCTCAGCGATTCGGTCGATGCTTGCGCGAAACTGGGAGAGAGCAAACCAGAGCTTGACAGATTGGTTTCTAATCTTCCCGGCATCGCTTTCCGCTGTAAAAACGATAAAGAGTGGACCATGGAAGTTGTCAGTAGAGGGATCATAAAGCTCACCGGCTACCGCCCAGAAGAGATTATTGGAAGCAAGAAACTTTCTTACTCGGATCTGATATATGCCGAAGATAGGGAGATGGTGTGGGACCTAATCCAGGAGTCCTTTGCAGCAGGCGATCACTACGAGATAGAGTACAGGATAGTGACCAAGTCGGGTCAGGTGAAGTACGTTCTTGAAAGGGGAAAGGTAGTTGCCGGCGAAAATGGGGGCGAAGTGTTCGTCGAAGGCTTCATCTCAGACTTCACCGATCTTAGGGTCGCGAGAAGAGAAGCCGAAGAGAGTAAGGAGAAACTTGAGGCCACCTTCTCAAGCACAATTAATGCGCTTTCTAGAATCGTGGAGATCAGAGATCCCTACACTTCGGGGCATCAGAGAAAAGTGGGGCTTCTAGCAGCCTCGATTTCCAGGAGAATTGGACTCGAAGATAGACTTTGCGAGAACATAAGGATGAGTGGCCTTCTCCACGATATCGGGAAACTCTGGATCCCTTCCGAGATTCTAAGCAAACCCGGAAGACTCAATCATATTTTGAGATGGTCAAAGAGCACTCTCGGCTTGGCTATGAAGTTCTAAAGGAAATTGAGTTTGATTTTCCGATCGCCGACTACGTGATTCAACACCATGAGAGGCAAAACGGTTTTCTGGATACCCTTATGGGCTAAAGCGAGAGGAGATACTCCTGCCGGCCAGAATAATCGCTGTGGCAGATGTTGTCGAAGCGATATCGTTGCACAGACCCTACAGGCCGGCACTTGGAATAGAGGTGGCAATAGAAGAGATCACTTCCGGAGCAGGTACTCTTTACGATGGTTCGGTTAGAGAGCTTGTCTCGACTTATTGAAAGAAGGATTCTCTTTCGAGTAGATCATGGCGAGGGAATCGCCTCGATGATATTTCTCTTCATGCCAAGAATCGGTATTCTTCTTCCCGTCACAAGTGCCTGATAGGTTCCTCCGACTTCAAGCATCTTGAAGACCCTTGAAGCAGCATAGAAGCCCTGGCTTTCGGCGTTTTGAATCACGAATTCCTCTCCGGTATCTGCCGTCACTCTGTAATCAGATTTTCCAGCTTCGGAATTGTCAACTTTCTCGACCACGGTTATTTCAATCATAGTCACGGCCCTGTCGCCCCAGGTAAAGACGAGGTAGAAAGCCAGTGCTACGAGAACTGTTCCCAGTACAACGAAGATCTCTCCCGAAAGATTCTTGAGTTTTCTTTTCAAACTGACCACTCTCCCCGAGTCGGAATTCTAAGCTCTTTCAATTTTCCAGGCAGCCTTCCTCAACCTGTTCATGATCGCAAGTCCCACACCTGTTTCAGGGAAAGGCTCGGCGATGATCTGAGAGTATTCCATGTTCTCTTTATTTCTCAGTTCTTTGAAGAGATTCGACGCAACCTCAAGGAGGTTGTCTCTCGAACCGAGAACGACCTTCTTGACCTGAACGGGATAATAATCCTTCATTTCTTCAGAACAAAGAACGAGAGACTTCTTTCTTCCAGCCACTATTCCTACCTTTGTGACAACCATTCCGGTTTCTCCTTCGACGAGTATTAATGGAATGTCTGGAGAATAATGCCGGTATTTCAAACCCGGCGACATCGGATCACCAAGAAACTCTTTTCTGCCCGAAACAAATTCCGGAATATGAAGATCTGGAAGAACTCCCTTCAGTTGATCCGGGTCGATCGGGCCCGGTCTCAATAAGGAGGGTCTTCCTCTCGAGAGATCAATAATCGTTGATTCCAGTCCGAAAACCGTCGGACCCGAAAGGATAATGCAGCTTACTCTTCCGTCCATGTCTTCGATCACGTGTTCTTCCATTGTAGGGCTTGGTCTGCCTGAGAGATTCGCGCTGGGTGCTGCGATAGGAACGCCCGAGAGTCGTATCAGTTCTTGGGCCACCGGGTGGGAAGGAAATCTGACGGCCACGCTCTTCAGCCCTGCAGTAACGGAGTCAGGTATTGCCTTGCTTTTCTCGAAGATCAACGTTACCGGCCCTGGCCAGACCAGATCCATCAGAGCCGAAAAACCGCCGACATCCTGTGATACGATTTTTTTCAACATCTCCATGGTGGAAATGTGTACTATAAGCGGGTTGTCCTGGGGCCTGCCTTTTGCCTCAAAAATCTTCTTGATGGCCGTTTCATCAAAGGTATTCGCGCCCAATCCATATACGGTCTCCGTAGGAAAAACCACCAGTTCGCCTTTCCCGATTAGTTCTGCAGCCTTCTTTAGAGTTGTTTCATCGGGGTTCTCGGAATTCACCCGTAAATAGACAGTATCCATTCTTCCTCCGTCGATCAAAACAATCTTCTGACTATTCTCCAGAGCCAAAGGGCTCCCGTAATTATAACACTCGCGATTAGTCCGGAAGTGATCGGGAACCACAATTCGAAATTGCTGCGTTTTATGTGAATATCTCCAGGAAGTCTTCCGAGGTTCAGACCGACTCTTCGCAGCAGAAAAAGAACAAGCGCGACTGTAATGCAAACAAGCCCTATTCTGATCAGCAGTTTCTCAAAATACTCCAGAATAATCACCTCTTTGTCTTCCAGATAGATTATAGCCCCTTTCCCGGGTCGACAAATTAGGTGCCCGTAAAGTCGAAACTATCTCGTAACAAGACGGGTTTTGAAGTGCTTTCAAAAAGCCAGCTAGCGAAAGTAGCGTACGCCCCAGGCCATTACGGTAGACCACAGATGAGCGCTCTGCGGCGGGAAGGTGACCGTAAGCTCTAGAACATTGAATAATATACATGGTTTTTGAGAGTCTAAGCGATTCGACTCCATAGCAGCACATTGTCTGCGCAGTTCATTCCGATTCGTTCAATCTGAGCATGAAGTCGGCCGCGTCGGTTCTTTCTTGCCAACCCTGCTTGGAGTAGAATCCGCGACGATAGGACTCTCTCGACCTGATGTTTATCAGTCTTATCCTGCAGCAGCCTCGCTTCTCGGATTCATTTACCGCCCTTCTCAGGAGCTCTCCTCCGATGCCCTTCCCTCGCCAGGGTGTTTTCACAAACAACTCTCCAACATAACCTTCGGCTCCGCCCATGAATAGATAAGGCATGAAATGCACGCTGGCGTATCCTGTCAACTCGTCTCCCTCTTCTGCAACGAGAATGAGGTGATCGTCTTTCTCCACACTCCACTGAACCATCTTTTCAATTCTCTTCAAGTATGTTTCCTCTTCAAGACCCTTGCCCTTGAACCATCCGATATCGACGATGATATCCATAAGACCTGCGGCATCTCTAGGTTCAACTTCTCTTATCGTCAATCCGTTTACACTCCTTCATCATCGTTTGCTCAAAGCGATTATTGCATTGAACAATGAGCAAAAGCAATCACTTCGTCCCGAATTGCGAAATCCACTTCAGCCTCTGTCCCAAAAACATTCCTCCTCACTGATAACCGGTATGTGTTGAAAAGCGACATGCACAGACTCATCAGGCAAACAAGCCCATTGGACGAAACTCCTGCAATGATTGTACCTTTACATCGAAAGATTCGACTACATTTTTGCCAGCTTTTTTCTGAACTGAAGCTGACTCGATCCCTTCAAACAGATGGTCCTCGGGCGGAAAAACCGGATCGCTCATTGCAGTGATTCAAACGCAAAGAGATGAGATAGGAGAGTTGTAAAACGCTTAACCAGTGTCTTTTGAAGAGCCTTTCAGGACTTAAGTTGTATTGACACCGCAACCTCACCGTGATAGAATGAACTCTGTAGGGTGGAGAGATGGCCGAGAGGCCGAAGGCGCGTGCCTGCTAAGCACGTGAGGGTTTATACCCTCCGAGGGTTCGAATCCCTCTCTCTCCGCCATTATATTGTTTATGGGTGCCCGTAGCTCAGCTGGATAGAGCGCTAGACTGCGGATCTGGAGGCCGGGCGTTCAAATCGCCCCGGGCACGCCATTAATCTTTCCTTATAAAACCATTTCCTTTAATTTCTCCATTACGTCTTTCGGTTTCGATATGCCGTATATGCAGTTGGCCGGGTTTGCAACAAACTCTTTTTCAGTGCTGACGCTTCCCACAAAGGCTCCCCCACGAAGGTTCTGAGTACCCGCATCGGTCGTAAAGCCGCCCATCACCCCTCTGTCTCCTGAGCCCATTCCAGACGAGGTTACAGGAATCACGTGACCAACTCCCATTATGAGTTCGAAGAAGTTTCTCTTTAGCATGACGTTCGTAATGTGTCTGGCGACAATCATATGAGAGTTTGCGCTGAACATTCCGTGGGTAATCTCTACTCCGGCATCGCTGAGATCGTACTTGAAAGACGTCCTGTAAATCTCCACGAAGACTACACCGAGCAGCCCTGCAACTATGAAAAGAAGAACCGGCCCGTTGTCAAACAGCGGCTTGAGATCATTGTAGGTCTTCTCGGGGAAAACGTACCTTATCAACCAGCCGGCAGCATTCAAAAGCGCCGGCCAGAAGAACCAGCCGAATCTCCTTCGGGAGAAAGCCAGTAGAATTCCTGGAACTACTGTCAAGGCTATCCAGATTCCTATAAGAAAAAGGCGATTGTTTCCGTCTATGCCCGACAGATCAAAATTCAGATAGAAAACGATTCCCAGAAGAAAATAGTAAGGATAGATAAAGTACCTGATCATAAAAGAGCGACGTGTTGGTTTAAGGTTCATTCGTATCGCCTCCGGCTTTTGAGATCATTTGAAGGAGTTCCGCCTCGAAGCTCTCTTGATCTTCAAGTACAATCTTCTCTGACTTTCCGTCTTTGAGAAAGAGCAGTGTCGCTTCAACGGGGGACAAGAGATCTCTGAGAATGTAAAGGTAGAACCGCATCTGGAATCGGTACTTCTCGATGAATCCGAAACTCCAATTCGCGTATTTGAAATCTACGATCCTCCACTTTCCGTCCTTCAAGTATAGTTTATCAACAATTCCGATCAAAACATACTTCCCAAACCCATGTTGAAAGTGGAATTCGCTTAACACTCTTTCGGAATCTTCAATTTCCTTGATGATTTGATGGTGGACCAGTCTGGAGAGAACTCTCTTCACTTCAGTCAGATCATCGTCGCTGAAGCTAACCCTGTCAACAGAGACCGGTCTTCCTCCATCGATGATCGATTTCAGAGTTAGGGGAAGTCCTCGCATGCTTTTCATTCCCAGCGGTTCCAGGATTCTGTGGGCCAGTAACCCGATATTTGCCTTTCGCTTAACGAGGTCCGGACTTCCGGTATCTGATTCAGTTTCGAACTCAGCCTCGTAGTCAGAAGTTATGAAGGTCGGCGAGAGGTATTTGATGTAAGAGGAATCGGCAACCGGCATTACCGAAGTGATTTTCGGCAATGAGAATTCAGTTCTAGAGGATTTGTCCTCAAGGGAAGCAAATTCCCCTGGAAAGAACGGTTCGGCTATTTCCTTCAAGTAACTGTTTATCTCGCCGCTTTCCGGCTCGAGCAGAGATCCTGAAAGCAAGATTGACCATGGGCGTGAAGAGTCTCCTTTCCCGTTTAAGCTAAGGATAAGCATTTCACGTGCCCGTGATAAGGCAACGTAAAGTGTCCGCTTCTCTTCTTCCAGTTCCTTTTCCTCTTCTTGTCTGGCCAGTCGTCCAATTCGGCCCTCTTCATCTCTGTCAGGCTTACTCTTCGTTATGAGAAATCCCTTCTCATCAAAGAAGAGCCGCTTACTGGAGTTTCTTTTTTTCCAGTACATGTCACCAATTACAACAATGGGAAACTCCAGTCCCTTCGACTTGTGAACAGTAAGTATCTTGACGCTATCTGACTCTTCTGTCTCGAGAGTAGCTTCAGATTCATCGCTCGAGTCGACAAACGCCCTTATGTTTGAGGAAAGCTCGCGAAGCGAACTACCCATTTTATCAAGGTCCTGAGCTAGCTCAATAAGCTTTTTCACGTTGGCAATCATTCTCTCGCCGGACTTAAGTGTCGCCAGCTTTGCCAGATACTCCGTTTCATCAACAAATCTCTGGAGAATATCGCTCGGGGAGAGCATATGCTTGAGCTTCCCGAATCTATGTAGCAACTCCTTCAGCTGGCCGAATCTTTCATCGTTGCTTTCCTGCAGAACGAAATACAGCGGAACACGTCTCATGTCCTGTCTGGCCCTCAGCGAGAGCATTTCATCCAGTGTAGCTCCAAAGGCCGGTGATAGCAAGAACGACGCGAGATTGTTGTCATTCAAGGGATCGACGAGGAGATCAAGCCAGGATAGGGGACCGGTGACCTCCGGCCTTTCGTAGAAATTTCTGCTGCCGATGGTGTAGAAGGGAATATTCATCTCTTCGAGAGCTCCTTCGTAACTCGAGACTCTGGAAAACGTTCTCAAGAGGATAGCAATGTCTCCAGGAGTTATTTGACGCTTTACGCATTCTCCTGACTTGTTTCTGAAAACAATTTCCTCTTCGAGAAGCGCCCGTATAGACTTTGCCACTCCTTTTGAGTCGTCCGAGGTCTCGCTGCCGATTATTCTCACTCTTGAGGCGTTAGTATCAATTTCGTACGGGATCGATTCGACGTCTTCCTCATAAACTGAACGAAAGAATTGGCCTTCAGGGTTCTCTTGCATCACTCTCTTGAAAAATCTGTTCTGGAATGAGACAAGGTCGGGATGTGAGCGTCTATTGATCCGGAGATTCTTGACATCTGCTCCGCTTCTTTTGAAGGTTTCCAATGTCTTGTTGAAGACCGATACATCGGCTCCTCTGAAACGGTATATGGATTGCTTGGCATCTCCTACGAAGAAGACATTGTTCTTTCCCTCGGCCTTGAGTAATCTGATTATTTCGTTTTGAAGCTCATCTGTATCCTGAAATTCGTCAACAAAGATGTATCTAAACCGATTGCTGTACTTCTGTTGCACATCAGGCATTTTCAGTAGAAGATCTCTCGTTCTGGTCAAAAGTTGATCGAAGTCCAGGAGCCCGGAACCCGTAGTTCTCATTTCGTAATCAGACAGAATTGCCCTGTAAGATTCCGCGAATGACTTCGAACCGTCGATGATTATTTCGGCATCCGAGCCCAGATCTCTGCCTGAATACTCAACGGGAGAGGGGTTAAGATAGAATGAGTGCCTCTCCCTCGACAATGCATCTTTCATCAGTTTAAACGCCTTATCGAGTCCCATCAGCCGAATGAGCGGCTCAATGGATTCCAGGTTTTCTTCGAAGTAGGTCCTTACAACCTTTTCCTCAAGAGAAGATCTCCTCATTCCGTTGATAATCTGAAATCCCGGATCGATTCCCGCGAAGAGGGCGCACTCCCTCAGTATCCTTTCGCAGAAAGAATGAATGGTGGAGATCCAGGCGTATGAGAGCTTGCTTCTCAAGAACTTCCACTTGCCCGGTTCACCTTGAGAGATCCTGAGATCAAATTCGCTTATCACACGGTCCTTCATTTCTCTTGCTGCCTTATTGGTGAAGGTAATTGCAACCACGTTGTGAACATCGAGCTGCTCGCCAAGCCTGAATGCTCTTTCAAATATTCCGACATACTCCTTAACCAGTGTATATGTCTTTCCTGTACCGGCAGAAGCGGTGACAAACATGTCGCTATTCACTCTCTGACTCACCTTCCCTCCAGGTGATAGCTCTCTTGACTGCTGCGAATTTGCAGTTGTAGCACTGGTTTGAGGAACGGATGAACGAGGGCGGAAATCTGCCCGAATAAATTCCTTCGGTTATTTTCCGGACCCATTCAAGAAGCTGAGACTCTCTAACGATTCTTTCTGCCTTTCTCTTGTTAGCAAACTCCCAGGACTTCTCTTCGTCTGAAGAAATCGTTCTGAAGGCAGATTTGTTAACTACCTTTCCGATCAGTGTCTTGAAAACCCCGCCTGCAACATAGTATCCTTTCTCTTGAAAGAGCCTGTCTGCAACGATTGAATACAGGAGAAGCTGCTTCTCGTCACCGCTGTCGCCTCTTTTGTAATCTATGAGATACATTGCGCGGCTCGATTCATCGAGATCAAGTCGATCGATTTTGCCTCTCAAGAAGAAGTCAGACTGCAGTTCTACGGGTTTCGTATCTCCAATTCCGAAGGCTTTCTCGAAAGCGAAAGGAACGAAATCTCCCTGCATGAAGTTCGGTTTTTTGGACTCTCTTTCCGTAATGTAGTCTCTGAGAATCTCTTTAAGCCTTTCGAATTCAAATCGAAAGACTACCTTGCTATCGTGCATCAGGTGTCTGGAGATATTCTCGGATAGAGAGCTCTGCCAGTCCCTGTTCTTTCCGGAAAAGAAATCTCTAAGAACGGAATGGAAAATGTTTCCCTCATCGAGGGCTGTCAGCTCAAAAATCCTTTCCAAAGAGACATCGAGACCTACAACGTAGGAAAGAAAGAATGAAAACGGGCAATCGTCGTAAGACTTCAGACGCGAGAATGAGAAAACCTTGCCGACGATCCTGCCGAGGTCTCCTGTCTTTTCGACAGACCAGCTTAACTCTCTTCCAAAATGGGAAAGGACTGAATCGAGCGGTTTCAGTGGCCCAAATTCCTTAAGCTCGTTCCATGCCTCGCTTCTGAACAGTCTTGCTGCCGCAATCTTCAGCTCTGATTCACTCATAGATGATCCCAGTTCCGGAATATATCCGAATCTTCTGCCTGCCCTTCTCCCCTCCCGAACGATTTCACCCCCCGAACTCTCCAAAACACTCTTCAGGTAAGGAGATGGAAGAATTGGTTCGCCGTCAACCGTTGATTCGGGCAAAGTAAACCTTACAGACTCAAGTGCCGAACTTACTGATATGTGTAGATTAAGTCTCTGGTGCATCTCCTCATCCAGAAGAAGATCCCTGGGCTTGATTTCCCCAAACTGGGTGAAACTATACAATGGATTCAAACTGACATGAGGGTATGCGCCGTCCACGAAGCCGGCAAAAAGCTTGACCTTTTTCTTCGAAAAGCGCGAATTTATCAGCGATTGCACTTCGACTCTGTTTGCTTTGCTCCTCGAAAGAGGGAATTTGTCATGCCTGAGCACAAGCATCAGATACCGGTAATACTCCTGCGGAGAGATCAGCTCCTTGCCCATGAACTTGAGGAGTTTCTCGAGATCGGTGAGAGTGTGATCAAAGAGTCTTCTGACTGCCGCGAATTCTTGCTCCTGCAAATCATCCCGATACTCATTGAAGGTATCTGTCAGTGAAAGTTCCCTCTCCCAGGCAATTAGCATTTCACGATAACTTCCCACAGCCCTCTTTCTCAAGCTTCTGAAAGGTTCAAGAACGGCGAAAATCTTCTCAATGGCGGGCACGAGATCGCCCTCAATACGTTCAACGATCCCGGCAAGCTCTTCCGCAGCGCTCAGTTCAAGCTCATCATCGGCCAGTGAGATTATGGCCTCGCGCCTCGCTTCAATGTGGTGAACAAGCCTTTCAAGGTGTTCCTGCCACGAGAGTCTTCTCTTTTGGAGCGATAGCCTGAGGCCAGCCCTCTCGTATATTATTCTAGACATTGAAGAAACGGACTCAAGAAATCTCGAATCGATTTCTCCTCCATAACCGCAGTCGCCCATTGCGATGATCTTCTCAGGCGGAAAACCCAGAACGGCAGTCTCTAGAGGAAGAATCAACCTTCTGACCGAGAGCGAGGAGTAGAGCTGCTCATCACCTTCAACTCTGCTGGGAACTCCATATTCCCGGAGCTTTCCCGAAAGCAGTTTTCTGTAAGCGAAGAAGTCCGAAGCGACAACTGAAATGTCGCCCGGTTCGTACCCCGATATGAGCAAGGACTTCACAAACCTTGATATGCCCTCAATCTCCGCAAAGATATCGGGGTAAACAACTACATCGACCGATCCGCAGGCTTGCTTCCCGCTTGCGGATGAGAAAAGAGAGTCTTTGAAACTCTCGAATCCGCCGGAAGGGGGCTTCTTCTCGAAAAAAATCCTTCTGATCTCCAGTTCGGGTAGATTCTCGCCTATTTCATCTACCGTTTCCAGAATCGAATCGATATTCGAAAACAGGAACTCCTTTCCGGGCTCTTGGGGAACGGTAATGAAAACCTCGTCATAAGCTGGAATTACGGCCTTGAAGAAATGCTTAAGAGCGTGACTGAAGTCGTGGAACCCATCAAGGAATAAATACCTGCCAAACTCCCCGGATCTGAGATCCCTTTCGCAGTCATCGATCTGAGTGTAAGCATCGAAAGTGTCAAAAATGCCCTTCTTTGATAATCTTTTTTGGAGCTCGACATAGATTGACTCGAGAATCGCCGACACCTCATCGTCTTCAGAGAATATCTCTCCAAAACCACCGTTTTCCTTTACATCGTGCACCATTTCAAGCAGATAATCGACGAATACCGGCGAATCAGCGAGTTCCCCTTTTCCAATTTGATCGAGAATATCCCCTATCTCCATCCTTATCAGATGGTTTCCCACATGGATAGAAGCCGGAGTAAGTGCGCTGAAAAGCCCGACGGCAAACTGGTCCATCGCAAGAAATCTGGAAGCGGGAATCGTTCCAACTCTTGAGATGAAGCTTTCTCTGAAATATCTGACATGATCGCCGGAAGGACCAACAAAAAAATAGGAAAACGGGTCTTTCCTGTGTACTGCCTCTAGCTCTTGAAGCATTCTTTCCGACTTTCCGGAGGCCGAAGGCCCGATGAAAAGCGTGATTCTCATAGATCTCCTCCCACTGGTAAGATTCTATCACCCACAAAGCAGTGCAGACAAAGAGAGACTGGGTTCCGGAATTATTATCGGAAAGAGGTGCTCCGTTCGATCTTGAAGAAGATCAAATTGAGATTCTTTGGGGCAGATTAGCTTCTTATTCGATCTACCTGCTTATGCAACTCTCGACTCCAGTAACGGCGAAAGTCGTTATGAGGAATTCCGGATCTATCATCTATGACGGCCAGCTCATTTCAATAGTATTCGATTATCCTCTCAATTGCTGACAAGAGCCTGAACTCATTGCTTTCCTCCTTATACAGCCGTTCTTCAATCCAGTTTCCTCGAGAATCGAAAGTGTAGTCGATCCTGAGGTGGAGTTCTCCCGAAATGTATTCCCTGGAGGTAATCAAGCCGGTTGAATCATAACTGTATTCGGCAATTACCAGTGTTTCGTCTCCGCAGAAGGCCTCGAGAAGAACGACATCTCCCTCAGCATTCCTCCAAATGGCCGTCTTCAGAGAGCCCGAGTATTCTCGAGAAACATAGAAGGGCTCCACAGGGAGTGAAACCCGAACTTTCCCTTCAGCCTCCCCGCCCACTTCATGCTTTTTGACAATTTCAAAGTACCCGTCCGACACTCTTCTCAGACTCTGAACGACTGATTCGCCTGACAGAGTATTGATTTTTCTATCGAAAATGAAATCTACATCACTGATTATCGTTTCTTCGTTCAGAGAAAGCAAGTTGTTCATTGAACCGATCTTCGAAAGACGAAAGTCGTCATATTCATAAATTACCCTGGAAGTGAGCTTGTTGCTTCCATCAAAAACCGATTCTTCCAGAACTCGACCGTCTTCGTCAAGAATGAGTTTGGTCTTTGAGAGAACCGCACCGAGTTGATTTGTTCTGACTCTGAGTATCTCCCGACCTTCCAGTCCATAAGTGATCTCGACTCTTTCAACCAGTCTGTGCGGTCCAAGAAGCGGAGGCCAGTAGCCATATGTCTTCTCTTCAATGACTCTACCGGAAGAATCATAGCTGAACTGTGTTTTGGAAGTGAAGTTTGCACTTGCGTTCCTGTAATATCGACTCTCCAGAACCAGGCCGGCGATATCGTAGGTATATTCGACTCTGCTGTATTCCTTTCCGTTCGTGTGAAGTGCGGTAATAACCGGCAATCCTTGCTCAGAGAATACCTCTATTCTCTTTGTCTCCCTTTTCTGTGGTTTCGGGCTGCCGGCCTCTTCGCTATAAGTAACCTGGCTAACCGTTATCCTTTCGATATTCCCCGAAGTTTCCTCGGTCTTTGAATCAATGGCCATTGCTGCGGTCGAAAGAAGAACCATAATAATTATTGTGCATGCGCTTCTCAAAAGATATCACCTCCGTTCGACTTTTATTGTTCACTAGGCATCTTCCCTTTCACTCCCTTTGACTGTTTTAGGAGGATTAAGTTTAACGAAGGCGAAGAGGCCCAGCATAGCTGCCCCGGCTATTGTAATTGCCGAACCTACTCCCAGTTTGTCGGCCATGAAGCCAATTAAGGGAGCGAATATCGCCATCAGCAGAGTCTTCAACTGTGATTCTACGGAGAGTCCCGAAGCCATTGTTCTGTGGTCGATTTTGTCGCTGATGTAACTGATGTTTATCGGTCTCCTGAAGTTCTCCAGGATGAACAAAAAGAAGAAGATGACAACAGCCAAGACCTGCAATGCAAAGATCTGAAGCAGACCGCTAAATATGATTAGAACTGCACCGAAAATATACGTGTAATTTAGGGCTCTCGCTTCATTTCCAAACTTGCCGCTTAGTCTTCCAGCGTTTTTGGAGGCATAGCTTGTGGCAATGTAAATAACGAAGTAGACTATGCCAACGATCACTGATGTGCGTTGTTCCTCGCCGAATGTGATCATAATCGGAAGACCAAGTGCCAGGGCTTTGAGGATCGGTTGAAGATATTCCTTAACAACTTTGAAAAACGCGTCGTAAAGAGAGGAATTTAGCACTCCTTTGAGAGCGTCTCCATTCCTGAAAATCCCCAGAAAGGCTTTGATCGTTTCTCTTCTTTCTCCGGATCTCAACTCGCCGTCAAGTTCCTTGGGATAGAGCATCAGGTTGACGAGATTGGCGGCATAAGGCAGGGCAGAAGCAAGGAATACTATCTTGTAGCTGCCAGAGTAGAATACCAGAAAGGCGGCTATTAAAGCATTGATTGCCGATCCAAACTGTGATGCCGCTCGAGTCGCTCCGTAGTAATGAACCTTCATGTCGGTCATCTCATTGATTCTCAAATATTCCAGTATCATTGCTTTGTGAGTTCCTGTACGGAAAGCCTCTCCGAACGCGAAAGCTATCATGGCTATCATATAGACATAGAAACCGGGAAAAAAGTAAAAGATCATAAAAGATGAAAGATAGGACACCATTGACAGCACCATGGATAACCTTCTACCGTACAAGTCGGCGATTATTCCAGTTGGGAGCTCAAGGAAATTCGTGGCTACTTCTCTTACGGAAATAAGAGTTCCTATCTGAAGAAAGGAAAGGCCCATCTCCCTGAAGAATAGTATCAAGAATGGATCAAAGAAACGAAGGTTTTTAAGAAAACCGTACGCAGCGAATCTGTAGAATTGACTGTCTCGTTTAATCTGCAACTACTACCCCTCCCGAAGAGTTTAACTAGAGAAATTATACTCTGGATAAACTCTCCGGGAGGGGTAGTTCTACTTAATAAGAAAGATTCTCAAGATTAGCGGGATGAGTATCATGGCGCTCATGACCCACTCCCATTTCTTGGCGGTCTTATAAGCCGAATAAATAAGAACGGAAGCAAGATAAACCGCAATTGCAATATATATGAATGTCACGACACCGGCATCTCCTTTCCCTTATCTACCAAAAGAAGCGCGACGGCAACGATTACAAGACCAACTATGAAAACTGGATAGAAGTACCAGCTGTTTGCGAATCTTCCCACCGCGTTCGAGTAGATTATGGTAATGGTAGCGAATATCATCGTAATGAAAAAGGCCGGCATCGAGCTCAGCCAGATCTTGAAATAGTTCTTCTCTCCGACAACATGAGCGGCGAATATGCCGGCAAGGGCCGTTGGCGGCACCATATCTCCAAGGCCGGCGAGCAGAGAAAGAGCCGAACAGACGACGATGTCGTTGTTGCCGAGAAAGGCAAGCAAGAAGGGAACTCCAAGCACCGAAGCCGAGCCATAAGATGAGACGGCGCCAAATGCTGGAATACCCAGGGCGATTCCGGCCAGTAGAGCTCCTTGCGGAAGGCCGTTGAGGAAGCCCACAATAAGACCCCGGACGCCGTTCAGTGTCATGATCTGAATAAACATTCCGACGCCGATGAGTATTGATAGAATTCCAAGAGAGTTCTGTATGGCCGATATTGAGATCCTAAACAGATTGCCTTTTGCCCCCGTTATGGTTGCGACTATCGCGGAGAGCATGAAAATCAAGGGCAGACCGAGGGAGAAGCCCCAGCTCACGTTTTCCAGAACCATAAGTATTACCATCAGAATCAGAGGCAAGTACACTGCAAAGCCCTTGATCGGTTCCCTCTCTCTAGTCTTCCCGAATTCCTCGAGATCGACCGGTTTTACCTCGCGAGCTCCGATTATGAGCGAGGTGACAATTGCCAGGGGAAAGGTCATAAGAAGAAGAGGGGTGGTGAATCCGATGTAAGGCATGTCGACGCCCTGACCGATGATCATTGCGGGCAAGTTGATCGGAGGTGCTATCATGCCGTAGATTCCGCTCATTGCGATTATAGAACCGGCTCTTCGCTTGCTCAATCCGAGATTCTTCAGCACCGGGAAGGCAATTGCACCGGTAGTAAGGACTGTAGCCGTTGACGATCCGGTTATCATGCCTGCAATCATTATGAAGAAAGTGAGCAATACGAGAAGAAAGGTTGGTTTCTTGTGAAGGGCGATAGTCATGTTGCCTGCAATTGTATCAAGAAGGCCAGACACTTTGATTGATTCCATGAAAATCATCGCAGAGCCAATCACAAGTATGGTGTCAATGTAGCCAAATCCACCTTCCACGAGATGCCTTAGAGGGAAGAACTCCCCGAAGACTATTGAGCCAGCCAGTGCGGAGAACATCAATGAAACGGAAATTGGGATCTTAATAATTGCCAGACCCACGAACGTTATCAGCATTACTAAAAAGTACCAGACTTCAGGCGTATAGATGACATTCACCCCCGGAAATTCAGTTCAAGTAAGAGAATATCCCATTCTGCATGACTTCCTCATAAGAAGGAAGATTTTCGACCTCTACCGTTTCACCAATCATCATTTCGTAAGCACCGAACAGAGATCTTATTATCTGAAGCTGTAAACCTGCCCTATGGCTCAACGGATAATCGGGATCGTTGATAACATCAAATCTGTCTCTCCATGAATCCTGTCCTGGATTTGGTGTCTCCGAAAGGAATGAAAGCGAGCCTGTCGCATCTCGTATCTCAAGATGGCTGAGACCTCTGAAGGCCTTGTTTGATTCCTCAAGCTTCACTGAAACACCATAGAAGGCTTCTATTTCCATAATCGCTACGGCTCCGATTTCCAGAGCATCAGGATGACAGACCAGTGTGTAAGCCAGGCTGCTACCTGATCGTTGATTTCCCTTGCTGTCGATGTAGCTGTCAGGCGTTCCGCTCTCATGCATGTCAAGATTGAAATCCACTTTCTCGGTTTTTACGAGCTGGATTATTGCGTACGCAAGCTGCTGAGTAGGATTTCCATCTGCGACTCCCGGATACTGCCTGTTTAAATTCCTGGATTCCGCCCCATCATCGAGAGTGAAATCAGATTGAGCATGTTTGAAGATCTCCGGGTCAGGAATGCCCTGATCAAGCGGATCGGTTCTTCTGTCGCCGTACACTAGGAACCTTGAGCCCGATCTGCTTTCAATCGGTATCAGATGAGGTGACTTTCCCGTCTCGTCAGCTATTGAAGCCGCGCTGATATTTGAAAAGGGAACTACGATTACCCTGCCTTTCGTAACTACAACATTTTCTATGAAGACTATCGCTGCGGTTGTGCCCGAGATCTCTCTCGCATGGGTGCCTCCCATTAGAAGAAAGGTCGGCCCTTCGACGCCGCTGTCCATGAAATACACGGGAGTATCCATATTCGTGTTTCGCAGTGGAGAGAAATAGTCAGATAACCAGCCGATGTCGGTAACGCCGTATCCGGGACGCACATCCGGTCTGAAAAAAGCTCCGAAGAGTGCGGAAGCTAGAAATAGAGCCAGAATCAAAACTGCTTTTATTCTCATTAGTTTTCCTCCAAAGAAATAAGGGGCGCAGGCGCGCCCCTTCTATTCATATTGCTATTTGCCGAAGTATTCGGCCAGTACGTCTTTCAGGTCAACTGTCTTTTCGAAAGTTGCCAGGGGTACTCCGGCTTCCTCGCTAAGAGATGTGAAGAAACCGTCTTGATCAGCGTCTGATTTTACAAAGTATGCGTCTGCAAAAGGTGCTAGTTCGGTGACTATTCTGTCTGAAGAAGCTCCCCTCCTCGATTCACCCTCTAGATTACAGATAACTACCTTTACACCACTTTCGTTTGCAGCTTCGGCGAGTGACTTCACTCTCAAGATCTCTGCCTCGATATCTATGTTGGCAGCCCCAAGGCCTTTTCCACTTGCTCCAACGACCAGCACAAGGGTCTTGAACTGAGAAATTTCTACGGTCTCAACGCTAAGAAGCTTTTCAAAAGTGTATTCCAGCTTGATCATCTTTGCAACTACTGTGAACTGTAGCGCACCGGGAGACTGCCCGGCCGAAGTAACTGCAACGGGTTCTTCAAGAATGAATCCTTGCTCGGTCCCATCTGCAGCAAATCCTACAGACACGACGCCGATAATCAGAAATACAATAAGTAACCTTTTCAAATCACATCATCCTTTCTATTTCTCAAAATTCTGGTGCAGAAGCAGATCCTAATCTTCTTATGGAGCCGGCTCCTATCATCAAACCGTTTTCTTCAACAGAAACAAGATTAGGGCCGCCAAAGAAAAGATCGGGGTAGGAGTACACATTTAGATCGTGGCCAAGAACCTTTTCGAGGAAGTCAAGAGTGGTCTGCGGATAGCCTTCTTCAATTCTAAGATCCTTGTAAGTTGTGTATCCAACGAACTTGGGAGTTCTTATTGCCTGGTCCACAGGCATGTTGAAGTCAATCAGGTCGACCGCCAGCTGAACCATGGTGGAGATTATTCTTCCGCCTCCAGGTGTACCGATTACCCAGCGAACCTTTCCATCTTTCTGAATTATTGTCGGGCAGATAGTCGTTCTCGGTCTCATTCCGCCGGTAAGGTTGATGACGTCTCCTTCTCTGTATGAAGAAGCGAAGTTGGCCATTTCGTTGTTGAAGAAGAACCCTTTGAAATAAACGCTTGTACCGAAGAAGCTCGAGATCGTCTGGGTCCAGGCTACAGCGTTTCCGTCTTTGTCAACTATAGAGAAATGGGTTGTCGATGGCGATTCTTCCACTCCGCTTTCATTAGCGGCTACCGACTCGAGAGCTTCGAGAAGCACCTCTTCGTATGACGCTCCGTCGGCGAAGGGGTAAGCGTTTCCCTGATAGTCGTAGTAAGAAGCGGGATCGAAGGCCTGTGACAGATCGATCGCCATGAATCTTGTTTTCGCATATTCTTTGCTCATGAAGGCTTCGTAAGGGAGGTCGTAGAACTCGGGATCGCTTATGTAGGCTCTCCTGTCGACGTCTCCAAGAACAAGTGCCTGTTGAATAATGTGAACTGCCAGAGGATCGTCCCAGCTCATTGCGGGAAGATTGTAGTTCTCAAGGGTATTGAGAACGGCGATAAACTGAGGGCCGGAAACCGGAGGATGCGGTACGTAGAAATCATATCCCCTGTAGGTTCCGTGAAGTGGCTCTCTTACAATGGCCTTGTACATCTCGAGATCTGATTTCCTCATAAAACCGTCATTCTCAATCATGAACTCTTCGATCTCATCTGCGAGACTTCCCGTGTAGAATGTATCGATGCCTTCCTCTTTTATCCTTTCAAGAGTCTCTGCCAGCTGAGGATTCGTGAATGTCGATCCTACTTCCCATACGAAACCTTCGTTCAAGAAATCGAAGCCGTTTTCGAGTACCAGCTCGTATTTGTCGGAAGTTGTCTGGGCGAACGTCTCGTCAACTATGAATCCATCTCTTGCAAGATCGATTGCCGGCTGGATAAGATCTTTAAGAGGCATTGTTGCTCCCAGCAGCCAGGCTTCCTTTATTCCGGCAAGAACTCCTGGAACACAGGCCCCCCTTGGAGTGTAATTTGCTTTGCTTAAGGTCAGTCCGAGCTCGGAAAGAGCATCGTAAGAGGCAGCCATCGGAGCGGCGCTCCTGAAGTCGATAGCAAATTTGCTTCCATCGGCCATTGTGATTACGGCATAGCCTTCTCCGCCTAAACCGGACGCGTAGGGTTCGACAACGCCAAGAGCAAAACTAACGGCAATTGCAGCGTCAACAGCGTTGCCTCCCATCTCGAGAATCTTTGCGCCGACTTCAGCTGCGTAATTGTTGACTGCAGCCACCATTCCATTGCTCGAGGCAACTGTTGGAGCAGTCACGGTAGCAAACGAGGCCGTAAACGCAAAGGCGATAAGTGTAACGAGTAATACTACTTTTTTCATTCTTTCCCCTCCAATCTAGAAATGTGTGTTTCTCATGAAACTGGATTAAGATAAGTCCCCAGACCATCAACCAGCCCCTCGTAGGGCGGAATGTCCGAAAGAAGGATCATCCTCTCGGGAAACATCATGTTCCAGGAATCGATTAGAACTCTGATTGTTGCCACATGTCTCGCGACTCTGAGATCAAGAGGATATCCGGTTTCGTCATATGGAGCGAACAATTTCCCGTCTTTGGAAGCCTGCAGATAGAACTTGTCGATCCCTTTTGTAACGAGATCTTCCGTTGTCTTTCCCCGCAGTCTTCCCTGTGAAGGATTTGATACTTCTAGAAGAACGACTTGCGCGTCGGAATTATCTCCGATCTCTCTGTGAGTAAGCCCTCTGAGATTGACTGGAGACTCTTCAAGCCTGATGTCGACACCTTCCATCTCGAGCATCATCTGAGTCATAATTGCCAATTCTGCGGAATCCTGGTGAAAGACGATTGCATTGTTTACTGGATATTCCGGTGAAGACTCGTGCAGATCGCAAACCAGATCTATCTCCTCTTCGAGCACGAGATTCATAATAGCGGCAGCTACCTTTTCGGTAGAATAACCGTCTTCTCGTCCGGGGAAGGTCCTGTTCAGGTTCGAAACTTCTCCGCCTCCCAGCGTGGCTCCCGTCGGGTGAAGATATATCGTCGGATCGGGCCACTGAGAAATGGGATTAGTCCTCCGTGAACCGAATCTGAAGACTCTCTGCGAGCCGTCCGGCAATTGTATTGAAAAGAACTGAGGAGAACCTTCCATCGCATCATTGTGGGTAAAGGCGCTGTGATTGGATCTAGGTATCACATAAATAGTTCCCGAAACTGCAGACACGTTCTCGATAAAGACAACTGCTGCAAGAGTACCACCTGGTTCGTTGGGATGCGTCCCGCCGAGAAGGAGAAACTTCCCCCCATCTTCGGAGCCGTTGATCACATAAACCTCAGTGTCCAGCATAGTGCCTTCAATAGAGGGCAGCCATTCGCTCAACATTCTGATTTCCGTCACGCCGGAGCCGGGAATAATCGGCGGATCTTCCCACATTGCTGTGAACGAAAAGGCTGATAAAACCACAACCACTGCAACAATAGCAACGAAAATCAGAAATTTGAAATGTCTTTTCAAGGATACCAATCCTTTCCGCCCTGGAAGATTATCTGATAATGAATAATCCTTGTATCAAGGAGCCAGGCAGCAAAAAACACCTCGAGGTCATTGAGACTTAATCAGTAATCTGGGGGCTCAAAAATGATGGTACGATATAATCATTATACTACCTAATCGCACTTAAAATGGTCTTTACAGAAATATCAACCTATCATTGACGAAGAAGACAAATGACTCGAAAAGAGGGAAACTGCTTCAGCATTTGCCTGATTATTCACAATTGACTTTGTACGCAAGTGATAACTGAATCGACCCACGTGTGTTAAGTGTACGAACTAGAATCTTGATGTAAGAATTACGCTCGGGAACCAAGTCGGGCTGATACTCTCTTACAGATGCTTTGGAGGCTGAAGATGAGATGGTTGGGATTCACGATACTGGTCTTCATGACTCTTCTTCTCTTTGTTCAAACGGCAGTTTCGTCGCTTGAATCGGAGAGCTTCATGGTCCCCTTTCTTTCCATAATCGTCGTAGGCTTTGTCTGGGACGCATTCCGGGAGTTACCGGCAAAACAACCGGCCCCGAAGGAACTGAAGGGATACCCGATGGTGTTGATAGCGGTTGTTGCAGGCACACTTTTGGCATATTTCGCCAACATTTACCTCGGCCTCGGGGCTATTATTGCAGCTTCGCTTGTCGGTCTCGTCGGTGCTGCCACTGTGAAGGAATATGCTGTGGAGGTCTATTGCGGAGCCTTTGTCGGGATGGTCTCTCCCGATGTACTTCATGATTTCGGACACACTGTCATTGCAGGAGTGATCGCGGGTACAATATTCTTTTTGACAAGGGATGTGTTCAAGGGATATGGCGGGAAGCTCGGAGCGATAGCTTTTAGTAGCTGGATACTTGTTTCAATCAGTTCCAGATGCAGGTTGCTCGATGAGCTCGAGGAATTTCGTCACTTTGGAGTCAGCATAATGCTCTTCAGTCTTGGCGCCGCCGTCCTAACCTATTTACTAAGCATTAGGCTGAGAAACGGCCCTGTATTTGCCTCCAGTTTGGTCGGTCTGCTTGGAGGGCTACTTCTTCCCGCATTTGGTGCCGAAAACGCGGCAGTACTGGCGGCCGTTGTGATGGCTGCCTCCTTTGTTGGCATGTCCTCCAGAGAGAAGTTAAGAAGCGAAGCGGCAGTCCTCTTCAGTGGACTGATTATGGGGATAATGTTCATATATAGCGCGAATCATTTCGGAGGAGCCGGCGGAAAACTTGGAACGCTTGCCTTTGGAAGCGTGGCATCATCGAGGGGACTGGTATCCCTTGGAAGGATGATTATCCGAAAGAGAGCTGCTAATAAATAGACTACCGTTCCAGCATTAAAGGAGATTCGATGACATGGATTACTCCGTCTCTGCACAGAATATCTCTTTCAATTATCGGGATTCCGTTTACGGTTGACTGATCACTTATCCTTATTTTCAAGGGCTTTCCATTAGCTGCGAATATCGTCTGAGCGATCCTCAGTTCAGAATGGAGGTATTCGTTTGGAATGACGTGAAAGGCGAGCAGTTTCTCCAGGGATTTTCGGTCGCTGGAGATCAACTTAGGATACTCTTCGAGATTGAGGAGTGCCTCATTTGGTACAGCAAAGACGGTGATACGATGCTTCTCATTTGATTGTATATCTAGATCCAGTGTTTCGAGAAGCGACCGCATGAGATCGAATCCCTTTTCTTCTAGAGTTTCCTTGATTGATGGCAGGTTTCTTCGCGAATTCCGGGGGAACATCACATGATCGATAACGTGAATGATTCCGTTTCTGGCCTCTATGTCGGGCACGCTTATTAGAGTGTTTTGCACGCAGAGTCCTGACTCAGCTACTTTCACCTCAATTATCTCTCCTTGCAACGATCTCAATTCGTTTTCAAAGATCAAATCACCAGTTGCGAAGAGACCTTCCGATATGTGATAAAGAAGCACCTCTCTTAGCCATTCCATGTCACTTAGTAGAGCTTCCATTGTTTCACGCGGTATTCTGGCAAAGGCAACATCGCTCGGCACGAAGACGGTCATCGGACCCTCACCTTTCAAAGCATCCACAACGGCCGTCTCTTCAAAAGCAGATATTGCCACGTCCAGTATTCCGGTATTCCTCATTACCTGGGCGATGTCGGGTTCTTCACGGGGGAATATAACCGAATCTACTACATGAATAGTGCCGTTCGATGCCTGGATGTCCCTGACCACCATCGTTGAACCGTCAACTCTAATTCCACCTCTTGAATCGATCGCAAGTGACTGACCGAGAAGCGTCTCAAGCTCTGGATTCTGGACGATCACTTGAGAGCATAGGCTTCCTCGAACTATGTGGAAGAGAAGAACTCTCCGCATAAAAGACAGGTTGTTTGAAAGGTCTTCCGCAGTCCTATTCGGCAGCTGCAGAAAGGCACTGTCGTCAGGTGCAAATAATGTGAAGGGTCCCGGACCGGATAGAAGATCTTCAAGTCCCGCAACCTGAACCATTTCGGTAAGGGTACTCAACTGTTCAACATCGTGCAGGGTTGAAAGAATGTCTTTCTGTCCAAATGCCATTATTACAGCAAAAAACAGAACCAGCAGACCAATTCTCTTTCTCATCGCTTCACCCTCCCTTCTTGACTTAGAAGAAGTCGCTCACATCAGGATTCTACATCGAATATCTTATTTCCCGGAGCAAAGTGAGGTGTGTAAATGAAAACGAAAGGCTGGTATCTTCATCCGCCTCGGAGTAGGCATTGGAGGAATTACTTCTTTGGTTTTTCTTTCTTGGTTTCTTTTCTTGCTTCTTTCTTAACTTCTTTCTTCTTGTCCGCCATACTGGACACCTCTTTTCCTCGCGGCTCATGTCCGCATCAATTGAATTCTAGCGCTGTTCTTTGTAAGTTGCTTCTTATATTTATCCTGCTATAACAAATACTTGGAATGAAAACTCATTGCTCCAATTGGAGAGCGGACAAACAGCAATATTGTCGACTCGAAGAGAAGTTGAATTTCATTTGAACACGAACCGCCCGAAGATTCACTTTGCCGGCCAAGCGCTTGAATTGTACGATCTTCACTGAAACGAAAGGAAATCAACGGACCTGCAAGTATAATATACTTACATTAGAATTGAGGAGGCCATGATCAATGAGGAGTATTTTGATAAATGGAGAAGTAGCATACAATGCTTCTTCTCAAATACTTAACAGCAACACCTTCAAAGAGATTCTTGCCGAGTTGATAAGAGACTCGGAAGAAAAGAAGAATTCGCTTCTTTCATTGTTCGAGCCGTTTTTGAAGAATACAGATACGGTAGATATTTCCACAAAGTACAATATCGAGGGGATTATAGAGCTTCTTCTTGCACTTACGATCGATCCGATTGAGAAGATTGACGGTTCGCCTTATTATTCCTTCCCAAAGATGAGCAACAAGAAAGAACTTCTTGTAAGGTTTGTCGAGAGCTTGTTTTCTCTGTGGAGAAACAAGCACAGATTCATTGTTAAGAGAGATGAGTACACCCCGAATCGCTTCGATAGAATTTTCAAGCAGATGGTTCTTGTAAGAACTAACACCGATCTCAAGGGTTTAGTTCTCAGCCTTTACAGGCAGATACTGATAAATGTTTCCGATATCAGACTCAAAATTTTGAGACAGGAGCCGGGTGGTGCTCAGGTGGGATTCATTGTGGACCGCCCTGAAGTAGATGAGAGAGTTAGGGTAGCCGGAGCCGACTTTCTGTACGACATGGCATGCATCTGGAGTATAGTCTTCGAGCCGCCGGTAATCTTCTATACCAGGTCAAACAAAAGACGGGGATTGTTTAAGGTCTACGACAAGCCCGTTCTGAGAAGACTTGATATTTCTTCGGGAAAAGACTGGTTCTTGTTCCCCATTCACGTAGGCTCCAAACTTGTCTTCGTAGTGGTTAACAAAGAGTACCTGGCTCTGGCCGCCGGTCTGGGGAATCTATTTGAGCTCGCAAGTTTTGACATTGTCAAGCATAAGAGACCCGATGGTATTTATGTCCTCGGAGTAGACAACGCCTTTTTCGAAGATAAAGAAGATTACAACGGAGTAATCTACAGAGAAGATGACGGAACGTATATTGGTATAGTAGGAGATGACCCTGCAATCGATTATTTTGGCTACATGAAGAAGATGATACTCACGATTCACAATCTTCTTGTTATCGACGAGGGGAGGTTGCCGGTTCACGGTGCCCTGGCGAACATAAAACTTAGGAATGGGGAGAAGGCCAACGTAATGCTGATTGGCGACAGCGGAGCCGGTAAGTCCGAAACCCTCGACGCTTTGAACAGGCTTTCTTCGGAAGTATCCGAGGTAAACATCTTGATCGATGACATGGGATCTCTCGACATAACTTCATCCGGCTCCGTGGTCGCTTACGGTACTGAGACGGGAGCCTTTGTGCGTCTGGATGATCTTCAGCCGGGGTACGCCTATTCAACGATGGATCGAAGCATATTCATGAACCCTAACGAGATAAACGCCAGGGTGATTGTCCCCTATTCCAACTATACGGAGATAATTAAGCCGACAAAGATTGATTATTTCCTCTATGCGAACAACTTCGACGAGAACACCGAGGACGACCTTCGCATTTTCAGTGACCCTGCCGAAGCGGCGAAGGTCTTTTCGATGGGCGCCAGGATAGCCAAAGGTACTACATCCGAAAAGGGTCTGACCTACAGTTACTTCGCGAATCCTTTTGGAGCAATTCAAAGGCGAGATAAACATGAGGTAATAGCCGATCGTTATCTAAAAGCCATGATAGAAGCGGGGGTAACGGTTGGAGAGGTCAGGACGAGGTTAGGAATACCGGGATTCGAGATGGACGGGCCTATGCGAGCCGCGAAGGCTCTGTTGAAGGCTATAGACGAGCAGGACTGAGATAGAGCTAATACCTGCTACAGCTGGTAGAATCTACCAGTATTGGCGATGACAGACGTATTTGTTGGGTGGTGAAAGAAGTGTCGAAAACCGTAATTGAAGTAATGAATCTCCGGAAATATTATGGCGACACGAAGGCAGTTGACGGAATAGAATTCGATCTCAGAGAGGGAGAAGTACTGGCCATTTTAGGTCCCAACGGTGCCGGCAAGACCACAACTGTGGAGATGCTTGAAGGATTGAGAAAACCCGACGCAGGTAAAATAGAGTATTTCGAGGAGAGACTCCCTCCTTCCAGTGAAAGGGTGAAGGAGGAGATCGGTGTTCAGCTCCAGTCGTCGAGTTTTTTCGAATATCTCTCTGTCAAGGAGACTCTTGACCTTTTCAGAGGTCTTTACCGGAAGAGGATTCCATCAAAAGATCTGATCAAAGAGGTCTCACTGGAAGACAAAGAGAAAACCTACACAAAGAATCTCTCGGGAGGTCAGCTCCAGAGATTGGCGGTTGCAGTGGCTCTTGTGAATGATCCGAGAGTAGTATTTCTGGATGAACCGACTACCGGACTGGACCCTCAGGCAAGGAGAATGTTGTGGGAGACAATATTGGCCCTGAAGAAGAAGGAAAAGACGATAATCCTTACGACCCATTACATGGAAGAGGCAGAAAGACTGGCCGATAGAATAATCATAATGGATTACGGAAAGATAATCGCTAGAGGGACTCTGGATGAGCTAATTGACTCTATCGATGCGGAAAACATCGTCACTTTCAGTGTTCAGGGAGAGGATCCCGTACCTGGAGAATTTCTGGATATGGAAGGTCTTCAACATGTTGAGAATCGCGAGTATTCGGTGACAACGAGGGATGTAGAGAGAATTCTAGGCCGGCTTTTCGAGAGATCGAAGAGATTTGGCCTGCTCCTGGACGACGTTACGATTCGAAAGCCCAATCTGGAGGACGTCTTCATCACTCTTACCGGTAGAAAACTGAGGGACTGAGGTGATTCCATGAGCAGATTGTGGAACTTCACGTCAGGGCTTTTCAAGAGCGAAATTAGAGAGTTTCAGGTAATGTTCTGGAGTTTCATATTTCCGTTGATTCTCTACTTCATCCTTACGTCGGTTTTCGGATCCTTTTACGGTAGCGATGCGCAGGGAGTGAGTTTCAGAGTCGGGATTGTGAGGGAGGAAAATCTTGCGGGATTTGGAAAGATTATCGATGAAGTCATTGAAGGGATCTCCTCGGAGAGCGGTCCGTTTGTCAAGAAGGAGTACGGGTCAATCGATGATGCTATAGTTGATCTTAGAGAGGGAAGACAGGATGTCGTGCTCGTCATTCCCGCCGGAACCAACGCTAAAATGACAAGCGCGCTGGCACTCAAGATGGGAGAAGTGCCCCTTCAAGTTCACTATATCAGCGGCAAGGAATCGTCCACAATCGCTTCGAGCATTATCGAGGAAGTAATTAACGAAGTGAATCTCGAGATTGAACGGCGGGGCGAAGGAGATTTTCTCGATATTGTCACGGAGACCAGAGTTATCTCCGCAATTGAAGAAAAGTCCTTTGACTACAAAGAGTACATCTTTCCGGGGGTTGCTTTGATGATGATTCTCTCGGTAGCTCTTCTAAACAGCCCTTTTGGTCTAATTCAGTACAGAGTGTCCGGCGTGAATAAGAAACTCTACACAACTCCTTTGAGATCTCTTGAATACTTCGCGGGTCACTTCTTCAAATTGATAATAACTATGCTGATCTCATTATTACTTCTGTACCTTATGGCCACTTTTGTGTATAGGGTGGGCGGTTCAATCTTCGATATCAGGTTCATCTTGACTCTGCTCTTCTCAATGATTGTTACGGTATCTTTCGGTCTAATGATAGCTTCCTTCTCAAAGAAGCTCTCAACAGTTAGCGTTCTTGGGCAGAGCTTGTACCAGATAATGATGTTTCTCGGGGGCCTTTACTTCCCCGTATTCGATCTCCCATGGGGTATCCGTTGGTTGGTCTACGCATTACCGACCACCTATCTTGTTGAGCTAAGTAGAAGGGTAATGGGCTACCAGTTCGCGCCGCTTTCGGTTGGCTGGCTGATAGCGGTACCTCTAATCTGGACCACATTCTCACTGGTCGTTTTTGCCGTGAATTTCAAGAAGGTGATGGGCTATGAGTAGAAACAAGTTGAAAGCTGTCTTCATCGCCTTTGCAAAGGAAGCGTTTAGAAACAAGCTCGAAGTCTTTTTCACGCTGTTTTTCCCAATGATATTCCTGCTGCTCTTCGGTTTCTTTTTCGGTGGCTCCAGTGATTATCAAAAGCCCTCCGTAGGGCTGTATCAGACCGGAAGTTACGATATTTCTCCGGTTATCGAGGAGACGGGGGCATGGAGTCTAAGCCACTTCGATGATGAGACGAGCCTGGAAGAAGAGATAAGAAGCGGGGATATCTTGCTGGGAGTTGCGTTCGATGGCGAGAAAATCTCCTATCTCTACCGTGAGGGTGATGTTGGTCAACTTAGTACAATAGAAATGGCAAGGGCAAGTATCTCGGCGGCCGTTGAGAAGAAAATCAACAATGTGAAATCGGTGATTGTTGTTGAGAACATTCCCGAGACAGCCGGAAGAGTTCGCGCAACCGATGTCGATTATACGATGTCAGGCGTCGTAGCGATCTCACTCCTTTCGGCCGGGATGTTTTCAGTGATCAGCGTCTTTGGAAGGTACAGAAAGAGGGGAGTTCTTGATAGATTCAAGATCACTCCGCTCAAACCCATGACTTTCATTCTTGGAAGCACTCTGACGAGATTCCTGGTCAGTCTGGTGTCAATCATCCTTATCTTGTTAGTAAGCAGACTTTTGTTCAAGACAAGCTTTCAGATTGATTGGCCGCTTTTCCTTATATCGATAGTTTCATCAACTCTCGGGATGATGGCTCTTGGCCTTTTCCTTACACTTCTCTTCAGGAATCCGGAAACGGCCGATTCGGCAGCCAGTATACTTATGGTGATAATGATCTTTCTTGCAGGAATATACTTTCCTCTGACATTCCTGCCCGGTTATCTGAGAACTATATCGATCTTTCTTCCCGTAAAGTACGTGGCTGAACTAATGAGACATTCGCTTGGGATAGAATTGGTTTCCACCGCGTACTTTGTTATTACCAATATCGTGCTGTCTTTCAGTGGAGTATTGCTTCTTTACTTCACTGGAAAGCGTTATTTGAGCGCTTCTTGAGAAAGAGCGCATGATCAGCTCTTTGAGAAAACATGATCAAACAATGTTTATGCAAAGAATCTGAAAGGAGGCTTTTTGAGTGAGTGAAACTGTAAAAATCGCTGAAGGGATCCACTGGATAGGAGTGAATGACTTCGAGACTCATCTTTTCGAGGCCCTATGGCCGCTTCCAAGAGGAGTTTCCTACAACTCATATATTCTGATCGATGAAAAGGTCGTTCTCATCGACACTGTCAAGGGGCCTTTTTTCTCGGCATATCTCGACAAGATAAAGTCGCTTCTTCCCGCTGGAAAGAAGATCGATTATCTCGTGGTTAATCATATGGAGCCCGATCACTCCGGTTCGATTAAGGTTTTGAGAGAGGCATTTCCTGAAATGATTGTGGTCGGAAATGAAAAAACCATTGATATGCTAGACGCCTTCTATGGAGTGACCGACAATGTGGTCAGAGTTGAAGACGGCGAAGAGCTGAACATTGGTTCAAAGACCCTCCGGTTCTACATGACCCCTATGGTGCACTGGCCAGAGACGATGATGACACTTGAAAAGACCACGGGGGTGCTGTTTTCCGGAGATGCTTTTGGAGGTTTCGGCGCACTTAACGGCGGGATATTTGACGATGAAGTTGATGTCGATTTTTTCGAGGACGAGGTGCTCAGGTACTTCTCAAACATAGTCGGTAGATACAGTGCAATGGTTCAGAAGGCCTTCGAAAAACTCAAAGGTGTTGACATAAAGGTTATCTGCGCTACTCACGGACCCGTCTGGAGAAAGAACCCTTCAAGGATTCTCGATCTTTACGATCGCTGGAGCAGACAGGAGACAGAGGAAGGCGTCGTTCTGGTATACGGTTCAATGTATGGGAACACACAGAAAATGATGGAGGCGGTGGCTTCCGGTCTTGTCGAGGGGGGCGTCGAGAGAGTCAGGGTTCACAATATCTCTACGATGCACATTTCGTTTATCATAAGAGACATCTGGAGATACAAGGGCCTTGTGATGGGGAGTTGTACCTATAATGCGGAGCTCTTCCCTCCGATGAAGCAACTGGTTAGCGCGATAGAGAACAGGATGATGAAAAATCACAAGATAGGCGTTTTCGGTTCCTATACCTGGAGCGGGGGAGCCCTGAAAGAACTTCAGCAGTTCGCTTCGAGATCGAAGTGCGATCAGGTGGGCCCGGTGATTGAGTCGAAGAGTTGTCCAACGCAAGAGGATCTCGACAAGTGCGTTGAACTGGGTCTGAACATGGCAGCGGCGATAAGGTCATGAATTGCTGCCTCTCCTTCTGCAAAGTCGATCGGGACACATTCTGTGAGAAGTGTGATCGGCGCATATCATTGAAAGATCTATTTCATACTGAATAGCTCATCTATAAGTATTTCAGAAGGAACGACAAGGAGCCTCTCAAGTAGTAGAGGCTCTTTCCTTTCTTCTAAGCTGCTCCTGACGTTTGCCGCACGCGGTCGCCCCAAACTGCGATTATTTCTCCGTCGGCTTTCGCGTCGATTACCTCGCAGCTGTTCGAACAACCGTTGCAAATGAAGCTGTAAGGCCTGAAATCAAGATTGAGATAGTCAAACTTGAAGGAAGATTCCACAGCCTTTCTCTCAATCTCTTCGCGAGCTAGAATCGCGGGCCTATAGCGCCCTCCCCGTCGAGTTCGGCCCACGCCTCTTTGATGGTCTTGCCTTCCAGGCAGAGATTTCTGAACTTCTTCCATCTCCTTGCTGAGGAATGACTGGCTCTTCGGAACTCGCTCCTGGAGACTCCTAGTTTCCCGGCAATGAGACAAATCAACCTTGGTGAAGTGATGTCTTCAGTGTTGTTCTGAATGTCAAGTGTGAGCAACTTCGACCTGGCGGCCGGGATTCCATGTTCTATCATGTCTGGTAGTCCCATGAACTTGGGACAGAAGTACTTGCTCTTCTCAACTGAAACCATTCTGGGCACAAATACGTAATCAACGCCCTGATCGACCAACCTGAGGACGTGACCGTTGTATATCTTGATTGGAACGCTGATCTCGGGAACCGAAACCCCGTTCCCTTTCTCAATCGTCTTCTTTCGGTCTTTTAGGTTGTGATTACCTCTATTCCCAGTTCTTCAAACAGATGGACCCAATACGGCCCGTAATAATATATAAGAGAGCTCCAGGTATTCCTATCTTCAACTTATCTCTTCCTCACTGGCCCGTACCGACAGGGCGCGACATTTGGCCAATATCAAATATAGCACCCGTTGTCGACTGGAACAATGCTGGCAATGTAGTAGCTTCTGATCAGGACCAGTTTCGGACAACGCCTGTGTCTGTCGGTTTAATCTCTCTTTAATAACATCCGGGATAAACTTTGTTCATAACCAAGCGAAGAAGGGAGGTAAAGAAAATGAAAAAGCTACTGTTCTTGATTGTCTTGGTCTTTGCGTTTTTCTTCTCTGGGTGCGTGGATCTTACTTTGCCAGAGGCTGACAGGGGAACGGTGAGAGTTGTTCTTACCGATGCGGTAATCCCTATCGAAGAGATTGACTCTCTTATGGTAAGGATTGAAAGCATAAAGCTCTATGAGTCCGAGGAGCTTCCTCCAGATGAATACGAGCCTTTTGTGATTGTGGACGAACCATTTGAAGTAGACATTCTTACTCTGGTGGGAACGACTTGCGAACTGCCCGACACTACAGGAGTCGTCGGTGTATATAACCAGTTGCGGATAGAAGTGTCTGCGGCAACTATGACGGCCAATGAGATAGTCTATCCAGTCACCGTCAACTCTGGATCACTGAAGATCAACAATCTGGGCCTCGAGATCATCGAAGGTTCTGCGACGAATGTTGTTCTTGACTTTGACTTGTCAAAGTCACTGAAAATCAACGGCCGGTGGGAGGACATCGTCAGTGAAACTGAGACCTCAGGCGAGAAGAAGAGCCACGAGGACAAGGTCCACATGACGCCCGTAATCCATGTTCGCCACGGAAGCCTTTTTGATGTAACGGGAATTGTCTCTTCGGATCAGTTGCCTCTCCTTGTAGCGCTGTTTCCCGAAGGTGGAGGCGAGGCTCTTACGACGTTTACCCATATCGACAATCCGAATTGGGAAGCAGCAGGCGAATTCAGATTCTGCAAGGTTGGACCGGGGGAATATAGATTGGAGTTCTTCGACAATTACAGTGATGAGGGATTCTCGGTCGATGAAAGCGAATCCAGATATCAATCCTCAGTTACCGTTGCAGACAAAGACGTCGATCTTGGTACAATTGTCTTGGTTGAGAAATAGGTGTTGCAAAGAGTTAAATCTCGATTTGTCATCAAGGAGTTTGGATTGATTAACTGGAAAGCACGAGGGGTTCATCTGTTCAATACTGCCATTGGTTTGCGGAAGTGAAGGTGAAGCTCATATGAAGAAAGTCATTTGTCTTGTCTCCGCTATTGTTTTTATGTTTTCAGCCGCACTTTCGGTGGGTACTGTGCTCGAAAGCGAGCAGTCTTTGCTTGGTTACCTGGTTGGGGGCGAGGACTTTGAGCTATCACTCAGCATCACCTTAATTCGGAAGGTGCAGCAGGTAGCTGCTGGCGAGATTCTCGCAATGTTTGTTCTTCCCGAAGGGTTGATAAGGGTAGTGACCGACTCCAGAGTAGTTACGATCTCTTCAGATGGTGAGATTTCCGAAATAACGGAAACTAGCAAGGCCGGCATTTCATCAGAAGTAAAGATGATTGACGCTTTCTCTCTTGTTTCTCTGCAGTCAAGGGAGGAGGTTCGCGGTATCTTTCTAGTACAGGAAGAGAACGGTCACTTCTGGCATGTAATAACTGAAACTAAGTCCTACAGGTTAGGAAGCAGTTTTGCTTCAACGCTAAATGTAATGGCAAATGATAAGGCGCTTGAGGAGGCCAGTAAGAGACTTAAGAAAGCACTGGGTGAGGAAGAGGATTTGACTCCTTCGGAAAAGCCAGGCAGGCCAGATGATCCAGGCAGGCCAGATGATCCAGGCAGGCCAGATGATCCTGGCAAACCCGATGATCCAGGCAAGCCGGACACTCCTCCCGGCAAAGAAAACGGAAAGAATTGATGCTCGATGAAACTCTTGATAGTTGAAGACGAGAAAAGACTTCTCGACAATGTCGTCTCTTTTTTTGAGCGTTCGGGATTTCTTGTGGATGCCTCTCAGAACGCAGAAGAAGGACTTGATCTTGCCCTTGAGCGAAGCTATGATTGCATTGTCCTCGATATTCTCCTGCCTGGCATGAACGGTTATGAGTTCTGCCGCTTTCTGAGAGAAGAGATGAAGTCCGATGTCCCTATAATAATAATCACCGCACTGGGCGAAGTTGACAACAGGATTGAAGGACTTGAGATCGGAGCCGATGATTACGTTCCCAAACCATTCGATCTGCGTGAGCTGGAAGCCAGAGTAAGGGCTCTTGTAAGACGAAATCAGCTGAAGATAGAGTCGATAGTTCAGTACGGTCCTCTACGTTACGATTCGAGAAAGGAAGTCTTTGCCTGCTCCGGGGGAAGATTGGACCTAACCTCGAGAGAGGTTTCGATCCTCGCACTGCTCTTCCGCAACCCGGGAACCGTCTTCTCCAGAGAAGAGATAACCGATAAGATCTGGGAAACAGGCTTTGAACCGCGCAGCAATATTGTTGATGTCTATATTAACTACATAAGACGGAAACTGGAATCGGCGGGGATGTATAACATGATCGAGACAGTTCCGGGAAAGGGGTACAGATTCAGGAGCTTGACAGATGACGGTTAGGGGAAAGATCTCACTCCTTTACCTTGTAACTTATGGCACCGTGGTGATTTCACTGGGCCTGACGGTCTTTTTTGTCCTGAGGAATCTGGAATTTCGCAGGATAGATAATCTTCTCCTATCATTTCATAACGATATAGTCAACACGTACAAATTCGCAGGTCAAGAAAACAGACTTCTGAGCCTTGCGGGAAATGAAGACTTTGGATTCGCCATATACATAGAAGATGAACCAGTAGCGAGTTTTCGGGCTGAACCGGAACTGTTCAAGGAAGTTGCAGGAATCGGCACAAAAGGCGACCATCGATATAGAGCGACTGTCGAGCTTATCGAAGGAGCCGAAGAAAGATTCGTGACTTTCTACAATCTCGAAAAGTCTGAGGAGTATCTGAAGTTTGTTCTTGCAGTAGTGGTCTTTTCCTCGTTATCGATCCTGTTGGCCGTAAGCCTCATTGGAACAATATTCACGAGAAAACTGATAAGACCTTTTGAAGAGGCCGGCAACCAAATGGAGCTAATCAGCAGAACGGGACTGAAAGATGCCAGAATTGTGCTCAAGAAGAGTGGAGACGAGGTTTCAAAGCTGGAAAGCGAAATCAATAAGGCGCTGAGTAGAATAGAGCAGTTGATTAACGATGCAAAGCAGTTCTCTTCAAGAATCGCTCACGAGTTGAGAACGCCCCTCGCAGTGATGAAATCGAATCTTCAGCTCTCTTTGACCGGCAATTCTTCGGAAGAGAGTATGCACGAAGCCTTGAGAGAAACCCTTGAGGAAGTGGAAAAGCTCATAAGACTCTCTGAAGAGTATCTGCTTCTGTCGCGCTCAGAGACCTCGGTACCAATCGAGAAGAGAGAGATAGATCTCTCCCGACTTGTCTTGGAGACTACTGAGAAGATCATGATTCTTCATCCCGACAAAGAGATTGAAATACAGATCCTCCCCGAGATAATGATCAGTGCCTCAGGATACATGATCGAGCACGTTGTAATGAATCTTCTTGACAATGCCTGCAAGTATTCTACGGACGACTCTGTGGAGATCAGACTGACCCGTGAAGAGGAATTCTCTCTGTTATCTGTTTCCAACAAGGGAAAAGCCGTCGATTTCATGAACCTTGAAGAATCCGTGAAGGAAGTGAAAGGTCAGGGATACGGTCTCGGTCTGAGAGTGGTCTTGTCGATTTTGCGTGCGCACAATCTTAGGCTTGATTACGAACATGAAGAGGGCGTCAATAGATTCATGATCGAATTTCCCTGTGAGACCTGTTCTCAATAGCATAAGACACGTCCTGGAAGCCGGCCGACTCGTCGTCTGCACCCATTCATAGGTTCCAGTTTGAGAGTAGTCTGGTAAGATCGAGTATCACTGACAGCCGGAGGAAGAAAATGAAGCTAAATGATTTCAAACTGGAAGTTTACTTTGAAAAGCACGAGTTCGACGCACCACACCTTCTTGCTCAGTCGGACTGTGAAGCCATGACGATCGGCGAGTTGCTGAAAATGGCCGGCGAACCCCCCTCGAAGTTCATGGATACGTGGCTTGGCTACACCGAAGTTCCCGGCAATCGCGATTTGAGGACACAAATTGCCAGGCTTTACGCGAGCGTCAAAACGGACGAGGTTCTGGTTCACTCAGGCGCGGAAGAGGCGATCTTCAACTTCATGAATGTCTTTCTTCAGAAAGGCGACCATGTGATCTGCCAGTTTCCAGTTTATCAGTCACTGTACGAAGTTGCCAACTCAATCGGATGTGAAGTGACCCGCTGGGAACTGAGAAGAAGTGGTGAAGAATGGCGCTTTGATGTAGATGAACTGAAGGATCTTGTTCGCCCAGAGACTAAATTGGTTGTGATAAACAATCCTAATAACCCGACCGGATACCTTGTTTCTAACAGAGACCTGATGAAGATCGCTTCCTTTACCGAAGAAAGGGGGATTTTCGTTTTTTCCGACGAGGTCTACAGAGGGCTTGAGCTTGATCAATCCATAGAGAAGCAGGAGTCCTTTGCAGATATTTCCGACAACTCTCTTGCACTTGGGGTGATGTCGAAATCCTACGGATTGGCCGGGTTGAGAATCGGCTGGGTTGTATCACACAACAAAAGCGTCCTGGAATCAATGACTAGATTCAAACACTACACTACGATCTGCAACAGCGCGCCCTCGGAGTATCTTGCCTGGAAGGCGCTGTGTGTAGGTGATAAGATCCTGAAAAGGAACAGAGCGATAGTTGTTGAGAACTGGGATCGAGCTGCCCTATTCTTCGAGAAGCACTCGTCGGTGTTCAGAGTTTCGAGGCCAAAGGCAGGACCCATAGCATTTGTACAGTTCGTTGGAGGGGATGTCGAAGACTTTTGCTCGGCGGTCCTGGAAAGCGCGGGAATTCTACTTCTTCCCGGATCGATGTACGATTTCGAAGGCGGCTTCTTCAGAATGGGATTCGGCCGAAAGAGCTTCGCAGAAGGGTTGGACCGGCTGGATGAGTTTCTGGAGTCATCCGATAGATGATTATTCATTTAAGCGACCACTGTTGTTTATATGTGAACAATAGATTCAGATCGACCAGGCTAAAGGAAATGCTGATCCCCGGGCGAGATTCCTTAACCTGCCGGCAACAGCTAGACCGGTTGACTTTAACGATTACTCGTGATATCATTATTGGTGAAGACGCTTTCAGAGCGTCTTTTTTCTTTCCTCTATGATTCTAGATGAAGCTCTGATCGACGAACGTAGAGGGGCGGTTCATCACAGCTTTCGGCGAATAGCGTTATTCTACAACCACCTCTTCCCCCGCGAAGCGCGCCTTGAGTACCCCGTCAGCCGTTCAAGAAAAAGAATTTTTTCTTCGTTCCTAGATCCGCTGTACTCCTTCCATTGGGGACTCCAGTGTTTACATCCAGTTAACATACGTATCCTGATGAGCCAGTCAGCTCACGCGGACAGTTCCGGCTTCGCCGGGAAAAGGAGCCGCTGATCGCTGGAAGATCCGTCCTTCGTTGTCCGTCCAAGAAAAGGAATTTGTCCTTCGTTCCAGAGCGAGAATCTGTTCTTCGTTCTTGGTCAAGGTCATATTACGAGAGCATGGAGATCCTGACCAGGATCAAGTCAGTGACCACTGGCTACTCCCTCTACCCTCATTCTATACCCTCTCTCTTATGACAATACACGAGGATGACCTGAAGTAAGAAAAGACCGTCATCCCGATATGCAACTGATCGGGATCTAGTCTTGAAAGCGATCCAAGGATCGAGATCCTGGCCAGAAGCACGAGGATGACGTGAAGGGTCTGTCATCTCGTTGAGCCTGCCCCCAAATCCACTCACTTTGTCATCCCGTAGTGTTCCTGTACGGGATCTCATCTCTTCCCTCTCGCCATCCTTTCTTCTCGGTCCCAACCAAACCAAGAACCTGTACGCGTAGCGTCGGAACGAAGAAGCGTTCTCGGAGCATCACTTCTTGAATGGTTCGCCGATGTCTTTGGCGCATCACGAAATGTCGAAAATGATTTTCCTGAAGTAGTCTCGTGCAGCTTCTGTCGAAATGAACTTCACATCTTTGGAATAAGAGTGTAATGTGTTAATATTGCTATGTCCCATGTCCATTTTGGCAATTGTCCAGTTTAGTTAGGTCAAACCAAGGAGGTAGGAGCATGAGTTTACAAGAAGGCTTTCCATTTCGTTCTCCAGGAATTGACTTGATAAAAACTAACAAAGGCGGAAAAGAAGGCGATATTCTCGAATGGCCTGTGTAACAACAACCCGAGGGGCATAGAGATGGAGAATGAAAAGAAGATAGTTCGCAGGTTTGTTTTCAAGCTGTTCAAGGTTTACTGGAAACGGGAATTGCTGGCTGCAGTTCTGGTCGGCGTGATGATTGCGCTTGCAGTTGTCTTTCCGCTCTTGATAAGGCTGCTAATAGATGTCGTTATCCCTTCTGGCAATATGGACCTTCTCGTAAAATACGTTTTGCTTGTCGTCGGGCTCTGGTTTGGAAGCTTGATCTTTACCTATTTTGGCGAGGTGGTTTTTGAAACCACGGCCCTCATGGCAAAATCGGATTTGAGAAAGCAATTGCTAGAAAAGATGTTTGTTCTTCCTTTCGACTTTTTCCACAAGAATAAAACCGGCGAGCTCGTATCGAGATTAATATCTGATCTGGAACTTGTAGGAACTGTTATAGCGCAGGTATTTCCGATACTGTTATTGGGAGTCGTTCAAATATCGGCGATTCTAGCAATCATGTTTGCTTTTAATTGGAAATTGACTCTTTTGCCCCTCGGCTTCATCGTGTTTTCCTTTCTTGTGATAATGTTGTTCAATATTATGGTGGAGAAAAGGAGCAAAGTAGAGAGGGAAAAGTTCGGTGAACTGGCAGGAGTCACAAGTAACATAATCGATAACATGAAACTGATCAGAATCGCTATGCCATTTGCCTGGGTCATGAATTTCTTCGATCGTTTTCAAGGAGACCATGTTTATGCGGGCAAGAGGTTCATAAAGGCAATAAAAATCGCCGGCACACTCAAGACTTCGATAAACGGACTGATTTCCTTTTCACTGCTTGCCTATGGTGGTTACCTGGTAATGAAGGGCGAGATTACCGTAGGAATTCTGATTACTTTCTGGGCTTATGTTCAATCATTGTTCAACCCTATTCAGCTGCTCATGCAGGTGAACATTCTTCTAAGACAAAGCTGGGGAGGACTCCTGAGAACAATCGAGGTACTGGAAGCTCCTGAAGAAGTGAGCGATAGTAGTCCTAGGTTAGAAAATGTTCGGAGCATTTCTTTAGAGAACATTGAGTTCGGCTACGGCAAAAAGCAAATTCTAAAAGGCCTATCTCTTGAATTGAAGAAAGGGGAAATTACGACGCTGGTAGGTGAGAGCGGCGCCGGCAAAACCACTACTCTGAATATTCTTATGGGACTTCAAAGGCCCCAGTCGGGAACCATATACATAAATGGCGATCCGGTGTCGAATTCGGCATCACTCAGACCCTTAATCGGTTTTGTGGAGCAGACACCAACTTTGTTTGAAAGATGTACTCTTCTGGAAAACATCACCCTGGGTAGATCGATTTCTGAAGCCAGTTTAGAAAACATCTTCGAAAGAACAAACCTGGACGTATTGTCGAGAAGATTCGAGAATGGACTCGACACATTAGTTGCAGACATTCAGCTTTCAGGTGGAGAGAGACAGTTGGTCGCGCTGGCAAGAGCGCTGGTCTCGAAACCACAACTGTTGATTCTTGATGAGATCACGTCAAATATCGATTCAAAGACTGAAGAAATAATTCAGAACACTCTTTTGGGTCTGAAATCTGAAGGCATAATCGTGCTGATGGTTGCTCATAGATTATCGACTGTCTTACTGAGCGACAGAGTGGCGCTGATCAGTAATGGGGTTATAGTTGCGAGCGGAACTCACAGCGAGCTGCTGAACACAAGTTCCGAATACAAAAAGCTTTACTCGCTTCAGCTGATAAAAGATGAATAGAAGGATAATCGATCAAGCGCCCAGCGGAGCATTGTGAAAGCCCTGGACAGGAGCATATCGGGCACACTTCCTAGTGCACGTTTTAAAGCAGACAAGATCGGGATGTGGGTACAGAGTTTGGCGCATGATGCCAGAGGTGAGAGGTACGAATTCTGACTTTCAAACCCCCGACACCTCTTCCGGAAGTCGTCGGAGGCGCCATGAAGGAAAGGATGAAATCTCTGAACAGAGTCAAGGGAGATAGGTTCACCTTTGTCCCCCAATCATTTACCCCTTACGCCGTTTTTCCTCATCGCGATTTGATCTATCAAGATACACCCCTAAGCATATTTCGAGAATGCTCTTCTTCCTCTTTGCAGCTTCGGATCAGCGACCTTCCAGCCCGTAGCGAACAAAGACGGGCCATTTGGCCCGTCTGCACTAGAAACCGAAATTGTATCTGCCTGCCAGATGAAAGTGGGGGAAGAAGGTCGAGTGCCTCGCAAGCTGCCCTCCCTGGCTGAATCCCACATTTATGATTGAAGTTGCCAACTCAAGACTGAAGTCTCTCATGTCGTAGCCTGCTCCGATGTGGGAAACCAGCGGAAGATACTTCATGTCTCGAGCGGCAAGGACGCTAGACAATTCAGTCATTGCCGTTACCTTGAAGAAAACAGGCGGAAGAGAAGGCGAGAGATCTTCGAGTCCTAGTTCGGCATAAAGTCCTATGAGGGACTGCATGGGGTCAAGAGAATAGAATTCCATTTCCTCAAAACCGAATCCGAAGACCGGAACATCTGCAATAATGCCTAAGACGGGTTTGCTAAACAACATCCAGCCTACCTGAGTCCTCCCGAAGAACTGTAGATCGAATTCCTTTGTCTGCCTGTCCTGATTGAGAACAAAGCCCATTCCCACTGAGAAATGGGCGGCCACCAAACCTGCGGCCAGACCAATAACCAGAACAAATACTGCGAGCTGTTTCACTTACACACCTCCTAAGAGTTTTATATCAATATCTCAGCCTTGCGGCAATCTCACTTTGAAGGAGTTCCTTATCAACCACTACGACTTTTCCGTCGTTGTTTATTACGCTTCGCACGATCCATGGGCCCACATTTCTAACTTCTCTGCTCTCCTTTACGGCGCGCGTATATACAAGCTCTCTGTCAAGAACATAACCTCTTTTCCTCTCAAGAGGATTAATGAAGAGCGTGTCGATCCTTCTGTCATTTGCTGCTTTCGAGACTTCCGTCCAACCTTCGACATACTTGTCGAAATTCTCCTGAGCCATCTCCAGAAATTCCTTTCGAAGTCTCCTGCTTTCGCTATCGATTAGTTTTTCGACTTCTTCCTGAAGTTGCTTCTCCTGATTGAGTGTCTTTTGAACGAAGATTGGGTATGCATCCGGAATCAGATGTTTCGCTTCCTTCTGGAACTTCTCGATACTCTCACTGAACGAAGAAGAGTGATAGAAGACGAGGTATTCTACGTCTTTTGGAATCTCTTCATCGTTCTTGATTAATGAGGCGGTTTTCTGAAGGAATCTCCTGTTCTCTTCTTCTTTTGCCTTGCTGACCTTTTCCGAAGCGTTCCCGTGATACATCGCTCCCGATGAAGGCGAGGGAGAGTACTCCTCCAGATACTCCTGCTCTTTCTCTCGAATGAACTCATTTTCGATGCTCTTAATAAGAGAGAGTCTTCTTCCTTCCATTACATAGTACGTTGATTTTTCCCTCTCCAGCGAGACAACAAGTGCCTCCGCAGAGGAGCTTGAAAGCCAGATCAGTTGATCAAGATCGAATGTCTTGCCTACGTAAATCTCCTTCTCGGGCTTTCTATGAAGCGGGATGATTTTGACACCTTCGATTGCTTTATCGTTTTTCATATCTTCGCCTGTGTGGAACTCCACAAAAATCGCCAATCCTCTTCCCAGGTCATCGGTGTTTCCGAGTTTGGTCAGGACGGCTTCAACAACCTTCTGATGGATCTTCCCCATACCGGTTATCTTCCCGTCCTTTCTCAGACAGTCGAGGATATTCGACTTCAAATGTTTTTCCGCATCGCTCCTTTTGAGATTCTCCATAGGAAAGTAGAAAGTGAGAAGATATGAATCTGATCTGATCCCGGCCTCTGCACTGAGGAGCTGTTGAAGTTCTTTTTCCATCTCAGCTTTTCGAAGAACGCGTGTAGCGACATTATTCATTTGATTTGCCTCCTTCCTTCGCTTCTTGGTGGTCTGAAAGAACTTACGGGCTTTCATTCTTGGCACAGTCTTTGATTCTCAGTACTCTCTCTGTTCAATTATAGTATCTGAAATCTATTGACCACACTTCAATTATAACCCTGGGAAATATAGTACAATAGCCACGGAGATGATTCGTTTGGCTAACAGTTTACAGCATTTGCTCTTCTCTAGAATGGAAAAGACGTTTCCGGCACTCAAAGTAAGGAATTTCAGATATTTCTGGGTAGGTCAACTGATATCCGTCATGGGAACATGGATGCAGACAGCCGCCCAGTCATGGCTCGTCTTGACGACAACGGATTCCCCTTTCCTGTTGGGTCTTCTCGGCGTTGCGCAATTTACGCCCGTACTCATTCTGTCACTACCTGCGGGAGTCTTCGTTGATCGTTTCCCCAAGAGGAGCATCGTAATGTTAACTCAGATAGTCTCAATGATCCTGGCTTTCATACTTGCGATTCTTGTCTTTACGAATACAGTTCAATACTGGCACATCTTCCTTCTGGCGTTTGGTCTTGGAATGGTCAAGACACTCGACATTCCTGCAAGACAATCTTTCATGATCGAATTAGTGGGTCGTGATGTGGTTCTTAACGCAGTTGCGCTGAACTCTACGGTCATAAATCTTGGAAGAATCGTAGGACCCGCCTTGGCGGGGGTAGTAATGGCTCTTGTCGGTGCGGGTTGGTGCTTCTTCGTTAATGGAGTCACGTTCATAGCTGTGATAGTCGGCCTCTTCAAAATTGACGTAGCGCCGGTCGTAAAGAAGAGACCAAAGGGGACTGTGATACCTGACATCAAAGAAGGCCTGATCTATCTCTTCAAGAGTCCGATACTGACCACCACAACTTTGATTCTCGCAATCGTCAGTACGTTTGGCATGAATTACAGTGTTTTGATTCCTGTTTTTGCAAGAAATCAGCTCGGACTTGATGCTCAGGGATATGGGCTTCTGATGTCTTCTTTGGGAGTCGGGTCGTTGCTAGGAGCACTGATTGTTGCTGGCAGAAGTTCAAGAGGGCCGAGCAAGACGAGGCTATTTGTTGTACCGTTTATAACTTCTTCGCTTTTCATCATTATGGGGTTCAATCGTTCGTACTTGCTTTCGGCTTTGCTGATCGGGAGTATGGGGTTTGCTAACATCTTCTTTACTACCACTGCCAACAGCCTGATGCAAATAAACTCTGACAACGAGTATAGAGGAAGAGTTATGAGCGTTTACTCTCTTGTGTTCGCCGGCTCGACGCCGCTCGGAAACATGTTTGTCGGATCGATCGCAGACCGAGCCGGCGGAGGGAGCGCATTCTTCTGGGCAGGTGTAGTTACGGTTCTGCTCGTCTCGGGAACAACGATAGCACACAGAGTCAGGAAGAGAATTTCAGCGACGAAAAGTGATGTATCGGCATGAACGTTATCGGATCGAAATGTTGTATAATGATTTTGTTTGTATCCGGGGTGATTATATATGCCAAGAATTCCCTTCTCCCGGATTTCCAGGTTCTGGGGGTTTAAGGAAAAGATCAGGTTTGAAAGAGCATTGAATGGCAGAGCTTCGGTAGTCAGCTCAAGCGGATGTTTGTATGTGTTGAAGAGAAGGGCCGCGGGTATTCCTGCTGAATCTTGTCAAAGTGGGCTCCTGGCAAGTCTTGTCGGTGCCGGAGTTCCTGTTTCGGCTCCCGTTTATGCCCGCAATGGCAAGTCTGAAGTAAGAATCGGCAAGTACGTTTACTCGTTGTTTTCTTACATAGAAGGAGAAAAGGCCGACTCAAACATCTCTCATGCCACTCCCGAGACGGCGGTTCAGCTTGGAATTTTCACCGGAAGGCTCCACAAAGCTCTCAAGGAGATAGACGACGATCAACTTGAAAGAACGAATCTGCTGAAGTCGCTGACATCTGCCCTGCGATACTTCAGTGCAGGGGACCTCGAAATGGAACTTGAAAGTGTCGAGGATTTCTTCACCGATTTCTACAAGATATACTATAGACTGCCGGTCCAGATCATTCATGGCGACTACCATCCCGGGAACATAATCATCCACGAGGGGAAGGTCTCGGGGATTGTAGACTTTGATTGTGCGACTCGAGAAGTGAAAGTGCTAGATCTCGCCTACCTAGCTCACAGCGTTTTCGCCGAGTTTCTGAAGATCGGTTCTCCGTCGCTTTTTCTCTATTTGCTTCCGTATTTGCTTGAAGGATACTCCTCAGAAAACTCTCTTTCCTCAAGCGAGAGGGAGAGTTTCGTCTATCTTCTTTCTGCTATTTCAATCATCCAGATTCATTACTTTACTGCGAAAGACTTGACTGAAGAAGCGCGCTTCGCAAAGAATGTTTTCAAATGGCTGTACAAAAATAGCAGTCGGATCAAGGAAAAGTCGGGCTTGATCCTGGCCGGTTCCGAAAAGGCGATCTAGTGTTGTTCAAGAGATAGTGAATTTCCCGTCGTGCTTTCTTTTCTCCTTAGTTTAGTTACTTTTCATTTGTTCCTCCCGAATTGGATATTTTGCGCAGAATCCCTCGCCTCGATTTCTGCTAATTGATCGCTGACCCATATTCAAACTATATGTCAGCCATCAGAATAACGGCAGTCGGATCCGAGCAATTGGAGCGATCCGCTTTGCGCTGGAGTCTTTAACCCTGTTATTCAGCTGAGCCCCTTTGGAAGAGAAAGAGATCGATGGAAGATAAATGGCATGTTTTATTGACAGTATAATGGCATGGTCAATAGCTCCTATCAAAGTATAATCTGTTTGAGGAGGTGAATCCATGCTCGGGCTGAAAATCGTCATCGAAAAGGGCTCTGGTGTCCCTTTGTTCAAACAGCTTACAGATCAGTTGAGAACTGCGATAATGAGGGGGGAGATTTCTGAGGGAACAAGGCTTCCTTCCGAGCGAGAGCTTTCAAAGTTGCTCAGGCTGAACAGGAGCGTTGTTGTGAAAGCCTATAACGAACTGAAAATGGACGGCCTTCTGGATTCCCGATCGGGAAGCGGTACTTACGTCATTTCAGTCCGACCGCCTCAGAAGGAATTCGACATGATATCGTGGGGAGAACAGCTTAACTCATGGGCTACAGTTCCTGCCGGTTCGGCGAGATGGGCCAGCGTTCTTAAGGGCCGGCCCGACGATTGTATAAGGTTCGATACCGGCATACCGCTTGTTGGAGACGAGCAAACAAACCTCCTAAAAGGAATTCTGTCAGATCTTACCGAAGAAGAGTTGAAGAGTTCGCTCGACTATCCGTCGCTTAGGGGCAACCCCGAGCTCATCAAGTATTTGTGTCTAAGACTGAACGGTTCCGGGAGTCATGTAAACTCGAGGAATATTCTAATAACTATTGGCGCAGAGGAAGCCGTCTATCTATTGTTTTCCGCACTTGCAAGGCCAGGTGAAACGATTGTCGTCGAGAATCCGACTTATATAAACATAATCAACATTTGCAGAATGTTTCAGCATCGAGTGCTCCCCGTCGACAGAAACTCTGAAGGTCTGGATGTTGCGACTCTTGAAAATGTCCTGAAAAGGAGCAGGGTGAAATTCATATATACCATGAGCTGTTCGCACAATCCAACGGGTTCAAACATGCCCGAGGGGAAAAAGGAGTCGCTGGTAAGACTTGCAGAGAAGTATTCCGTTCCGATAATTGATGACACCGTCTTCTCGGAGATTCAGTATAGTCGTCCTGCGCCGAAAACACTTAAGTACTACGATCATCACAACTGCGTGATCGAGATAGGAGGGCTATCGAAGGCCTATGCTCCGGGTCTTAGAATCGGCTGGATAGTTGCCGATGAAGCGTTGATAGAGAAGCTGATCGAACCGGTAAGAATGATCTCGCTCGGAGTTCCGAACATCAGTCAGCTGGTCGCCGCGAAGCTCCTTTCTACGGGGGAATACGACAGCTTCTTGAAAAGGTATCTTGGGCTCTGTCTTGATAAGAAAGAAGCTGCGAAGAGAGCTTGCCTAAGATATCTTCCCCCTTACGTGAAAGTCAACGAGGCCCAGGGAGGAAACTTCTTCTGGCTTGAGTTACCGGCCTCGCTGGACTGCTGGAAACTGGTTGCCGAAGGGATTAAGAACGGAGTTGCAGTATCACCGGGAAGTCTTTTCACCTTTGACTCGAGCGGCAGGAACTTCGTAAGGCTCAATCCTCTAGGAGTCCCCCTTGAACAGATAGAAGAAGGGATAATTCGACTCTCAAAGGTAATCGAGTCGATTACGATAAGTGACAGAAATGAGGAAGGCACTGTTTCTGTGGTCGTGTAGCTGCCGTAAGCCTAACTCTCTCCAGAATGGGAAAAATATCTGTGGCCCCAGAGCAGGAGAGGTGAAGAGATTTCGGTTTTGAGTCTCATAATTGAATTTTCATAGTTGAACTCGTTGATTCTTTTGAGGAAGTTCGAGAAGCCTCTGATCTTCGAAAGTGAGTAAGATTCATCTCCCACTCTGAGGCAGTTTCTGTCCAGAGTGACTCTTCCGGAGAACTCTGATTTATTGTCGGTTCCAATTTGAAGTTCCGTTATTACTCCCTCTCCGGTATCTATTTTACCCCTCTTTGCTATGTAATAAGAGAGCAATTCTCTTTGAACCTCGAGGATATCGGCGACAGTTCTTCCGGAAACATAACCGAAATCGTCAACCATATAGGTAAGACCGCATTTTTCGCATTCCGCCGAGTCTCCCTTTGCTTTGACTGACTGGAACGAATGGCACACTTCGCAAAACCAGATGATTTTCTTGATTCCTTCGGCCTTTCTCTCGCCTTTGAATGGAATTCTCTTTTTCTCCTGCCATTGCCAGTCGGAGGCCTCCGAGAGATAGTCGAGCGCTCCGTTGCCCTCGAAACTCTGAAATTCAACCTCGATCCTTCCCCATCTGTGATGGTCGGCTCACCTTGGTTTAGTGAGATAGGCCCCGCTCATTCTGGCGGCGACGATCGGTACATTCAGCCTATCCAGAAATTTCGCTGTGCCTTGCGGTACTTCGCCGAAATCCCCATCCCAGGTCACAGATCCCTCCGGCATCAGACCCAGGACTCCGCCGGTGTTGACTACTTCGATCATTTTCCTAATGGCGGGAAGATCGGGGACGCCCTTTCTCTTTCAATTGCTCCTCCCGCTCTTAGTATGGGCCCCGAGAGAGGGTTACTGAAGTTCCCTGCCGCGGAGGCCCAGACTATCGGATAACTCACAAGCGCTCCGATCAAAACGGCGTCGATAAAGTATGCATGATTGCCGATTAGGATGAAGGGTGGCTCCGGCGGTCTCTGGAGACCGATTTCATGGAGATTGTATCTCTTTATGAAGGGATGTTTAAGGATCGGCCGAAGGATTCGCCAGAGAAGCTTGTCGCCTGGAAGTCTTTTCTTCATCGAAATCAGAAACCTTCTTGCCTGCCCGAGCGATTGTGGTCGTGCCCGAACATCGGCCACGATCCAGAAGGGGAAGAGTTGGTCGTCAGTGAACCGAGTCTGCTTCTGCCACCTATGTCGTTCAAGGTGACTGCATAATACAGAGTGCCCCCTTGGCTCATGACAGGAGAGCCGAGGCTGTCATTTCCTATGTGATCGGATCTTTCCAGTGTTCCATCTACGGTGTTTAGCTGGAACAATCTGGCCTCTCCACGTCCGATAACGTAGAGGACACCGTTCGAACAGGAGACGGGAGTTGAGACAATTTCATTCTGAAGATTCGTGCTCCAGATCACCTCTCCCTCATTGTTGATCGCCGAACATACACCGCCATAAGTACAGACGAAAAGCTTATCTCCCTCTCCCACAATCGGGCTTGAAGCGATCGAAGAGTCTTCCCCGTCCTCCGCTAGCCGGAGCTCCCATTTCAGAGATCCGTCCGTCGGATCCAGGGCGTAGAGAAAGCCGTCGTGACATGTGCTGTAAACTGTTCCATCGCTTCCTACAGCCGGGCTTGAATAAAAGCCTGAGGAAGTGGCGACGGTTTCGAATATCCACAAGAGCTCTCCGTTCTTGAGCGCGTACAAGCGATTGCTTTGCTGGCCGCCCGTTACCATCGTTCCGAAATAGATCGTTCCGTCTCGTCCGACTGCGGGCTTTGACCAGATCTCTCTTCCGGTATCGAAGCTCCAGAGCTCTTGCCCGTCGGAGGAGAGACAGTATAGCGCCCCGTCGTAAGCTCCATAGAGCACATTGCCGCTTTGATCGAATGAAGGACTGCCCCTGATTGCCGAAACGCCTTCCATTTCATTTCCACCAAATGACCAGTTGAGATCACCCTCCGGAGAGATTTTCAGAACCCTGCCCTTTGTCGTCCCGATGTGGAGATTGCCGTCACTGTCGACAGAAGGAGCGCAGCTAAACCATTCGCCTTCTCCCGGTTCAAACGAGAATATTGTCTTGCCCGAATCTGAGCAGGAAGTAAAAGAGTAGATTCTGTCAGATGTATTGACGAAGACTTCTCCATTCTTCCCGATAACGGGACTACTGAACTGAAATGAGCCTTCTGTTCCGGAAAAGATGCAGCCCGACAAGAAGACGGCAAGAACAATACAAATCGCGGCTATTTTCAAAACGACACCTCGTTATTTAGAAAGTTAGCGAACTCACTATTCAAATCATAGCCTATTACCCCCGAGGAAAAAAAGAAACAACTTGAGCGGCCTGAACAGTGAGTGTTATGTCGTCTGTAGCTCTTCGACGATATTATGCTAGAGTAGTGCTTGAAAGCACGGATAGACATGCCTGCAGCCTGACAGTTGCCGTTTTGGCTTCTTCGACAGGGGGTCGTCAGCGCTTGCGTCCTTGTGAATCGTCCGCAGAAGCTGACGACTTGCTCATCCAAAGGTCCAATCCCTCTTCATATGTTAGGCATTTTGGGATACAATGAGACTTGTGGACAGAGTATTCGTTGTAATCTATTTCATATTGACTTTCACTCTGATTGTCCTTTCGAAAAGACGGAGAGTGCTGATTGCCTTCACGGCAGGTATGTTGCTGGTGGTGCTCAAAGTCTCTGAGACAATGAGAATAGAGACAATATCTGAGTTTGTTGACTTCAACGCCATATTCCTTCTCATAGGAATGATGGTGATAGTCGGCGTGCTCAAGTCTACTGGATTCTTTCAATATGTGGCAGTCCGTACTCTCAGAGCAACGAAGGGAAACATCCTTCTGCTGTCGACGCTTTTTTCGGCGCTGATTGCTCTCTTCTCTATGGTTCTGGACAACGTCACTACTATGATAATGTTCATGCCGATAATCTTTTTCGTTGCCGATACTGCGGGCTTCAATCCCTTCGGGTTCACGGCGGTGATGATTCTGGCTTCAAACATCGGCGGTTGTATGACTCTAGTAGGCGATCCCCCAAACATCATTATCGGTAACGCCTCCAAGATTCCTTTCATGACTTTCAGTGGTCTTGTGCTGGCTCCGCTACTATTGACTTATGTTACCCTGATGTTGATCTCCAGATTCAAGATTCTGAAGAGTCTCTCTTCAATATCTGGAAAGAAGGAGGAGATTCAAGGGTTAAGGCTCGATGGAGTCATAACCAATAGGAAATTGATGTATGTCAGCCTCGGAACACTGGTGGTTGTGGTCACTGGATTCATCATGCACAGTATCGTTGACATAGAAATGTCGCTGTTCGCAGTGCTGGGAGCTTCATTCTTGCTTTTCTATACGGGAAAGGATTTCGAATCGGTTGCTACCGAAGTGGACTGGAACGCGATCCTCTTCTTCATTGGACTCTTCTCGCTTGCACACTCTCTTGAAAGCACCGGAATAACGGGAGAGCTTTCCGCACTGGCTTTGAGTCTTTCAAGCAACCCGGCCGTGCTCTCTATGCTGATTCTCTGGGTAAGCGGAATGATAGCGATGGTTACTGGAGCCATTCCGGTTGTTGCGATCTTCATCCCTATCGTGGCCCAGCTATCGGTTCACTACCCTCTTCAGTACGATCTCTGGATTGCTCTTGCTCTGGGGGCAAACCTGGGGGGAAACGGAACTGTGACCGGTCATCTTGCGAATGTCATGTGTTTTGAGATGGTAAACAAGGAGTATGGAAACAGTCACAGTTTCCTCGATTTCATGAGGATCGGGTTCCCTTCGGCAATTATCTCACTCGGTATTTCCAACCTTTATCTTGTTTTAAGACTAGTGCTCTTCGGCTAGCAGGAACTCTTAGATAACCATGATCGATTTTATCAGTATGTTTGTCAACCAGACAACCGTTGTGACGAAGATCAGCGAAAGAGAGGTCTTCACTACTCCTTGCCTGTAGAAGTCATTCGCGATCAGACCGGGAACGATTGTTCCAATTACAGTTGAGAATAGTTCTACCGGTAGGTTCGGCATAAGAAAGGTGTCGAGGGAAAGCTTGACTACGACTCCGAGGAGAATGCCTATTGCGAGTCTCTTTCTTCCGTAGAGAATCAGATACCTCTGTAGAAGGTTCAGAATCAGGAATGTGACCAGACCGACACCCCATGTATACAACAGTCTCAAAGGTTGTTCAATGAAAATGAACAGATAGACCGGCGTTACAAGCCCTCCGGCCGACAACCCCGTCACCCACCAGAATACTGTACTTATGACGATTCCAATTGAGAACAATGCAGGACTCATCGAATCTCCTCCAACCCGCTAAGCCACTGTACAAGGCCGCGAATATTTCCGAATCCGAAAACGAGCTCATGCCCTTGAAGAAGCGAATAGAGCCGGCTCGGGTCTTTCAGCTTTTCCACGTTCTCCCTCTTCAGTATTCTTTGAGGAACAGGCCCTCTGACTATTATCCTGTCGAAGTCTCTAATCATCGCTTCGAAGACGAGAGCTCTGTCCGGCCTGTCGTCTCTGGAGTTGAAGAATCCGACGAGCGGTCTCTCGGGAAAGTCCTGTCTCGCTTTTTTCAGAAGTAGAGAAGTGGAACGAATGTCATTGGCCGCGAACGCATTTGCCAGGACAGTGTCTTTGATCCCGTCGCCGAGATGCAGATACCTGAATGTTCCCACATCAGGCTGCGCCTCTCTCATTCCCTCAAATGCTTTTTTCCTGTCCAGATCAAGTAGTTCTACAACCTTCAGTGCGATAGAAAGGTTTTCCTCATTTGGCTCGAATCTGAATCCGGCCGTGTCTTCTTTTTTCGGGGTGACAGTCACCAATCTAGTATTTATCCTAGAACAGTGGTTTTTGACTGATTCCATTGCCTCGGACGAAACGTTTCCAAGGACGCAAATCCCGCCTGGAGTAATAGATAGAGAAAGCACTTTGGCAGTCTCTATTTCATCGGCTCCAATCTCTTCGATATGGTCCGGGTAAGAGTTCGTGATGACTGTAATGTCTGCTTCGACAATTCTCATGCTTGAAAGCTGCATCTCGGGCTTAATAGCCATGCATTCCACAACCAGTGCATTGCAACCATCCCTCTCCGACTTCTTCAAGGCGAGGAACTGCTCCTGTATGTTTGCAGGACCGTGGCGAATCACTTCGACATGGTTCCCGTCGGGGGTTATCCATAGAGGAACAGTCCCCGTCGTCTTTCCCAGTACCCTGAAGCCGTTTGCTTTGAGGCCCGCGTGAATCAGTCTTACTGTCTCGCTCTTGCCTCTGGTTCCGTTCACTTGAACAGCTATTTTCAATCTTTCCCTTCTCTTTCTCGAGAGAATGTTCTCAATCACGAGAAAGGATAGAAGGATCGCCAATGCGGCCAGAGCCAGCAGCAAGTTTGTCATTTCTTAATCATCCTTCCCGCGACAACGCAGAGGATCATAAGCATTAGAAAGGTCAAGGTTAGAGGCAACGAGTAACTATCGACAAAATATACTCCGCTGATTCCCGGTTCCGGAAGCGGAACGGGGTCGATCGGAATCCCATTCTCCATCGCAAGGTCTCTGATGTTCAACAGATGAATCACGGGCACACCGAGCTCTGCGAACTCGAAAATAAGTCCCCTTTCATCGCCCTCAGGGATCGAAGCGAACGAAGTCAAAACACCGTTATCCAGGCTCAGAGCTAGCGGGCTGTTGCCGAAGTTTGTGCTTGCTCCCCCGATATTGACGAAGACAGAAGGCAGTCCGGCCGACTTCTCAATATAAAGCTCAAGTCTCTTTTCGATGCTTGCTTGAAGAGAGTCTTCATATATCAAGGTCTTTCCGCTGGACAAAGCAATCTCCGTCATCAGTTCACGAGCTTTCGGGAAAAACATCCCGCTTGCCGTATCGTAATTGCCTCCCAGAGAGACCGCGATCAGGCTGTCTTTAAGCAGTCCTACCTCAACAAGTCTTTCCAGCATCGTCACGAAGGTAAATTCCGGGTGCGTTGCTCCGTGCTCTGAAGCGCCAACCGAATAGATCACAAGGGGTTCAAGTTCCAGAACTTCACAGGCGCAGAGAGTGGCGAGAAGAAGCGCTGGGAAAGAGCCGCTCGCTCCTATAGCTACGGGATCGCCTTTCTTGAGATCGAGTTCATTGAAGTACTTCACCAGGAGAGCCGCAAAGTCCGGATTGGTCGAGGTTCTCTTCGCCTGCAGATTTCCTAGAGTAGTTGTCAACTCCGTGAATTCCGGTCCAATGAGCCCGGTCAGGTTAGGGTCGACGGAGGGGTCGATTTCTATGCCAAGCGATTCCCGAAAACTCGAAAGTTCAGCTATGGAAGACGCCATGAGTCGAGCCGCGGACAGCTGGGCAGAGAAGTGAGGAGACTCGATCCTCTCCATTGAAAGACTGACGATGAAGAAGGCCGCTACTCCGACAACGACGCCGAGCAATAACCATTTGAGAGAAATGTGAACTCGATTGAAAGGGACTCTGCCCACTGTATGAAAGTGTTTCAAAATAACTCCTCTAATCCATTAACTAACCGTTAGAACCCTGATTATCGCCAAAACTACTCCCGTTATTCCTTCGCCTCCAAGAAGTCCAGATGATACTATCATGCCGGTCTCCTTCGATTTTGGCTTGGTCTTTCCGACAATGAAGCTGATAACGCCTCCAACGAATGCGGCGGTAGATATCTCCATAGGGAGGTACATGCCAATTCCAAGCGTCATCCCAGGCAGTTTCATCAGATAGATCAAGATCCCAATCACCAAGCCGAAGAAAAAGGCCGGAGTATTTGGAAGACCACCGACCATGGTGGAAACGGCGTATGCTTGTGGCGCGGGGAGCTCCGTTCCCGGGCCCATTGCACCATAGGCTCTGAACATAATAAAGAGAACTATTACGGAGACAACTGCGCCAATGACTCCGCCGACGGTCTCGGCAACGATCTGAGCCCTTGGATTGGTCTTCAAGAGGTAACCGGATTTGAAATCGTTGAGTACATCGCCAGCGAGGCCGCAAGCAACTGCCACTACTCCCGCTACCAAGAACGCTTCGATTGTACCGAGGCTGGCGACTGACTTCACGGCAATAAGAATGATGATGCCGAATATCTCCATTGGATTGATGCCCGATTGCCCGGTTATCGAAGCGGCCATGGCCGTCGTCAGCCATACGCCGACTATAGTTAGGAGAGAAGAGACGAGAGTCATTTCCGTCAAAGTTGTGAGGAAGAGAGCAATGACCGCAAAAACCAAAGGTATCCAGCGAAGCGTCTTTTTTCGCGATCCCTTCCCGCTGCTCTTGACCGGAAGGTAGATCTCTCTTGCCCGCGGCAAGATTCCCTTGAGCAGAATCCCAACACCTGTGCCGACCATCAGTCCGATCCCGAGACTATCTTTGAAGGCCGTCGCAGAGCCGACATCCGCGAACCATCCGGCCGCAACTCCGACGGGGATCAAGAAGAAGTAGCTTAGAACAGCTCCAAGGAACCACACTCCTGTGAAGAGCGGTCCGATTATGTAACCTATGCCAACGGCCATAGGAGAGATCCACATTCCAAAGAAGATGTTTCTAGAATACAGCCGGACCGAAGACCACGCTGAGGGAATCCATCCCAGCCCGTCCCTTACAGCGACAAATACTGCAGCGGCTCCCATGGTGGAAAAGAGATACTTTGCCTTCTTCCCTCCTTTGTCACCGGCAACGACTGTCTCGTAGGAAGCCAAACCCATGGGAAAGGGCAGCTTCTCCTTTTCAATGAAATAACGTCTAATCAGTGCTGTGAAAACGACTCCCAGAATAGTGCCTGCCAATGTGACGACCAGGAGCGACAGAAAACTTACCTCTGAGGAAGCCTCAAGAATCCAGATGCCCGGCACTGTAAAGGCCAGACCGCCAGCCACCATTGCTCCTGAAGACATAGCAGTGTGCGTAACGTTTATCTCGTTCAGGTTAGTCCTGCCCAAGGCCTTGAGTATTGCCAGGGACATTACTGCAACAAAGATGGTCGGCCAGGGAAGAGCACCCATTCTCAGGGCGACGTACATTGAGCTGGTAGTGATGATTATCGACCCGAGTGCCCCTATGACCAGGCTCCTGACCGTCAACTGCTTTGAATTACCCTTTTCCAGCGACACTTCGGTACTTTTCACGCTCTTTCCCTCCTTTGAACCAACATAAGAGAAAGCCCGGGCAGGCTCTTTAATACACCACGAATCTCTGCGCGATTTACTTCAAAGAGAAGACCGCGGTCACTGTTCAAAACTGTCGATCGGATCGATTCCTATCGAGTTGAGCCACTCGACGGCAATCCTTCTCAAATTCTCGCTTTCGAATTTAAACCATGCGTCCTTGTATTCTCTGTGATGTTCGAGAAACGTGCGAAATTTAGAAAATGCTCCTCTTCCGGAAATCCCGTAATAGACTTCATCCCTGATGCTCTCTTCTACTCTTGTGTAAATGAACTCTTCGATCAGTGCGAATTTTTCTCTTGGAGTAATCCACGGTAAGTCCTCGAATCTTTCCGATTCATCGCCGCAAAACAAGTCATAATAAGTGTACAAATCTTCGATTTTCATCCATTCGTACCTCAAAAGGTCTTCAGTGATCTCTTCTCTTTCAACCTCGCAGTTTATCAATTCATCCGGGAAACAATCTTCTTCATAGAAGATGATCTCCCCTGTCTCTGTATCGAGATACGATATCACGTCGCGCTCTCTGCGGTCAATCTCCATTAAATTAACTAACATATCGATGTCGATCGGCAGTCTCTTCATTGTTCTCACCCTTATGGCAAACTTGTATTCCCGGTCAAGTTGCTTTGCCCAGTACCAGTTTACAACATCCTGGCCCGGACGATGAAGGCGTGATGGTTCAACTCTGGAAATCTCCCATAGACCATGTAAAGCGGAGCTACTTTCGCAATCCTTTCGCCAGTTTTCCTCCGGTGAACTGAAGAAGCTGGCTGATCGCCACAAGAACGATAACAGCGTAGAGAACTACGTCCCACTGGAATCGGTAGTAACCATAGTTGATCGCCAGCTGTCCAAGACCTCCGGCCCCGACCGCTCCCGCTATGGCGGTGTAGGTTACGAGATTGATCAAAAGTACGGTTATATTGCCGATCTGATCGGGCAATGTTTCCGGTATCAGAACCTTTGTGACCATCTGCCACTTGTTCAGGCCCATAGAGTTTGACGAATCGATTATTCCCGAAGGAACGGCGTTGAAAGAATTCTCTGAAAGCCTCGCCATGAAAGGTATAGCTGCAATAGTAAGATTGAAGATTGCGGCATTCGGCCCAATTATCGTCCCCATTACGTTTTTCGTAACGGGAATCAGAAGCAACACGAGAATAATGAAAGGTATTGATCTGAAGATATTTACCAACAGGTCAAGCAGCGCATAGAGGGTTTTCAGCCTTCGCGATCTTGAACAGAGGTAAAGACCTACACCAAGCGGAATGCCGAAAAGAGTTGCCAGGAAACCGGATAGAAGAAGCATGTATAGAGTTTCGAGGGTCGCCTTGAATATTTGTGAGAACATCAGCGGACCTCCTCGAGGAAGAAGACGGAGTCTCTAAGTTTCTCTATGAACAGATCCTGTTTATGCCCATCAATTGCGATGATCATTGTTCCGAAAGGTCCGTTCTTCAGCTCTTCGATCTTCCCATACAGAATGTTGATCATTATATCGAACTCCCTTGCTATCTCCCATAAAACGGGCTCGTGGGTACGTTCCCCCCAGAAGAGTACTCTCAAGAGCCGCTTATGCCCTGAAAGAACGCTTCTTTCCAGCTCAAGAGGGCTTCCAAAGTCACTCACTTCATTGTTCTCGATCTTGACGAAGAATTCGTGCGTAGGCCCGAAGAAGTGCAGCTTCCCATTCTGCAAATATGCGACTCTGTCACAGGTTCTCTTAATGACATCCATATCGTGGGTAACTACCGCGAAGGTGACTCGCCGTCTTTCGTTGAGATTCACTACGAGATCGAGAAGTCTGCCTGTAGTCCTCGGGTCGAGAGCGGAAGTGGGTTCGTCGAGAAGAATCAGCTTTGGATCCATTACCAGAGCGCGGGCGATCGCTGCTCTCTGCTGTTCGCCTCCGGAGAGCTGCGAAGGGTAAGCGCTCAACCTGTGTTCCAGGCCGAGCTCCGAAACGATACTCATAACTCTTTCCCTGATCTCGCCCCTGCTGATTCCCTGAATCCTCAGAGGGAAAGCGATGTTCTGGTAGACGGTTCTGTAACGAAACAGGTTGTAGCTCTGAAAAACCACTCCTATCTTCTTTCTAGTGCTCCTCACTTTGCATTCGTCAAGCCCGACTATATTTTGGCCGTCGAACATGATCGATCCGCTGTCCACCGGCTGGAGAAGGTTAAGGGTACGGAGCAGAGAGGTTTTCCCTGCTCCCGACAACCCTACGATTCCGACGATCTCGCCCTCTTCGATGGAGAAGCTGACATCATCGAGGATCTTTCTCCTTCCCGATTTGTCTTCGAAAGAAAGGTTAAGTCTGTCAACGCTCAGTATCAAAGCATCAAGCCTCAGAAAACGGGCACTACCGCACCATCGTACTTTTCGTTTATGAAGTCTCTTACCTTCTCCGACGTCAACACACGGATGAGAGCTTCGAGCCATGCTTCGTCTTTGTCAACCTTTCTAATTGTGATTATGTTTGCGTACGGAGATTCCGCACCTTCTATGAACTCCGCATCCTTGACTGCATTAAGGTTGATGGTAAGCGCGTAATTGGTGTTTATGACGGCTCCGGCGACGGTCTTGTCGTCTGTGTATACCCTTGGAATGAATCCGGCCTCGATTTCCACAAAGGTTAACTGTCTGGGGTTCTCTTTGATGTCTAGAACTGTGGATTCAAGCTTCGAAGGGTCCTTGAGCTCAATAAGCCCGTTGTTGTGAAGCAGAATGAGCGCCCTGCCCTCGTTCGTCGGATCGTTCGGAACGGCTATCTTCTCACCCGGAGAAAGCTCCTCAATAGGTTTCTTAAGGAAAAAACCCATTGGCTCAACGTGTATTGCCTTTGCCGAAACCAACCCTTTTATTCCTCTTTGAGAAGTGAAGGACTCCAGATAAGGAACGTGCTGGAAATAATTCGCATCCAGTTCCCCTGTGGAAAGGGCGATGTTCGGAAGAACATAGTCGTTGAACACAACGATTTCCAGTTCGTAGCCCAGCTCGGCGAGGTCGGCCTTGATTACCTCCAGAATTTCGGCGTGGGGTACTGGAGTGGCGCCAATTCTGATTTTCGTGGTACCGAACGCAAATACGACTCCCAGTAGAACGATCAACACAAGAAACTTCTTCATACAAATCCCTCCTGATATAAAAAAAGGGCGTCTCCTTTGAGACGCCCTGCTTCTATTTTCTCAGGTACAGCTAAGCACCCGAAGAAATAAGGGCGTTGCCGTACATCATCATAGCTATTCTGTTTTTCTCTTTAAAAGTCTCTTCAGTCATAAGAAAACCTCGCGTTCGTTTAGCTAATTATAGCTTAACGACTCTTTCCAAAACAAGTCGATATTGTAAATAAAAGCTCATAACAGTTCCAGAGTCAGTTAGATTCGTTGTAACCGGAAATCTTTATGAACAGCTTGCCATCATCTCTTTCCTTGTAGCAGGCTTTAACAAGCCTGCAACTGGTTGTCTTCGGATCTTTGCAGATAAGGAAAGTGAAGGAGAGATCCTTAGCTCTTCCCTTAAGGAGTTCCATACTCAAAGCAGAAAGAAGTCTATCTAGCCGCTTCTCTTCCTTTTGTCCATACATCCTGGAATTCTCGTCTGTCTTAACCGTTTCGTTCCATAAGTTCTCCGTGATAATTACCGGTAGCTTAATTCCAACCCTCTTCGCAAAAGGTGTAACATCAATCATGCCCCCGTCTATTACCTGAATCTTCGGGGAGCCGAGTGATGCTTCTCCGATGCTCATTGATAGCACCTCCATAATAAGTGTTACTATTACCATAGCATCTTAGAAAGACGGCTGCAAAGGCAAACAAGAGACTCCCCGGTTGTCTGGAGCTGTTTAGGCTGGTATTTCTGACAAAGCCTCTGAAAAGCGTTACAATTCGAATCTTAATCGCCGATTATTTTTATCAGAACTCGCTTTCTTCTCATACCGTCCAGTTCATAGTAGAAGATCTGCTCCCATGGTCCGAAGTCGAGCCTCCCATTTGTTATGGCAACAACAACCTCTCTTCCCATAATCGTTCTCTTGAGGTGAGCATCGGCATTGTCCTCGAATCCGTTGTGTTCATACTGCGAGTAAGGTTTCTCGGGCGCAAGCCTTTCCAGCCACTTTTCGAAGTCATTATGAAGCCCGGATTCGTCGTCGTTGATGAAAACACTTGCAGTTATGTGCATGGCGTTCACGAGTAGAAGCCCTTCCTGGATCCCGCTTTCTCCGAGCGCTCTTTCGACATCTGGAGTGATGTTGATTATCTCTCGCCTGGTTGCGGTGTTGAAAAAGAGTTCTTTCCTGTATGATTTCAAGTCCTTCACCTCCTTCTCGATTAAAACACGTAGGGAATTAGCCGCCACGTCTTCTTGCAGTATTCTTTATAAGCATCTCCAAAGACCTGTTTGAGATTTTTTTCCTCCACTGCAATTCTGTACAGGATGCCTGTCGTCGGGAGTATGAAAGCAAGGATCGAACTCAACGGGTAATCGAAGACGAGAGCAAGACCAAGAAACCCTGTTATCTCGGCGGCATAGGCAGGATGCCGGATTACTTTGAACAGTCCGTCGGTCCTGAGCTTTTCACCGGGAAGCGCCCCTACATCGATCACGAACGAAGGACCGAGCTGGCGGACTACCAGGAAACGGACAATGACGGCGAATACCATCAGCGCGACACCGACATATCTATGCGGAAGAAACGGAACCATAAATGCTTCCTTAGAATTTCCATCGACAGCCACCGCTCCAAACATGCCCGATAGAACGAAGGCAAGCATTATGTACTTCGATCTCTTCTCCTGAAGGCGTACGCTGATTCTTCTGTTATGAAAGAAGAAAAGATAAATGTCGAATCCGACCCAGAAAATGAGAACGATGAAGAAAATCAGTTGACCAGACAAAACGAAACCTCCGGGAGAAAGTAGATGCAATCAATTCTATCATCAGGCCAGTGTGAAGAAGATCTCACATCAAAGCCCTTGCTGGATGTCTTCGACTGTATCTGTTAGCAAATGTATGGGGTGGGGCTGATGTAGTAAAATTGTAATACAGGTGGTGATGAGATGATTTTCGGGAAAGGTGAGAGAGTACTATTCTTTCGCTTCGAGGATGGAGAGGATTTTATTGATGTATTTGTTCAAGCCCTTTCGGAAAATGGGCTTGATTCGCTCGTGGTTATTAGTGGAATCGGTATGTTGAGAGACTTCAAGATCGGCTGGTTCAACATGGCTACAAAGCAATATGAGACGGAGTATATCTCAGCGCCACATGAACTTCTTCATGTTTCGGGAAACGTATCGCTCAAAGGTAGCTCTCCATTTCCACATCTTCATGTAGCGCTTTCAGGACCTTCGAGAAGCGCAGTTGGAGGCCACCTGTTCGGAGGAACAGTGTGCAATACGACGGAGCTCTTTGCCGTCAGGACCGGCGACCTGAAACTCATCAGAGATGCTTCCGGCGCCGCAACGCCTCTGGAATTCAGAAAGTGAGTCAATCGAATTGAGATTCCTTCACTGCTCCGATATTCACCTGGGGAGAAGACCTATCGGCTCCCCGAACAGCCCGTATTCGTCTGCAAGGTATGAAGACTATTTTTCTGCCTTTGACCATGTAGTTGAGTGGGCAGTACAGAACAAGCCAGAAGCCTTCTTCATAACGGGTGATCTCTTTGACAAGAGAGACATAAATCCCGATACTCTTGCCAGAACACAGAGCATCCTCTCCAGATTGAAAGAAAACGGGATCAGGACATTGGCTATAGAGGGGAACCACGACAAGAGTTTCAGCGCAAACGAGTCCTGGCTGAGATTTCTCCATGAGACAGAGTATCTGGAACTGCTCTGCCCGGTTCAGGGAGAAAAGGACATTGTCTTTCCGTACGTCAGTATCGAAGGATTCAAGGTGTTCGGTCTTGGCTATCCCGGCTTCATGGCCGAGGATATGATCCTCAGAGCTTCTTCTCTTCTTGAAGGCAAAGACAATATAATACTTATCCACACCGCGCCCGGGAACGACAACTTCATTCCCGGCCTTGTGTCACCCGAAGCGTTGAAGATTCTTAGGTCGAAGGTGATCTATGCCGGGGGCGGGCATCTGCATTCTCAACTCGCTTTTCCTGTAGAAGAGCCGTTCTTCTTCGTGCCCGGATCGCTCGAATACTGGGACGTCTGGGAGAGAGATAGAAAGGGGTTTTACGTATTCGATACCGAGATCGGAAGAGCCGATTTTCACGACTCTCGCAGGAGGGAGAGACAGGAATTCTCCGTTTTTCCCGGCGAAGGCGACGACCTTGAAGAGTTTGTCGATGAACATGAGATTCATGGAGGAGCCATAGTACTGGTAACGGTAACAGGAAGCGGAGAGTTCTACGTAGATCCCGTGCGTTTGGAGAGAGAGATAGAGTCTTCCGGAGCCCTTAAGGCCTTTGTTAGAGTCAGGAGAACGGATAGAGAAATCACTCTCGACGACTACAGGCTGATGAGCGCGAGGGACATCGAACGAGAAGTCATACTTGGCTCCAGGGAGTGGAAGGAACTCGGAGCAAAAGGCGAGGACCTTGTGGATGCAATAGAAAAGATGAAGCAGTCTCAGGAAGACGGAAGGTATGACCTGTTCAAAGAATCTGTAGATGCCCTTCTTGAAGCCATAGTTGGTGGTGGCTCTTGAGGATTACTTCGATAGATCTCGAGAACTTCCGCAGTCACTCCAGATATTCCGAAACCTTCGAGAAGGGAATAAACCTCATCCTGGGAAGAAACGGCTCGGGGAAATCATCGATCATCGAAGCTATCGGACTGGCCCTCTTCGGAGGAGGACTGCGCGACAAACAGGAAGACGCAATCAAGTGGAACGAGAGAAGGTCGAGAATAACCGTGACTTTTCTGGCCGACGACGGTCTGGAATACAGGGTCGAGAAAGTCTTCGGCACCGGTTCAAGTCACGAGCTGCATCAGGGGGATCTTCTCATTGCCCGCGGGAAGGAAAACGTGATAGAGAAGATCAGAATCATCTGCGGTCTTCAGGGAGACATCTCGAAGACATTCGAGAACGTGATAGTAGCTTTTCAGAACAGGATCGCCGATCAGTTCCTCGGCAGTCCTGCTGCGAGAAGGGACTATTTCAACAGGGTCTTCCAGGTCGACCTTTACAGGAAGATCTCAACGGATTTCATGCGCAGTTATCTCACAGACCTGAGAAATGAGAACGAAGCTCTTGAGAGAGAGATCGCCTTCATGGAGAAGCAATTGGAGAGAAAGGCAGAAGTTGAAGAGAAGGTGAAGACTCTCTCGGAGGATCTTTCGAAGGCAAAAGAGGAACTGAAGTCTCTGGAAGATGCCCTCAAAAAAGTCAAAGCGGAGAGACTGCGCCTCGAAGAAATCGGAAGAGAGCTCTCTTCGAAGAGAGGACAGTTTGAGCAGCAACTGAAGTCATTGAGGGACGAAGCTGCCTCGCTGAAAGGCAACCTGAGGCAAAAAGAGAGGGTGGTCGAGGCCAAAGAAATCGTTGACAAAAGCAGGGAAGGTCACGATCTCTATGAGAGACTGCTGGAGAAAGAAAATGCCCTAAGCGCCGAAAAAAGGAGGCTGGAAGGCCTTGGCGAGCGTTCGGCGGCTACTGAGAAGAGAATCGCTGAACTTCAAACAGAAGTTGCCCGTTTAAGCGGAGCGCTCTCGAATTCAGAGGAAAGACTGGAAGAGAGCGAGAAGCAATTCGAAGAACTGAAAAAGGAACGAGAAGAGCTAAGAAGGAAGATGGAAGAGGCGGAACGCGAGGGAGGCAAGAAACGAGAAGCCTACAACCTGTGCCTTTCGAGGAAAGAGGCGTTTAAGATAATCCTCGAAGAATATAGGAAGCCCGAGCGGCGGCTGTCCGCTCTTGAAGATCTCTTAAGGAGCCTTGGAGAAACGGAGGGTTCTGAGGAACTTAATGAAAGGCTGGCGAAAATCGACAGCAGTATAGAAAGAGCGAAGCAGGATGTTCTTCTCTTGGAACAGCTGAACGAGGCCAGTGTCAGCAATGCTTCCCGGAGAAAGGCGCTTGAAGAATACAGAGGCTCTCTCGCTGTTGGTATCTGTCCGCTCCTGGATGAGAAATGCAAGAACATCGAAAATAGAAGAGATTATGAAGGATACATCGAAGGCCTTATAAACCGGCTTGCTTCGGGCGAAAGAGAGCTATCGAAAAAGATTGCAGAGGTGAAGGAAAGCCCTGCGAGGCTTGGCGAACTGGCGGAAGAGAGGGCTCTTGTCCTCAATACAATAGAAGAGACCGATAAAAAACTGAAGGAAAAGTCTAATCTGGAAAGAGAGAAGCTCTACCTTACGGAGAGAGTGAAGAGCCTCCTTCTCCAGCTTTCGACGATTTCCGGAGAGTCCGGAGAGATAGACGAGATGAGCGAGAGTGTAGAGAAAGATATTAGAAATGCTTCCACCGAGCTCGAGCTCCAAAAGAAACACATTTCCACACTCAAGAATCAGATTGAAGAAAGGGATTCACGACTGGAAGAAATCAAGAGCAAGATCAAATCCCTCAACGAACTGAAGAAGAAGACAGAGGAAGCAGTCACTTCCTGGTCGACCGAAATCGATGCTCAGAGAATCGCCGTCAAGGAATTTGCGGAGGAACTTGGAAAGCTTCCCGGATTGAGAGCGGAGATAGAAGAGATTCGCAGGGCGATGGTTCTTAACAAGAGCGACTATGAAAGATTCAACAAGTATGTGACTCTTGCGGGCTATCTCGAGGAGTATTCGAGCCTCTGCCGGGCCTCGCTCGAAAGATGCAGAAAGAAAGCGGCCGGAGTGACTGGCCTCAGAGAAGAGATTCTTGCTCTTGAGAAGAGCTTCGATTATGGCCGTCTCGAAGAGCTGAAGACAAACGAGATAAAGGCCGAAGAAAGTTATGCTCTCAAACGAGACGAAACAATATCCATCGGCAGAGATATAGTTTCTCTACGGGCAGATCTGAAGAACTTTGCAGAGATGGAAGAAAAGAAGAAGCTGAAGAAGAGAGCCGGCGAAAAGACTTCCAGGAAAATCAAACTCGGAGAGATGATTAGAGACAATCTCAATCTCACCGGGGAGAGAATAACCGCCGGATTTCGGGATGCGATAGAACGAAAGGCGACCCTGGACTATCAGCGAATATCCGGCACCGAAGAATCAATAAGATGGAACGAAGACTACGAAGTATCCGTCAAAGCATCCGAATACGGCGACGGTAGCGTCAGAAGTTTCTCGAATCTCTCTGGCGGGGAGCAGGTATTGGTCTCTCTTTGTTTGAGAGCCGCAATGACGGGGGTCCTTAGCGGAGCGAGGTTTGCCGTCTTCGACGAACCGACATCGAATCTCGACAAGGAGAGAAAAGAGTTGCTTGCCCATTCTCTCAGAGAGCTCTTCGGTGAACTCGATCAATCAATAATAGTTACTCACGATGACGTCTTCTCCGAAATGGCGCAAAAGGTAATAAGACTGAACGGAAGGGATGAAGGCGAATCTCTTTGAATCGGAGGTGCAGTGCTTGAAAACAGTACTCAAGAACATAGACTATCTTGTGACAATGAATGAAAAGAGAGAGGAGTTGAAAGACGCTTATGTCGTCGTCGAAGATGGAATAATCGTCGATGTCGGCAGGGGAACTCCTCCTCCGGGTGGCGTGGAGATCGACCTCGCCGGACGGATCATCACTCCCGGCTTTATCAACACTCATCATCATTTTTATCAGTCGCTTTTCCGCAGCGTAAAGGAAGTCGCTTCCGCCAAGCTTTTCGACTGGCTGGTCTACCTGTACGAGAGGTGGAAGAACCTGGACAACGAAGCGATATATGTCAGCAGCAAAGTGGCGATTTACGAAATGATGGCCTCCGGCGTGACAACGACAACCGACATGCTCTATCTTCACCCAACGGGAAGGAAAGAGTTCATCGACAGCGAAATAGAAGCGGCCCGCAGTACTGGTGTGAGATTTCACCCCACCAGGGGCTCGATGTCTCTCTCCAGAAAAGACGGAGGCTTACCCCCCGACACGGTTGTTCAGAGTGAGAGAGAGATAATCGAGGACTCCGTAAGACTGATAGAGAAGTATCACGATAGAGAGAAACACTCGATGCTGCGGATAGCTCTGGCGCCCTGCTCCCCCTTCTCGGTGACTGAAGAGTCGATGGTCAGGACGGCCGAACTCGCCGGGCAGTACGACGTGCTTCTTCACACACATCTCGCGGAAACGAGGGACGAAGACGATTTCTGTATCGAGAAAAAGGGATTGAGACCGGTCGATTTCATGGAAAAGGTCGGCTGGCTTAACGAACGAAGCTGGTTTGCCCATCTCGTATGGCTGAGCGATGAAGACATCAAGAAGCTTGCCGAACATGACTGCGGCTTGGCTCACTGCCCTTCCTCAAACATGAGACTTGGATCGGGAATCGCCCGTGTGAAAGAAATGAAGGAAGCTGGAATGAGAATCGGCCTTGCCGTTGACGGAAGCTCATCGAACGATACAGGAAACATGCTTCTTGAGATACGAAATGCCCTGATGCTTCAGAGAGTTCTCAAAGGAGCCGATGCCCTTTCGCCGAGGGATGTTCTGGAATTTGCGACGCTGGGTGGAGCGAAGGTCTTGAGAATGGACGACTACATCGGTTCGATCGAGCCGGGAAAGTCTGCCGACTTGGCCGCTTTCAGGCTGGACACTCTCTCGATGGCCGGAGGGCTATCCGATCCTTTGGCTTCTCTCGTTCTTTGCGACCCTCACAAGAGCGACCTGGTTATAATTAACGGAAAGATCCGCGTCCAGAACGGCAGGATAGTCGATGGCGAACTCTCAGAATTAATAAAGAGGCACAACGAAATATCTTGCAGATTGATAGGGGGTGACTGATCTTGATCGTTACTATAGTTGATATTGAAGTGAAAAAGGATTGCGTCGAAAGATTCATCGAAGCTACACGTGATAACCATATGAACTCAGTCAAAGAACCGGGAAATCTTAGATTCGATTTTCTTCAAGATCGCAATGATCCATGTCACTTCTTTCTTTATGAGGCTTATTACTCTGAGGAAGAGGCAGGAAAACACAAGACTACAGAACACTACTTGCGATGGAAAGAGAAGGTAGAGTCATTTATGAATAGACCACGTTTTGGAACACCGACAGAAGTAATAGAGCCCGCACGGCTAGATGAATGGACTTAGGTGGGTGGAGCCATAGGATCAATAAAGGAGTGGGGAAATGCTTTTAGAAGAGTTTAGAAATAGGGTTGAAAGCCTGAGAGAGCTACTAGCTGCCAGAAACGCTCGCGCTCTCTTGTTGAGCAAGTGCTGTAATTTCTCGTGGTTCACTTTTGGAGCCAGGAGTCATATTACCCTGAACTCCACTGAGGGTGAAGCCTCTATTCTTGTAACCGGGGACCGGGTCTACATGATCACCAACAACATTGAAAAGCAGAGAATCCAGGAGATCGAGCTTGACGAAAGTCTTCTCGGAGAATTCGGGTTTCTTGAATACAGCTGGTTTGAGCCCTCGGGAGAGAGGAGATTGGTCGAAGGACTGGTAAAAGGGAAGCTTCTTTCCGATACTGGTAGGTATTCCGGCGAGCACGTAGACATTACTCCAATGCGAACTCTCTTGAGCCAGTCAGAGATAGGTACGTACAGGATTTTGGGCAGGGAATGCGACGAGATTTTTTCCGCGATAGTCCCTACTTTGAAAAGCGAGATGACTGAACTGGAAGTTCAAGGCCTCCTCTATGAAGCGATGGCGAAGAGGGATATCGAACCTGTATTGGCGCTTGTGTTCTCGGAGGATAGCTCACTCAGATACAGGCACAATCTGTCGAGAGACGTTAAGCTTGGGAAAAGAGGATTTGCCAGCATCTGTGCCAGGAGAAGGGGCTTGATCGTTTCTTCCAGCAGGTCTTTCATGTTTGAGGCGGCAGACGATGTATTACGCCAGCACGAACAGAACTGTTACGTCGACGCCGTGACGATTGGCTCGTCTAGGCCCGGAGTGAAGCTGTCGGAAGCCTTCGGGAGGTTGATCGAGGCGTATGAAAAGGTTGGCAGGGCCGGTGAATGGAAGTTCCATCACCAAGGAGGAATCGCGGGATATCTCCCAAGGGAAGTACACGCCAATCTCAGGAGCGATGTGCATCTTCGGGAGGGAAATGCCGTTGCCTGGAATCCGACAATAAGGGGTACGAAGTCCGAAGACACTGTCTTGATAGGCAATGAGCAGAATTCGATCCTCTCATTTCCTGAAGAAAGTACATGGCCGGCGTTGGAGTTTGAAGTAAATGACGAAGTAGTGAGGAGACCTGCACCCCTCCTTATTGGCTAGTCGGGACTCGTTTTGCTGATTAATCTGTTTTTCACAATCGACTCGTAGAATTTCCATTTCTTTTCGAAAAAGAAGTTATAATTCTTTGGGCATGGTTTTCTCTTGTCAAAATAGAGAGCAGACCATAAGAAAGGGATCTTATGAAGATCCCTTTTTTGAAATGCATAGGCCTTGTGCTAAAATGAATTCCGTTCAGTGGGACGGAGGGATCTCAATGAAAACGGTAGTTACGAACAAAAAGGCACGTTTCCAGTACCATCTTATGGATTCATACGAAGCCGGGATCGAGCTTGTCGGCACGGAAGTCAAATCTCTGCGCCTTGGTGGCGCTTCTCTGATTGATGCCTACTGCAAGATCGAGAATGGAGAGATTTTTCTTATGGAATGTAATATCAGTCAGTATACACATGGAAATGTTTGGAATCACGAGCCGCGCAGAAAGCGAAGGCTCCTTATGCATAGGAAGGAGATACTGAGGCTCGATCAGAAGATCAAGGAAAAGGGATTGACCATTATCCCTCTGAGAATATACTTCAACGACAAGGGAAAGGCGAAGGTTGAGATTTCACTTGCAAAGGGAAAGAGGCTTTTCGACAAGCGCGAAGATATCGCAAAGAGGGATGTTGAAAGAAGGATGCGTCAGCGGACAGACTTGTGAATAGTCTTCCTTCCTGGACGTTTTTTCTTCCGAATAGAGCAGTAATAATGGCTTTGAACCTCAATAGTGTTGTGGTATAATCAATCTGTCTTATACTGTCAATAAAGCCAATAGCTTTGCAATTATTAAGGGGAGGTGTATTTATGAAGAAAGTCGCTTTAGTAGCTTTGCTCCTTTTTGCGGTCTCACTGGGTTTCTCTACGCCTAAAGCGCTTATAGGTGGTGGTTTCGGAATCAATGCTACCAATCCAGTTTATCAGCCCGAGAGATGGGGTGCAGGTGCCTTGGATCTCTCTCTTCAGCTTCCATTTACTGATAAGATTGGAGCCATGTTGAGTGCAGAGGCGGCAATCAGGTATCCAAGCAACAAGATTGGCCTTTTCAATGCCGATATCTATTTCCAGATTCTTGAAACTCTGAATTTGAAGGTAAGGCTACTTGTTAGTGTGGGCTCAGTTCAGGATTCCAATTTTGGCGAGCCCGGTTGGGAAATCGGAATTCTCGATCTTGGTGCGCCACACCTCGCAATTGGCGGAGGTTTCCAGGTTATGACTCCGATTTCCGATGGAGTTATTCTCAATAGTTATGCGAGGGGCTACAGGGTGAAAGACTATCAGACTCGCCAGGAGGGAGATTTCCCCGGTGGAGATTACTGGCCTCTTCCCGAGTTTTTCTCTGTAGGACTTGGAGTGCTTTACGAATTTTAATCAGGAGCTAAAGAGACTTTTGTGAGTAAGTATTTTTTGCTTTTTTTTGTTCTGTTTTTTTCCCTTGTTAGTTTAGCGGTTACGGGTTACGACAAATTCTTGCATTATTCTGTTAGTTATACCGCCTTTGGCCTTTCAAGTTACCTTCTTGGGGACACAGGCGGTTTTCTCTTCTCTGCGTCTCTTGGTGTTGGGAAGGAAGTCTGGGATCTCCTTTCCGGGAAGGGTTCTGCAGAGATCGAAGATCTTATAGCGGACTTTGCCGGAATAGCCTCTGCGTACAGCTTTGCGCACAGCCTGCCATTCAGGCCGATCTTAGTCTTTATATTGGTATTCTAGATACAACAGTGGTTTCAATACAGTGAGTCCCGACTATTCTTTCTGAGGCGGCAATGTATTTTGTAGTCACTAGCAGTTTCATTACCAAGTCTTGCTAAAGGAGTTCCTCCGGAGTCGGTATGGCGTGTTTGCCTGCGAGTGAAGCGAGCGAATTTCTGGTTTTTTGATCAAGATCTATGCCGATTCTCATTGATCTTTCTCTTGCATTTGCCTCTTTTTCTCCGTGGTAGTAGATCTTTTCGTGGCCCTCTGCCTTTTCGCTGGCCACAACTCCATCCACAATGCGTTCAAAATGGCCTATGAGAGCGGAAGGTTCGCCGAACAACTTGAGGCTTATGCAGCCGAAGAAGTGGCAGACACCGGCTTCCGAACCGGAATAAGTTTCTGCGCTCCATTTTCCCAGCGAAAGGCCTGCGGAGAGAAGATCTACGAGAATTGCCATCCCGTAACCTTTGTGGCCGCCAAAGTCTTCCCCGGAGCCCCCAAGTGGAAGAATTCCCCCGGAGTTTCTCTCATTGAAGTTTGTGAGCACCTTTTTTGGCGAGGAGGTATCCCTACCAGTTTCATCGACGGCCCATCCTTGTGGAATCTCTTGCTCTAGTCTATCGTAGACCTCTAGCTTTCCCCTTGTGACCACGCTTGTGGCCATGTCGAGAATGAAATCTCGCTTCTCTCCCGGGATAGCTATCGAGAATGGATTCGTGCCAAGAACCGCCTCTTTGCCAAAGGTTGGAACGACAAGCGGATAGCTGTTCGTCATGGCAATTCCTATCATTCCCTCTGTAAGTGCCCTCTCCGAGTAAAAGGCGGAGATCCCGTAATGGTTCGAATTTCTTACCGAAACGAGCCCGATCATCGACTGCCGGGCCTTCTGTATTGAAAGATCCATTGCATACTTGGAAACACATTGTCCAGGACCGCCTCTGCCGTCAACTGATGCTGAGATGGGTGTGTTATGGATTATTTCAGGTTCGGAATCTATGCGGATATTTCCGCGTTCTCTCTCTTTTATATAGCGGCCAAGCCTGGCTACCCCGTGAGAGGGAATATCTCGCAGGTCGGCCTCGAGCAGAACCTCGACTATGTCTGAGGCCGTTTCGTCGGGAAAGCCTTCGGCACGGAGGATTTCTTCACACAAAGTTTTGAGGTCTTTATATGTCACATTCAGTCCCATTACGATTCCGTCCTTTCAAAGAATTGTTTTACAATCTCTAAGTACAGTCTTCTAGCAGTACGAACCTCTTCCAGATCGACGTACTCATTCGATTTGTGAGCCATGGAGGCGGCGCCCGGTCCCAGTATAACCGTCTCAATACCATGAGTTGCGGTGAAGGCACCGTCAGTGAAATAGCTCATTGTGAGCTCGTTGGAGCTAAAGGAGTGCTTCTTCAGAACATCCTTCACGGTCAGCGTTAGCGGCCCGGACGAACTGAATGATTCTCTGCTGAGAAGAGTAGATCGTTCGGAGTTCTCGTATTTGCAGATAACGTCGTCTACAAGTTTCTCCAGAGCGGAGGAACTGGTATTATCGGCAAAGCGGACATCCATGATACACTCGGCTTCATCCGGTACTGTATTCTCTTTCGATCCGCCACGGATAATATTGAGACTTTGGGTTAGTCCTTCTATTCTGCCAAGAGCGTAGGAAAGTTCACTGTATGCGCGAAACAGTTTTAAAATGGCGTTGATACCATTTTGCGGCTGCGAGCCGTGAGCGGATTTGCCCCTGAATTTCAGTTTGAGCCAGAGCGCTCCCTTTTCTCCGGTGGCAAGTCCTAAAGAAGTCGGCTCACCAATGATCACAGCCGAAATGTCGAATGGTTTGTGTTCAAGAAAGTACCGTATTCCCGAGCAACCGACTTCTTCATCGCACGTGGCGAGAAGTGCCACGTTTCCGCAGAACTCACTGTCTTCCGAGAGATCCACAAGCGCCGCAATTAAGGCCGAAAGACCCCCCTTCATATCTGCGGAACCTCTGGCATAGAGCCTCCCGCCTATCTGTTCAGGCTTGAAAGGTTCGGTATTCCAGTTTGAACCGGCGGGTACCACATCCATATGACCGGAGAAGACCAAATATGGCTTCCCGGGATCGCGTTCGATCCTTGCAAGAAGATTCGAACGGTTGTCGGCAACTCGCTGAATCTCTACGCTAATTTCTTTCGACGCGAGAGTTCTCTCTATAACGGATACGGCGAGATCTTCATTACCAGGAGGATTAGTTGTGTTGGCAGAGCATAACTCAAAAAGAAGACTTTCGAGTTGGGAATCGCTGTTACTCATAGTTTTATCCCCACATTCCAGATTGAGAAGTCGTCCTGTCCTAGAAATTCCGATTTCGTCTGCTCTCCTTCAGCAACCCGTAGAACTAGATCGAAAAGCCTTCTTCCACTCTCCTCAAGTGTTTCCTCACCTGATATCACAGCGCTGCAATCGAAGTCGATATTATCGCTCATTTTCCTGGCAGTCTCGTGATTCCCGGTTATCTTAATGACCGGGGCTATAGCATTACCCGTAGGTGTTCCCTGACCTGTCGTGAAGAGCACGACGGTTGCACCGCCAGCCACCATGCCGGTAACCGATTCAACGTCATATCCAGGAGTATCCATGAGGTAGAGGCCCGGGCATGAAGCTATCGCTTCACCGTACTCGTTCACGCCCACAACGGGGACCTTTCCGCCTTTGATCATAGCTCCAAGTGATTTCTCTTCAAGCGTAGTCAACCCCCCTCTGACATTTCCAGGGGAGATGTTGTTTGGGACGTTTTCCTTGTCCACCACGTCTCGACTATTCTTCATACTTTCATTTATCATTCTCTCTAGCATCCTGGTGAATCGCCGCTTCATCTCTTCGTCCTTCATTCTCTCAAATAGGAGGTGTTCTGCACCGACCAGCTCAGTAGTTTCGGAGAGTATCACACGACCTTCTTCCTTCCATAGAGTGTCGGCAGCCTCGCCGACAACAGGATTGGCCGACAGACCCGAAGAGAAGTCGGAACCACCGCATTCCATGCCCAGGACAAGTCTCGAAAGCGGAACTTCCTCTCTTTCAATCTTCGAGGCTTCCTCCACCATTTTCCCGACAATTGCAGTTCCCCTTTCTACAGCTTCTACAGTTCCGTAGTCTTGAACCATTATTAGTTCGGCAGGCTTTCCGCTGTCTAGAATCACTTCCTTCAGTTCATGTGGGGACACCCTTTCACAGCCGAGCCCAACAACAAGAACGGCTGCCACATTAGGGTTTAGCGCAGTGTTTATTAACGTTCTTCTAGTCTGCTGAAAGTCATCCCCCAGTTGAGCGCAGCCTTGATTGTGGCTGGCCACTACCGATCCGGGAACAGCGGCCGAAATCTTTCTGGCAACATTTGAAGAGCAAAGAACACTGGGAAGAACGAGGACGTGATTTCTCACTCCAACACTTCCGTCACTTCTTAAATAACCCATCATGGTCTTCATAATATCTGGCCTAAGCCCTGTCACCTCCCTTTTTGATCTCCGTTCGTTCACTTACAACATTTTGGACGTGAACATGCTGGCCAGTCGAGATGTCCGAAGTTGCAATCCCTATCTTGTTGTTGTATTTGATTATTCTTTCGTTTCTTTTGATGTTCTTCACGGCAACTTTGTGACCGAAAGGTATTTCTTCCTTCGCAACTAGCATCTGCAATCCGGAAACACCCTTCACCTCTATCTCTTCGCCGAAATCCACTTTCTCAAGCACAGTTGCGACATTGTCGTTCAAAGACAGCAGAATAGCATGCTTCATTTCTAATCCTCCAATCGGGCAAAGCTTCCTTTGGCAGCATAATCGATATGGTTGGAGCTGAGTATAGAACATATCATATTCATTGAATGCTCAAGATGATCTTCCAGAGCAATAGAAGCCTTCTCCAGGTCTCCTTCCAGGATTCCCTGCGCGATCTTGAAATGTTCCTCCATCTCGTTAATTATCCAGTCTTTTTGCTGTTCAAGAAGATAGTATTTGATCACGTTCCGCATTCTGGCGAGCAGTATCGAGATCTTCGACATCATTTCGATTAGATATTCATTATTGCAGTTATTGAGTATCTCCCTGTGTAGCCTGTAGTCAATATCGTAAGGAACTTTGTTCTTTGTCACCTCCGGTTCCGAGAGGTGTCTTCGCATTCTCACGATCAGATTCGATATGATCTCTCTGTCGATCCGATTAATTGATTCACTCAATGCAAGTTTCTCCAGCACCAGCCTTATCGGGAAGAGCTTCCTGACGTCATTTTCGAGAATCTCCTTTACGTAAAAACTCTTAGCGGCTCCCGGTGCGACAAGACCATCTTCCTTCAGCTTGTGGAGAGCCCCCCTTACCGGAGTAGAAGAAACGCCGTAGATTCTCTTCAGCTTATCGATCGTCAACCTCGCTCCGGGAGGGATTTCCAGTTCTACGATGCTATTCCTTATTGATCTGTAGAGCTGCTGCTGGATTCCCTGAAAGTGACTTGTGTCTGCCAATCTGTTCAAAGTGATCCCCCCAGAATTTGAGGGAAAGCTTTCAAGAATGAAGCAGTTTCCCTTAGAGTTTCTATCTGATCTTCATCGCAGAAAACCTCGACACTGTATTCACCGACATAACCGGATTTGCTCAGCATATCCAAAAAGCTCTGAAAATCAATCGCGCCCCGTCCCAGAGGTTTGTGATTTGTATCTGCAAGGTGAACGTGTTTTATCAGCTCGATGTTCGAACTTACAAAAGAGGGATCCTTTTTCTCGTTGAAATGGTCAGAGTCGAGGAGAATTCCAAAACTCTTAAGTTCTCTCTCCGAAAAAAACGAGGTGGCTTCGGCGCAGCTATTAAGAATAGGGCATACCACCTTTCTCAATGGTTCTATCAGAACGGACAACCCCTCGAGTTCACTTCTCACATACGAATCGATTCTCTCCAGCGATTCGCCAAGTCTCTCGAGTGACTTCTGGAGGCCGTCGGACCATATTACTCCCCTAAGCCTGCCGATATTAAGGTTCACTCCCAGATCGTGAGCCTTTTTAGCTGCCTGCAAGAAGGAATTCAGAGCTCTTTTTCTTTCGTTCACGTCTATGTGGTTCAGATAAAGGCCGGCAGTTCCAGCCATCTCGCCTGTGCAGAGAAATACGCACTTCAATGAGAACTGTCTCTCAAGGCGTATAACCTTTCCAACATCCACCTTTTCCGGGTCGGCAATCATAAGCTCAAAGGAGTTGAAACCCGCGCCTGCTACCGCGGCGAGCGTCTCTTCCAACCTGCCGGTGAGCCCAGTGACCTTTGCACCGGCCGGAATATCCTCGTTGGCCACCATAAAACTTACTGCCATCTCTTTCACCTCAACCCGCCGCACTCACTAATGCCATTGAGAGAGACACCTCTTTTGCGAATTCATTGTCGCTCCTCGACGTGAGAACAACGGGGAATCCCGCTCCCAAAAGAAGTCCGGCCGTCTTGGCTTTGCCTAGATGTACGAGGCCTTTTATGAGGTTGGCCGCAGATTCCAGATTAGAACAGACTAGTATGTCGGCCTCACCTCCAACCTTTGACGTAATTCCCTTCTTCAGGGCCGCGTCCTTTTTCAGGGCAGTATCAATGGGCATGGGCCCGTCTGCGAGACACACTCCAAATTGCCCTCTCTCTGCCATTTTTGATAACACCGCTCCTTCAACGAGGTCGCGATTCGTTACCGACACTCGCTCGTTTATACCGATTACAGCCACCTTTGGTTCACTGATCCCGATCGATCTTGCAAACTCTACGGCATTCTTGAGTATCTCCGCCTTTGCCTTCAAATCTGGTGCGATGTTGACGGTACCATCAGTTATGAAAAGCAGTCTTGGATGCTCCGGGACCTCCATACAGGAAATGTGACTTATAAGCCTTCCGCTATCCTTTACCCTGCCGCTTTTGAAGAGCGCTCTTAGAAACACGGTGGTGTTGATGTCGCCTTTCATTAGAACGGCTGGAATATCTCCCTCCAAAGCAGAGACTGCATTTGAAGCATTCTCTTCTTCAGATTCCCCTTCAACAACACGCGTCAGCTTCAGAAACCCTTCAGAAGCTGCCTCATTCATCTCTTCTAATCTTCCGAAAAGAGTGAATTCAAAATTGCCGTTAGAGGAGGCAATTGACTCTATGGCCTTCATCGTCTTACGGTCATGCGGTTGCACGCAATTTACTTTCACGCGCTTCTGCAAGTTGCTTGCTTCAAGAATGAACTCAGAAAGGGAATTAATCATCGATTATCACCTCAGTATTCCAGGGCATCTTCAATCCCCCGTATTACTCTGTGCGCTCCGTCTGCAAGGCTTTCCATCTCGAACTCTCCCGGGAAAAGAAGAACTCTGATACCCCTCAGTTTCTCAAGAAGTCTTTCTCTGACATAGTCACACTTCACTACGCCGCCCGTAATGGCTAGGGCGTCGGGAAATCCGTCAAATACGGCCAGCAGACTGTATGAGTATTTTGCAATGTTGTAAATGTACGCTTCAAGCGGTGTGAAATCGATTTCTCCATTCTTGACACCTTCGGCGATCCGTTCAACGTCACGCATTCCGAAGTGGGAAAACAGGCCGCCCCTGTGAGCCAGGTATTCGAGATAATCGTCTCTCGAGCGAGCAAATTCCGCCAATTCGTGAGTAGGGAGGGCGCCCGCTCTTTCCACAGAAAAGGGGCCTTCCTTGTCACTGTTGTATAGATCGACCATCTTTCCGTTTAGATGGGCGCTTACCGACGAGCCACCTCCTAGATGAGCCACTATGAGCTTTGCTTCTTCGTAGCTTTTTCCCAGTTCAGTAGCAGCTTTCTTCGCGACTGCCTTCATGTTCAACGCGTGGGAGAGTGAATTTCTTCTTATCTCCTCTATTCCCGTTATTCTTGCCCACTCGGCCAGTTCGTCCACACTGATCGGGTCGACTGTAAAAGCCTGCATTCCGAATTCCTGAGCCAGTTCAAAAGCTATCACGACCGCTGTATTTGCGGGGTGAATACCCTGAAGGCCCTTTCTGGCGTCATCGACCATCTCTCTGTTAATGCGGTAAACTCCGGAATTCAGAGGTTTCAATCTTCCCCCTCTGGCCGCCACGGCAGTCATTTGGGATGGCCTTATCCCGTTTCTGTCGAGTTCTTTGAGGATCTGATCCTTCCTTATCGTGTACTGATCGGGAAAGAGGGGAAGGTCGAGCATGTCATCGTGAAGGGGAAGCGTCTTCTTGAACACTTCTTTCCCATCTCCGAAGACGGCTACCTTGGTCGATGTCGAACCGGGATTTATGACGAGAATCAGACTCATTTCATGTAATCTCCGACTATTCTCTTGAATTCGTCAAGTTCGAGGACCGTGTTTCTTATTCGTCCTTCCTTTCGCACGATTTCCGTCAGTTCTTCAAGCTGGTCTTCACTCGCCTCTATTTCCAATCTCTTCAGCCAGTATTTTATGCTTGCCTGGCCGCTGAAGGCACCGAGCTTCACGTCTATCTCGCCCATTCCAACGAGCGAAGGAAGGTACGGGGTCATGGCGGCGTTAATCCCGGCCGCATTTAACTTGTCGATTGCGTCAACGACGATGCCTGATTCGACCCAGAAGAGGCGCTTCCCAACAACCGGTTTGTTGTTCGCAACCTGGATTTTCGAAATATCTTCGACCAGTCGCGAAGTGTATCCGATCTTCGTCAGATTGACACCGGTATCTATCCCCATCAGGAGGTTTAGGCCGGCGGCAACCTCTTCAGTAGCTACGTTGCCCGTCCTTTCTCCAAGTCCGTTGATCGAGCTGTGAATGCCTGATACACCGGCTCTTACAGCGGCAAAAACTGATCCCATTGCCAGACCGAATTCATTGTGAACATGGAATTCGAGCGGGATGTCCGGGATGGCCTTTCTAAGCTCAGTAAAGATGAACTCGATTGCAAATGGGGAGGCGACTCCAAAACTGTCTACGAAGACAATGCTCTCCGGTCTTGCTTGCTTTGCCACTTGTGTGAAGACTTTCAGGACATAATCAGGGGTCGATCTTGTTGCGTCCCAGCCCATGAAGGTCGGCTTCATGCCCTGTTCCTTCGCGTAGAGAATCGCTGAAACTACTCTGTCAATGAGTTTTTCGGGAGACACACCGTAAACAAGTTCGTTATCGTATGGATTTACCGCGTGTTCAACCACTATTCGTGTGGCGCCGCAATCGACAGATTCATCGATATCCTTCTTCAAAGACCTTGCGAACGGAACGATTTCCGAATCGAGATTCATGTCAACGAGTCTACGTATCGCCCTTTTGTTCTCGTCGGAGACTATCGGCATCCCGACCTCAATGGATTTCACACCCAAATCATTCAACGCAACTCCGATTCTCACCCTTTGATCCTCGCTCCAGGTAAGACCACAAGTCTGTTCTCCATCTCTCAGCGTGACGTCGTGTATGTAGATACTGTCTTTTGCGTTTTCTCCCCGGATTTCTCTCTCATAGTTGAGAGGACTAACCCAGCGGGATTCATCGAAGTATGGTGTTCCATTTAACTTCATGTAATCAAGATCTTTCGGTTTCATTATTATGCCTCCTTATTCGATATTTCCGGCAAGACAAGTGAGTTCTGAAGAACCGCGACGCTTTTGCCGGCCGGCGCCACCCGGTCAACAACCGATTGAATATCTGGATAGACCGTTAAACCAAGTTCAATGAACTGATCTGCGAATTTACTGTTGCTCACAATGTGGATCCTTTTCTTCTCGATCACTTTCCTTACGGCATAGGCCGCCACATATGCTAGCGGGTCTTCGGTAGTGATCACGTCAAGTCTTTCTAAGATCTTTTCTGCCTCCATCTTGAGTAATGAGGCAAATAGAGGATGATCGCCAAAGCCTTCATCGAGTGAAGAGACCATAACGATATCCCCTCCATTTCTGGTAACCAGATCGGAAGTGTACAGCGCTTTGCCGCACTGCCAGAAATCGGTCACAGAGGGGAATGAAGATATCACGGTGACATCGGCTTTTTCCGAGTACTCTCGGAGCAGCTCTTCTCTCGCAACTTTGACGCCTTCCCTGTGTGCCGTCACATGATTGCCCGATACACATCCGGAGATTCTTCCTTCGATATCGTAGTAGAAATTGATTATGAAATCAAGTCCCACTCGTCTTCCGGTTTCATCTATAAGTTCCCTGAACTCATTGTCAAGAACTCCGACGTCGGCTCTGCTCTTCAGTATTGCCATCCTGTGTGACTTAAAGACTGTTTCATATGCAGAGACGCCCGGAATCACAATTTTCGCTCCGCCCGACCATCCGGAGAACCTGTGAGGAACGATCGAGCCAACTCCAATTGTGAGGTCAGCTCCAACCGCCTCGTTTATCCTAATCGGTACTCCAAGGAATTCTCCATAGTCTTTCATCCTGCAGGCTGCTTCCGCATCGTGCTGGATGATTTTAGTATCGAGAGAAAAATTGCCGAATTTCTCGCTTATCTCTTCAGCCGTCATTTGTCTGTGAGTTCCAGTCGCGACAAGCAAGGAAACTTTGCTCCAGGGAATCTTGTTTTCGGCGAAAAGCGATTTCATGAAAGAGAGAGTCTCAAAAATGGGAGAGTGCCTTGTGTGATCCTCTACGATAAGGACTATCTCCTTCGCAGATACCGCAAGCTCAAGGATCGGAGGAGCACCAAACGGCTTCAGTAGCGATTCGCGCAGTGAGCTTCCCTCTTCGCTTCTCTCAACAGTTGAGGTCGGAAGAAGTACTCTTCCCGCGGGAACTTCCAGCTGAAGTCTCTCCTTCTCTCTATAGTCAAGCGAGAATCTCATCTTACTTACCACCGAAGTACATTTCTCGAATTCTCTCGTCGCTCTTCACTTCATCAACAGAGCCTTCAAGTTTTATTTGACCTTGTGATACGATGTAGACTCTGTCGCTCATTGGAAGCGAGAGCTTTGCGTTCTGTTCCACGATCAACATGGTCAGACCCGTATCCCTGACGTAATTCTTCAGAGTCTCGAATATTCTCTTCACGATAACAGGAGCCAGGCCCATGGAAGGTTCGTCTATCATCATAATCAATGGATCTGAAACGATGGCCCTTCCAATTGCGAGCATCTGTTGCTCTCCCCCGGAGAGAGTGCCGGCCATCTGGTTTTTCCGGGACTTCAGTTCCGAGAAAATCTCATAGACTTTCTCGATGTTTGGGCGAGCCTTTGCGAGTCCAATTCTAGTGGCTGCCACTTCAAGGTTTTCCTGAACGGAGAGTTCCGCGAAAACCTGTCTACCTTCAGGAACGTGAATAACCCCAAGTCTGGTTATCTTGTGTGGGGGAAGATGTTGGATCTCTTCTCCGTTCAAAAGGACCTTGCTTCCTGCTTCGGAAGATACAAGTCCTGAAATGCTCTTCAGAAGAGTCGTCTTTCCCGCTCCATTAGGACCGAGCACGGAGACAACTTCTCCTTTGGAGACCTTTATTGATACTTTTCTGAGAGCGGGAACCTCGTTGTATGAAACTGAGAGATCACGGGTTTCAAGCAAAAACATAATCAGTCCTCCCCCAGATAGGCTTTGAGAACTAGCGGGTCCTTTTCTATGTCATCGAATTTTCCCTTGGCAATCACCTGACCAAAGTTCAGAACATAGACCCAGTCTGCAACGGCCTTGATAAAGTCCATAGTGTGTTCAACAATAAGAGTCGTAATTCCTCTTTCCTTGAGAATCATCATCAGATCCATTATCACTTTGAATTCGTCTCTGGTCATTCCGGCAGCAGGTTCGTCGAGGAACATCAGCTGAGGTTCGAGTGCAAGAGCTCTTGCGATTTCCAGACAACGCCGTAATCCATACGCCATTCCTGTCGGAGAGTCGTATGCCCTATCTTCAAGGCCCACGAGCTTAAGAAGTTCCATGGCCTTCTCTTTGTTTTCTTTTTCTTCTTTTCTGAATTTGGGAGTGCCGAGAACTACGCTCACAGGGCCGGATTTGTAGAAGGGTTTTCTGGCTACAAGAACGTTTTCAATCACTGAGAGATTCTCGAAAAGCCTTATCTTCTGGAAGGTCCTCGCGATACCCAACCTGCTTATCTTGTTCATATCCATTCCCGATATGTCCTGATCCTTGAAGTAGACCTTTCCGCTGGTAATAGGGTGTACTCCCGTTGCAACATTTATGAATGTTGTTTTGCCCGATCCGTTAGGGCCGATTAAGGCTGTGATTTGCCCTTCGGGAATTCCAATCGACAGATTATCGTTTGCCACGACTCCACCGAATCTCTTGGTCATGTTTTCAGTTCTAAGAATGTCCATCTTCAACCCACCTTACAACGTCTTTGTATTGCTTCTCTTAATCCTGAAAACCTTTCTTAGAAGGGTTTCAAGAATGGGCCCAAGTCCCATAGGCACGAATATTATGATGACTATCACTATTAGAGAAGTCACCATTAGATAGTAATTTTCCCAGCCTCCAAATCTCAGGAACTCGGGAAGAAGCGTAAGACCTATTCCGCCAACAACTCCACCACTCATGTGTCTAAGACCGCCCACGACTGCCATTGCGACAAAATTCGATGATTCAAAGAATGTGAATGGTTCCGGTGAGAGAAAGCCTGCCAGATGAGCGTACAGTGCTCCCGCCAGTCCCGCTAGGCCTGCAGAAAAGCCAAAGGCCGCCATCTTAAGTCTCTTTGTAGAAATTCCACAGGTTTCTGTGGCCACATCATCGTCATTCATTGCAAGCATTGCTCTGCCAAAGTGAGAGTGTTTAATGCGGTACATAATGAATACCGATAGGAAGAGCAGCCCGCCAAAGAGCCAGAAGACCTGCCCGAAAGAAAGCATGTTGTTTCCCACCGAGTAGAATGGTATGCCAAAAAAGCCGGACGGTCCGCCGGTAATAGGTGTGAGGTTTATCACAAGCATCCAGACTATTTGCCCGAAGGCTATTGTCACTAGAGATAAGAAAAAGGCCTTCAGCTTGAAAGAGGGAATGCTCAACAGAAAGCCCGCGACAACGCTCAGAACTACTCCTGCAATAACTCCGATTGGAATCGGTAGCCCGAGCTTAACAGTGAAGTACGCCGAAGCGTATGCTCCGATTGCGTAGAACCCCGCCTGCCCAAGCGATATTTGACCCGCAAAACCTGTTAGGAATACCAATCCTGTTGCAAGAATGGCATGAATGAGCGCTCTGTTCATTAGGTATAGTTGATACATGTTATTCGTGAAAAGAGGGAATAGTATTATTAGTAATATCGCTCCTACAACCAATATCAGCTTCTTCATCTCGCACCCCCTATATCTTCTTACTCTTCCAGTTGAATATTCCGGAAGGTTTCAGTATCAGAACGGCTACAAGAACCGAGAAGGATATGATGTCTCTGTATGTAGAAGAGATATAGAGGGTGGAGAAGTTCTCCAGGAGGCCAAGAGATATTCCTCCGAGTATCGTTCCGTAAGGATTGGTCAATCCTCCAAGTACGGCCGAAGCAAAGCCTTTAACCCCTATCGAGCCTCCTCCAAGTTCTAGAGACACGAAGTAGATGGGTGCAAGGAGTATTCCGGCGATTCCCACGACGACAGTCGCCAGAATGAAGGATAGAGAGGTCGTTACTCTTACATCTATTCCCATAAGAGCCGCGGCTTCCCTATTCTGTGCGGCAGCTCGGAATGATTTTCCTATGAGCGTCTTGTTCAGTAAGAAGTAAATGAATACCATAAGGATTCCGATTACCAAATAGATATTAAGATAGAGAGTGGGAATTCTTATTCCGCCTAAAGAAATGAAGTCGTTGCTTCCCCCAAATACCGGTGGAAAGGGCTTTGGTAGAGCCCCGTAAGTGACAATTATCAAGTTGAGCCAAAAGGTGCATAGCATAAGTGTGGCTACAACGAATTCGAGACGTCCACCTCCTCGCTTCCTTATGGGCTCATATATAAAGACTCTTAATCCCAGCCCATAGACTGCTATTACGGCTATAGACAAAACGAAAGAGATGAAAAAACCCAAGTTCAGCTGAGTGTAGAAACTGTAGAAAAGATAGGCTCCCAACATCGCCGACGAGATGTTGGCGAAATTTATCCGGGAGATCGTCAGCCAGAGGAAAACTACTCCGAGTCCTACAAGTCCATATGTGGCACCGATTGAAGCCCCTGAAACTATGTTCTGGAGAATGTCTTGAAGCATTGTTCACACTCCTTGTAAGGAAAGTAAACGGGAGGTAGGCAGAGCGCCCCCTCCCGCAAAGAGGCTTAGTACAACTTAGTGATTATCTGCCAGTCTTTTCCGTCGAACTGGGAGATTAGACAGACATTTGTGAAATTATGGTGTTCGTCGCACTTCAGTTCGCCCTGCACGCCAACAATCGTGGCTTCATTTGCAAGGTATTCCGCAAGCTTTGTTCCGTCAGTTCCTACATTCTTTATAGCATCTGCGAGCAGATACATTCCGTCATAGTAAGCCTGTGCCGGGTCGCTGGGTTCTTTGCCGTCCCATCTGGCCTTGTAAGCTTCAACAAAAGCCTGAACCGCAGGATCGGGATCGACCGGGTTGAAACCCTGAACAGAATACACACCCACAGCTGCTTCAGGAGCGAGGTCTGTGAATGCGGGAACACCCCATGCAGAGAATCCAATAATGGGCACATCGATCTGTAACTGTCTCAGCTGGTTAACCGATACCGCTGCTTCAGATTCGTGTGTGAGTCCTATTAGTCCATCGAATCCAGCGTTCTTCATCTTCAACAACTGCCCAGTTGCATCCTTGTCCCCTTCTTTGATCTGTTCCATCGCCACTATTTTGATTCCGTACTTCGGGAACTCCTCTTTGGCAACTTCAAGAGCAGCTATACAGTAGTCGGTTGAGCCGTAGATAATTCCAGGTTTCTCGATTCCAAGAACCTCAACTGCGTATTTTACCAGCTGAATAACCTTGACCTTGTCGTCGGCTCTGAGTCTGAAGAGGAAATCATTGGGAATAACCGAGTACCTGAATGAAGGAGAAGTCGCTCCGACCAGCATTGGAACCTTTGCCTGCTGCGCCAGTTGGTGAACGCCAATGACTGAACTGCTCATGTTCGGTCCAAATACGGCCACAACGTTGTCCTGAAAGAGAGCTCTTCTTATGACATTTGCAGCCGTGCTTGGATTTGCTGCGTCGTCATACACGACCATTTCGAGCAGATCACCGTTGACTCCGCCTGCAGCGTTGATCTCTTCAAGCGCCAACTGTGCGCCCATCTTGATGTAGTCGCCAAGAATAGAACCCAGTCCTGTGAATGGTGCAACCAATGCTACCTTGATCGGTGCACCAAGTGCAGCAACCCCGATTAGCATAACCATTGCGACTACGAGTACCTTGTTTAGCCTCATCCAAACACCTCCATATGCGGGACCATCATAGAACGCCCCGCTCTTCGCGAAGAAAGATTAACAAATAATGAACACGATGCATTATACATCATGCAAAGTGTACCATCTCTTTCGTGCAGATCGTCAATACCGTTATAGCCAACCACGATCAAAGAGAAGAAAATAGCATTGATTATTTGGCGATAGTTCGACTGTTCGCAGCTGCGAATTGTTTTCCGGTGAAGTCTATCAGTGAAAATACCTTCACTTTTCATCTAGAAAAGAAGAATCGACTGCCACGGCAAATGCTTCTGAAAGCCATCGCCGCTATTGCCCGGTTTATAGTGAAAAGAGGGAGGATTCATCGTATGACTTTTTCTTGCTCTTCCATGCGCTTGGTTTATAATAGGTTATGAGTTCGGTTATTGTTTCTGAAACGTTTTCATCTGGGGGTGTTGTCTGTGAGAGTGTTCTTTTTGATGATTCTTTCTCTAGTACTGGTTTCTACTATGATTGCTGTAGAGATCGATCTTGGGATAGGCGTTGACGTTACTCAATCTGATCAAAGCAGCCTTAGCTGCGCCAGACTTTCGCTTCTCGGCAGTATCGGGCCCATCTCTCTGGATGTACCTTTAGCTCAAGTGTGGCCCTCGGAAAGAAGGATTGAGTTTTCAGATCCGTTCTTAAGTTATGCAGGCCTGAATTTCAAACTTCCCATAACTGTTCTATATATAAAGGCCGGCTTGGGGGTTCAGGTCAGGGGATTGATTGACGTACTTGGAGCCAAAATCGAAGGCTGGGATCTACCAGCCAGAGTTCGGGCCGGCTTAGGTGTGTCTGATTCCGGTCTGTTTCTTGAGGGTGGCTTGAGTCTCGATTTCACGCCGTCACTCGAGAATATGGAATTCAGTCCTTATATTGCGGCGGGATTTGTGTTTTAGTTAATCGACGTGCAGTAATCGGGAGAATTCTTCTCTGACATTTTCGTAAGCCTCGGTACTGAGCCATCTCTGCCAGCCGAATTCTCTATAGATGCCTCTAATCTGAAAAGTGTAGTTCATTGGATCTATCTGTACTTCTTCGACCCTCTTTGAAAGCTCAAAGGCAACTCTGGTCGCGTTCATCGGAAGAACCGGACCGACAAAGGCGCCGACCTCGATGCCGTTGGCAATAAGCATGTCGATTGTCTCTAGCCTTTCTTCAAAGGAAGATGAACCTGGTTCAAGAATCTTTCTGACATCGTCTATGTCCGTAGTTACAGTTATCAAAACCCTCGCTTCTCCTTCAGAGGCTCTCAGCAGGTCTATATCTCTTCTGACCAAAGCGGACTTTGACATTACTAATACAGGAATCCGATGGGAGATAAGTATTCTCAGTATTTCACGGGTGATTTCATACTTCTCTTCTATATGCTGATATGGATCACAGGCCGTGCTGAGAAACACGCCTCGCTTGGGATGGCTAGTGATCTCTTTTCGCAGAAGAGAGACAATATTCTTACGAACCTGAACGTCTCTGCCCCATCTGCCGTGGCAGTACTTGAAAGAGCCGATGAACCTTGCAAAACAGTATTTGCAGCCAATTGTGCACCCAACATAAGGGTTGACCGTGAAATCCGTCAAAGGAATGCCTGATTTTGTGAGGGCTTTACTTGCTCTTATCTCTTCAATCATATACAGATCGATTCTACATTGTTTCTCTTCGCGAATGCGTTTTTGAAAGTGCATATGCGTCGCTGCATCTATTCCGTAATGATATAATTAACCAAAATAGGAGGTGTTACTGTGTTGAGGGTTGTCAGTACTGACAAGGCGCCGGCGGCGGTTGGACCATATTCTCAAGCGATTGCGGCGGGTGGTTTTCTCTTTGTTTCTGGACAGATCCCCCTCAACCCGTTGACCGGTGAGCTGGTGACAGATTTCGAGGGAGCATGCAAACAGTCACTGGAGAATTTGTTCGCGTTAGTCGCCGCCGGCGGGTCGAGTGTGGAGAATATAGTGAAAGTGAACATCTATGTTAGGGATATGGGGAAATTCTCTATACTAAACGAAATCTACATGACGTATTTCAAGGAACACAAGCCCGCGAGAGCTGTCGTTGAAGTCTCTAACTTGCCCAAGAATGCGCCGGTAGAAATGGAAGCTGTGGCGATAATACCGTAATCAGGAGGATATTATGGGTATTTCTATAAAACTGCCCGACGGTTCTATAAGAGAATACGGGCGAAGAATGACACCAGCGGAGATTGCAAGAGACATCTCCGAGGGGCTGGCCAGGCGAACTTTCGGTGCGGTAGTTGATGAAGAGCTGTGGGATCTGGAAAGACCTATTGAGAGTGACGCTTCGGTTAGATTGGTACTTGATAAGGATCCTGAAGCGGCAGTCTTTTTCAGACATACAATGTCGCATATTCTTGCTCAAGCAGTAATGAGAATCTATGGTAAGGAGAAAGTCAAGCTTGCCATAGGGCCTACAATCGAGAATGGATTTTACTACGACATAGATCTGGGCGATATAAGAATAACTGAAGAGGATTTGCCGAAGATCGAATCTGAGATGAACAGGATAATCAAAGAAGATCTCACCGTGGAGAGATTCGAGTTGCCCGTGAGCGATGCAGTAGCTCTCATGAAGAAGGAGGACCAGCCTTATAAGGTAGAGCTTATTGAGGATCTGATAAAGGACACTGGCGCTAAAACCGTCACATTCTACAAGCAGGGAGAGTTTGTCGATCTTTGCAGGGGGCCTCACATTTCTTCGACTGGCAAGGTTAAGTATTTCAAGCTCACATCGGTATCCGGTGCGTACTGGAGAGGCGATGAGAAGAACAAGATGCTTCAGAGAGTTTATGGAACGGCCTTCGCGAAGAAGAGCGATTTAGAGGATTATCTTAAGATGATTGAAGAGGCAAAGAAGAGGGATCACAGGAAGCTTGGCCCGGCGCTTGGCCTTTTCACAATCAATTACGAATACGCGCCCGGAATGCCTGTATTCCTTCCAAAGGGAACGGAGATGCTCAATCAGCTGCTTCAATTCTCGAGAGAAAAGCACATAGAAGACGGCTACAGAGAAGTGAGTACGCCACAGGTTATGTCGGATGCCCTGTGGAGAACATCAGGGCACTGGGATCATTACAGGGACAACATGTACTTCACTGAAAAGGAAGAACAACAGTTTGCGGTAAAACCAATGAACTGCCCCGGCCACATCATTGTTTACAAATCGTCATCAGTGAGTTATCGAGATCTGCCCATGAAGCTCTTTGAATTTGGGAAGGTTCATAGATACGAGCGTTCTGGTGTACTGCACGGATTATTCAGGGTAAGAGGCTTCGTTCAGGATGACGCCCACATATTCTGCACAAGAGAACAGATTCAGCAGGAGATAATGGGAGTTATCGATTTCGTCGAGAAGATATACTCGCCTTTCAATTTCGAGTACAGGGCGGAGCTTTCGACGAGACCTGAAGATTACATGGGCGAAGTGGAGCTCTGGGATATTGCTACGAAGGCACTTGAAGACTCCCTGAAGGCAAAGAATATGGAGTTTAAGGTGAATGAAGGCGATGGTGCCTTCTACGGTCCGAAGATAGATTATCACATAAAGGATTCACTTGGAAGAGAATGGCAGTGCGCGACCATTCAGCTGGATTTCATGATGCCTGAACGATTTGGCATCAAGTATGTCGGTCCTGACAACGAGGAGTATCAGCCTGTTATGATTCACAGAGCCATCTACGGTTCAGTCGAGAGATTCATGGGAATACTTATCGAGCACTTCGCAGGAGCCTTTCCAACGTGGTTTGCTCCGACCCAGGTTGCAGTTATCCCCATAGCCGACAGACACATCGAATATGCTGAGTCAGTCGCTTCTGAACTGAAGAACAAGGGGTTCAGAGTCGAGGTTGATGACAGGCAGAAATCCACAAATTACAAAATTCGGGACGCGCAGATGCTCAAAGTGCCCTATATGTTGATAGTCGGGGACAGAGAAAGAGAGAACGGCACCGTATCGGTAAGACTGCGAAGTGAAAAAGATCTTGGATCTATTGAACTCGACTCGTTTATCGAGAAGCTCTCTGAAGAGAGCAAGACTAGAAGGGTCACGAGTGTTTTTGAATGATAGAGAGACCCCTGCAATGCGGGGGTCTTGTTTTCCTATCCAAGAACTCCTCGAAAGGAGGCGATTGGCACGAATATAATTGATATAATTCCGGTAGCTCGGGGTGATAAGCCGGCCGACGTTCTGCTGAAGAACTGCAAAATAGTCAACGTGTTCAGTGGCGAGGTGGAAGAGGCGAATCTTGCTCTTTTCAGGAAGAGAATAGCCGGAATTGGTGATTACGAAGAAGGCGTGGAGGTCATCGACCTCGAAGGTTCGTACGTAGTACCTGGACTTATTGATGCCCATTTGCACATAGAATCATCGATGGTATCGCCCGTCGAATTCTCCAAGACAATTCTTGCACGAGGAACCACGACAGCGATAGCAGATCCTCACGAAATCGCCAACGTCATGGGTCTCGCCGGAATAGAGTACATGATAAGGTCAACAGAGGGCGTTCCCGTTAATCTATACATAATGATTCCTTCTGCAGTGCCCGCTTCCACCATGGAAACATCGGGAGCTACTATCAGTGTCATGGACATGATCGGGTTCGTTGAGAAATTTCAAAATAGGGTTCTTGGTCTGGGCGAAGTGATGAACTTTCCCGATATCATCAATGGTGATCGAGACTCAATAGCAAAGATCGAGTTAATTCGGCATAAATACAAGAAGATAGACGGACACATCCCTGGCGTTCTCGGGAAGCCCCTCAACGCTTACATATGTGCATTTGTGAGGTCTGAACACGAGTGTACAAATGTCGAGGAAGCTCGTGAAAAACTCGCAAGAGGAATGCAGATTCTAATTAGGGAAGGCAGTGTTGAGAGAAACCTCGTTCCGCTTCTTCCACTCATAAATGACAAGACTTATCCATTCGTCTCTTTCTGTACTGACGACAAGCACCCTGACGACATTATCAGAGAGGGTCACATCGACCACAATATCAGAAAGGCCATTAAGCACGGTATTGATCCAATAATCGCTATAAGGGCGGCGACGATAAACACGGCAAGGCACTACAATCTCAGGTCTATGGGAGCAATTGCGCCCGGATATAAGGCGGACCTTGTTGTGGTCGACGATCTCAATTTCTTCAGTCCAAGAATAGTCTTCAAGGACTCGAAGGTTGTCGCGAGAGACGGCAAGCTTGTAGCAGATGTGATTTCCAGGAGCTTCCCTCAGGAGAAGATCAACACATTCAAGTGTCAAAAGATAAGTGAGAACGATCTCAAAGTGGTGGCTAAAGGAAGGCGAATCAGAGTTATCGAGCTTCTGGGAAGTGAAGTCTTGACGGGAGCTTCGGTTGAGGTTGCGAGAATTCAAGACGATTTTGTGGTCAGCGACCCTTCGCAAGATATATTGAAACTTGCGGCGATCTGTCGTTACAACGAGGAAAAATCCATGTCGGTTGCATTTGCAAAGGGTTCGGGATTGAAAAAGGGAGCTGTGGCCACTTCGGTCGGTCATGATTCGCATAATTTGGGTGTGCTCGGTGTAAGTGATTCCGATATGGTCTTCGCTGCCAACAGGGTGATTGAGATGGGCGGAGGTCTTGTGGCTGTAGTTGACGGAAAGATAATATCTGAGCTGCCTCTGAAAATAGCCGGCCTCATGTCGGACCTCACCAGCAGAGAAGTTGCAGAGAGGTTGGTTGAACTGAAGGAAGCGGCAAAATCAATGGGAAGCAGTCTACCAGATCTCTTCATGACCCTGTCATTTGTTCAGCTTTCAGTTATTCCGAAATTGAAGTTGACGAATCTCGGCTTGGTTGATGTCGAGAAGAATGGCTTTGTACCGCTTTTCGTTGGGGAGGGTGAAGATGTCTGATTTGCAAGAGAGAGTTGTTGGCAGAAGAATCAAGAGGGTAGATGCCCTGGAAAAGGTTGATGGCCTGGCGAAATTTGCTGCCGATGTTTCTTTTGACAGACAGGTTTACTGTGCTCTGGTTATTGCGAAGAAAGCTCACGGGGTTCTCAAGGCGATTGACGCTTCAGCCGCCATACGGCTTTCCGGTGTGGAAGGTGTCTTCACCTGGAAGGATATTCCCGGTGAGAATCAGCTTGGCGACGTAATAAGAGATATGCCTTGTCTTGTGAAGGAAGGAGAGAAGATCAGATTTTACGGTGACGTAGTGGCGGTTGTTGCTGCGAAGGATAAGAAAACTGCCGAAGAAGCCGCTGATCTTGTGAAGATAGAGGTCGAAGAGCTCCGGCCGGTACTGACAATAGAAGATGCCTTGAAGGACGAGGTTCTTGTTCATGGAAAGTCAAATATCGGAGTTTCGAAGAAAATACGAAAAGGAAATCCATCTGGATATTTTGAGAACTGTGAACTTGTTTTTGAAGGAGAGTTCTATGCGCACTATCAGGAGCAGGCCTACATGGAGACCCAGGGAGTAATAGTAGTACCGGATATTGACTACGGTTATACGGTCTACGGTACTATGCAGTGCCCTTACTATGTGCAGGGAGCGCTTTCGCATGTTCTGGGCATTCCAATGAGCAGGGTGAGAGTTATACAGACCGAAACGGGTGGAGCATTTGGAGGCAAGGAAGATGTTCCCTCTTACGTCGCTGCTTACGCGGCGGTTGCTTCCTACAATCTCAAAAGGCCTGCGAAACTGATATATTCGAGAGAGATCGATATTCAAACCACCTCAAAGCGTCATCCGGTCAAGTCTCATTATAAAGTTGCTCTTGAAGGAAAGAAAATCAAGGCGATGCAGATAGAGGCCTGTATGGATATGGGAGCTTATGCCACGCTCACGCCAATCGTCATGTTTAGGACGCTTGTGCATGCAGCCGGCGCTTACGAGATTGAAAATGTCGATGTTGATGTTTGCGCCGTCTACACTAACAAGGTTCCGCCCGGAGCTTTCAGGGGCTTTGGATCGCCACAGGTTCTCTTTGCTGTCGAAAGTATGCTTGATGATATAGCTTTTCAAATGGGGTTCGATCCCATGGAGTTCAGAGAAATCAACACGCTGAAGAGAGGATCGAGAACTTCTACAGATCATCTTCTGCTTCACAGTGTTGGAGCACCGGAGACTCTATCGAGAGTCAAGAAGGCCTCGAACTGGCAGAGACTGGTGGCAGAGACAGAGCAGTTCAACAAGAACAACGAGGACTTCAAGAGGGGTGTGGGAGTTTCTCACATCTTCTATGGGGTAAGTCTTGGCGCTGGTGGACAGGCTCTTGACAAGTCCGGCGCACACGTCCTGATAAATAAAGACGGTTCTGTAGAAGTAAGAATCGGTGGAACGGAGATGGGACAGGGGGCAAAGACAGTAATCGCGATAATGGCTGCCGAAGAGCTGGGTCAAAGAATAGAAAGAATCCTGGTCCATCAGCCGGACACGGCCTTTGTCCCGGACAGCGGACCTACAGTAGCCTCCAGGACTACTATCTATTCAGGAAACGCGGTAAGAAGTGCATGTATTGCTTTGCGGGAGAAATTGATTCCCGTGTTCCGTGAAATAACGGGTAGCATCTCCGCCGGTGTGAAGTTTGTGGGCGGCTCTGTTTATGATGAAGACGGAAAGAGAATGAGATTTGATGAAATAGTCGAAGAGGCTTACAAGAGAAATGTCAAGTTGTTTGAGACCGGTTGGTATGAGACTCCGAAATTGAATTTCGATATGGAAAATGGGATCGGAGAGGCTTATGTAACGTACTCGTATGCGAGTCAGGTTGTACAGGTTGAAGTTGATTTAGCAACGGGCTCAACCAAAGTTTTGAAGGCTTTCACAGCTCATGACGTAGGAAAGTCCGTAAATCCCGAAGGAGTGATAGGTCAGATACAGGGAGGATTCGCTCAGGGTATGGGGTACGCAATATATGAAGATCTGAAGCACAGAGATGGCAAAATCATCTCCGACAACTTCAACACATACATTATCCCAACTGTCCATGAAGTTCCCTCTGAGCTCGTTATAGATGTGGTGGAAGATCCCTTCCCCGAAGGGCCGTACGGCGCTAAGGGAATTGGTGAACCATCGCTCATGCCGGTTCCTGCCGCGGTTGCCAATGCCGTTTCCATGGCAATTGGAAAGCGGGTAAGAAGAATACCCGTAACTCCTGAGTACGTGCTGAGTCTAATCGAAGGAAATTCGAGTAATTAGTATAGTTGGTGTTTGACAAGGAGGATTAACATGGGTGAGTTTGTGCTTGGTCCAACGTTCGAGGAAATGCTGCATCCAGAGAAGATCGACAGAAAAACGAGAGAGATCGCCTGGAAGATGAGAGAGGAAGATCCTCTGGATCCGATAAATCTGTACAACATTTCCTGGAGAGACATCGATAACAGGATCTACTATTTCGTTCTTCCGAAGGAATTCACTGGAGTCGATGCAAATATTGTTGTTCTGTACGGAAAGGATTTCCCCACTGGCAGCCACAAGGTGGGAGCGACTTATTCGATTTTGATGGAAAAGGTTTTGAGAGGCGAAGTGGATCCAACTTACCACACTCTGGTCTGGCCTTCTACAGGCAACTATGGAATCGGAGGCGCTTGGGTCGGATGCAGAATGAAGTTCGATTCCGTAGTCATTCTTCCCGAAGAGATGTCTTCTGAGAGATTCGACATAATTAGAGAGTATGGCGCGAGAGTTATAGCTACCCCAGGTTGTGAGTCGAACGTGAAAGAGATTTACGATAAAGCAAAGGAATTGAAGGCAGCCAATCCAGAGAAAGTCCGTGTTCTCAATCAGTTTGAGGAGCTCGGAAACTATAGATTTCATTACTATGTGACAGGAAACACGATTCTGGAGATGATGGACGAGCTCAGGCTCGGTAACGGCAGGGTCTCCGCGGTCGTTGCGACGGTCGGCTCGGCAGGGACTATCGCTTGCGGCGACAGGATAAAGGAAGTATATCCTGAAGTGAAGATAGTGGCAGGAGAACCCGTGCAGTGCCCGACTCTTTCGCTCAATGGTTATGGTGGCCATGACATTCAGGGAATCGGAGACAAACACGTGACCTGGATTCACAATGTGATGAACAACGATGCAGTTGTTGCGCTTGATGACATCGAATGCAAGAAACTGCTCCAGGTCATGACCGATGACGAGGGCAAGAGATTCTTGAAGCAGTTTCTAAAGGAAAAAGATGTGGAGACAATGGCAGATATTTTCGGTATCTCGGGAGTTGCGAACGTCGTCGGTGCTATAAAGATGGCAAAGCACTACAAAATGACCGGCAAAGACAACATTGTGACCATTGCAACAGACAACATGGATCGTTATCATTCTGTGATGGCGAACATGACAAAGACTTACGGTAGCCTCACCATGGATGAAGCGAAGCACAGGTTCGAATCGTTTGCCCTTGGAGCAAAGACGGACTGGATATTCGAAGGGACCATGGAGAACCGAATGAGATGGCACAATTTGAAGTACTATACCTGGGTAGAACAACAGGGGAGAACTGTTGAAGAACTCAACGGCACGATGTCTCAGGATTTCTGGAAGGCTGAAAGTGAAAAGGTTGGTGAGATCGACAGGCTCCTCCTTGATTACCGCGAAAAAACCAGATAGTTTGGAAGCGTAATTCTATGTTTTGTTTTTTGTAAGCTTTGTAGTACAATGAACACATGGTGGTACTGACAAAGAGAAAACTGCCTACCTTTTCGGAGGCTGTTTTCTCTTTGTCTGTCTGAGCAGTTGCTTTGGCTTAAGGTCCTATCCCAAACATGGAGGTGGTTCTTTTGAGAAAGCTTCTTCTTCTTTCGATCGTGTTGATCTTCTCACTCGTACTGTCCGCAACAACAATCCAGTTCTGGCATGCAATGGGTGGCTGGAGAATCGATTTTCTGCAGTCTCAGGCAGATGCATTTATGAAATTACACCCTGACATCAAGGTTGAAGTGCAGTACACTGGAAGCTACAGAGACACTCTGAACAAGATGATCGCCGGGGTTCAGGCAGGAACGGCTCCTCATGTAGTTCAGGTCTTCGAAATCGGTACTCAGATGATGATTGATGGAGAGGTCGCAATTCCAATCGAAGAGATGATGGAGGCCGATCCGTCCTTTGACATCGGGAAGTTCATGCCTCAGGTGCTAAACTATTACAGAGTGAACGGAAAGCTTTATTCCATGCCCTTCAACTCTTCTAATGCCATCGTATTCTATAACAAGACGCTTTTTGAGAAAGCAGGCTTGGATCCCAACGATCCACCAACGACTTTCGAGAGCTTCATCGATGTGGCGCGAAAGCTTACCGTGAAGGATGCCTCAGGGAATGTTGAGCAGGCAGGTTTTACAGTATCTTTGAATTCCTGGTTCTTTGAACAGCTTATGGCAGCTCAAGATGCTCCGCTTATCAATCAGAATAATGGAAGAACGGGGAGACCTACGGCAGCAGTGTTTAACACGCCAGAGGGTCTTGCGATTTTTGAATGGTGGAATGCCATGTCCCAAGAAGGCACCATGATTAACACCAAATTTGAGGATTGGACCGCAGCAAGAAACCTGTTCATTTCTCAGAAAGCCGCAATGCTCATGACTTCAACTTCAGATGTAGCTCTTATGATGGAATCTGCGGAGACAAACGGATTCGAACTTGGCAGTGTTTTCTTGCCTAGACCGGCAGACTCAAAGGCCGGAGGAGCGATTATCGGCGGAGGGAGTCTGTGGTTGATTGATGGCCATCCAGATGCAGAAACAAAGGCAGCATGGGAATTCATAAAATTCATGGCCGGAACTGAGCAGCAGATTGAATGGCACAAGGCAACTGGCTACTTTCCAGTCAGAAAAGACTCAGTTGAAAAGCTAGTTGCAAGTGGTTACTACGGTGATTATCCTGATCACCTAACGGCGTTACTGCAGCTGCTGCTTTCTGTGCAAAGCTACAATACAAACGGTGCAATAACTGGCGCTTTTCCTGAGATCAGGACGGTTGTGACCACTGCCATCGAGAAAATGATTGCAGGGGAAATGACACCTGCGCAGGCGCTAAAATATGCCGAGGACGGTGCAACACGAGCAATAGTCGACTATAACGAAGCAAACTATTAGTCTTTTCTTTTTCTGAGTGGAGCGGGTTCAAGGCCCGCTCCATTTGATCTGGAGGTGGAGAATGCGAAAGTGGTTACCATATCTTTTGCTGGTGCCTACCTTTCTGATAATAGTCTTGTTTATCTACTATCCCGCAGTAGAGGCTTTCAGGTTGAGTCTTTACAGGGTGTCTACTTTCGGTAACAAGACTACTTTTGTGGGGATTCAGAACTACATTAATTTATTCAACAATGAGCAGTATCTCTCATCGGTGCGGATGACAGTGGTTTACGTGGGACTATCTGTGACAATCTCAATATTTCTAGGCTTCATAATTGCTATGCTTCTTACTCAGAATGTTCCGGGCACAAAGCTCTATAGGACGTTTTTATTTGCTCCTTATGCGGTTTCACCGGCAATCGCCGGTACGTTATGGACTTTTCTCCTAAACCCGGTTGTTGGTCATGTCAACTATGTATTCATGAAGCTTTTCGGAGTTCAGGTCGAATGGTTGACTTCGAAACCGTATGCATTCTATGCCTTGATCTTCGCCACGGTATGGAAAATACTCCCATTCAATATGATTTTTTATATTGCCAGCATCCAAAATGTCTCAGGAGATCTGCTTGAAGCAGCTACTCTGGATGGTGCAGGGGTGATGAAGAAAACATGGAGAATCATCTTTCCCCTGGTCTCACCAATAACGTTCTATCTCGTAATAATGAATATTGTTAGCACGATGTTCACGTCGTTTGCAATAGTCGATGTAATGACTAAGGGCGGACCCGGCGGCTATACAACAAACATGATCTACAGACTGTACCTGGACGCCTTCACTTATCAGAAGAGGGGACCTGCCTCAGCTCAAAGTGTTATCATGTTTCTCATAATGATAGTTGTAACTATTATCTATTTCACGGTTGCAGAAAGGCGAGTTCACTACCAATGAGGTGCGGCCATGAAGAAGTCTAATAAGAAACTACTGAATACAGTGATTATTGAAGTCGTCCTGATTTCGATTTCATTCATTTTCATAATGCCGTTGATTCTTGCTATCACTATGAGTCTTCAGCCGCCTCAAAGTGTCTTTTCTTTTCCCCCGAAGTTTTTCCCGACAGCGTTCCATATCAAGAACTATTTCGATGCTTTCAAGACTGTTCCTTTTGCGCGTCTGCTTCTAAACAGTGCAATCGTGTCAATTGCGATTACTGTTGGCAAGCTCGTAACGGGAACACTTGCGGGATACGCCTTTTCAAACTTTAGGTTCACCGGAAGAGGGCTGGCCTTCGGTTTTCTATTTGCAACGCTCTTCCTGCCGGCGGAGACTATTATGATTGTTCCACTATTCTCGTTGATGAACAGATTTGGGTGGGTAAATACCTACTGGGCGCTGACAATTCCATTTATGGCGAGTGCAACAAACACTTTTTTAATGAGGCAGCAGTTCATGACGATTCCGCTTTCTCTGGAGGACGCTGCAAGAATCGATGGTGCCGGTCCGATCAAGTATTTCTTGAAGATCCTTCTGCCTCTTTCCAAATCGATCATTGCAGGTTCGGCGATCATAAACTTTGTCTATTCGTGGAACATATATCTGTGGCCTCTGATAGTTACGATGGAAGATAAGATGAAGACAGTGCAAATTGGAGTGAAAATGCTGATCGATGCCGAATCTGCTAACAACTGGGGGATAATTATGGCCGGTACTATGATTGCAGTCATTCCAACGCTCGTCGTTTTCTTCTTGTTGCAAAATCTCTTCGTAAAAAGTCTTGTCGGCACTGGCATAAAGGAATAGGTAGAGCCGACCGATATTGAGTATAGGAAAAGCAAGACAAAGCAGGTCATATTGTTGGGTATATCAACTTCTTTGAGAATGAATAGAAGACAACGATAGATCTTTTGACAGCTTTTATAGCCGGACACAACGATGCTTCATGCCGAGCAGCAAAGCTAAAGCTCTCGTGATCCTTCCGCTTTCAGGGGCTAGTTTTCTTCGGCGCCTGTTCCGCCCGTCAGATTCGAAATCGAGTTGTTGAGAATGAAATACTTCGAGGCTGCTATCTGCTGTATAGAGTCTTTATATCCATCCAGGCAACTGAAAGGAGCTATCTCTACTCCGCTGTTCCTGTCGATTGCGCTGCTGTTGTTGAGTACTCCGTCGCTTGACATGATAAACACTCTACTATTATCGATGAAGGAGCCTTCGGGGACGTAATGAGTTAATGCGGCAAATCCCGATGAAGCATTCAAAAGATCACGTCCGAAAAGGATCCCGTTTCGCTCCACTATTCCGATGAGATTCAGAAGAGTCGGGAAGAAATCAATCTGACCGCCAACTGTAGAGTTGACTATCCGAAGATCGGAACCCGGTATGTGAAAGATCAGCGGTATATTCATCGCCTGCGCGAAATCATACTCGTCTTGAAGAAGATCGGTCAAGATGTCTTTGTTCTCTTTGTTGAATGGGTACAGCCCCGCATGATCACCATATAGGACTATCAGGGAGTCTTCATAAAGCCCGGACTTCTCAAGACCTTCGACAAATTCGCCGAGTGCCCTGTCTGCATAATTGACAGACTGAATGTAGTTGCCGAATAGGGTCTCTTCGTGCTCGGGAAGTAGCTCTATGCTTCTCAATTCCTCGGGAATTTCATACGGATTGTGGCTGGTGAGCGTCACGATGAATGCAAAGAACGGTTCCACCAAACTTTCTAGATGCTCCAGCGTTTGCCTGAACAGCGAGAAATCACTCAGTCCAAAACCGATAATCTCATCGCTTTCAATGTCCTCTAGACTTATGAAATCGGAAAAACCTAATGCTGGATAGATCTTCTCCCGGTTCCAGAACCACCCGTTGTTGCCATGGAATGCAACCGTGTAGTAGCCTTCAGACCTGAGAAGCGATGGTAGACTGTAAAAATCGTTGTTTTCTCTTGTCTGATATACGGAGACTTCTCCGAGCGAATGCATTGAATTGAGAATAACGAATTCGCAATCAGAAGTATTTCCCGCTCCAACCTGTTGATATACTTCATCAAAATATAGGGAATCGGCCGAGATCAGACGATTTAGGTTCGGTGTGATTTCCTGACCATTGTAAGAGAAGTTAACAAGGAATTCCTGGAACGACTCCAGTTGTATCACGATGATATTCCTGCCTTCTGCAATGGAAAAGTACTTGCCTGCCTCCGCCATCTTATTGACGTAACCGTTGTACGAGACTCTTTCGTCAACGGCTATTCCTTTGTCAACTCCGGGGACTGCCTTCACCAGATCAAACATGTGATAGGCAAGTACGCCGTATCTATTGAAGACAAAGTAGGATTGCAGCGCTTCAGAGGAAAAAGGTACAATTAGGCTTATCAACATAACAATCGTAATAAGGATATCCGTGTACCCCGGCTTTCTTACTGTCCATTCTTCAGCTGGAGGAGCCTTTTTTCTCAAATAGAAACCAACGGGTATCAAATCGACTATAAATATGAAGCTTTCTGGATGAAGGACGTAGATTATGCTGTCTTTTACCGCACCTACTTGTCCGACATGAACAAGTTCCTTCACCGAAGGTAGAAAACCGAAATACTGGAAGTATAAAAAATCAACGAAGAGAATACATGAGATAACACAGTACAGAAGAAAGAACTTCCCTCTGAACACCACCCAGAAAAGCAGTAGAAGGAATGCCAACCAGGAGAGTGTTCCAAGCAACAGGGATGCCCTTGCAAGCTCAGCAGTGTAAGCGTAAAAGACAAGGGATTTCACGATAATCAGAACTACTATTAACACAGTGGTCTTTGGTGTCCATTGATAGGTCTTCTTCAAATTAATCTCATCCCAGAATCCTAATGTGTGTCGACGTTTTAGATTATACTAACTTAAGTGCGATCATTCAATGACTTCTTTCTTCTGGTGGCATGATTTTGCAATGATTTAGTTAAGAAGTTGGAGGGTGGTTGAGAATGTTCGGGGAAAAGAATTTTGGGATGCCTTTTAAGAACTTTGAATCGAGGTCTCTTCATCTCGATAACCGAGAAATGGAGGAATTCGAGCTAGTCTTTTCTGTCAATGAAGATAGCATCGATCTTGTTGACAGTACTGGATCCGGAAAATCGGACTCCAGGCTGAGCGAAATCTTCTCTACTTACAACGACATTGGAAGGCTTTCCTCAATGCTGGGAATTGAAGATCTATCTTCAATCATTCTCAGGGCAAGTAACGGAGAGAGTACTGACTTAGCTTGCTGCACCAAGGCTTTTGGCGTGCCGCGTTATTATTTGGCCAAGGCCGAGAAGAACGATTGCACAGTCAAGATCAGATTTGAAGAGTTAGGTCGACACCTGGCCGGCGAAGGCTACCGGAACTCTCTTCTTTCCTCCTTCATAAAGATCGTTCAGAACGCACCGATTGCAGTCTCTATAAAAGATAGTTCTTGCGACTCGTTATGGCTGAATAAGATGGCAAAGGAAGCTGGCTTCAGTACTAAAGATCAAGATATGTCTCCCAGAAAAGAAAGTTTCATTGAATTGGTTCAACATGAAGGAGAAAGCGAATACTTTAGAAGTTTCGTGGTAGACCTAAAAGACAGAGACTCCGGATTCGTTAGCGTAAAGTACTCGATTGATATAAGCGATAGTGAGAAAGCCAAGTATAAGTTCCAGATGAGCAGGAACAAGATACGGAGACTTCATGAGGTAGCCCTTGAACTGGCGAAGACAGATACGGAGGAAGAGGTCTATGATCTTTTCGTAAATGCGTCCTGCAGAATTCTAGAATTCGATGTATACAGTCTAGACATTGTGGAGGGGGAAGATCTCGTTGTGAAGAGGGTGACCAATTCAGTTCCAGATAATGGTGGGGAACGCTACAGCAAGTACGAAGGAGTCGCCGGGAGGACCCTCTGGGAGGGAAAAACTCTCGTCTTTCCCGATATTTCAAAGTGCCAGGAGGCAAGGCCGAGAAGTAGCGAATACAAATCCGCGCTGAGCATACCTCTTGGAAACTTTGGAGTTTTTCAAACGATATCAACTGAGCTTGACGCGTTTGACAGCGAGGATGTTGAGCTCGCAGAATTGCTGGCCGAGCATGTCACCGAGGCAATCAGCAGAATTCGAAGCAGAGGAGAGATCATAAGACTCACCTATTACGACCCTCTAACGGGCGCACTGAGCAGGTACGGGCTCCAGGAGTTTTCGGCCGCGGAGATCGAGAAATCGAATCGATTCTCCACACCTCTCTCATTGATGATGCTTGATATCGATGACCTCAAGGCAATAAACGATTCCCTGGGCCATGTATATGGTGACTTTATTCTTTCATGGGTGGTCGAATCAGTTAATATGATCATCAGGAATTCCGACCGGATAATCAGGTGGGGTGGAGACGAGTTCTTGTTAATCCTGCCTGGGGTTGGCGTGGAAGGAGCCGAGTCTATGGGGAAGAGAATCCTCGATCGACTTGAGAAAAGAAGCCTGGAAGAGGACACCACTGCTACAGTGAGTATAGGGATTACACAGTATCTAGGAGAGGGAGACAGTGTCGACGGTATGATATACCGTGCCGACCTGGCACTTCGTGCTGCAAAGAGCAAAGGAAAGAATCGTCTTCAAGTCTACAAAAAAGACTGCTTCTAAATAGAGGGGTCGGTGTGGACGATCGAAAAGCGACCCGACTGATCCCTTTCCAGGTACACTGTTAACCGAAGGTCTTTTATCCACTGACCATCACGAGTAGCTAGGTAAGCCCATCTCGAAGCATCAATATCGTAAGGCTTGAAGGAGACTGAAGCCAACAAAACAGCCGAATCACTGGATTCCTCACGGATCTTGATGTCTTCTATCACGAAGCCGATCAATCTTGAATCTGAGGGAACTGATCGATCTTCATAGCTTCCGAAATATTCGTGGAGCAATTCTCCTGCTGTTTCCCTAATGTGTGACTCATGATAGAGACCGCTCTGAGCAGAGGAGAGGGTCAAGTCCTGTCCAAAGAAAAGCGCTGCCCCGAGAAAAACTGCCTGCAGAAGGATGATCAAATAGATCCACCTGTAATCTTCCAATGCAATCAACCCCCTCTTAGATACGGTTTTCGATTCATTCCCCAAGATTATACCGCATCCTGCTTTCGTACCGGAACTATTCTGTCTTGAGTAGATTTAATTATGATGCTTTACGCTATTATCACCGTCACCCTGGAAGAAGAGCACTTTCGGGTATAGTGTCACGCTTCATTCCATTGTCCAGGTGGCTTCTTGAGTTTCTCGTTCTTCGATTAGTTTAGAGTGGGACTCCAAATAATAAGACCCTTGTCTATAGCTCAAAGGCAAGGGCCTCGCACAATTGATGATTATCGAGGATCTTTAGTTAATCGATTTCAATACCTGCCTTGCCCAGTTGGCACTTGCATTTGCAGCGTACTTCACACCTGAACCAATGGGATCGTAGAAATCAATCGCACCAACGATCTTGTTATCAGATAATTTGCTGATCATTTCTTGAAAGACGATTCCCATTAGGCCTTCGTGAGTGCAAAAAAGTGCTATGTTTTTGTTTGAAAGCGTAGCTTTCCTCAAAAAACTCTCCACTGGCGGAGCGTAGCTCATTGCCCAGACCGGGGAACCGAGAAAAATGAGGTCGTACTCATTCGGATCTACCGAAAAAGGTTCGAGAGGTGGGATGGGATTCATACTTACGCTTTCCCCCTCCCAGATGTATCTGACTCTCCTTCCACCTTTTTCATCCAAAGGTTTCAGCTCGAGAAGATCGGCATTCGTTTCGTTTGCTATGGACTCAGCAATCGATTTCGTGCTTTCATCATGAGAATAGTAGACAACTAATATCTTCTTATCATTTTCATCAGGCATTGATCAAACCTCCTATTGCCGACTGTTATTATCGATATTAATTCTCTCACAAGTTCTCGTTTTTTCCAAGAGGTTTGTGTTCTGTCTTCCATTTATCTTATTCTTGAGCAAACCGCATCTCGGCATACTTTGTCTTGAAGCCCATTTTCTTGTAGAGAAATCTTGCGGGATTGTTCTGTTCGACATGAAGCGCTATATCGCCGTCGCAAAGCGTTTTTATCTGTTCCACCAACCTCTTTCCGATACCTGCGCCTCTAACTGCCTTGTCGACAGCAATATAGACGAGGATGTGTTCCGGTATATAGCCTTTCATCCCCGTGTCGTTCAGCACAGAAGCCCCAACGATCTTTCTTCCTTGCATGGCTACCAATACAAATCCGCCTTTACCCTTTTCATCGGAGAAGGCATAGTCCATTGATCTTCTGATAGCTGATCTATCGTCACCGTATTCTTCCAGATTAGTGTGAAGAAATTCGACAATTCTGTCGATTCCTATCTCTTTGTCGATTCTTTCGAAATTCTCGAATCGTTTAATCGTTGTCTTTTCAGTCTTTGTAAGCAACTTCAAAGAATCACCTCCGTTTGTGAAATAGCTATTCGTTTGTATAGCTAAATTGATTATAACACTCCTGAGTGTTAACAACTGTAAAGTCCTGTTATGGAGATCTCCGTTATTTGCCTATATAGGGAATTAAGCTCGTCAACTTAAGCTGACATTAACATTCATTAGAATACCAGCCGGAATGCGCTACCGTCCGGTTTCCTTTCGATCAATCCATATTCGATCAGATATCTTCTCAGAAGAACGTAGTCATCATAGAATGCTTTCAGCATTTCATTGGCCTGTTCTTCGCTATAATTGAGACCGGGTTTGAAGACTCTGACAATCTCCCTTAAGAAGATTACCTTGTCCTTCTCTTTCTTCGGGAACCTGGTAAACTCACCGTTCTCATTGAAGAATCTTGATAGGCGTTCGAGCCGCTCAGATTCAGTTACTGAATAGCGTTCGTCGATCATAGTAGCACTTCTATGAATGTCGACTATTCTGTCTTCTTCGTTAAAGCTTTTCTCCATCATGTGGTGGAGAACCAGGAAGATTTTTGCCTGTCTTGCTTTTTCCTTGATTCTGAAACGATAGTTCCTTACTGTAGATTGTGCCAATCCCAGGCGTTTCGAGATCTCTTTATCACCCACACCTTCGTAGAAATACTGCATCATGGTCTGCTGTTGTTCCGAGAGTCCGGTGCATTTTCTATCAAGCTGCAAAAATGAATCAAAGGAAGATCTGTGGTCTATTGCAATGTGCTCCTTAACAGCTCTCTCAGCGTCCATAAGTTTATTGCCGCTGATTCGATATATCAATCCTTCCTCGAAAGACTTCCCACACAACAGACATATATATGCCCCTTCCAGGAGCTTGTAACCGGCCTCCAGTTCTTCGATACTGCTTTCCCAGAAAAGCTTAGACGATTCCATGATTTTACCTCCCGGAAGAGTATGACAGAAAGGGAGTTCAATATCATAAACAACTATAGCCTACTTATATATGAATAAAGAAGCTAGTTGTCTATAATAGAGCTACTTACTCTCGAAGAATCTTGGCCAAAGGTACGGAGATTTTTCCGAATACAGTAGTATTTCAGATCTCGAGCGTCAGTACTTCTCTCTTGTACAGAAATCTGAATCCGGCTTCTTCGTACATCCTCTTTGCCGAAGTGCGGTCCGAAGTGACCGAGAGAAAGGCTCTGTCCTTTCCTTTTTTCTTAAGGTACTTCAGCGACTCAGCCAGAAGCGCCCTTGCAAGGCCTTTATTCCTCCATCTTTCGACAACGAAGATCTCTTCGGTGTGAAACTTTGAATTGTCAGTGTTGTCCGGGTAAAGCATAACGCTTCCCGCGATATTTCCTTTTAGGTCCAGTGAGGCAAGGATGAGACCTTCATTCTTCCACGCAGGTTTGCTGAAGAAATAGTGGAGAAACTTGTACTCAAGAGGTGAGTCTGGAAAACAGGATTGCTCCGCCAGTAGGTATTTCAGGATTTCCGGCGACTTCCTCGGCTTCATTTGAGAGATTATAAGACCTGATGGAATAGGGTGAGAGATGATTTCTCTTTTCAAGTCTCTTTCCATATATTCGAAGTCTATCCAATGAGTGAATCCCCTCTTTGAGAAGAAATCTCTTTTCTCATTCTCGCTGTCGGCAATTTTGACACATATCTTAGTTCCCGCTGCGGGAAAGAAGCTACTCGTCGTATCCACAATCGAAGGAAGCGCAGTTTCATAAAGAAGCAACATCAAGTTATTGTCTGCTCCTTCGTCTACAGTTATATCAAGCCAGATGTGATGGAAATGGGCTGTACTGAAATTCTGTCTCGTAAGAAACCTTAAGAAACCTACTACACGCCCATTGTCCACAGCGAGGAAGATGTTCTTTCTTCCATTCAGCAATGGGTTCTTCAGATCTTCAAATGCGAATCTCTCCGCTAGAGGGTGCTCCATTTCATAGACACGCTGAATGCGAAGCATCTGTTCTCTGTATTCCTTCGAGTAGCGTACTATTTGCACTTTATCGCCTCCACTCGTCTTTGATCTTCGTAATTTGCGATCTCTTCGTTATGTTGGGTCTTCTTTTATAGTGACAGTTTGGAAGTAAAGCCAAGAATCTCATTTAATGCTTGCCAGATAACCTTAAGATAAAAGTGGCATAATATATAAATAATAGAATCTATTAGAGTCTGTCAAGTACACCATGGAAAATTCTAAGGACAGGGTGTGATGAAGTGAAAGGAATCGGAGGCTCTAATGGATTTGTCAGTAAATTGAAGCCCGGAGGTGGACCTCTAATGTTTTTTGGTAAGAAAGAAATGGCGATCATTCAGCTGTTTCATGAGCACCTGGATTTCATATCGAGAACCCTGGAAAACCTTGAAAAGGTCTTTCTTGCCAGCCAGAATGATGATTCTTCTTCTGTGGAGATCTATTCGGAAGAGGTGCGAAAAATGGAGTCGGCCGCCGATGCAAAGAGACGCGAAGTGGAAAACTCGATGTATCAGGGAGCGTTCCTCCCAAATTTCCGTGGCGACTTCCTGGGTCTTGCAGAGTCCTTCGACAAAGTGGCGAATGAGGCGGAGAATGTTGTTGATCAGATTGTATTGCAGCATCTCGTAATACCTTCTGAGTTGAAAACAGACCTCTTGAAACAGGTTCAGCTTGCAGCAGAGACATTTGAGGCAGCCAAGGAGGCGGCAGTGAATCTCTTCCAAGAGCTAAGTGTCGCTGAAGAAAAGATAAAGGAAACGGAACGCCTCGAGAATACTGAGGATAGTCATGAGCGGGCGCTTGTGAAGAAGATTTTCGAGATGAATCTCTCACTCGCTGAGAAAAGGCAGCTCCGCGAACTTGTTCTTTCAATTGGCGACATTGCGAATCTCTCTGAGGACTGCTCCGATCGTATGGAGATAATTGTTCTTAAGAGAAGAGTGTGATCAGAAAAGGCCACCGACAGCTCTTATGAGCACATAGAGGCCAAGGGAGACTAAACCGGCAATTAAAGGCGTCTGCAGCCAACCAAGAGCGATGTTTCGAAGAATCTTGTAATTGATGTCTCTTGAACCTCTTGCCAGCCCGGCACCGATCACCGCTCCAACAATGGCCTGTGAGGTCGAGACCGGCACGCCAATCAAGGCATAGATCCATACAGTAATCGCTTGAGAAAAAGTAGCAATCACAGCTGAGAAGTGGTCGAGTGATGTGATCTGCTTTCCGACGGTGTACATAACCCTTTTGCTGAAAGTAAGTACGCCGAGCGCAATACTCAGTCCCCCTACAAGTGCAGCTACTTCCAGAGATATTATTCCGGCAAAGGGTCCTGTAACATTCGCAACATTGTTCGCACCCAAGGCGTAGGAACCATACGCGCCAATTATGAGAGCTCCAATCTTCAAGGAAAGATCTTGAGCCTGAACGGTCCTTATTCTTCTGAACATTACTGCAAAGATCTTGTATAGAAAGAAGGAACCGATTGCGGCACCGATTGGTGTTGTTATCCAGCAGATCACAACTTTCGTAAGTACAGACCAATCCACCGTAGAGTTAAGTATTCCGATTCCCAGAATCGCCCCCATCATTGCCTGAGATGAAGAAGATGGGATTCCCAAATAAGTCATTAAGGTCATCGAGATCGCCGCGCCAATGGTGCTTACGGAAGCAGTGAGGAGCGTCTGACTGCTGACGCTGGAAATAGTCTCAAGACCCCTTGAACCTTCTAGAAGAGCGCCTATTAGTATGAATATTGCGGACAACACCACCGCCAGGCGGTATTTCACAAGTCCCGAAGTAACCGCCGTACCATAGACATTTGCAGCGTCATTTGCCCCTAATGCCCAGCCGAAAACAACGGCCGGAAGTATCGCAAAGAACATATTAACCTCCATTGGGAGAAAGAAAAGTTGATAGATTATATCACGGTATTACATAGATTCGAAGCCATCTTTGGGATGTCGGGCAGAAAGAGATGAAGGCAGCAGAAACTGAAGAGAAATCCATTGGAGACTCGGCGGAAATCAGAACTCGATGAATAAGATCTCGGGAGGACTTGCCAGCCTTCCGGGAAACCATCCTCCGATTCCCCTGGTCAAGAAGATCTTTATTCCGTCGGTTTCGTAGAGACCTCTGAAGTAGTCCCCGCTGTATCCCCTCAAAGTCTTCAGTACAGTCTCGGTCAACCAGGGTATATAGAACTGACCACCATGTGTATGTCCGGCCAGTACCAGGTCATACCCCTCTAGAATGTCCATGTGTTCTTCAAGCAGATTTGGCGCGTGTACCATCAGTATCTTTAGATCGTAATTGTCTTCGGGTAGAAATCTTGTCCATGAAAAGTAATGGTGAGACGGAGTCCCTGTCAATCCCAGTTTCTTGTCTGCAATCTGGATTATTGCCGAACGAGTATGGACCACGTTTATCCCCAGTTCCTCATAGATCTTCCCCATCACGTCAGTTTCCGATTCTTCCCAGTTGCCGTACACGGCATACACCGGCGCTATTCTGGCAAGTTCGGAGAAGTAACTTTTCATGTACTCCATATCTGTGTAAGGCGACAAAACATCGCCCCCAAAAAGAATCAGATCTACCCCTTCTTCGACGAGCCTTTCGAGAAGATGATCGTAAATAGGTTTCTTCGTCCAGATGTGAATATCGGCAAAGAAAGCAATTTTCGCCGAAGGTTCTTCCGAGAAAGTAAGCCTTTCGACCGTCACGATGTTTGGTTCTATCATAAAAACGTAGGCGATTATGCCGGCAACAACCAACCAGATCTTCAAACGCTTCAAAATACCATTCCCTCAGAAAGTTGTGTCATACGAACCGATTCTACATGATTATTCAGTAGTCGGTTCGGACAATCACAAAAATAAGCGTGATTTCTTCTTTACAAGCACCCTACCTTTCCATTTCGCAGCTCCACAAAGGTGAACAATTATCGAATGGAATCCGATAATTGATGAGATGATCGTGATTAGCGGATACAAGAAAATCACCAGGGGCCTGAGTGAAAACTTTGCGCTGGCGAAAAACCACATGCTGATCGAGAGAGTCAGACTAATCAGAGACAGAATTCCTGCAGACTCTGGAATAGCAACTCCAAAGATGAATAGTAAAGCTACTATGAGAGGAAAGAAATCTAGAGTTAGCATCCAACTCCAAACAAAGGCCGCGGGAATAATTCTGTAGTCAAAGAGGGAGAAGTAGTTTTTAAGAAACCCAAAATATGCAGCTTTGAATCCATCATACATTTTGCACTCTACAAGATCGGAAGCATCGTACAATCTCCATTTCATTCCTGCCTTTTTTGTCAGTCTGCCAAGAGAGATATCATCGACCCCGTGGTCCTTCACTGCCTCATGGCCTCCGATTGAGAGATAGGATTGTTTTCTGAACATCATGAACTGACCGCTTGTTACCGCGAGTGATTTAAACCTCTTGCCATATGCGATTGCGAGTGGAAAGATCGAGAAGACACTGTGAATCATGAATGGTATAGTTATCAATTCACCTAGCGTATCTGTCCTCTCCTTGACAATGGCCGTCAACAGATCCGTTTTTTCTCCAATCATGACGCCTATCGCGTGAGAAACTGTGGAGGAAGCGTGAACGGTATCGGCGTCTGTAAAAAGTAGGATCTCTCCCTTCGCTTCTCTTGCAAGCTGGTGGCATGCCCAGTGCTTTCCAAGCCATCCTTCGGGCAAAGCTTCTCCCTTAATTACTCTGAGGTTGCTAAACTCGCTTGTCATTGATTCAAGGATTTGGAGTGTGGCGTCGGATGAGCTGTCGTCGAGTACGATTAATTCGAGATTGCGGTAATCTTGATTCAGAAGGGAGTAAACGCACCTCGAGATGTTTTTCTCTTCGTTTCTAGCGGGAATCAGTACGGAAACCAAAGGGCCGTGGAGAATTCCTTCGAAACGGCTGATCTTTTTCATCAGTATCGCATTAGAGACTGAAATTACAAACATCATCCCCAGGAATAGGGTAATCGATATTGACTGAAAGAGGAGAGAGGTCATTTAATCTTCCTCCGAAGCTTGAGTGCTATGGGAAAAGCAAGCTGATTTCTGTGTTTGAAAGCAAGAACTGAAGTGTTAATCGCCCATATAAAGATAGCGAGGGTGTTCATTTGAATGACGAGAAAGATTAGGAGACCGCACATGCTCAGAATTACCTTCCAGCCATCGGTCCTGGGATTTATGACGAACGAGAACAACAACATGAACGCTCCGATTATTGAAGGTCCAACCCATTGGGTTAGACCCGACCAGATGCCGAAAGAGACCGCCACAGCCTTACCTCCATTCATTCTCAGAAAGGGTGAAAAAGCGTGACCCAAGACTGGAGATACTGCGACGGGTACCATCTCCCAGCCGGAAATGCCTCCAATCGAGAGGGCAAGCAACACGGGCAGATACCCCTTGAAATAGTCGAGAGCCATTGCAAGAAGCCCGATTAACAGCCCTGCTCCTCTTAACACATTGGAAGATCCCGGGTTGCCGTCGCCAATCTTCGAGATCTTTTGACGAGTCTTTTTTTCGTATATTATTTTGGAATACATTATGGAGCCAGAAAAAAAGCCAATGAGAGTCCACAGGATAAACATTGAGACCTCCCCTCCGGGATTGAGAAAATCACTTTCTTCATTCTCTTGACGCCTGATTTGCTTGACGAAGGAGATATTTCTCCACCGTTGCCAGTCTGGACTCTTCGTCAGGTCACGCTCTCACTGACAGCCCTTTCAATTCTGCGAATCGACTTGCCAAGCAGAGAACAGACTGTCTGTTGCATGAGTCAAATCCTGCTATTTCAAATATTCAGATTTGCTGGTGCATTACTACTCTTGTAAGAATTATACATAGTTGATTCAATAAGGTTCCTTTCTTGAGAACAACTGGCTGGATGTCTTTCAGACCCAACGTAAATGATAAAATCTCATCGAATATCAGAAAGGATGGTGAAGATGAAGAGAATTCTATCTATGTGTTTCCTTCTGCTCTCATTTGCACTGCCACTTTTCGCTCAGAGCCTGGAAGATCTATCTACAGAGGAGTGGAGGCAGGACATCAGGTTTCTCGAAGAGAAGCTGTTGAGCACTCACCCTAATCCCTTTTTCAATACCGATGAGGGAACGTTAAGAGGCCTTCTGAAAAGCCTTGAACGCGATCTGGACGACCTGTCGTCCAGCGAGATCTACACAAGGCTTACAGAGATCGTCGCATCGCTTGGAGACGGCCACACGGCGATCTACCCTGATAGCAGGCTTGCTGTGTATCCAATTTACACTTATTGGTTCACTGATGGGCTTTATATAGTTGCCACATCAGATAGTGAACAGTATCTACTGAACTGCAGAGTAGTTGAGATTGCGGGTATGGAAGTCGAAGACGCTCTGGAAAGGTTGAGGAAGGTTGTATCATATGACAATGAGTGGGGATTCCTTCATTCTCACTCTGACTATTTGAATAAAGAAGAGATTATGAAGGGTCTGGGAATAGTTGAAATGGATGGTGATCTTCTTCTTAAGGTCGAAAAGGAAGGAGAGATAATTGAAGCCGTCGTAAAGCCTCAACAAGAAGGATTCCATTGGATACAGAAGAGAGTGGATGAGATTGACAGAACCTATCAAGGAAGGAAGTACTGGTATCAGTACTACCCTGATTCAAAGACACTCCACTTTCATTATGCTTCATGTGGTTCGGAAAGAGGAAACCCGTTCATATTGTTTAATTGGAAAATGTTTCTATTCACCTGGACAAACCCAGTAGACAAGTTCGTTCTTGATCTCAGGGGAAATGGAGGAGGCAGCTCGGTTGTTCTGGAACCCTTCATTCTGAGAATGATGATAGATTGGAGATTGAACAGAACTGGAAAGCTCTTTGTTCTAATCGATCGCGGAACCTTCTCTTCGGCAGTTCTCAATGCCATTTCCATGAGAAAACGCACAAACGCGATCTTTGTGGGTGAACCAACCGGAGGCAGTCCGAGGCACTATGGTGAGGCAGAGAGATTTCAGCTGCCTAACTCGGAAATTTCAGTAAGTTGTTCAACCACCTATTGGAAGACGACATCCGATACATCGGAAGCTTTTATGCCGGACATATTGGCGGTGAGATCCTTCCAGGACTATTACGAAATGCGCGATCTAGCCTTTGAAGCTGTTATGGCCTATGGATCGGAAGGGGAGGAATAAATGTTAACTCTGTTTAAGAACGTTCAAGTATATGCTCCAGAACCTCTCGGAAGGAAAGACATTCTGATTTCTGGAGAGAGGATTGTCGAAATCGACGAAGGAATTGATGAATCTGCCGTACGGTCGCTCAAGGGAGATGTATTCGACCTGGGTGAGTCGTATGCGGTTCCCGGATTTGTTGACGGACATGTGCATCTAATCGGGGGAGGCGGAGAAGGAGGCTTTTCAACAAGAACTCCTGAAGGTTCTGCACAGCAATTCGCCGAAGTCGGTACTACAACAGTTGTAGGAATGTTGGGCACCGATGGTGTTACTAGAGACCACGCTTCGTTGCTTGCAAAGGTTAGGGACTTCCGAAACTCGGGGATAGATTCTTACATGCTGACTGGCTCTTACAGATACCCTTTGAAGACTCTAACGGGGGATGTAATGAGGGATATTGTATTCATTCCCGAGATAATCGGCGTGGGTGAGGTGGCCGTTTCGGATCATAGAAGCAGCAACCTTAATTCCACGGAGCTTCAGAGATTTGCCATGGACGCGCGTGTGGCCGGAATGCTTTCCGGCAAGGCGGGGGTAACCGTCCTGCATCTTGGAGATGGTCAGGAGAAGCTTAAACCTCTTTATGAAGCAGTTGCCGACGGAACTCTTAATCCCCGACAGATTATCCCTACGCACATCTGTCGATCGGAGGAACTCTTAAGTCAGGGTATCGACTGGGTGAGCAACAAGGGCGGATATATTGACATTACTGCCAATGAGCACAGCACACACCTGGTTCTAAAAGAAATATACAGCAAGAAGATCAGATTCGACAGGATCTGTGTCTCTTCTGACGGCCTCGGTTCTCTTCCCAGATTCGATGAAGAAAAGAACCTGGTCGGGATAAGGTCGGCGCCGGTCGATACTCTTTTTAAGACCTTCACAACATTGGTCAAAGACAGAGTTCTTCCTATTCATGAAGCTTTGAAGCCGTTTACGGCAAACCCGGCTGCATTCTATCATCTTCAGAGAAACGGCATTGGGCTTCTCAAGAGGGGAGGCTCTGCAAACATCTTATTCATTGATCGTGATTTCCAGATAGTCGAAGTAATTTCCAGTGGAAGATCAATTTTGGAAAATAGGAGATGATCGCTGTGAAACTCTGTGCAGTATATTACAGTAGATCTGGTTCGACAAAGAAGATTGCGGAAAACTTTGCCGATTCTATTGGTGCAAAGCTTTTCAAACTTGAAGATGTAAAGTCAGGGAAATCGATATCCGGGTTCTTTGCACTGCTTGGCCTGGGAAGTCCTTTGAAAGAACCTCTTCCAGATGTCGGCGGTTCCGAGTTCGTGGTGCTGCTAACTCCAATTTTCGCCTGGCATCCTTCACCTCAGATGAATACATTCGTCAACAAGGCCGATCTGAAAGGCAAGAGTGTGTTCCTAGTAGGTGTAGGAGCCGGTGAGACAAATAAGAAAGCTCTAAAGAGATTCTCCGCAAAAGCTGAAAAGGCCGGCGCGAATGTAGTCGGGACGAAAAACTTCAAAGGATTACAGATAAAACAGGATTTGAAGGAGGTCGAATCTAATCTTATAGAAAGCGGGAAACAATTAGCCGGAATCATCGAAAGACTTGTCTAACAGACCTAGTGGCGATGTTCGAAGAGAACTTTTGTGCCAATCGAGATCAAAATATTCTCTCCGATTGCTTCCATCAATTTGCCAAATTTCTGACCTAGTCTGAGTCGGCCGTTATACCTAGAGCGGATAGCATTGCCGTTTTCAATCCGGTCATTACAGCAGTGAGAAGTTGACTCCCTTACGTTCTCATCATATGCTTTTGAGGTCCCAACACAGTACGACACAGACAATTCAACTGGAACGGGTCCCCTCGGTAATCCGTTCTCTCCATCGGAGTTCTCGCTCAACGATTTCTCTCAGCATTTATGCCAATAGATAAAAGGCTGCTTAAGAGCGAAAGCCTCATCTGGATGATAAATTGCAAAAGGCTGAGGGTGTTATCATTGAAGAAAGGAAACGATGTGGTTTGGAGGGTCGTAAGAAGGAACTCATTTACGAAACAAGAAACCCGGCCAAAGTGATGAGCATGAAGAAGATGCTTTCCGGATTGTATATGCAGTTAAGAGATTTATGTTCATCCAAGCATCTTCCAATTGTCGAAGAGATCGGATCAAGTCCGCTCGACAATGTTCGAGCAAAGGCGGAAACTTACTACCGCTTCATCGGCAGACCTACGTTTGCTTGTGATTCCGGGCTTTTCGTTGAAGAACTTGATTCTGAACTTCAGCCGAGAGTGAAGTTCAGAAGGCTGGGAGACAAGCCTTTGAATGATGAGGAGATGATCAACCACTAAAGGAACTCTCAGCTGAACTCGAGGGCTATCAGTGACTCATTATAGAAACACCATCTTTCTTATCTTGAGCGACGATCAGAAACGCTGGCTGATGGATGACACGTTAGAAGAGACGTTTTATCTTGCGAGTAGACCTCAACCGGCAAGAGTTGAAGGTTTTCTTCTGAATTCGCCCTCTGTAGATATTCAGTCTGGTAAGTACTTTGTTGATCTCACCGACGAAGAAAGATCCAGTGCTTGTCACTGTCGTAATGGCTTCAGGAAATCCTTCAGCGAAGCAATGCGTTCATTTGGAGATGAGCATTCTTGAACAGCAATGTCGTAATCCCGTAGTTTATGTTATGTCGTTAAACAGTAAAGTATTGAGGGGAGGACAAAATGGCTTACAAAACAATTAATGGAACTCGACTTTATTATGAGATCCGAGGGAACGAAGTAGGGAAAAGAACGGTCGCCTTTTTCAATGGAGTTATGGCTTCTGCAAACAGCTGGTCGCTTCAGACGGGTGTCTTTGAGAAATTCGGGTACAAGATTCTCCTTCACGATTTCAAGGGCCAGCTTCTCTCGGAAAAACCTGAGGGTCCCTACACTTTCGAAGAACATGCTCAAGAAGCCTATCTTCTCATGAAGGAGCTTGGTATCGATGAAGTACACATTATCGGTACTTCTTACGGCGGAGAAGTTGCCCTAAGGTTTGCGATAGATTTTCCGGACACCGTGAAATCGATTTCGATCATCGATTCGGTAAGCGAGCTCGACGAAGTTCTCAAGCTTTTTGTTAGAGGTTGGAAGAATGCAGCCAAAGGTGGAAATCCAAAGAAGTTCTTCTGGGACATGGTGCCGACAATCTATGGTGATTCCTTCATTAGAAACAACTTGAAGATGCTTGAAGAGAGAGCGATGTCCCTTGAAAAAGTCAATTCCGATTACTTTGAAGGCCAGATTGCCCTATATGAAACTTTTTTGGGGGACGTTTACATGACTGACCTGCTCGAGAGAATTAGCTGTCCAACCCTTGTAGTCTGCGGGGAAGAAGATATTCTGAAGCCCAGAAAGTTTTCAAAGATTATAGCAGATCGAATCCAGAAGGCCGAGTTTGCAGTAATTCCCGATAGCGGCCATGTGACGATATTTGAAAAGCCGGATGTGTTGAACAGCATGCTCTTGGGTTTCATTATGAAGAACTCTGATTTCTGAGTCGAAGTCGTCTTTAAGATATCGCAATCAGTTATGCGTCTTTTTTTCTCTGAAACGCCTTGAAAAGCTCCATTACTATCAGCAAAGGCGTCGCACATGCCAGCAAGATAAGCCACTGCGAAATCGAAACCGGAGAAACTCCGAGCAGATTCTGGAATAAGGAAGTGTTCATCGCAAGCAGATGAAGTCCATGTGCTGCAAAGACTCCGAAAATGAGAATGTAGTTTCTGCTAAGGGGTACTCTAAAGGCTGACTCAGTTTCTGATCTACAGTTGAAAACATGAACGTTCTGCATCAGGACTAAGAGGAGAAGAAGCAAGTTTCTTGCATAGCCTTCTTCCATTCCTGAAGCCAGAAGCACCATCCAGGCAACAAAAGCGATAAGTCCCATCGAGAACCCTGACAAAATCGTCTCTCCAATCATCAGTCGGTCGAAAATACCCTGGTCGGTTCTTCTTGGTGGCTTCTGCATGACTCCGGGCTCGCCTTTTTCGAAGGCTAGAGCAACATCTTGAATTCCGTTGGTAACAAGATTCAACCAAAGAATCTGGACAGCAACCAATGGGAGAGGAACGTTGAACAGCACAGCAAGAACAAATAGCAGGAGTTCCGCAGCGCCCGTAGATATTAGCAGGTAGATCACTTTGCGCACATTTGCGAACGCGAATCTACCTTCCTCTATTCCCGATACTATTGAAGCGAAGTTGTCATCTGTTATGATTATCGAACCGGTATCTTTGGCAACATCTGTACCTGACCCCATTGCTACGCCAATGTTCGCCCTTTGCAGTGCTGGCGCGTCATTTACACCGTCACCCGTAACTGCTACGAAGTGTCCTTCTCTCTTCAGCGCTTCAACAATATGAAGCTTCTGGACAGGAGATACTCTTGCAAAGACAGTAGAAGAAAGGCATAGGTCAGTGAACTCCTTACCTTCGTGGTCGCCGGCGTTCTCCAGATCCTTGCCGGTAACAACCTTGTCGTTTGCTGCGATGATTTTGAGTTCTTTTGCAATTGCTTTGGCCGTGGACGGGTGATCTCCGGTTATCATGATGACCCTAACTCCCGCCTCCTGGCATTCTCTCACTGCATCTTTGACTTCAGCTCTCAGTGGATCTATGAATCCAACGAGCCCGATGAACACAAGATCGTTGATCTCCTCAATCTCAACATCCTCATTTTCCACTTTCCCTGAAGCAAAGGCCAACACTCTGTACCCGTCTTCAGCTAATGAAAGTGCTTTTGCTTCAATCGCTTTACTGTCGAGTTTATCGTTGCCTCCATTGTCATTCAACATGGTTTTGCATTTCACGAGGATCGTCTCGGTTGCGCCCTTCATAGCACAAATCGTCCTTCCTTCTTCTTCATAAAAGGCTGCAGAGTATCTGTTCTCCGATTCGTACGGAACTTCTCTTAGAACCCGAGTCTCTTCGCGAAGTGACTTTGGCGAAAGTCGCGATTTGTAAGCCATCGAAAGAAGAGCAACATCCATAGCGTCGCCACTTTGATGCCACTGATCGTTCGTCTTTTCAAGAGTGCCTTCATTGGCGACGACAGAGATTTTTATTAATTCCTTCAGAGCTTTCGGAATCTCATGATCGATTCCCTTAAACTGCCCTTCGTCGTTGTATCCCTCGCCAGTTATCTCATATTCCTTTCCAGAAGCAAGTTTCACCAATCTGGCGGTTTGCTGATTGACAGTTAGCGTCCCAGTTTTGTCACTCGCAATAACCGTGCAACTTCCCAGGCTCTCAACTGCTTCGAGCTTCCTAACAATCACGTTCCTTTTTGCCATCCTGTTTGTTGCGACCGAAAGGGCAACAGTCAAAGCAACGGGAAGCCCCTCGGGTATGGCAGAAACGGAGAGCGCCACGGCGAGAAAGAAAACGTCAGACAGAGGGTATCCCTGAAGAAGTCTGATGAGAGCGAATCCAGCCGCCGCAACTAGTACTATATACGCGATCCTACGCGTAAATTTCTCCATTCTTATTACAAGAGGGGCTTTTCCTTGCTCGGCCCCGGTAACTACTTCTGCAATCTTTCCGATCTCAGTGTTTCTGCCTGTTGCAATTACAACCCCTTTTGCTCGACCCGTTATTACTGTTGAACCGGCAAAAGCCAGATTCTTTCGATCGCCAATCTCAAGATCTTCATCCAGTTGATCTGTGTTTTTCTCAACTGTGGTAGATTCGCCTGTGAGAAATGATTCGTCGCAAGAGAGATTGTTCGTTTCTATCAACCTGATGTCGGCAGACAGCCTATCGCCCGATTCGGCAAGAATGATGTCCCCAGGCACTAATTCCTTCGAGTTCACTTTTCTGGTCTCCCCGTTGCGTATTACTCTTGATTCTTCTTTCATGATGTTCAGTAGAGCCTCAGCGCTCTTCTCGGCCTTGTATTCTTGAGTTGTTCCGAGTATTGCATTCAAGATCACAACAGCAAGTATGAAGATAGCATCATCGGGTTCGCCAATTACTATGGAAATGAAGCCGGCAATTAGAAGAATGTAGATCAAGGGATCCTTGAACTGTGAGAGAACTATCTGCAGAATAGTGACGGGTTTCTTCTTCGGAAGTTCATTTGGGCCGAACTTACTTAACCTCTCTGTCGCTTCTTCTGATGAGATTCCCTGCTTCGAACTGTCCAAATTCTGGAGTGTTTCTTCTACCGAAAGCTTATACCATTTTGTGTTCTCAGAACTCTTCTGCATTATTTCCCCCTGCATAAACTGGAATTCGCACTTCCTGGTTTGGAGAAGGCCCTCGAAAGAACTGACCTCAGCTGATTGGGTTTTCGAAATACTTAGCTCGAGGCCGATCTGGAGGTCTCTTCTGATCAGTGCTATTGTTTAGTTCTAGAGATGGATACACTCACGTTCACTCCAAACGAAACGACTCCATATGTTGAGGCCCTTCCTTATCAATAATATCTGGATGGAGGTTTTTGTTTGCCGTATGAAGCTATATCCATTTTTTCCCCCGTTCTATCGTTTCCAGAATGAGTTGCTGCAAATACCCTTCTGTCATCTTTCTCCCAGACTCCAAAAGAAACTTGCTGCATAGGGAGATCATCTCTTAGATTGATTCTCATTCTCGTCCTCGTTGGAACGCCGAATAACCTGTGAAATTGTATTTGCGAAAACAAACTACACAAAATCTTCAGGAATATCTCCGGTCGATCTACCAGTTGGAAGAACCCCAGTATTTGGAAAACGATTTGACTATCAAAGCTTCAATTCTCACATAGTCTGTCCTGTCAGATACTCTCACTTTGATCCCTCCAAAAAGTGTTGGAAGAGTTAGAGGATCCGAATACTTAGAATTATACCATTGACACAATTCCAACTGGTTTTCAGGCGCTAGAACTCCTAGGTCTTCCAAATAGAATGACCGGGTAAACCCGGCCATTCTCCACACACAGTATTATGTAATACGTCTTGCTGAAGTCAGTACTGTATTGCTCTTGGCAGCTTCTTAGCCTGTTCTATCCAGTTAAGAACCTGCTTCTTAGCTGGAAGTTTTCGCACAAGCTTCTTAGCCCCATTTACTTCTACTATCTTTTCATATAGGTTATCACCGTTTCTCTTAGAAAGTTCTGGCACCGTGTCGACTCCGGCGGCTTCAAGAAGCTCGGAGTATTCCCCCCCGATTCCTTTGATTCTCATCAAGTCTGCGTGATTCACCCAGGTAAGGATAGTCTCTTCAAGAATATCGGTTTTCTTAGCAAGTTCAGCCCGTGCTTTCTTTGTTGCGCAGGTCTTCAGAAGAGCCTCGATTGAATTTACACCCGCATCCTTGAGTTTCTTTTCAAATACCGGTCCGATTCCTTCAACAATAGTAAGCTTTGCCATCCAAATTCCTCCCTTCTATTTGTGCTATTTCTAAAATCCTGTATTGCGGATACTGACTGATCGTCAGTAGAAATTGTCGAATTATTTCTTAAAGCGCTTTCCAAAGAAACTACCGGCATCGTCGAGAAAACTACCGTCTTTATCCTTGTCCAGCAAATCAGCCGCCTTTCACATCATGCCGCCACTGTTGCTGTTAGCTGCGATATTACTAAAGAAACTATCGATTCCCGATGAATCGACATTGCTTTTCCTCTTCTCATTTCCCAGTGCTGCCAGAAGCAAAGGCGCTTTCTGTGAAAGAATGCCGGAATCCACGTCTTTCTTTTGCTTCTGGAAAATGTGGCTCAGAATCCTCTGCCCTTCGCTCCTGTCAGAATTTCAAATGACGAATTTCACGTTATCAAAGCTTTCATCTTGATGCTTATCCAGAGCTCTGTTTAGTGATTCGGCCCCTTCTTTGGTAGAGGAGTTTCGTACGAGCCCCTGCAATAGTGCTGGCAGTCCCAGCTGAGTTACCCCCTGTACCTTGTCTGGAGTAGTTCCAACAGACTTCGCAACCATTGAAGATGTTTCCTCGTCATTTAGCTTTTCCGATATCATATCGAATAAGCTCATCGATCTTCTCCTTTGAAAACTCTGTAACATCTACTTTATTATACTTCTTCGTTTCAAAAAGTAAGATCATAAGCGAGCCTCAATCTAATTAACGAAATAACTATTCTTAATGAAGTTACGGTTGAAATCTCTTTCGTAAAGAGACTTGCTATTATTGCTGAAGCGAGTGGCTTCCTAAGGAAGAGACAGTATTCTTTATTGCCTAATCATCGTTAGGCAACGGAAATTGGGGAGCACTTACGAGCAGTTGACTTCACTCCGAAGAAAGGGATATGCTTTGATGAAGAAAGACGCAAGACTAATTGCAGAACTATCAGTACTCAGCCTTTCCCTTTTGGTAATAGTCTCGCAGTTATCACTTTCTAAAAGACCTTCTGATGCCATCGCTCAGTTCAGCTACTACACGTTGCAGACTAACCTTATCATCCTAGTAGTTGCGTTTGCAATATCGTATTCGACGGAAGACGCCAAGAGTCAGCTGGAGCCGACGAAATATTACAAATCTTGACCGGTGGGTCAGTGCTATGAATAATGGTCACGATGACTGTTTCCATTTTCTTCTTTCGGGCTCTACCGCCCCCGAAGGGCTGGCTTTGATGGCAAATAACCTGTTGCACTATATTATACCGTCAGCGCAATAATTTGCTGGTTGCTGCTTAAAGAGAAGAGTTCTTGCAAACTCCCCTATCCCATCTTGTGGGCAATGTATTCTCTGCTTACGCAGCGGTCGCCGTCATACGGGAAGTCTTACAGGTTTTTACCCTTACTGGTTTCTAAACACTGTAGATGAATATTCGCAAGGAATCGGTTCGTTTGCTATTCTGTTTATCTTCATTTCGGTTGTTAGCGTGGCTTTTGTCATGGCAGGTTATCTTATTGATTGTAATAAACCATCTTTCTTTTCACAAAACCGTTGAGACGAGTAGCCTGATCATGATGCCGCACACAAGGATCCCCGGCTAAAGAGAGGTAAGTAGCTTGAATCTCTCTTGGTACTGGTCGAAAGCAAGTCTGAGCAAACAATAAAGAGGAGGGCATAGGCCCCCTCTCTAGATGCATATTCTCACACTCAGCGATTACCCAGGCCTCTTCGTAGTCCTCTTCCTCCGCCAAAGGCCTTTTCGTTTTCGCAAGTGCCGGCCCTCAAACGTTTGCGAAACATCTCCCCTTCGTTCGGGCAAAGGTCATTGACGGTGTCTCCATCCTCGTCAACAAAACGCGGGCATTCTTCAGGAGCAAGTTTAGAACCTTTGTTTCCTCTGAGTTGCTGGCCAACAGCATACGTGAGAGTTGCTATCAGAAGAAGTACAAGTGCGATTATGACTACTTTCTTCATCCCTGTGCACCTCCCTTCGTCCAAGCAATACAAGTTATTTTACAATTCATTCCTTAGAGTTTCCTTAGATTTGGCTTTCAAAGGAAAAAGAAAATCTACACACTTCTGGTAAGAGAATATGAGATTTCGCTGTCAGCTTCATTGTTTGTCAAGAGGATCATTCCCATTTGAGAAGACGACATCTGACGGTTCCAGTCGAGAAGGAAAAATGCGTATTCTACTTGTAATTCTTAGGCTCCCAAAACATCTGCCTGAATAGCGATGCTCGTCCAGAGCAAGAGCATAGTGCCAGACTTATATCTGAAAACAAGACTTACGGTCTCTAAGTACTGTGTCGGATTCTCGCAAAAGTGTTTTTCGTAGCCTCTTCCGGAAGAAAGCTCTGGCAAAGACTATTCTCAACCCTTTCAAGGTCTTGACTTTTCGGCATTTGTTTTTCTGCAGAGAATTAGGTGATGCCATCCATTAGCACTCTGAGTTTTCAGTACTTGCTTATATGAGACCTGTCATCTGATTTTCTCCGAAAGGCCCTCAGTGGACAGAATCAAATCGAAAGTCAAAGTTCTTCTCAGAGTCTCACAGTACAGAAGATCCGTGCCCTTCGAAGAATGGGAACTTTGAGGAACACTTTCCAAACTGAAGTCTACTTCACTTCATATCAAAGTCTTCTTCGAGATTTTCGAGAGTCAGCTGAAATCTCTGGAAATGCTTCTCAAAACAATTTCAACTATCCTTCGAATTACTTCGAGCGTCCATGGGAATGGGATTAATTAAGATACTTCGTGAATCCTTTGTTTTGCAGAACACTGCCTCTAGTTTAGTGATTTACTTCGCAGCTGGACAGCAAATACCTATTGGTTAAAACAGCCTGCTCATCTATGGATGCGCTCTAAAGAGAAAATCGCCTCCGTTCGGTCTAGATTGCCTCTCTCTGATCACAATCAGAAATAACAAGGCTTAGATAACTGAAAAGAAGAACGTATAATGTTAACGTTAACAGTTAACGTTAACAAGTGAAAGGGGGATCATCAGTCTTGAAGAGAGCCACCTTGCGAGAAGTTGCACAGAAGGCGGGCACATCTATGATGACCGTATCTAGAGTGATAAATTCTAGGGATTCTGTGAGTGACGAGACCAGAGAGAGAGTATTAAGAGCCATAAAGGAGCTCGGGTACGAACCTCACAAGGATGCCAGAATTCTCAGGGGCGGGAAAGCGGGGAGAATCGGAATTGTGGTCTCAGACATTAGAAACCCTTTCTATTCGCAGGTGGTTGGAGATCTTGAAGACCTTGCAGAAGAGAACAATATGGCTGTTATTGTATCGGACACGAGCAAGAGGCTTGACCAGGAAAAGAAGGCGATAAAGTCGCTTCTCGACATCAAGGTTGATGCCATAGTAGTTGCTCCTGAAGGATATGAAAGCGCTCATCTAATAGATGTGATAAGTTCCGGAACAGAAGTAGTATCTTTCGGAGTTCATTTTGAAAATGAAGAGATTTCCGAGGTTTCGATCGATGAGATTTCTGGTGCGTCGAAGGCCGGTGCCTATCTTAGGAGCGCTGGAATTAGCGATGCTGTAATGATCATGGGAAATCCGCGAAAGTTTACTACAAGAGGAAGAATGCAAGGATTTCGAAAAGGTTTTGGAGAAGTACCCGAGGATAAGATTTTGTATTGTGAAGTTGATTGGAAAGCATCTTGCAGAAGGGTGATGGAACTACACAAGCTTCCAGAAGCCTTCTTCTGTTATAACGACATGATGGCTCTGGGGGTGATGAAGGCATTGGAAGAGAGAGGAGTAAAGCTTGGAAGTGAAGTTAGGGTAATCGGCTATGACGATGTATATATGGCCGAAATAGCAGGAATAACTACTTTAAGAATTCCGATTCGAAGCATGGTGGAAGAAGCCTTCAAAACTATATTGGGTGAAGATGTCAGAAAAATAGTGTTCACCCCGGAATTCATACAGCGCAAGAGTGCGTAAACAGGAGGTGGCGAAAGTGAAAAGAGTCTTACTAACTGTTCTGCTCGTTTCATTGGCTCTGGTTGGCTTGGGGGTTCAAAAACTTGTTGTTAATTCCTACATGTCCGACCCGGAACCGAAGAGAGTGTTTGAGGAACTAGTACAGCAATTCGAATCCATGTACCCCGATTTTGAGGTAACTGTCAACACATTTGCTCACGAAGATTTCAAAGTGCTCCTAAGAACCTGGCTTACTTCATCTAATCCGCCAGACGTTGTCACCTGGTTTGCAGGAGAGAGAATGAGATACTTTGCCAGCAAGGATCTCCTGGAACCAATTGGCGATATTTTCGAAGATGGCTTTGAAGCAGATTTTCCAAAGGCCTTTGTAAGTGCTTCCAGTTATGGTGACGAAATCTATTTCCTGCCACAATCATGGTATTGGTGGGGCGTGTACTATAGGAAATCCATTTTTGAAGAGCTTGGGATTACTGTTCCCGTAACTTGGAAGCAATTCTTGGATGTCTGCGAGACTTTCAAGACAAACAACATGATCCCGATAACTATAGGAACGAAGTATCTCTGGACAGCAGCCGGGGTCTTTGATTACCTCAACATGAGAGTAAACGGAATTGACTATGCGCTTAAGCTTACAAATGGGGAAATCCCCTACACGGATGATGGAATGAAGGAGGTTTTCGCTTACTGGAAACAGCTTGTCGAAAATGGTTATTTCATTGAGGATGCAACATCCTACACATGGCAGGAAGCCGCCACTTATCTCTTCACAGGTGAAGCAGGCATGTACCTGATGGGGCAGTTCATAAAGGATGTTGCTCCACCTGATGTGAAGGATGATCTTGACTTCTTCAGGTTCCCGGTCATTGACGGGAATGTAGGTCTGTTCGAGGATACACCAATCGACGGCTTCATGATGCCGGCAAATGCCAAGAACAAAGAGGCAGGCAAGACATTCCTCAAATTCATCGCTTCGAAGGAAGCGCAAGAATACTTTGCCACGGAACTTGGAAGATTGGCTGCCAATAAGCATGTTCCCGCACCGGACGACCATGCTAAGAAAGGCCTGGAAATGATACTTTCATCTGACGGAGTAATGCAGTTCTATGATCGAGATACTGATCCAGAAATGGCTAATGCGGGTATGAACGGCTTTGTGGAATTCATGACCTTCCCTTCCAGACTCGATACGATTCTGAAGAACCTCGAAGCAGAACGAAACAGAATATACAAATAAGGCTTCTGTACAGGGTGGGTCCGCAGGACCCACCCGTCATTTGGAGGAAATAATGAGAAGCAAGAGATGGGTTCCATGGGCTTTCCTTGTCCTTCCTCTTACGATGTATTCTATATGGGTCATATATCCCTTGATCAGTACGCTTCTTCTCAGCTTCACCAGCTGGGACGGGGTCTCGATGTCCAAAGATATTATCGGCCTGGACAACTTCAGAGAGTTGTTCAGAGACCCATATTTCATTGTTTCCTTGATCAACAATATTAAGTGGCTGATTGGATTTGCGGTGGTATGTGTACCTGCGGGCCTGGGGATTGCTCTTCTGCTTGACCAAGGCTTCAAGGGAAGCAAAGTGTACAAGACACTAATCTACCTTCCTATGACCCTTTCCTTCGTTGTCATTGGACAAATCTGGTCCTGGATTCTCGAGCCTAGAAACGGCGTTTTGAACAGTCTTTTGGCGTTGCTGGGATTCAAAGGTGTTTCGTGGTTGAGCGACCCCTCCGTGGTAACCTACTCTCTGATAATGGCAGCGTCTTGGAGGCAGATCTCTTACGCTATGGTTCTTTTTCTTGCCGGGCTTAAGGGTGTTCCGAAAGAACTGGTCGAAGCTGCCACGGTTGATGGCGCTGGCCCCTGGAAGAGATTCTGGAATATCGTTCTTCCGATGCTCAAGCCCGCGACCGTTGTGGCTGTTACAGTAAGCGTTATCGATTCTCTCAGGGCTTTCGATATTGTCTATGTTCTGACACGCGGTGGACCTTTCTACTCATCATCTGTGATGGCCAATTATATGTACATTAAGGCATTCAACAATTACAGGATGGGCTATGGATCATCAATTGCAACTATTCAGTTCTTGATTACTCTGGTATTCATTGTGGTATATATGCGGAATGTGTTGAAAAAGGAGGTCGAAAACGAATGAAGAGGACCCTTTTCTACATATTCGCCACCCTCCTGGTGCTAGTCTGGCTAATGCCTTTTGTCATAACGATGTTTACTTCAGTGAAAAGCATGGATGAACTCATGATGGGAAGAAGATGGTGGGAACCACCAAAAGAACTAAGATTAGAGAACTACGCAACTGCTTGGCAGGACGCGAATATGGGCCGGTACTTCATGAACACCTTCATAATTACGGTACCATCCGTTCTTGGCGCTCTGTTCCTTTCCAGTCTAGGTGCATTCGCGCTGGCATGGTACGATTTCAGACTTTCCAAAACTATTTTGATGATCTTTGTCGGAGGTATGCTGATTCCTTTTCAGATGCTTTTGATACCCGTATATCGTATGTCGATCTCTTTCGGAATCTACGATAGCTATATCGGTGTTATTCTCTTTCATATTGCATTTCAGCTTGGTTTCTGCACGTTCTTCCTGAGAAACTTCATGAAGACAATTCCTGCAAGTATATTCGACGCCGCGATGATTGACGGAGCGGGTCACTTCTTGATATACAGAAGAATCGTTTTGCCTCTCGTAGTACCTGCTATGGCAGCTTTGGGAATTCTCGAGTTCACATGGATATGGAACGACTATCTTTGGTCTCTAATACTTATACAAAGCGACAGATTCAAGCCGGTAACCTTGGGTCTTGTCAATCTTCAGGGTCAATGGATTACGAGCTGGAATGTGATGGCTGCAGGGTCTATAATTGCAGCAGTTGTACCTCTGGTAGTATTCCTTCTTTTCCAGAGGTACTTCATAGAAGGACTTACAGTTGGGAGTGTTAAGGGATGAATTGGTTTGGAGCAGCTTACTATCCGGAGCACTGGCCTCGTGAGCGCTGGAAAGAAGACGTCAAAATGATGAGGGAAATGGGTATAAACGTGATACGTATAGGAGAGTTCTCCTGGAGCGTAGTCGAAAGAAGAAGAGATGAAATCGATTTTTCCACTCTTGACGAGGTGATTGATCTTCTCGATTCAGAAGGAATAAAGGTAATTATGGGAACTCCTACGTGTGCGCCCCCACCATGGCTGACGAAGAAGTATCCCGAGATACTTCAGAAGGATGTCAATGGACTGGTGATCGCAAGTGGAAGTCGCAGGCATTACTGCTTCAACTCGAAGATCTATCGCGAGGAAACGGCAAGAATAGTCGAGGCTTTTGCAGACCACTTTGGGAAAGATCCCAGGATAGTCGCATGGCAAATCGATAACGAATACGGATGCCATAATTCGACGGTCTGCTTTTGTGAAGACTGCGCCGCTTCATTCAGATACTGGCTTAAGAAAAAGTATGGTTCCATCGAGAACCTCAACAGAGCTTGGGGGACTGTCTTTTGGAGTCAAATTTTCAATGAATGGGAAGAGATAGATCCGCCCAGAAGAACTTTGACATCTCCTAACCCTTCGCTGGTACTAGATTATAGGAGGTTTTCCTCTGATTCTGTGATAGATTATCATAATTTGCAGAGAGAAATCATTGAAACGAAGAGCGAGGCGCCAATAACTCACAATCTTATGGTCAATTTCACGGAAATTGACTATAAGAAACTCTCGGACTCCATCGACTTCGTATCTTGGGACAACTACATTGTTGCCGATTATGACCCGGATCTTCAAGCACTTAATCATGACCTGATGCGCTGTCTCAAGAAGCAGCCATTTCTCGTGATGGAGCAACAACCTGGAAGGGTAAACTGGCGCGCGATAAATTCCTCTCACAATGCCGATCAACTGGAATTCTGGGTCAAGCAGTCTTTCGCACACGGTGCCTTCGGATCTCTCATCTTCAGATTCAGGCAACTTCCATTTGGTGCCGAGCAGTTTCACACAGGTCTTCTGGATTATGACGGCGAACCTACTGAACGTGCAAAGGTTTTTTCAAGAGTCATTCAGGAACTGAGTAACTGGGATGCGGTCGTTCCGCAGAGAGAAGCGGCAATTTATTATGATTATGAGAACTTCTGGATAAACGAGACGGACAATCTCAACAATAGATTCGATCTCTTACTAGATGCGATTCTGCCAGTTTACAGGGCAGTAAGGAATCTTGGCTACAACGTCGATTTTGTTTTTCCCGGAGACACGCTGGAAGGGTACTCGGTTGCTTTCGTTCCTTCGAGTCTTAAGCTAGAGCGATCTTTCGTTGAAGAGTTGAAGAGGTTTAGAGGGAAGGTTTTCTTCACGGCACTTACAGATCAAAAAGATGGTCACAATTTCATCAAGAAAAGCGAAGACAGCTTTCTAGAGGAATTGATCGGCATTCGAATCGGTGATGCCGGCGGGATTGAAGAGACAGTGAAGATATCTTTCGCTGATCGGGTTTTCGCCGGTTCTTTTGTTGCGGAAAGAGTCCTCCCGGGAGACGACTGCGAGATACTTGGAGTCTATCTTGACGGGCCATATCCTGGTCATCCCGCCCTGGTAAGGAGCGTGAACAAGTACTACTTGAGTTCAGTTCCCCAGACGGAGTTTCTCGAAAGCCTGCTCGTCGAAGCGGGAATCAGAAGGAGATTAGACGGGCTGGGTAGGATCACAAGAACGGGATCTCACACTATCCTTCTGAATTCGTCTTCGCACAAGACAAGGCCGGAAGTTGACGGAAAAGCTTATTCCCTCAAAGAATACGAAGTTCGCAAGATCTGACCTGGACTCTTCGGGAGCAAGCCTCGCTCTCCTTTGCCAGCTCATGGATCTGGCAGTTTTCCAGGCCGCATTTCCCAATTGTTTTCATTCAGAAAATTAGCTCTGCTCAAGAGAAGGCAAATGCTCTCGAAAACGGGCCTATCTGGAAATCCTTTCTCCCAAACGATCCCAACTGCATTTTCCAAATTGCGTCAGATGAAAGTACGCTTCTCCGAAATTCTGGAGAAACTGTTTTGGTTATCTTCTAGATCGAAGTCAGAGACTCCCAATTATCTGCTGAATTCCAATCTTCAGCTCAGTTATTGACAAGGTAGCCAGTTCTTATTGCGTGTTGGAATCGCTCGATCTTTGCATCAACTTCTTCACCACTCAGCTCTACTGCGGAATCCAGTACCCAGAGTTCCAAATCGGAGACATCGAAGACTATGCCATCGTATGCGACGTACCTCTTGCTTTCAGCCATCCAGTTGAATCGGGCAAGCTGTTCGAGAGTAAACACTAGAAGCCCTACCAGATAGGCTCTGTCAAGTTTGGCTAACCCATTAGGAGAGTCGGTGAGAATTTCCTTAGTGAGAACGTTGCCGGCGAGATGGAGATCGCCCTGATGAGGACCATTCCGTCAGAAGGATAGCTCAGAGACGTCGTAGACTTTCCCTTCCACGGACACGTATGCTTTTTTGCCGTCATGCCCGTCCATTTTCTTGAGCTCATCAATTGTGATTCCAAATACTGCAATCGCATCGACTCCCGAAATCTTACGGATACCATGCGGAGAGTCTTTCAGCAACTCAGAGGTTAACTCGTTTCCGGCGAGATGAGTGCCGAGTTGGTGCGAGCCACTCGGCCACCTGCTGAATCTTGAAAAGTCCTAGACCTTTCCCTATACTGCAACGTAGCTCTTTTTGCCGTCCTTGCCGTCGCAGGTTAACAGTTCTACAAGAGTCACAACCAGCAATCCTACAGACTTTTTATCGGAGGTCTTCGCCTCCTTATGAGGAGAGACTGTTTTCAGTTCATGACAGTTCCTGGCCGGAAGTATGGAGTCCCACGCGGTTGCCCGTAGACCAGAGACATAAAGATGACAGGTCAAAGATTTCTCCTTCTACCGAAACGTAAGCTGAATTGCCGGACTTTCATCGAATTTCGATAATGCTGTGATTGTAAACATCGACTCACTTGTCGAAAACGTTAGAAGTTCAAGATCATTAAGAGAATCATCTTCAAGTCCTGCTAAAGCGATCATCCTAAGGTGAAAAGACCAGAACCGAAATTGCTCAAACGAACAAATCTGTTCTCACAGTAAATCTCCTCTTCAATCCGTCACGGTGGCTGAACGGTAATGAGAGTCATCTTTTCATAACACCGCCAGAATATTCTAGAAAGCACAAAATCAGCGATTGCTGGTTTGGAAGATGCCATAATGAGTGTTCAGTCGAAGAGATGAACTCGAGCGAGACAGTTGGGTTTAGTTCTGTTAATACGTAACCGTTGTATACAGGGAGGGATTTCCCGAGCATTCAGCAAAGAATAGAAGGCCCGTTAGGGCCTCCTATTCTGGAGCATCAATAGTAAATCAGTTCAAGAAGCAAATAGAATGCATTTACGCTTTCATAGTATCCGTCGATTTCCCAGTAATAGAGGTCGAAGCTTCCATCATCATACACTTCAAATTGGACTAATACTTCTGCTGGAATACCTCCGAGATCGAAACTCCCGTGAAACTCCACGATGTCAAAATCATCGGTAGAGACGAAGTAGTCCCAGTATGCGTCATAAAAGAAGCCATCGAAAGCCTCTCCCAGAGTCATCCAGTTGTAGTAAACGTCGAAATAAGAATTCTTGACTACTGCGATCTTGGTTGCGAAGATCGAATTAAGCATAGTGTCAATCATTGTCTCGTCCTGAGTAACATCGTCGATTCCCAGATACTCGACTTCAAATGTTCTCTGCTCGACATCGACCACAAACTGAAAAACCGCTTGTGCCAACCCATTTTCATTGTAGAAAGATCCCACGAATTCTACAACATCTAGATTGTCTGAAGAAACGAAGTAATCCCAGTAACCATCGATGAAAAAGACGCTGAATGATTCTCCGATGAACTTGTCTGGAAAGTCATAGAAGTACCCGTCTTTGACGATCGAAATCGCTACGTCGGCCCTGTCAGGAAGGAAGATCTTCTCAAGAAATGCAAATTGATTTGCGTTGTCTTGTGGGACTCCATTAATCTCCCAGTAGTCCATCAGGAAAGTCGAGTCCTCTTCCTTAACAGAGAAGCGCATCGTAACTGTGGTCGTTTCGTTGTTTTCATCTGTGAAGGTTCCGGTGAATTCTACGAAGTTCTCACTCCCTACTCTGGAGTACTTCCACCTCGTTACCTCGAAGAATGATTCGAATGACTCTCCGATAAGTTTGTCCGGGAAGTTGTTGAAAGTACCCTCTGTCACGATACTAATGAATCTGGCGCTGTCCTGTGGCAGAAGCCTCTGTGAATGTGCAAAACTCGTAATCAACACAGCCAGTAGCAATATGACCATAAACTTTTTCATAAATCAGCCTCCTTTTCCTTTAGACTTGTTCCACGGTGATTTCTTGCACTTGGTTGTTAGAAGTAGTATCAGTTAGCTATCCTGAACCTCTGAATCCTGTTGCCCGACTGCTCAAGAACAAACACGTGTCCATAGCTGCCGAGAGATATATCAATTGGCCTCGAAAAGAAACCGACAGTTGTTCCTGAGCCTCCCCACTCATAAAGAAAGCTTCCTTCTGGATCCAAGACAACAATCTTGCTGGTCATTTTATTTATGTAGATAAGGTTTCCGAGGTGGTCGATTACTGATTCTCCGGGTTGTCCCCAATTTCCAGCATAGCTTGCGGCCCATTCAGCCGAATAATTCCCTTTGCCATCAAACTTCTGGATCCTTCTCATTACGTCGTCCGAGATATACATATTCCCGTTGCCGTCGACACTTAACCCCGAAATAGAGGCAAGATTTCCGGGATTCATTGCATCGAACATGTTCACCTTTGCCCCCATCGTCATCAAGAGGGTTCCTTCATTGTCAAAGACCTAACTCTTTGATTGAATGTATCCCCAATGTATATCTTGTCGGAACCGTCGATTGCCATGAACATCGGACTATCGAACTGACCTGGCTCAGGTCCTTTCGTGCCCCAGGCTTTCACGAATTCGTTCCGGTTGTCAAATTTCTGAACCCTCCCATTCTGGGAGTCTGCAACATAGATGTATCCCTCCGAATCCACTACAACATCATGTGGGAAAAGGAATTCACCGTTTGCGCTTCCATAATTGCCGAAGGAAGCCTTATGCTTTCCATTGCTGTCAAAGATCTGGATTCGATGGTTCAAGGTATCGGCCCCATAGATCATGCCTTTGTTATCGGAGGCAAGACCATGCGGATCACTTAACTGACCATCGGTGGCGCGCTGAACACCCCAGGACGCCTCATGAATTGCTGAAACCCCAAAGAGTGAAAGAGCTACGAAAAGCCAGACTGCCAAGAGAACCAGATTTTTCAAACGATTCACTCCTTCGAGTTTTTTGATTGCTTCTCTATCTTAGCATTATGAGTACGTAAATCGCTCCCCTACAGGACAGTCGTTCCGGCGATTGCTCTTCGTAACGCTTCAATAAATGGGGACGGCAATCTGTAGGGCGCAAAACGAAGTAAAAGAGTGATGCAATGCTTCTACCAATAATCATTGTCTTTGTTTGAAGATTCTGGGCGTTGCGATAGAAACATTCGTGTTCTAAACTATAGATGAGAAATCGAATGTTCTCTGTTTCTCATTATTGTCTTTGATAGTACATCAAGTGGATTATTTCGATACAGAAATCAAACCAAACGAGATTGAATTGGAGGTGCCAAAATTGGCAAAGATGATTAAGAAGAACTACTTACTTGCTCCCGGGCCCACGCCGGTACCTATCGATGTACTCCTTGAAGGCGCTAGGGATACTATTCACCACAGGACTCCACAGTTCAAGAAGATCTATGAAGATGCAGTAAGCGGTACCAAGAAGGTTTTCAAGACTGAAAACGATCTGTTCATTCTTGCTTCTTCAGGAACAGGTGCCATGGAGATGGCCGTAACGAACATTGTAAATCCTGGCGAGAAAGTCATAGTCTGCAGTGTTGGAAAGTTTGGCGAAAGATGGCTAGAGCTCGCAAAGACTTTCGGTGCAGAGATTGTCTTGATCGAGAGAGAGTATGGAGATTTCTACACACCTGAAATGGTTGAAAAAGCTCTTAATGATAATCCCGATGCGGTTGCTGTTCTAACCACTCTTAGTGAGACGTCCACAGGTACCGTAATGGATATCGAAGGCATCAGCAAAGTCGTCAAGAGGGCCGGAAAGCTGATCGCCGTTGATGGTATTAGCGGTCTGGTTGCCGAACCCTTGCTTACTGACGAATGGGGATTGGACATTGTCGTTTCCGGTTCTCAAAAGGGTTTTATGCTGCCTCCTGGACTGGCTTTCATATCTTTCAGCAAAGAGGCTGTTGAAAAGGCAAAGAACACTAAATCTACTAGCTTCTATTTCAATCTCAAGAAATATCTTAAAGACCCTCTCCCATGGACGCCTGCGGTAAATCTGATCTATCAGCAGAGTCTCGCAGTTAAAATGCTCCTTGAAGAAGGAATGGAGAATGTCTGGGCAAGGCACGAACTTATGGGAAAGGCAACAAGAGAAGCTATAAAGGCCATGGGACTGGAGCTGTTTTCCAGGAGACCGGGAAACGTTCTCACTTCTGTCAAAGTGCCGGAAGGTGTTGACGGAGGCAAAATCGTTTCTATCATGAGAGATGAATATGGAGTGACAATCGCCGGCGGACAGGGGACAATGAAAGGGAACATCTTCAGAATTGCTCATCTAGGCTATATGTCTGATTATGATGTTGTGATTGCGCTTACTTCTCTGGAAAAGGTCTTGAGAAGGCTTGGATTCAAGGTTGAGTTTGGCACTGGAGCAAGAGTAGCTATGGAGATATTTGAAGAGGAGGGTGCGTGATGCTCAGACTTCATGCTAACGATCCTCTTGACAAAACCGCTATGAAGATACTCGAAGACAGCAATCTCTTCCAGATATCTGCAGAGCATCTCGACAAAGATCAGTTGATGAAGATAATGCCCGAGATTGAAGTGCTAGTTGTAAGAAGCGCGACAAAGGTCACCTCTGAAGTCATTGAAGCTGGAAAGAAGCTTAAGCTAATTGCCAGAGCCGGAGTTGGATTGGACAACGTTGATGTTGAGTCGGCAAGGAAACACAATATCATTGTTAGAAATACTCCTGGCGCGAATGCGATATCAGTGGCAGAGCTGACTTTCGGATTGCTTCTTGGACTTGTCAGGCATATTCCAAGAGGTACGTACGGAATTAAGGAAGGAAAGTGGGAGAAGAAGGAGCTCAAGGGTGTCGAAATCTTTGGCAAGACTATTGGGCTGATAGGTTTCGGAGCTATTGGACGAGAAGTTGCGAAGAGAGCGATTGCCTTTGGGATGAATGTCTGTGCCTTCGATCCATTTGTCAAGGAAACGGACATGAAAGTTGAGCTCATGAGCACAATTGAATCCCTGCTAGAGAAGTCCGACGTGATTTCTCTTCACATCCCTCTGACACCGGAAACGAAACATATAATTGGCGAAAAAGAGATCTCCCTGATGAAGGACGGCGTTATCATTATCAATGCAAGCCGAGGCGGAACCATAGATGAACAGGCGCTCTACAATGGATTGGTTTCAGGTAAGGTTTCTGGAGCCGCCCTTGATGTTTTTGAGGTGGAGCCGCCGTCCGATGAGCTGAGAAGGAAGCTTATCGGACTGGGGAACGTCATCTGTGTTCCTCATGTAGGAGCAAGTACATCGGAGGGTCAGAAGAGAGTTGGCCTGGAAATGGCCAAGATAATCGTTGAAGAATGCAAGATCATGATATAATGCACATGATTTTTCTGGTGGAGGTGTGAGTGTGAAAGTATATGTAGACAAAGATACTTGTATTGGATGCGGAGTATGCGAAGGGATTTGTTCCGAGGTTTTCATGATGAATGATGACGGAAAGGCAGAAGCTATTGTCCCGGAAACAGAAGCCGCTTGTGCACAGGATGCCGCCGATTCCTGTCCAGTTCAGTCAATAAAAGTAGAATAGTTTCCAATTCTTAACGATCACATGTAGGGGCAGACAAATAGTCTGCCCCTTTCTGTAGTGGAACACAAAATTTGTCTATTTTTTCTGAGTGTTAAGTCTGGTATAGTAGTAAGTGCTTCGGTACTACTTATTATTCTGTATTTCCTATTATGCGGTTCACTTCAGGGTTACAGCTAATATCCCGTGGAGGTCGTTGTGTCTAATTCGATCATAAGCACTCTGAAGAAGAAGGTCTCAAAGAAAACTTGGGACAACTGGTTCTCCACATTCGAATTGAAGGAAGTTGAAGAAGAGAAGGTCGTTTTCTCTGTTGCAAATCTATTTATAAAGGACTGGCTTCAGACGAAGTATGGAGGGGCAATTTCCGATTCTATAGCCGAGCACCTTGGCAAGAAAATACCCTTTGAAATCATCTACAAAAACAAAGCGATGCCCTCAGAGGATTCCACCGGTCCGCAGACCTCCGGCTCATTGTTGAAGAGAAAACCGCTAATGATCTCAAATCTAAACCCCGAATACACTTTCGGCAATTTCGTCGTCGGTAGTGAAAATAAGGCTCTCTATGAAGTTGCACTGGATGTAGCTCAAAGTCCAGGAAAGTACAACCCCTTCTTCGTTTATGGAGGCGTAGGTCTGGGCAAGACACACCTTCTTCAAGCTATCGCTCAAGAAACAATGAGCAATTTTCCCGATAAGAAAGTGCTCTATATCACCAGCGAGCAGTTCATGAATGACATGATTCAGTCGATAAAAGAGAACAACATTCAGAAGTTCAGAGATCACTATCGAAAGAAGTCCGATATTCTTCTGATTGATGATATACAGTTTCTCATTGGAAAGAAGGGGGTTCAGAATGAGTTTTTCCACTCGTTCAATGAGCTTCATGACTCTGGAAAGCAGCTGATAATCTGTTCTGACAGAAATCCTGAGGAGCTGGAAACCTTTCACAGCAGGCTCAAATCAAGGTTCCAGATGGGGATGCTTATGTCGATCCAGGAGCCTCAACCTTCAACTAGGTTCCATATTGCAAAGCAGCTGGCGCAGAGAGAATCGGTTTCACTGCCTGACGATGTTGCGAAAGTCCTTGCAGACAACATTGACGGGAACTTGAGAAGATTGCGGGGGGCGATTATAAAGCTCATTGTTCACAGCAGTGTTTTCAGATCTCAGATAGATCTTTCTCTGGCGACTCAGATTCTTCAGTCGTTCACAGGATCAGTGAATGTTCCTGTTTCTCAAAGACCTATTGACCAGATCTACTCTGCAATCGAGAAAATCATGAAAGTGACGAGAAAAGAGATCGAGTCGGGAAGCAGAAGCAAAGACATTGTTCTGGCAAGACAGCTGACAATGTACATCCTGAAGAATCATTTTGGAAAGCAAGTAACGGAGATAGCTAGAGAAACCGGGAAACAGCATTCGACTGTGATACATTCAGTGAAGAAGATAGATAAGAGCGTCATGATGGGTAAGGGCGCGACTAAGCTGCTGTTTGACGACATCATGGGGATCATTTCCTCCAGTTCTGCTGCTGTATAGAGTCTTTCAAGATCTCTCCCAGGTGAATGCTCTGAATCATACAATAAATCCGATAACTGTAATCAGAATATTTCATTCAGGAAGTCTCTTTTGCCTAGATGCGATAGATAATTCCCTTGATTAGTGATGGCAGACGGGAGGTATAAATGAAATACACGATTAGTGTTTCTCTTTTCTTAGTTATCTCGATGGTAATAATCGGAGTAGTATTCAACTGGCAGATTACTAGACAGGAGAAGACTCAGCAGATGAGTTCACAGCCATTTGGTAATCTGGAGGATGGAGTTTATCTTGGAAGAGAAGGTTACGTTGCACTTGAGGTTGAGATACGGGATGGGAGCATAGTCGAGATAAGAATTGTTCAGAATCGTTCGGACAGATATGCCCGAAGTGCAGAAGTCTTAACAGACAGAATTGTCGAAGCCCAGAGTCTTGAAGTGGATCTTGTAACTGGAGCGACTGCATCAAGTGAATCGATTGTCGCTGCAGTGATGGCAGCAATAGGTGAAACCAAGAAATAGATTACTGTTCATCAAAGAAAAAGTGATTCCAGAGAACAGGTCAGTGTACCACTCAGCGCAACGTTTACATCTTTGCAGAATTGGGGATAGCCCTCAGTCTATTATTACATGGAGGCGGGTTCAAAGAAACTAATTATCGGATTGTTGAATTCTCCCGAAATCTTCCAATGACTTCCGATTCCCGTAAGTAAGATAGTACTCTCACCGCTCTTTGAGTCCTTCTTCTCTTCATACGAGTAGTCTAGAGTGAAGAACACAGTTATTGTTGCTTCTCGCGAATCTCTTTCAGTTCCATGAACTTCCACTCTGTAAGTAATACCATCGTAGAGCTCAAAAAACTCACTATAGAAATTGGCGACGTCTTGTTTTGAAAGGAGCCTTCCCAAAGGACTTCCCGAAGTGGCGACCCAAATCTCTTCTGCATAAAGCTCAAGAATTCTGTCTTCCCTTCCCCTGTTGATCTCCCTCTCCAGTCTAGTTACTATGCTATCTGGTTTTGTCAGTATATACCCAGTGCAACCAGAAGTAAGCATAATCAAGAATATAATGGCTGCTACAGTGAAAAGAGCGTTTTTCTTTCGCAAATCGTCACCTCCCGGTTCTCTTCCGATCTAATAATAACAGATTGACAAGGCCAATTTTCCATTCCTCAATTAGATTGAAAGACATAGGAGAGGGATGATCGTTTTGTCAGAGACAGTCCTCGAACCAAAAACTTTGCCTTCAGTCTTATAGAAGGTAAGTCATAGCGAGGGGATTTCTGAGGGGAGATTTTTTTGAATAGGATCAACATCGTCTATCTTTTTTTGATTGCCTTAACAACCATTGCCATCTCTGCAACTTATCTGAATTTCAAACGTGATTACACTGCAATAACAGCAAAGCCAGGCCCCATCAGACGGGGTGAGTTTTTCTCAATTTCAGTACCTCATTCGGCTTATGAGAGACCCATACTCTCCTATGTTAGAGGAGCAACTCTGGAATGGTTCACAAGCGAAAGTAACTCTTCGGTCTATTCTTTTCGTGCAGATGACGAGGATGCCGTAATAGTTATTTCGTTCTCGGGACTCTTTAGGGCTCGCAAGAGTCTTTCCCTTGAGTTCGAAGAGTTTATCGATAGTGACTCAGACGGCTTTCCTGACAAACTGGTCCTTGATTTGGAAGACGCCGAAAGTTTTAGAGCATGGTTCGTGAACATCTCAGCCTATCAGGTCATTGAATTCTCAAGCAGATGGAGCTCACAAGAAAGAGATTGCAGTGGGCTGATTAGATTCGCAGCCAGAGAGGCGCTCAAAAGGCACGACGAACAATGGTTTTTTGATTCGGACATTGATAAAGAGCTTTGGTATGAAAAGACAGGGATAGATTTTCGGGCAATTCCCGACGTTAAGAAGTATAACTACCCGGATATTCCAATCTTGAAGAACAGAATTTTCATTAGCAATACCGGAGAATTCACTTATTTTGCAGATGCATACAACCTTGTACGTAGTAGTATGGTATTTAAGGGCAGAGATCTCAGCGTCGCAAGACCTGGAGATATAATCTTTTTTCACCACCCCTCTCCATCAACTTTTCACTCGATGATTTACACTGGCGATGGGTTAATCTATCATACCGGACCCCTTTCCGAAACCGATTCAGGTGTTCTTAAGCTCTGGAGAATGGAAGATTATCTGAGAACAATGCCTTATCAGTGGTTACCGATACACAATAACGAAAACTATCTCGGGGTATACGCTTTCAAGTTTCTACCCCGGCAATAATGGAGGGTGAACGCGATGAGAAAGGCTTCATTGATTCTTCTGATTATTCTATTTACTGGATTGACGGCAATTGCCTTTCAGATTCAGCAGTACGGCTATGAGCTTAGATCATCTTTCTTAGAACTGTATTCTCTGGACTATTTGCCTACCATATACACAGACGGTAAGGATAACTACATCGATATCAAGATTTATGATCTTGATGAGCAGGACCTTACAGGGGCGATTACCATAGGGGACGTTGGAATCTCCGGCGATCCACTGTTTGCTCTTAGACAGACAGTACAGGAGAAACAAAGGATATACTTGCCCGAGAAAGCTCTAATGGGCCTCAGGCTTATTGTTGTTTCATCGCAGTCAGGTAGCGCTAAGCTCATGACAAGCTATCGGATGGTTGGTGCACAGCTGCTTGCTCATGAAGATGGGGCAATGCTGAGACTCTGGAAGAAAGACGATTCGGACTTTATTGAGAGGTTTGCCCTTTACAGACTTAAAGACGGTGAGCTAATAGGACGGACAGAAAATGGAATATTTGTCTTTGATTATCTCCCCACTGTCGATGATGCAATTCTTGTTCAGTCAGCAGAAGGTTCGATTCTCTGGAGACCCGGAGAGTATGATTACTACTTCTCATCGAAAGATATTTGCTTGACTTTCACTGATCGTCCTGCATATAAAGCAGGAGAAGTAGTGAACTTCAGGTCATTCATAAGAGAGATTACTCCTGCAGGTTATAAAGTACCTGAAATTGACTCTGTCGAAGTCGAGATAGTTGATCCTTTGAACAGAGGGGTTTTCAGTGACGTGTTGGAACCTGACAATCTGGGTTCCGTAAGCGGGACGTTCCGAACTTACTCGGAGATTACGAGAGGTTCGTACAGGATTATTATCCGATGGGATGGAAAGGAGGACTACTATTACTTCCAGATTGCCGACTACAAGAAACCTACGTTCTTCACCACAGCAGAACCTACGATCGGGGCCTTCAGAAAAGGAGAACCCATCACAATAAGAGTCTCGTCTCAATACTATTTTGGGGACCCAGTCTCTCTAGGCAAGGTTGATTACACAATATACAAAGGAAAACAGTATGTTGACAATGGATCGGCTCGGCTTGACGGTTTGGGAAATACGGTAATCGGATATGTTGAAGAGCTTGAGAGTGGATCATACTACGCAATTGTTACTGTATCAGACGATACCGGTATGCAATCAAGAAGCATGGCTGAGTTCAAGGTAGTGCAGGGAACTTTCGACTTCGATGTAGATTACAGATTCACTGACATAGAGGCAGTAGTGAAAATTGAAACGAAGCTGAACGACGATACGCCAGTTTCAAAAGCGTGCGAAATCAAGGTCTGGTACGAAGAGCCCGTGATTCTTATGGACAAGGGCAAACAGATAGAGAAGAAGTTGAAAATCAACATCTTTAGCAAAGAGCTTTCAACCGATAGTGGCGGAAAGGCAGAGGTGCTTATTGATCTAAGAGATGTACCGTCAGATACGGTTGTTTATTTCGAGATAAACGGATCGCCTTCAGGTGAACCGGAAGTGGTGAACAGCTATTCGGTTTACACTAGCGGTTATTATGACTACTACGGATCCATACTCATAGACTCCGTCGAGTCTGCCGTTCCTGGATCTGAGGCGAAAGTCGCATTCTACACGTCATCACCTATGGATTTATGGATTATTGCCGACTTCTCAGGTGATTTCAAACAGTTTCCGTTCAGCTCGACCGAGGGAAAGAACACTATTGGGATTGAAATTCCCGAGAACTATGCATACGACAATTTCATGCTCTTTATTGTCGGATACAAGAACTATCAGATCGTTCAGTCACAACTGATTGGAGTCCAGACGGCTTCGAGAGACCTGAAAATAAGCTTGCTCACTCAAGATAGATATGGACCCGGTGATACTGTCAACATGAAAGTCCATGTAAGCAATGCTGAAGGAGATCCCGCCAGTGTGGGGCTTACAGTTGCAGTGGTTTCTCAGGCGATGCTTTCACTATTTGAAGGTGACTACGATCAGTGGAAAGCGTCCCTGAGCAGTCCATTCAATAGAGGGTTCAACACAATTAGTATCAATGATCTCTACTATTCTGCCTACCCTTCTATTGCTAAACTTGGTGACCTGCTGGAATCTCAGCCGCCTGCCGCTGAATCCAAAGTAACGGGCGGTGCCCCTCTTGGAATGGGCGATCTTGGAAGAAAAGACGAGAGCTTGACTTCAGACGTAAGGGCAAGAAAGCTTTTCAGTGACAGCGCTTTCTGGTCAACTGGAACCTTCACTGACGAAAATGGAATTGCGGAATTGTCCTTTGTTGTGCCCGAAGATCTTGACACCTGGACAATCAGGGCTCTGGCTGCCGACCTGGGCGGAGACTTCAGCTACGAGAAATCAAGCTTTGAAACCTGGAAGCCCATGACTGTCAGTAGCTTTCTTCCGGAGTTCCTCATTGCGGGTGACAAGGTGAATCTGGTCTTCTCGGTCAAGAACAATCTTGACTCCAGAATGCCCGTGATCACTGGATTCTATCTAGATGGAGAAGTAATAGAAGAGAAGGGGTCGACGATAGATGCGTTTGGAAGTCGATCTTTCAGTTACGAGGTGGAGCTGCGCGATCTGCTGCCTTCGGAGAAAGAGGAGAAGCTGAAGGTTAAGTTCGTTGTTGAGGGGAGTCGTGGGTCCGATGGAGTTGAGTATGAAATACCTTTGAAACCAAGATTTACGTATGTTCGGTTTGGAAATCTTGAATTCCTCGAGGGTAATACGACCCTTGAATTTGCTGAAAACTCCATTGGAACGATCACCATCTCTTCCACAATCGATCCGATTCTTCTTGAGGCAATCAGATACCTGGTAGATTATCCGTACGGTTGTGTAGAACAGACAATGAGCAGGCTTCTTCCTGCACTGGCCGCCTCCAAGCTTCTTGAAGGCGCAGACGAGTCTTTCGTAAAGAAGGTATCAGTCGTGGTCAGCGAGGGACTCGAGAGGCTCTACGGTTTTCAGCATTACGATGGTGGTTGGGGTTGGTGGAAGGATGATCGTTCAACTCCATTCATGACCGCTTATGTGATGCTGGGTCTGTATTTGGCTACGGAAAACGGTTATGACATAAATAAAGATGTGATAACAATGGGATATTCGGCGATGAAAAGCTTGAACAAAGAGGACCCTGATCCTTTCCTGCAGTATGTAATAGTGCTCTTCAGCAGGAAGCTAGGAGATCCAATAGGCTCTATTGTCGATTACAAAGGGGATGTAGCTTCCATTGTCTTGACCGCACTTTCCTATGAGACTCTCAATATGAATGAAAAAGCATCTGCTCTTGTTGAAGAGGCAATGGAATATGTCGATCTCAATGCAGATGATGCGATACATGGGGAGAGTTTCAGCTATTTCTTCGACGATACTGTGATTCTATCCTTGCTCTTGAAGGCATCCGTCGATCTGAAAATGCCTTCTACGACGATTGCAGAAATCTCCAAGAGACTGTTGAAAATGGGAAACGGCAGCTACTGGTATAGAACCTCATCAACGGCTATGGCCATTCTTTCTCTTTCTTCTGTGAGCAATGTGCTTTCCGAGGAGGCCGAAGTGAAAGTACTGTCGGAGAGCGGGGAGGTGATTTTCGAGGGCTATGTCTCCGATTCGATAACAGTTCCCTTTGCAGGAGAGAACATGTTAGTCGAGAGTACTGATATGGTGGTTGTCTCGAAAAACGGCGAGACAACGGTTGAGATGGAAGTGATCGAAGCCGAAAGCACTGGTCTGGCTATCGAAAGGATTCTCAGAAGGAAACTCGCCGTGCCGATGGACGATACGCATGTCCTTACCACTCCGCAGATAGATTCGCCTTACGTGGTCTCTTCAATAAGGACGCTCTCTCCAGATGAAGTTGGTTCTCTTGAGATAAGTGTCTCAAAGAGCATAGAAGGGATGAAACTCGCAATTACTGAAGGGGAATTGAAGCTAGGCGAATACGGACTCGGGTTGAGGATTTACGAAGGTGATGTTCTCGGTATTAGCGATGGAGAGATAATCATCAGAACATTGGAATTCGGCTACTATGATGCAGCGACTGCAGAGATTCACTCGATCAAATTGGGAATACCCGAACCTATCTCTGTAGGCGAGACGATAATTTCTGAAGTCCACATAACGATACCCGATGATGTTCCGTATGTTGTTCTAGAAGACATGCTGCCATCCACCGGAATTTCGGTCGAAGAGAATCTCGAGGCCGACATCCTGGGATACACGAAGTTCTACTACTATGACTACTATTGGTGGGGTTACACGTTTAAGGATGCAAGGTTCGATCGGATTTCCTTCTTCTTCAGAGATGGCGGAGAGTTTGTGACAAAAAGCAATTGGAGGATACTAACTAAAGGCGAATTCATTATCCCGGCCGTTCAGGCATGGGCGATGTACGATGGAGATGTTAAAGCCAATACGGAATCTGTAAAACTGATTGTTGAATGAAACTACTAGTATTAACGTCAGTACTGCTTCTTCAAATAACGGCTCTTTGTTTTACCAGTACATATGTGTCGTGGGAAATACCCGAGCTTGAAGATTACAGGAATTCGCTCGAAAAACTAACTGGAAGGCCCGTTGGAGGAACGTATCTTCTTCTGATTGCTTCTTCGGCCGGAGAGTTCTCTGAACTCTCCGGCATCGGCTACTGGTTTGTAGCGGCAGCAAAAGGAAACACAATAATCGTGCAGCCATTAAGCCTGGTTCCCAATCTCTCACAGACACTTGCCCATGAGATGACCCATCTCTTTCTCAGGAAGTATCAACTGCCCTACTGGTTGGAAGAAGGGATGGTCTGCTCCATCACTGGCGAATGGATTGGCAGAGAAGAAAAGCGACTCGATGAAGTGGAGTTCCTCGATTACACGAAAATGGATTTCATGACGTATCGTTCATACAGTTTCACCTGCTGGATTGAAGTATCCGGACTTCTTCGCGATCGCTCTTTTGGCGAACTGGTTATGGAGTATGGAGAAGGAGGTACTGGCGAAAGTGAGTGAAGGACCGCATATTGAGTGGGATCTGACAAGACTCTTTTCTTCATCGGATGATCAGGCACTGATTGATTACCTGCGATACGTGATTTCAAGAAAGGACGAACTGATAAAGGAATACAAGGGAAGAATCGCAGAGGAGAGTATAGAAGCGAGCGAACTAAGGCTGGTTTTTGAAAGAATCGAAGAGGTTATGAGTAAATTCGCAAAGCCGTCGATGTTCGCATTTTTGAGTCACTAAGTAACACGGGCCGTACCGGTAATCCAGAAGCTGATCCGCAAGATGGACGATCTTGAGTCGCAGCTCGAAAGCGATCTCCTCTTTCTGAAACTGGAACTGTCGAAAGTCTCAGGGGATTTCTTCTCAAGGTTGTTGAATTCAACTGAGTTAGCAAACTACAGTCATTATCTCGAACTTATTCGAACTCATAGAGTTCATATGCTCAGCGAACCTGAAGAGAAGAAGCTTACTTTGAAAGAACTGACGGGGAAGAAAGCCCTGCTTAATCTCTACGATGAATTCACCTCGAGCTTCATATATAGATTGAAAATCGGCGAAGATGAGAAAAACTTTACGGAAAGCGAAGTCGATGCAATGAGAAGGGACGAAGATCCCGAAGTGAGAAAGAAGGCGTTTGTGAGTCTTTTCAGAAAATCAGAGGAAAACAGGGTCGTCTTGACCAATGTTTACAACTCTCTCGCAAAGGATTGGGATATTGAAGCAGCCAGCAGAGGTTATTCTTCTCCAATTTCTATGAGGAATCGAGAGAACGAAACCCCGGATGGGGCAGTACAGTCTCTAGTAGATGCAACTTCGAATGGGTACTCTCTGGTGCAGGATTACTACCGGCTCAAGTCAAGGATTATGAATAAGGAATCGCTTCTCCATAGCGATATCTATGCACCGATCGGCGATTTCAAAGATCTTTTCAGCTGGCAGGAAGCCAAGAGCATGATCCTTGAGGTAACCGAAAATTTCGATCCACAATTAGAACGTATAGTTGCCGAATTCTTTGAAGGAAACTTCATACATGGATCAGTCATGCCTGGCAAAAGAAGTGGAGCTTATTGCTCATATGCATCACCGGAAATTCATCCGTACATTCTTGCGAATTTTGGAGGCAAGATGAGCGACGTTCTGACCTTAGCTCACGAGTTGGGTCATGGTCTCCATGCAGTGCTGTCCTCGAAGCAGACTATGCTGAACTATGAGACCCCTCTCACTATGGCAGAGAGTGCGTCAATCTTCTCAGAAATGCTGATGTTTTCAAGAGAAGGATGTGGCCTTGCTCGAGAGCGGTGGTTCAGACTCACCGGAAATCCTCTTGAGAAAAGCCGGGATAGACATTTCTAGTTCTCGTTTCTGGGAGAATGGAATCGACTTCATTAAGGAGAATTTTCTGGATAGGCTGAGGGCAACGATTTAGGTCCGTAATGCATCATCATTAAATCTACTCAAGAGAGGACCGGTTTGAAGGAAAGAAAAGGTGTATAATTCCTGTGTTCATTTTGATAGAGGTTTTCTTTCGCATCTCTTCACAAGGGCTATTTAGGGGGCAAGAATGGCAAGAGATCTTACTCAGGGGAATATTCTGAAGAATCTTCTCGTGATGTCTGTTCCTACAATGATAGGATTCAGCGCTCAGATGATCTACGACATAGTGGATATCTTCTGGATTGGCCGCATTTCTGGCGAAGCAATTGCCGGGGTGACCATCTTCACAACTCTCTTCTGGATTGTCGATATTCTCAATTCAATAATCGGCCAAAGTTCAATATCGTTGATTTCTCAGAGCTACGGAAAGCGAGATCTTGACGGATCTAGCAGGGCAATCGAACAGACCATCACTTTCAAATTCATTGTGGCCCTTATTTCCGCCTTGCTGGTCGCAGCATTTCTAAAACCCTCACTTGGTTTTTTCACTACCGATCCGAAGGTCGTGACATCTGCGCTGGACTACGGTTATATTCGTTTGTTTTTCCTGCCGATGATGTTCTCTTCGTACTCTGTGAATACTGCACTTAGGTGTATAGGCGATGCAAAAAGCCCCATGTACATAATGATGGTCGCAAGTGTACTAAATATCGTCCTCGATCCAATCATGATGTTTGATAAAGTACCTGGAACAGGGATCCCTGGCTTTGGTCTTGGCGTCTTCGGCGCTGCGGTCGCAACGGTTATTGCGCAGACGGCATCATTCTTGTTTGGTTTCTACATTCTCTTCTCGGGTAGAGAAGGTGTCAAGCCCAGGTTGTCGGGGCTATTTCGGCTAGATCGAAACATAGACAAAAAGCTTCTAACAATCGGCCTTCCAACGGGTCTGGAAGGTTTCTTCAGGAATCTCGCAGCAGTTGTGGTTCTCAAATTCGTCGCATTTTACGGGACCACGGCCGTGGCTGCAGTGGGTGTAACCGGCAGATTGTTTGGATTGGCTTTCATGCCTCTGGTGGGACTGAGTATGGGGGGATCTGCAATAGTGGGGCAGAACCTCGGAGCAGATAACGTTGGCCGGGCGAGGGCGACCGCGAAAACGGCTGCCCTGATTGGATTCTTTTTTATGTTTGTTTTCGCCTTAATCGCTTTCTTTGCCGGTGAGTTTGTGATCAGCATCTTTAACAGCGACCCAGAGATAATAAGCTATGGAGCAAGTTTCCTGAAGTATGGTTCTCTTGGCATTTCGGTTCTGGCCTATGGTTTCGGCCTTTCGGCTGTCTTTGGAGGATCTGGATACAATTTTCCCTTTGTCGTGGGAAGTATTGTTTCAAGGTGGATGATTCAGGTCCCGATCTTGATTATTGCCGTAACGGTAATGAAAGCAAGTATAGTATGGGTCTGGCTTTCATATGTTTTCTCCGACATAGCCGAAGCAGCCATAATGATTCTATATTACCTGAGAGGAAAATGGGAGAAGAGAAGAGTCTAGTAGCTGGTTCTACAGCTCTCATTTACGTCTGTGAAGAGAAAACTTAGTTAAGCATTTCACTAACTTTCTTGGAGTGTTCGCATTTTTCCCAAACAAACTTCGGGCGATCTGCTATAATTCAGATGAACGGGTGATTAAGATGTCTGAAGTTTTGTATAGGAAATATAGACCGAGAAATTTCAGTGAATTGATTGGACAGGATCAAGTGAAAGAGATCCTGGGAAAGGCAATAGAAAACAATACAGTATCCCACGCTTACATATTCTCAGGTTCGAGGGGTACAGGAAAGACCACGACTGCTCGCATTCTTGCCAAGATGCTCAACTGCCTCTCGGAGGAATCCGTCAAACCGTGCGGTGTGTGTGACTCTTGCAGGGCTATTGATTCCTCTTCCCATATGGATGTCGTTGAACTGGACGCGGCTTCTTACAGAGGAATAGACGAGATCAGGAAGATACGGGATGCCGTATCTTACAGGCCGGTTATGGGCAGGTTCAAAGTCTACATTATAGATGAATTTCACATGCTGACCAGAGAAGCTTTCAATGCACTTTTAAAGACTCTTGAAGAACCTCCCGAAAGAGTTGTCTTCGTTCTTGCCACCACCAATCTTGAGAAGGTTCCAGAGACTGTACTTTCTCGGTGCCAGATCTTCAACTTCAAGCCTCTTGACGAAAAGGATATTATGACTTACCTTGAAAAAATCGCCAAGGCAGAGGGGCTAGAATTCGATGATAGAGCGCTTCGATACATATCGAAGGCGGCTCACGGAGGTATGAGAGACGCAGTGAATCTCATGGAGAGAGTTATTGCTTTTGCAGATGATGTGAGCGAAGCGTCTGTGAGAACTACTCTGGGCATTCTTCCTGAAGAGGTCGTGAAGAAGTTTATTTCTGCCTTTTCATCTGGAGATCCGTCACAGATATTGAAGATGTCGGAAGATATTCAGTCAGGAGGATTCACTTACGAAGTCTTTCTTGAACAGGTAATAGACGCGGTCAAAGAGCAACTTGTATGTGAAACCAGCGGTGCGAACCTCAAACTTCTCTCATCTCTCTGGGAGATAAATCGAGAACTAAGATATGCCGAAGACAAACGCGGTACTTTTGAAGTGATGACACTTCTAAAGAGCGGATTGGGGAAAGTGCGATCCGATCTCATCCCTGCAGATGAAACAACTTCGACAGACTCGATCGCTGTCGAAGCTTACTCAAACAAGTCCGAAGATTCTGAGATAGGTGATGGCAAAGAGCTTACAAAGATACTGGAGCACCTTCGAAGGAACGATTTCATTCTCTTGTGGACTCTGCTAAGCCTTGCAAACATAAGAAGTACCAAAGATGGAAAAGACTTTGTCGTCGATACGGACAGCGATTACTCACACGTGCTTCTTGAAGAAAGGCTTGAATCACTAAATCTAATTTCGATGGATCTTGTGGGGAAGAGGTTTTTTTTAGCCGATGATTCGGTCCGAGAGGATCCTCTTGGAAGTCTCGATGAAGACTCTAGAGAGTATGTTGATGCAGTAATTGCCGGACTTGGTTTGAAGGATGATCTCGACAAAGGAAAGATAAAGATAGAGCTTGAGGAGGATTAATGATGGCAAAGAAATTCAGGGGCCTGGGTGGTAGAAACTACGGTGGTTCGAAAAAGGGTTCCAATATGGGTGAACTTCTGAAACAAGCCCAGAAGGCACAGGAAGAAATGGAGAATCTTGAAGATACTTTCAAGACAATTGAGGTTGCTGCTTCAGCCGGCGGCGGTGCAATAAATGTTGTTGCGACTTGCGATTATCGTATCAAATCGATCGAAGTCGAGCCGGAGATAAGGGAAGAGGATTTTGAGATTATTCAAGATTTGATAATCGCGGGGATAAATGAGGCATTGGCCGAGGTAACAAAGAGGAGAGACGAGGAAACAGCTCGAATCACAGGAGGACTCAATCTACCGGACAATATACTTTAGGAGGTGTAACAGATGCACAGATTAGCAATCAACGGTTTTGGGAGAATTGGTAGACTTGTTTTTAGAGAGATGGTGAAGCGCGGGGAATTTGAAATCGTTGCAATCAATGATCTGACAGATTCCGCAACTCTTGCTCATCTTCTCAAATATGATTCAGTTCACGGAAGGTTCAAAGGTTCAGTAGAGGCTAAAGAAGGAGCTATTATAGTAAATGGCAAAGAAGTCAAAGTCTTCTCCGAAAAGAATCCTGCGAATCTTCCCTGGAAAGATCTCGGTGTCGAACTGGTAATTGAGGCTACCGGAGTTTTCAGAAATAGAGAGAAAACCATGCCTCATATCGATGCGGGAGCGAAGAAGGTCTTGATCACTGCACCTGCAAAGGGTGAAGTGGATGCCACAATCGTTCTCGGAGTTAACGACGATGTACTTAAACCAGAAATGAAGATCGTATCTAATGCATCCTGTACGACCAACTCGATAGCTCCAATCATCAAGATTCTAAACGACAATTTCAAGATTCAGAAAGGTTACCTTACCACCGTTCACGCATATACAAACGACCAGAGAATTCTGGATCTTCCGCACAGCGATTTGAGGAGGGCCAGAGCTGCTGCCGCCAATACGATCCCCACCTCGACTGGAGCTGCAAAGGCTGTAGGCTTGGTTATCCCAGAGCTCAAGGGCAAGCTGGATGGAATTGCCATGAGAGTTCCTGTGACGGACGGTTCAATAACAGATCTTACGGTGGTCCTGGAGAAAGAAACCACTGCCCAGGAAGTCAATGCCCTTGTAAAGAATGCCGCAGAAACCGGACTCAAGGGAATTGTTGAATATACTGAAGAAGAACTGGTTTCTTCAGACATCGTGGGAACGACCGTTTCCTCGGTATTCGACAGTAAGTTGACGGCAGCGATGGGCAACTTGCTGAAAGTCTGCGCCTGGTACGACAACGAATATGGCTATTCTTGCAGAGTAGTCGATCTGGCCAAGATAATGATGGAGAAGTGATTTTGAGGATAATTCGACGGGGCCTTCAGGCCCCGTTTTACTGAGAAAAGGAGGATTAAGAATGTCTAAGACCCTAACTCTTAGAGATGTTGATTTGAGTGGAAAAAGGGTACTTGTCAGAGTGGATTTCAATGTGCCTCTGAATAAAGAAACTGGCGAAGTAAGTGACGATACTAGAATTAAGGCCGCTTTACCCACTATCGAATACATAGTAGAAAGAGGCGGGAAAGCAATTCTCGTTTCTCATTTGGGCAGACCCAAAGGAAAGAAAGATCCGAAGTACTCACTGGAAAGAGTAGCTGAGAGGCTTAGATCACTAATTGGCAAACCAGTTCGATTCGTTCCCGATTGTGTCGGAGAAGCTGTGGAGAGAGCCGTTTCGGAGATGAACGATGGTGACATACTACTTCTGGAAAACGTTAGATTCTACCCCGAAGAAGAGAAGAACGATCCGGACTTCTCAAAAAAGCTCTCTTCGATAGCTGATATTCACGTAAACGACGCTTTTGGTACCGCACACAGGAGTCATGCATCAAACGTTGGCGTGGCACAAAGCTTGATCAGCGTACCCGGATTTCTTATGCAGAAAGAAATCGAGATGCTTGGAATGGCAATCGAAAGCCCGGAGCACCCATATGTCGTAATTCTCGGAGGTGCAAAGGTATCCGACAAGATTGGAGTCATAAGCAATCTTCTCGAAAAGGCCGACAGGATTCTTATTGGCGGTGCGATGATGTTCACATTCCTAAAAGCTTTGGGCAAGAGTGTTGGCGACTCTCTAGTTGAAGAAGACAAGATAGATCTTGCTAAAGAGATTTTGAAAAAAGCCGAAAAGAAGAGTGTGGAGTTTGTTCTTCCAGTCGATACGATAATTTCCAGAGAAATCAAGGCCGGTAGTGAATCTAGGGTTGCAAGCCTGGAAGAAGGTGTGCCGTCAGGTTGGAAAGGTCTTGATATTGGCCCATCAACAATCGAGCTTTTTGAAGGAAAGCTAAGTGATGCGAAGACCGTTGTTTGGAACGGACCCATGGGTGTCTTCGAAATTGACGATTTTGCGAAGGGTACGGAGTCAATTGCAAAGGCACTGGCCTCTCTAAAGGACGCAGTCACCATAATCGGGGGAGGAGACAGTGCTGCTGCAATCAACAAGTTCGGACTTGCCGACAAGGTCTCCCATGTGTCTACTGGCGGAGGGGCGTCCCTTGAGATGCTGGAGGGAAAGGATATGCCAGGAATAAGGAGCCTCTCAACTGAGGGCCGTAAAAAAAAACGTAGAATAATGGTCGCGGGGAACTGGAAGATGAACAAATCCCCCGATGAGTCACGAATGTTTGCGGGGTTCCTTGCTTCCTCAATCGGAAATGAGAAAGCCGTAGATGTTGTTGTTTTTCCAGCTACTATATCGGTTCCGGGAGTGGCCGATATCCTGAAAGATACTACAATAAAGTTTGGAGTACAGAATATCTATCCGGCTGACAGCGGGGCCTTCACGGGAGAAATCTCAGTGCCGATGCTCGCGGATCTAGGAGTAGAGTACGTGCTTGTCGGACACTCCGAGCGCAGGCATATCTTCGGCGAAACCAGTGAGATGACCAACGAAAAGATCAAAGCGGTTCTTAAAGGCGGCCTCATCCCGGTCTTCTGTGTGGGAGAAACGCTGGAAGAGCGAGAATCGGGAAGAACAAACGAAGTTCTTGAGGAGCAGATCAGCAAGGGCTTTGCTGGGCTTGATAAGAAGGAAGCAGAAAGAGTAATTATTGCCTACGAACCGGTGTGGGCTATCGGGACTGGAGTTGTGGCCACACCTGAACAGGCCGAAGATACTATGAAATTTGTCAGGGATCTCGTCTCTTCTCTATACGACAATGACCTGTCAGAGAGAATTCGGATCCTCTATGGTGGAAGCATCAAGCCCGATAACTTCGAACCTCTGATTGCCATGGAGAACATTGACGGTGGGTTAGTTGGGGGAGCAAGTCTGCTGGAAAGCTTCGTACAGCTGGTTGCCATCGCCGAGTATCACGCTTGATTACACTGATTTGACGGCCGCCCGTCGGGCGGCTGTTTCGTTTTCTTTCTTAGCCGAGGTGTTATAATCTCAAAATAGGAGGTGTCGTTCTTGGATAGCTATCAGGAGCTTGAACTTGTCATAGACAAGATGGTTGAGGAATTCAACCGTCTTAGAAAAGAAAACGAACAGCTCTGGAAACAGGTTGAAGCCGCACAGAGAAAGGCGGAAGAGTCTGAGCTCAGAATCCGGGAACTTGAACTCCGTCTCGAAAGTGAATCAAGGACAATCTCCTCACTTATAAAGAGAGTCAGAGGCAGCCTCGTTGAAGACAGTAAGAAAGCATAAGGAGTCGAGCCATGAAGCGATCAGTCTCACTTGAGCTTGGAGAAAAGAAGTATACTTTTATTACGAGTGATCCACAAGAGCTTGTGGATCAAGTCTTTTCTAAGATCACGGAAATGTACGATTCATTAAAAAAGAACGAAGAAGAGATTGGCTATGAAAAAGTGCTCGTGGGGATTTCAGTGAATCTTGCGCACGACCTTGTGAGAAGTCAGAATGAACTGCTAAGGCTTAAAGCAAAATACGAAGAGGTTCTTTCAGAATACTTCCAGGGACGTGACGAGGTTGAGAAATAGGTTAAGGATAGGGATCTTCGATTCGGGAATAGGTGGCCTTACGGTTTTGAAAAGGTTATTGGAGGCTTTCCCTGAAGGAGTGAGTTTTCACTATTTCGCTGATACAGCAAGGGTTCCGTATGGTTCAAAGCCAGTTGAAACACTCCAAAGATACTTAAGAGAGATCTTCGATTTTTTTTCGCAGCTGAATGTAGATGCAATCCTTACTGCTTGCAACACTTCCGATTCCATACTCTCTCAAAGAGAGAAATCAGAACTCAGTGTTCCTTACTTCAGTATAATTGATCCCACAGTGAGGATTCTTGGAGAATCAGCCCCGGGAGAATCGACTGTCGCAGTTATTGCAACCGAAAACACTGTGAAAAGATCGCTTTATTTGAGACGGCTCTTCCGCTATGAGAATCTTACCACTATTGTTCAGAGGGCATGTCCGCTTTTCGTCCCCTTAATAGAAGAGGGTATCTGGGAAGGCGAAATTGTCGATTCCATCGTAAAGTATTATTTGACTGATCTTGCAAGAACTGAACCAGACTTTCTGATACTTGGATGCACTCACTATCCGCTAATCAGAAAATCAATCGAAGCCTTTCTGCCTTCAAAAACTAGAATAGTTGATCCCGCGGAGTATATTGTTACTGATTTCGCTGATTGGGCAGAAATCTCATCAACCGAACCATCTACGGTCGACTATTACGTAAGTGGAAATATCCGGTTTTTCCAGGAAATTCTGAAGAGGTATCTTCGAAAAGCGGAGAATGTGCGAAGCGTTGATCTAACCTTTACGGGGATAACTCTGAAGGAAAGTATTTGATATGAGCAGAACAGTTCTGATAGGAGGAGGCACAGGTCTCTCAACTTTCGCGAGAGTAATGAAGGATTTTGACTCTTCCCTCACCCTGGTTGTTGCAGTAACCGATGATGGAGGAAGTTCGGGGATTATTAGAGAAGCCATGTTAATGCCTCCGCCGGGGGATGTCAGGAACAACATAATTGCCCTGGCCGATGACGAAGAGCTTCTAACTAAGGTCTTTTCATACAGATTCAAGGCACCTTCAATGGACGGTCATTCTATTGGAAACATAATAATCGCCGGCCTTACTGAGATGTATGAAAGTTTTCCAGAGGCCGTCGTGGCAGCGTCAAAAATGCTCAACATAAAGGGCAGGGTTTTGCCGGTCGCCGATGATCTCGTTCATCTCGTGGCGGAGCTCGACGACGGATCAATTATAAAAGGAGAGTCAAAGATTTCGTCAGTTGGAAAAAGAGTGAGAAGAATATTCCTTGATAAGCCTGCCAAGGCTCTTCCAGAAGTAATAGATGCAATAGCATCTGCCGAAACGATAATGGTCGGCCCCGGGAGCATTCTCACCAGTGTTGTTCCTAATTTTCTTGTTTCCGGTGTTCGAGAGGCATTCAGAAAATCAAGAGGAAGAAAGATATATATCTGCAATATAATGACTCAGCCCGGTGAGTCCGAAGGTTTCTCTCTAGGCGATCATGTAGAGGTTGTGGAAGACTATTGCGGGGAAGCCTTTGACATGATTTTTTGGACGGAAGTGAGAGGCGTCGAGACTTCGGTTCTGAACAGATATAAGGAGAAAGGCTCCTCACCGGTCGAGAACGACATGCTTTTCGACAGACGAGTAAAGGTAATCGACGGAGTTACGACAGCGCTAATAGACGACGGAAGAACACGTCTCGTCGTGCGACACTCCAGGAACAGCATCTTGTCTATTCTTGATGAATTGTGTTTATTGGGAGAGAGCAGGATTTGAGTTATGCCGATAAACTCAAAGAAGAGCTCTGCCATCTTCCCTTAGATGATCCGGCAGAATGTAGGTCTGAGTATCTCGGGTTTGTCAAGTCAAGAGGGACTCTGAGACTGAGAGATAGCACGGCTTTCCTCGTCATCCCTCTTACGTCGATTACAAGTCTGAAAAGGCTGTTTCAGATAGCAAAGAGGATTTCTATCCCAATTTTCGAGACTCAAGTAATCGAAGAAATGCGGTTGGGCCGGAAGAGGGGCGGAGAGCTTAGCTTTCGTTTTGAAGAAGTCGAGGAGTTCCTTCGCAGAAGTGGGATTTCTGTCAGAGACGATTCCATTCCAAAACCGGTAAGAGAAGATCCTGTTTATTTCGGTGCGTTTCTCAGAGGTTTGTATCTGGCCGGTGGGTCAGTCGTTGACCCCTCAAAAGAGTATCATCTAGAGATAACTCTGGATACGACAGAAGCCTTCGTAAATTCACTGAGAATCTATATTTCTGAAAATTTCAACATAAAGGTCGGGGTTGTGAAGGTTAGGGAGAAATACAAGGCGTATGTGAAGTCGTCACTTGACCTAATAGAACTACTTTCCCTGATGGGTGGCAAGAGGACTGTAACGAGGCTTTCGAGCGCTGTAGAAGTTAGAAAGATCAGAAGTGATGTGAGCAGAACGCTGAATTTTCTTACGGCTAATGCAAACAAATCAGGGCAGGCTATGGCGAAACACGTGAAGGCAATAAGAATTATCGATAAGAAACTCGGTATTGACAGGCTCGACGAGGATCTTCGACAGATCGCCATTCTCAGGTTGGAGAACGAAGACCTCAATCTGAGAGAACTTGGCGAAATAATGAATCCGCCAATGAGTAAGTCAGCAGTATATAATAGGTTGAAAAAGCTTATGGCGTTGGCCGAAGAGTTGGGAGATATTTAGATGAAATGTCCTTTTTGTGGTGGAGATTCTACAAGGGTTCTGGATTCTAGACCGACCGATGAATCCACTTCCATTCGAAGAAGAAGGGAGTGCGAGAAGTGTGGCGCAAGATTCACTACCTATGAGAGGTATGAGAGACTTCCCTTCTTAGTGGTAAAAAAAGACGGCAGGAGGGAGAAATTCAGCAGGGAGAAACTTCTTAATGGACTGCTCAAGGCCTGTGAGAAGAGGCCAATATCTGTTGATACGGTCAATGGAATCGTTGAATCCGTAGAAAACGGGATTGTGAAGGCGGGGAAGCACGAAGTTATCTCAAGTGAAATCGGCGAGATGATAATGACTGAACTCAAGTCTCTGGACAGAGTTGCGTACGTTAGATTTGCATCTGTTTACAAAGAATTCAGGGACATAGACCATTTCATGGATATAATTGAGGAACTCAGGAACGACAGAGATCGTTAGAATGGAGGGATCCAGGTCGTGAAGAAAAAAGTCATTTACCTTACACAAGAAGGCTTCGACCGAATGAAAGAGGAGCTCGAGAGTCTTAGAAAGAAACTCATGTACGAAATTGCTGAAAGGATCAAGGAAGCCAGAGAGCTTGGCGATCTAAGTGAAAATAGTGAATACGATGAAGCAAAGAATGAACAGGGAAGAATCGATAGCAGAATAAAGCAGCTGGAAGAGATACTCAACAATGCTGAAATAATTGAGGACGACGGTGATCTGAGCACGGTCAAATTGGGATATGTCGTTGAACTCCAAAACGTTGAGACAGGTGAGAAATCGCAATTCAGAATCGTCAACGCTCAGGAAGCCAACATTTTTGAGGGAAAAATCAGTTCCGATTCTCCTATTGGACGGGGAATTCTGACGCGCAAAGTGGATGAATTGGTAAGGGTAAAAACCCCTGCGGGTTGGGCGAAGTACAAAATTCTTACCATCGGCAAGTGATGGGGGTATTTTATGAGTGAAGAAGCAAGGAAACAGAGAATTGAAGAGATAAATCAGATGCGCAGCGAGGGAATCGAGCCGTACCCGTACCGTTTTGAGAAAACTCACTGGGCCGGCCAGATTAAGGAGGATTTCTCCGGCTTAAAGGATTCCGAGACGAGAGAAGACATAACTGTAAGAACTGCTGGAAGAGTGGTTGCGATGAGAAACCACGGAAAATCCACTTTCTTTGTTCTAAGGGACAATACCGACCGGATTCAGGCGTATATTAGGCTTGATGGGGTAGGGGCTGAGAGCTTCGAGATCTTCAAGAAATATGTAAACATAGGCGACTTCCTTGGGGTTACTGGATTCCCTTTCAAGACACACACCGGAGAGATATCGATCTTTGTGAAGCATTTCGAGATACTCTCGAAGGCAATAAGGATGATGCCCGAAAAGTGGCATGGAGTGAAGGATAAGGAGATAATCTACAGACAGAGATACGTAGAGATGCTTTCGAGTGACGAGGCCCTCGAGAGGTTTCGGATTCGCTCTGAGTTGTTTAGACTTGTCAGAGAGTTTCTTCAGTCCAGAGATTTTGTCGAAGTGGATACGCCTATGCTCCACTACTTGACTGGAGGGGCATCGGCAAGGCCTTTTAAGACTCACATAAACGTTTTTGAGTCTGACATGTATCTTAGAATTGCGGAAGAGCTGTTCCTCAAAAGGTATCTCGTTGGTGGATTTGAGAGGATATTTGAAATCGGAAAGAACTTCCGCAATGAAGGAGTCTCCTACAAACATCACCCAGAATTCACTATGATGGAGCTATACTGGGCATACGCAGATTACAACGATATAATGGATATCACTGAAGAGATGATCAACTACGTGGTGCGCGGAATAACAGGCTCCGAGATTATCACTTACCAGGGAAAAGAGATCGATTTTTCGAGGCCTTGGCGTAGAGTTAAGATGGCTAGCTTCATAGAAGAGAATCTTGGAGTCGACATCTTGGAAGACTCGAATGATGAACTGATTGGTGTTCTGAAGAAGCACAATGCTGAACCTGATATCAAGGAAAGGGGACACTTGATCGAGAAATTGTGGGATCTTGTGGAGCACAACCTTGTCAACCCCACTTTTGTTACCGAGCATCCAGTAATAATCTCTCCATTGTCGAAAATTCATCGAGAAGATCCTAGAGTTACAGAGAGGTTCGAGCTGATAATAAGCTCTATGGAGATAGCAAACGCTTTCAGTGAGTTGAACGATCCGATTGAACAGTATGATCGTTTCCTTCATCAGGCAGGTTTGAGGGACATCGGTGATGAAGAGGCTCAAATGATGGATCAGGATTTCATTAGGGCGCTCGAATATGGAATGCCCCCCACGGGTGGAATAGGAGTAGGTTGGGATAGAATAATCATGCTGGTGACAGACGCACCGTCTATAAGGGATATTATTCCCTTTCCGCTCGTAAGACCAATCTCTTTTGATGAAGAAGAGGCGTTGAGCTGAGCAACAGCGAGGAGTAGTAGAGGTGATTTGATGACACTTTATGAGCAAATTCAACAAGAAATGAAGGAAGCGATGAAATCACGAGATTCTCTGAAAACGAATACTTTGAGGAGTATAATCGCTTCCGTGAAAAACTATCTTGTATCTTCAGAAGAGGGCAGAGCTCAAAAGGTCAACGATGAGCTCTTGATTGATCTTATTGCAAAGGAAGCGAAGAAACGAGAAGAATCAATTGAAGCCTACAAGAAGGCGGGGAGAGACGATCTGGTTTCCAGTGAATCCAAGGAGCTTGAGATACTGAGTAGTTACCTTCCAGAACAACTCTCGGCTGATGAAATAAGGGCGATTGCCCTCCAGACGATTGACGATTTGAAGGCTAACAATCCTTCCGATCTCGGGAAAGTCATGAGAGAGTTGATGGTCAGAGTAAAGGGAAGAGCGGACGGAAAGCTCGTCAACAAAATTGTCAGGGAGCTTCTTGAGAGTAGATGAGGGTTGAGTTCCTAACTGCAGAAATCGGGAGCACCACAACGGTGCTCTCTGCTTTTTCTTGTGATGCATCGGGAACAATGAAGTTCATTGGGCAGGGTGAATCTTACACAACCATAGATGAGAATGATGTCACTGTCGGTATCGAGAAAGCCATGAAAGCACTGAAAAAAACGCTTGGAACAGAGGTGCTTGAATGGGATGTTTTGGTTGCGTCATCGAGCGCGGCCGGGGGACTGAGAATGACGGTTCACGGTCTCGTTTACGATATGACTGTGAGAGCCGCAAGGGAAGCGGCCCTTGGAGCGGGCGGCGTTATAAAGTTAGTGACGGCCGGCAAGTTAGCCCAAAGAGATTTGAAAAGAATCGAGGAAGCCACTCCAAAGTTGATACTTCTTGCAGGTGGAGTTGATTATGGTGAAAGGGAGACAGTCATTCATAATGCGGAGATACTCAAGAATGCAGATCCCGACATTCCCATAGTCTATGCGGGGAATATTGAGGCAGCGGACGAAGTTTATGAAATGATCTCTGGGAACGGAAGAGATGTTCACGTAGTGGAAAATGTGTATCCAAGAATTGATGAGCTCAATGTCGAACCGACGAGGGAGATTATCAGAGAGGTCTTTTCAAGAAACATAGTGAAGGGTCCCGGAATGGAGAAGATTTACTCGGTAGCTGATAAGCCGGTTATCCCGACACCAGCCGCAGTTATGCTTGCAGCTGAACTCTTTTCTGAGGTTCAAGGTGATGTGCTTGCAGTTGATATCGGGGGCGCGACTACGGACGTCGATTCAGTTACGGATGGAGATCCCGAGATAGCGTCTATGCTGGTATCTCCCGAACCCAAATCAAAGAGGACCGTCGAAGGAGATCTCGGAATCTATGTTAATGCCCGTCACGTTATCGAGCATATTGGGAGATGCGAACTGGAAAGAGAGTTTCCCAATCTGGAGAAAATCGTTGAAAATCTGACGCCTTATCCAAAGGATTCATTCGACGAGGCTTTCTCTGTAAGACTTGCCAGATACTGTTTCGAGGCTTCCTTAAGAAGGCATGCCGGAAGCATCAAGCAGTTTTATGGGCCCACCGGAAGAATTGAAGTTGCCTATGGAAAGGATCTTACGGCTGTCAGATCGGTAGTTGGTACTGGAGGAATTCTGAGCAGATCGAGATTCTCCTGGAAAATCATGGAAGGTATTAGAACTCTTTCCGAAAGACACCAAAAGGAATTGCTGCCGAAAGCCAGTGTAAAGCTTTACAGAGATAAGAACTACATTTTCGGTGCGATCGGCCTAATTTCGACCGTTGATTTTTCTTCTGCAAAGGATCTTCTTAAGAGCTCTTTTGAAGAACTCGGAGACTCCTGAACCACACAAATCTGGTATTTTACGCAATTGACAAGTATTTCCTTCGGGTGATAGAATCTCCATGAATGCGGGTGTAGCTCAGTTGGTAGAGCATCAGCTTCCCAAGCTGAGGGTCGCGGGTTCGAGTCCCGTCGCCCGCTCCATTCATATAACATCGTAGATCAGAAGACTCGCTTGGCCCAGTTCACGAAACTCCTTAAACTTCAGTTGCACTTCGCACTCCAGTTTTTCTCCCAGGCCCTTTATCCCCTTTCTGATAATGGGTTCGAAAGTTATATGGAGTTCATTTACCAAACCCTTATTGGCAAACTGGTCAAATGTGTCTGCTCCTCCAATGAGGCAGACTTCTTCATAACCTCTGTTCTCAAGTTCTTCGAGGATTTCTTTCGGAGTCGATGACGTGAAAACCAGGTTTTTGGAGCCTTCGAAATTGTCTGGAGTTCTGGTCAGCACGATGTTCAGCCTTCCTGGAAGCGCCTTTCCAATAGCATCATAAGTTTTTCTGCCCATAATAACTACCCCGATCTTTGAAGTCAGGGATTTGAAGTAACTCTTATCTTCCTTTGATGTCCACTCAGTTCTGTCTTCTTTTGAGAGCGATATTTTGCCGTTGACCGTACTCGCAAATACAGCGATAACCTTCAGTTCACGCACCCCCCTCTACATTGTCCTTCAATTTCTTACAGTTGATTCTATCTTTTTTTGCCTTTCAGGGCAACATTTAAGAGTCAGTTTTGTCAGGATATGTTATTCTTCTTAAGATAGGAGTGTGAAGGACATCAAGAGGATTTTCGAAATCATTTTTGTTTCTCTTTTGTTCATTCTGGTAGCTGCCTGTAGTGACGGCGGGAATTATTCTGTTTCTATCAGACAGATAGACTGCAAAGGCACGATCTGCAACATAGATCTGAATATCTCGGCACCCGGCAGGGAGCTCCCCCTGTTTCTTGTGACAATCGATCGGCCTCCGGTTGATGGCAATGACGGCTTGAAATTCAGAGGGACTGAAGCTTCGTTTGAATTGAAAGAGCAGGGTACTCATTCGATATATGTGACTTTGATTGAGGGTAAGAGATTCTTGACGACCCCGGTCTCGGTTAAGACAACGATTAATCTTGAACCTCCAGATAGGCCAGTGGTACGATGGAGTCTTGCGCAAGGATTACTGACTCTCGATGTCAAGGCAAACGATTCCGAAAAAGTTACTGACTATCGAATCCTAGTTAATGGTGTATCGTACAGATCCTCTAACGGCGTTTTTTCGGTCCCAGTAGAAAGAGATACAAAATATATCGTCCAGGCGTTCTCAATGTTTGATACGATAAGCTCTGAACCTGCAATTGTTGATCTTGAGCTTTCGGAAGACTTTGCTCCAGAAGTGAAGCTCTTCTTCACCCTTCCGTATAGAGGAGACGCGATACAAGCTGAGATTAGTGACGACTGGGACAGTCTTGAGGAGATTGAGATAGAAGCCTTCGCCCAAGAGAGCGGAATTTCCCTTCTCTATGATGGAGCAAGGCTAATACCTGAGATACCTATTCCGGAGGGCATGAATAATCTGGTTGTTAGAGTAAGCGATTCTTCTGGCAACACTACTGAAGTCAGGAAGCAGTTGTCGGTTGTCAAGAATACTTCTCCTGACCTTCCAGAACTATATATTGAGGAAGGCACTATAAGAAACGCAAGATGGACTACTTCGGAAGGTCTTGTTGAACTGCAGAGATATAGGGACGGTGAGTGGATTACTCTCTCCAGCCACGATTCGGAAGAGAAATCGTCGATAATTTCGAAGGACAGCATATCTGAGAACGGTGATCTTTACAGAATTGCCTTCACTTCCGAAAACGAGATCTACATGCCTTCCGTTCCGGTTTTCGCTAAAGAAAGTTTTTTCAGACGGTTCAGTACTGAGTACATTTCATCTTTCCTGGGAATGGATGCGCTGCTGGTAGGAGGAAACGATTACAGATTCTATGGGAACATAGTTGTGAGAGAAAATTCGGTCATGAGAGTCGAATCGGGTTCTTCTCTCACGATTCCAAAGGGAAACACCTTGCTCGTGAGTGGAGTCCTAGATCTAGAAGGTAGGAAGGACAGAATTGCAGTAAATCCGGGAGGTTCCTCTGGAACTATCGAAGTTACGAACAACGGCGTCCTGATTGCGAGAAGCGTGGATTTCAACAATTCGAGGATCCTTATTGAAGGAGCGGCCGTAGTAGTATTTGAAGATTGCACATTTTCCGGCGGTGTGAAGATCAGTGGTGCGAGAACCGTCCAGATATACAAAAGCCAGATCGATGGAGAAATAATCGTTGAAAACGTCAGAGAACTGCTCGTTCATCTCAGCGAGCTCTCCGGAACAAAGCTGACATACAGCAATCTGGGTTCAGCCTTGCTCTCAAGAAGTACATTTAGTTCGCAGTCAATGGAAGTCAAAGATTCACGCGTTGAAGTGGTGGGCTCGGTTTTCGAATCCGGGGATATTGAAATCAACAAGACGTCTCGTCTGTCACTGACGGGAGGTTCACTGACAGATACTAAAATCAAAATATCTGGAGCATCCTGGATGCACATTGAAGAATCGGAAATAGCGGGACAGGTTAGGATAGACCTTCAGAGGCTTTCAAGACTAAGTCTTCAAGAGGACACGAAAGGTATGACTGAGATCATCTCGGACGAAAAATCTGCCATTAAGGTGTACTGAGTATGGGTATGAACTTTCGCGATTTTGATCCCGGAATTCTTGGGTGTCTGGATCTTGACTTTTCCTCTCTTCATGCTCGAGTCAATCACGGAACTCTATTGCTATCGTGGTTCATTACTCCTCCGAAAGGCGCAAGAAAAGCGCTCGAATTGGGTTCGGGCAGCGGCGTGATTTCGATCTATCTGGCAAAGGTCTTTGGACTGTCAGTAACTGGTTTGGAGATTGATAGCGATCTTTACAAAGTGTCCGTTAAGAACGCTCGCGCCAATTGCACTGAAAACCTTACCAGTTTCATAAACTGCGACATCAAGGCATATTGTAGCGAAAATAGAGGAGAGATCTTTGATCTAGTTGTAGCTAATCCACCCCACTATGTTCATTCCGGTCTCGAAAGTCCAGACGATAGAAGAAACATTGCAAGACGAATTGACCGGGATTCGGCAAGGGTATTTGCCTCTGCCGCGGGTGGGTTTCTTAAAAACAGAGGTGCTTTCTTCTTTTTACTGCATCCGAGGGACCTGACCAAATGGGTCCGCCTTTTAGAGGATGAAGGGTTGGGAATTCATAGATTGAGATTTGCGTATGGTTCTTTCGAAAAACAGGCTCAGCTGGTACTCATAAGCGGGAGAAAGGGCTCCTCATCCGAAATCGTTGTGGAACCTCCCATAAGAATGAGGTGAAGACTATGTTTGTTAGTATAGAAGGAATTGACGGATGTGGAAAAACCACGCAGATCAAACTTTTGGCTGAGTATCTCAGTCAATTAGGTGTGGAGTTCACTATAGTCAGGGAACCCGGTGGGACCAGGGCAGGCGAAGAGATCCGGCAGATATTGCTTCACAAGGACTTTCAGTTGTGCGCGGAGTCGGAGCTACTTCTATTCCTGGCGGCACGAGCACAGATAGTTAGGGAGGTTGTAAGACCTGCACTGGAGAGTGGTAGATTGGTGATTGCAGATCGATTCATGGATTCATCAGTTGCCTACCAGGGAGTTGGTAGGAATCTCGGACAGAAAGTCGTCCAGTTCATGAATTCATTTGTTGTAGGGAATACGGTCCCGGATATTACGTTATACATTGATGTGCCGGCAGATGTAGCAATGTCGCGGATGAGAAAAGAAAAGAAAAATGATAAAATAGAAGTGGAAAGTTTAGAGTTTTTCGAAAGAGTAAGGAAAGGATATGAGAGGTTGATGGTAGAAAATAGCAAGAGATTCGTTCTCATAGATGGAAGACAGGCTGAAGAGCAAGTGCATGAAGATATCAGGAAGTCTTTATCGGTTTTAATTGAAAAGCGAAAGCCAAATTGGAGGTGAGAAAGATGTATTTCGACAAGTTTTCTGAAGGCGCTGCCCAGGTCTTTGTGACAGCCCAGGACGAGGCTAGAAGTCTCGGCCACCCTTATGTTGGAACTGAACACCTCCTTCTAGCGATCATAAAAGTCGAAAATGAGCAAACAACTAGGATTCTGAGAAACTACTCGATCACATACGAGAGAATCTCCAGAGAAGTAACTTCGATGGTTGGGACTAACGTACATCAGTCTGTAGTCGGAGCCCCGCAGATGACACCCAGAGCAAGACGAGTTATCGAGCTGGCAAATGATGAATCGAAAATGCTTGGTCAAGACAAGATTGATGTGGAACACATAATGCTCGGGATCGTTCGCGAAGGAGAAGGTATCGCAGCCCACATATTGAAACAAATGGGAGTAAACCTATCGCAGCTGAGAAGAGAGATTATTGAAAACATAACGGGTGACTGGGAAGAGGGAGGCGAACAGCCCGAGAATGTCTTCGTACAGCAGAGCCAAACTATGAGCTCCGCAATCAAGCAACTGGAAGGTTTTGGCACAGACCTTACTGCAATGGCCAAGGCTGGGAAGCTTGATCCGATAGTCGGTAGAGAGATTGAAAGACAGAGGTTAATGGAGGTTCTTTCCAGACGCAAGAAGAACAATCCTGTCTTGATTGGAGAACCTGGCGTTGGAAAGACGGCAATTGTTGAAGGACTTGCACAAATGATTGTTGATGAAGAGGTTCCCGAGACACTCAAGAACAAAGTCATTTTTGCACTGGATGTCGCTTCACTCATAGCCGGGACAAAGTACAGAGGAGAATTTGAGAAGAGGCTGAAGAAGCTCATCCATGTTGTGAAATCCAACGGAAACATCATTTTGTTCATAGATGAAGTTCATACGATAGTTGGTGCAGGTTCAGCTGAAGGTGCCGTTGATGCCGCCAATATTCTGAAGCCGGCTCTTGCAAGCGGAGAGATAAGATGCATAGGATCAACAACTCCTGATGAATACAGAAAGTACATAGAAAAAGATGCCGCTCTTGAAAGAAGATTCCAGAAGATCTACGTTACCGAGCCTACTCCGGAACAGTCGGTGGAGATTCTGAAAGGTATAAGACACAAGTATGAACTTCACCACAAGGTGCGCTACACAGAAAAAGGTCTGGAAGCTGCTGTCACATTGTCGCACAGATATGTTTCCGACAGATTCCTTCCTGACAAAGCGATAGATATTATTGATGAGGCGGGTTCAAGGGCAAGACTGCAGAAACTTACTATTCCCGACGAGTTGAAAAAGATGCAGGGTGATATTGAAGTCCTGAAGATAAAGAGAGAGACTGCTGCGGCCGATCAGGAGTATGAAGAAGCTGCCCAGCTGAAGGAAAAAGAGCGTTTGATACAGCAAAAGTATAGAGATGGCTATAGCGAATGGAGAAACAGGGTTGATTCTGAGATAGTTACTCTCGATGACGATGAAGTCGCAGAAATCGTTTCAAACTGGACAGGAATACCGCTCAGAAAGCTTGAAGAGACGGACAGCGAAAAGCTTCTTACTCTGGAAACTGCTCTGCATGAGAGAATAGTCTCTCAAGAAGAAGCCATTTCGGCGGTCGCCAAATCGATAAGGCGCGCAAGAAGCGGATTGAAGGACCCCCACAGACCGATTGGAGCTTTCCTTTTCCTTGGCCCAACGGGTGTAGGGAAGACCGAGTTAGCAAAGGCTCTTGCCGAGTACCTTTTTGGCGAGGATAAGGCGCTTGTCAGATTTGATATGTCGGAGTACATGGAAAGATTTTCGGTCTCAAGATTGATTGGGGCGCCGCCAGGTTATGTCGGCTACGATGAAGGAGGTACCTTGACCGAGAGAATCAGGAAGAGGCCATTTTCTGTAATACTCTTCGACGAGATAGAGAAGGCCCATCCGGATACCTTCAACATCTTGCTCCAGATAATGGATGATGGCAGACTCACCGATTCGCAGGGAAGACAGGTAGATTTCAGGAACACAATAGTGATAATGACCAGCAATCTTGGCGGAGAATTCATAAACAAGACCAAGTCTTCTATAGGTTTCGTAGAATCGATTCATGAAGAGAAGGAATATGAGGCTATGAAAACTTCGGTGCTTGAGGAAGTCAAGCGGACTTTTAGGCCTGAGTTTCTCAACAGGCTCGACGAAGTAGTAGTCTTCCATCAGTTGACCAAGGCTCAAATCAAGTCGATAATCGATATACTTATGAACGACATGAGAAAGAGGCTGAAGGAGAAGCATTTGAAGTTGGTTCTATCTGAACCTGCTCAGGATTTTCTTGTAGATGAAGGGTTCAACCCCGTCTATGGTGCGCGCCCACTGAAAAGAGCCATTCAGAAGTATGTTGAGGACCCTCTCTCTGAAGAGCTTCTAAGAGGAAGGTTCCAGGAAGGAGATCTCATTACCGCAGAGGTCGACAACAAGATTCTGGTTTTCAAGAAGAAAAAAGATGAAAAAACAGAAGTTAAGGCCGTGACCTAAGAATCAGTTCCTAACGATATTGAAGGGGGGCGGTTTCAAGCCCCCCTTTGTAAAATACTAAGTCTTATGCACAACATTCAGAGGAAGACGGTGGGGTTCGTTTGTGAAGAAGAAGAGAAGTTATGTTTGTGATGTTTGCGGCTATGAGTCGCCCGCATGGTTTGGACGATGTCCTTCCTGCAACGAATGGAATACTGCAATCGCTTTTCTAACTGAAAGAGATCAGGAGGAGAGCTCCTCCGCTGCTGGATTTGAAGCAAAGCCTCTTTCAGAAATAGACGGCGATGAATCTCCGCGAATGGATACTCGAATTGAAGAACTGAATAGATCCCTTGGTGGAGGAATTGTTCCAGGGAGTGCAATTCTAGTAAGTGGAGAGCCCGGAATAGGAAAATCAACTCTCATGCTCCAGCTATCCGATCTAATCGCAGGAGAAAAGCCAGTCCTGTATATATCTGGAGAAGAATCTGTTCGTCAACTGAGATTGAGAGCTGAAAGACTTCGTCTCTCGAACAAGGAGCGAATAGAAGTTGTTTCGGCTAATGAGATAGACTCCTTGAAGGTTTCGGGAATTGACAAATACGGCATGGTCGTGGTCGATTCTTTGCAAACGATAAGAATGTCCAGCGTACCTTCCTTACCAGGCTCTGTCGTACAGGTGAGAGAATGTTCAAATATGCTCGTCTCTTTGGCTAAATCATCCGACATCCCGTTTCTAATGGTATCTCATATAACCAAGGGGGGGCAAATTGCAGGACCGAAGCTCGTTGAACATCTTGTAGATACAGTACTGTACTTTGAATCGAGTAAAACGGGATACAGGTTCTTGAGAACTGTGAAAAACCGATTTGGCCCCTCGGATGAGATTGCAGTCTTTGAAATGACCTCGGAAGGGTTGCGTGAGGTTTCCGACATTAGTAGTCTTTTTGTAGAAGACTATACAAGCGCGCCCGGTAATGTGGTCTCAGTAATCTATGAAGGTTCCAGGGCTTTTCTAATAGAAGTTCAGGCGTTGGTTTCTAAACCGGTTTATGGAACTCCCAGGCGACTTGCGTCTGGAGTGCCTCTTGAAAGACTTCTCCTCGTTACCGCGGTACTGACGAAGAGAGCAGGTATCCCTCTCGACAGTCTGGATCTTTATCTGAACGTTGCAGGAGGACTCCAAATAGAGGACACTGGCGTTGACCTGGCTATTGCCGCCGCTTTGGTGTCTTCTTATACGGACACTTCACTACCTGAAGGCGTAGCCTTTTTTGGTGAGATTGGACTGGATGGAACTGTGCGTTCCGTTTCTTCGACAGAGAAAAGAGTCGAAAGGGCAAAAAAATCCTCTTTCTCAAGAATAGCTGCGCCAGAGGGAAGAAATGGTATAAAAGATGTGAAACAACTACTGAAAATCATCGGAGGTATGAAGAGTGGAAAGGAGTGAACTCATAGAAAAGATCAAGAAGATTGCCCCGGGAACTCCGCTTCGCCACGCTCTCGATGATATACAGGATGCAAGCGTGGGAGGTTTAATCTTTTTCGTTGACGATTACAAGAAGTATGGGCAGCTGATGCAGATAGGATTCCTTCTAAATTGTCAGTTCAATCCCAACAAACTGTATGAGCTTGCCAAGATGGATGGTGCAATTGTTGTGGATGATGATCTTACGACGATAGTTGGAGCGAATGTTCAGTTGATTCCGGATCACACTATTCCTACTAATCAGACAGGTATGAGGCACCGAGCCGCTGAGAGAATGGCTAGAGAAACTGGTAGGATGCTGGTCGCTGTATCAAAGAGACGGAACACAATGACGATCTTCCTTGGAGATTACGTCTATACTTTGAACAGCGTAGAAACTCTTACATCCAAGATTACGCAAACTATCAGAACTGCGGAGAAGTACAAAGAAGCCTTTATTGAGGCCTTGCAGGGGATAGAGTTCATGGAGCGTGCCGGTTCACTCACTCTCTTTGACGTTGTCAAGACTATCCAGAAGGGATTGATGGTTGTTCTGATATGTGAGGAGGCAGATTTCACGATTGCCGAACTGGGTAACCATGGCAGATTCCCCGCAATGCAACTTGCAGAGATTCTAGTGAATGTTAATGAAGAAATAGAGAATCTCATTCTGGATTTCAGTGAGGAGTTAGTTGATCAAGATAGTCTCGAAGAGGTCTTTGAAGAGATGAAGAGCCTCAGCGAGAAGGAAATAAGCAGCTTTGGAGTAATACTTAGACACATGGGATATGAGATAAATACTGCTTCTCAAGCAGTTGAGTACTTCATTCGATCTAGAGGAATTCGTTTTGCCAGGCACATCCCCAGAATCCCTCTACAGGTCGCCATAAACTTGGGGAAGGAGTTTGGCACCTTCTCGAATCTTCTTGAGAGTACTGAGGATGAGCTTAAAGACGTCGACGGAATCGGCGAAAAGCGGGCCTCGGCAATAAGACACGCAATCGATGTCTATAAGAAATCCGGTGAAATCACAATTCCAGGTTTCTAAGCTCCTTTATCAGATCCCTAAGTTCTTTCCTGGATATTCTCTGCGGGACTCCTTTATCCATGATCAATTCCCCCGAGTTCCAGACTTTCTCGAAATTCGTGTCAAACGAGGACTTGAGAATCAATTGAAGCGTTGTCGGCAGGCGAGTGTCAAATTTCTCGAGATCCAGGGACGACTTGGACAAAATGAGATCGGCCGAGCAACCTTCTTTTAGTACTCCGGTTCGTTTTCCGAATAGTCTTTGAAACAACTTGTAGTTGTTGTCAAAAAGCGTTTTCCTTATCTCATAGTCGATAACGGAATTCTCAAAGTTCCTGCCGTAACGTTCAGTGAGAAGAACTTCTTTAGCCTCTCCCAACATATCCGATCCTACAAATCCAGTTCCGATACACACCTGCATCCCTCTTCCGAGGAGGTCTGCTATGTTTGGCTTGAAGGTTCCTGCGTACATTTCGGATCTTAAGGATTTCGTGACAAAGATTCTCCTTGAAGAGATTATGTCCATGTCGGTTTCGCTCAGGTTCCCACCGTAAATGACTCCACATTCAGGGACGAGTATCCCGTTTTTCAGCAGTCTTTCGACAAGGCTTTCTCCCCATCTTAAAAGGCAAATCTCATTATCCTGCTTCATATCGAAAATGAAGAGGTTCAAGTTCATCCCTTTTTCATAGAGACTTCTGAGTTTGAAAAGAGCTTCTTCGTCGTAGGTGGCAAGTCCACTTACATAAACAATGGGACAGAAAGAAGAGTCACGAGAGACATTTTCCCAGCGTTCAGCTACTTCATCTATTGTCTCAGCAGTCAAGACCGGCCCGACAGCGAGATAAACACCATACTTTTGTGAAAGCTGTCTATAGAACTCAGGGTCGATATCGGGGTGATCAATGACCGGACCACTGATCGCGACTGAACCACTTCTTATTGCCTTCAATATGGCTACCTCTGCAGAAAGTCTGACAAGAGAAGAATTAACCTCACTCGTGCCTGATTCAAGCAGACTGCTGAAAAAATCCCTTCCTGCTTGAGCATCTTTCAGAAGTCTCAAGGGGTAAGAAGAAATACTTGAATACACACTGTAATGAGCATTGAAAATTGAAGGTAGAAGTATGCCTTTTTCGCCGTCAATTATCTCTTCATCCTCTTGAATGCTGTACTCTCTCCTCTGTCCAACGAAAGTAATCTCCCCATTCTCAAATCTGACCAGTGCATCATCCACAAGAGGGTTCTTTAGATCATTTGTGAATGCCAAAACGTTGGTTACGATCATCTGGAACCACCTCTTCTTGATTTGAAATAAGATCCGACAACGTAAGTCTCGAAACTCACAAGCTTAGGGATAATTTTGAGACGCTTCCCAGGTTCTTGAACTATCCTGTATAACCATTCAAGCCCGGCCTTTTGCATCCATAAAGGGGCTCTCTTCAGATCGCCGGAAATGACATCAAAAGATCCCCCGACACCCATCAGAACACTCGCATGAAGCTTATCAATGTTTTCCGCAATCCAAATATCTTGTTTAGGAACGCCCATACCGACAAATACAATATCTGCAGATGAAGAATTTATTTCTGAGACGATTGTATCACTTTCCTCTCGCGCGAAAAAGCCGCTGTGATACCCCGCAATATCGATTAGTGGAAATCTTTGTTTCAGTTTTTCAACGGTCTTTGTAACGATACCCTCTTTCGAGCCCAAGAAGAATACCCTTAAACCGGTTTCTGAGGACAGCTCACAGATTTTGAGCATCAGATCAATTCCGGGGACCCTTTCCACTCTCCTTTTCGAAATGAGTTTTATTGCTTTCAGGACACCGCTCCCATCTGGCACAACATAATTAACGGTTGCGAGGGCATTCTTGTATTCCAGATTGTGGATGTATTCATATACTATCAAGGCATTTAGGGTGAGGACGTGTGATCTTAAGCCAGTCTGTGCTCGCTGAATAAGCTCATTGGCCGCAGAAATCAAGTCTTCTTCCAGAATATCAAAATCAAGAAATCTCAACCGAACACCCCCATACTTCATTAAAACACAACGAGCATCATATTCAACGAAAAGAGGAAGGCTTAGCCTTCCTCTGGTGCCGAGGGCGGGAATCGAACCCGCACGGGGCTCTCAACCCCAGCGGATTTTGAGTCCGCCGCGTCTGCCAGTTCCACCACCTCGGCCAGCAATAAAACTTTACCATCAATGATTATTGGTGTCAACGAGTCACACGAATCAACACTTCCGAAAGCCTCTACGCCAAGAAACTAGGCCGTCTTCATTTCTGATTGAGCAGTTCTTTCAGAGGGAAGCAGAACTCCGGCATTCCCGAAGCCCAGGGACCGATGTCGTAGGGCTGAAAGCATATGCACAATCTTCCCGCCTTGAGGTAGAAGCACTGATCCGTTGTAACTCCGTCGAAGTAATCCGGCCAAAGGTCCTCTCGCTTGTCAATCTCCGATTTTATTAAATCATTTAATGCATCTTCAGCGGCCTTGTTGCCGAGAACATTGTGTAAAGCCACAAGTCGTGACTTGGATATATCAATATTGTAAGTTCTTCTCGAAGCATTGGGATGTGCTCCGCCCGTGTACTCGCTGAAGATCATATCAATGGTTAGGATTCCGTCGCTCACATACGCTGAATAGACCACATAGACATTGAAAGCCCTGAATGGCCATTCAGATGTCTTCGATTCCTCAAAAGCCTTCCTGGCCATCTCTTCAATTTCACTTCTATACTGAGCGATTTCCGATTCGAGAGTTGCATTCAGATAGTCCTGAAATGGCATATCCTTCAATCCGTTGATAGAAGGCACCTGAATATTGACGGAGCAGATGTCAGAATCCTCAATTATCTGCTTTCCCAGAACGGAAATCAGGTCTCCTTGGAAAACAAAAACCTGCTCAGGAAGATCCTGTGTGAAAGAAAGCGCAGTAACAAGAGCCAGTAATAGATAGCTAGCAATCAACAATTTACGCATATTATCCCCTCCTCGTAATTGCCCGTAACCAAGAAATCAGTTATTGTTCCGACGCCCTACCAATGGGGTCGCTCTTAACAAGATGATATCACCGATGTTTGACGTTTGGTTGCGAATAAAAGCAGTTTCATTCTTAGCATTTAAAAATTCCTTCACCTCAGACTTTTCTGTTCAGTGAGAATCTGTTAAGGCTTTCATGCTCATCTTCCACTCACCTGATGAATAAGCTCGGTCGAATTCCACTCCGCGTGCAGAACATTTCTCAGCAAGATGTCTTGATAATACTTTGATGAAGAATATTGGTACTTGAAAGCTGTCGGCAAACAGATTTCCTGCTTTGATTCACAAATTAGTCGAAAGTCGTCAAAAAAACTGCATCCCAGTGCTATCATTTAGCAGGGGGTGATGGTATTGATTCCGGAAATAACCCTTGATATGGTAAGGGTGACTGAAGCAGCAGCTTTGTTCTCAAGTGTCTATCTGGGTCGAGGTAATAAGGAAGCCGTGGATCAGAGAGCTGTCGACGCAATGAGGGGGATTCTCGATCTTCTTGAAATGAAAGGAACAATCGTTATTGGCGAAGGAGAAAAGGACCAGGCGCCAATGCTAGCGGCGGGAGAACATGTAGGCAAATGGAGTGACGACGATCCTGAAGTGCTTATAGCAGTCGATCCCGTAGATGGTACGAGACTGGTAGCAAATGGAAGATCAAACGCATTAAGTGTCATTGCAGCGACTGAAGGAGGAAAAATCGCTCCTCTTCCTACTTATTATGTGGATAAGCTGGCTGTTGGAAAGGAACTTGCTGGCAACCTTGATATAGAAGCAACGCCACGAGAAAACCTCCGTATTGCGGCCGCAATTCTTGGCGTAAATGTATCGGAACTGACTGTCACTATGCTTGACAGAGAGAGAAATTACCCCTTGGTTGAGGCGGTCAGAACTGTTGGAGCCAGAATTAGGCTGATAAATGACGGAGATATTGCTGCCGCAATAGCGACTGCTCTGCCAGATGGAGGAACGGAGATATACATGGGAATAGGAGGATCGCCTGAGGCGGTTCTTGCAGCTTCAGCGCTTCAGTGCATGGGAGGCGAAATTCAGGTGAAATGCTGGCCGAGGGATGCTGGCGAGATTGAAAAGGTCAATAATTCGTCTTTTGAACTCAATCGAGTCTACGAGACAAAGGATCTTATCGATGGTGAGGAAGTTGTCTTCAGCGCAACCGGGATCACTGATGGTTCTTTCTTAAGGGGCGTACGATTTACACATAATCAGGCGATAACCGATTCAATTGCAATGCGCTCTAGCACGAGAACGGTGAGAAGAATAAGGGCTTATCATGAGATCGCCTACAAAACAATCACAACAAAATCCGGAGGCGAGGTCTTCATATTCAACAGTTTGCTGGGAAAGAGGATGTAAAATAATTTTCTGATTCTGAGACATCAAGCAAAAAAGAAATCTTTTCCTGTTTATCTGTTCAGTCCGGTTCTTGAGGTTCACTTTTGGAAAACAGGTCGGTCTTCGACTTGGATTTCGAGCCATCGATGAAAGAGAATGAATTCCTGAAGTCAATCAAGTGACGCAAGAGGTATTCTTCCATGAGGGTCAAGGACACCAAAACCACTACCTGTCTCTAGTAGGAGTTTTTCCGCACTCGCCCAAAGAGGTGGCATTTCTAGCCCGTTGCTGTCCCATAGTAAGGGTAAATAATATCACACTCTTCATTCTCGCAACACTTGTGGATTAAGAGATATTTCTCGCTTGAGAAAATGCCCGAGAAGTCGAGATGTGAGATGACGAGCCTCCGTAATAATCTCCTTTGCTTTCTTATGACGCTTCTCCAATCGATCAGACTCTAACTTGATCAATTTGCTCTGGCCTAGCTTTGACAGGAAGCGCTTGATCTAATAAATCTTGTTGCGTCTCCGAGAGAATCTGTGGGTCTTGAAGTGCTATAATAACCGCAAATGGCGGAGGTAGGTCGTGTGATCTGCATTTTGGTTAACGACATTGATTTTGAGACAGCTGTATCTCCTGTTGAAAGAGCTTTGGAGATGCTAGATGTGAAGTTCAGAACCTGGAAAACCTTTCTGAAGGGATTTCCTGAAGATAAATTCCGTTGCGACGGGCTCATCCTAACGGGCGGTTTTTCGATGAGTGAGTATTTTGAAGGAGTTGCACCTTTGTGGGGAGCCGCTTATGTGAAGAGATTTCCTGGTCCCGTTCTAGGGATTTGTCTGGGAATGCAGATATTGGCCCGGCTTTCTGAGGAGTCACTTGTAGTATCCAGAGAGCTTGGAGTCTCAAAGATTCGGCTTGATAACTCATGCGAGCTCTTCTCTGGAATGAAATGCGAAGTGGAAGCATATCAACGACATAACTATGGTCTTCCCTATGTTCCTTACGGTTACGACCAGATTGCGTGGGGAGACGCAACTTTTATCCAGGGAATCGCCTCTCAGGACGGAACAAGATTTGGTGTTCAGTTTCACCCTGAGGAAACCGCACTTGGCTCAGAGGAGGAGTTGATAGGGATTTTTTCCAACTTTTCCAGAATTGTTTGTTCTTATTGAGGAATGAATGGGGAGGAGAAAATGAAAATAGGAATTATCGGAGTGGGAAACATAGGCAGTATTTTTGCAAGCAGACTCCTTGGAGAGCTACGAGATCTCGATAAACTCTACTTGTTAGATAGAAATCAAGAGCGTCTTTCAAACTATTCTTCAGAAGACGACAGAGTAGAGATTGCTTCGAGTCCGGATGAGGTTCTTTCAAATTGTACTCATGTGATCATTGCTGTTAAACCCCAGGATTGTCTGGAGCTCTTCTCGGAGATAATTAACGGCAAGAACGCTTGCCCGATTATCATAAGCACAATAACAGGGATAGAGATAAATCTGATTTCTGAAAAGACAGGGTTGGAAAGGATCGCCCGAATCATGCCGAATGTTCCAAGTGCTATTGGTCGTGGAGTTACGGGTTTTGTCTGCTCAAGTTCGCTAACTGGAAGGGATAAGAGAGATGTTGAAAGAATTCTTCTCACGATGGGCGAGATTGTCGAGGTCCGTGAAAAGGATCTAGCCGCAGTAACTGCTTTGAGCGGCAGTGGACCGGCCTTTGTTTTTGTCATAGTCGAGTCTCTGATTGATGTAGGTTTGAAGATGGGTCTATCCTACGATGTTGCCAGAGAGCTGATTCTTGGCACTCTGGGAGGTTCTGTTGAGCTTCTGAAGGTGAAGAGGAATCACCCTGGCGAGTTCCGTCATCTTGTAACCTCTCCAGGAGGGACAACCATCGAGGGAATTTACTCACTGGAAAGAGAGGGGTTGAGGGGTACAATAATGAAGGCGTTGTTCGACACTTATCTGAGAGCGAAAGAGATAAACTCCGAGCTGGAGGTGACCAATGATAGAACTTCTAGATAAGGGGGAGAAAGTGAAAGCTGCCTCGAGAAAGCTGAGGTTGCTGAGTACAGATGAGAAGAACGACGCGATCCTGTCTATCTCCCGAGAACTCGAAGCTCAGAAAGAGGGGATCCTGCTGGCCAATTCCATTGATGTTGAGAATTCGAAAAAGAAGGGAATGAAGGAGTCTCTCGTCGATAGACTTGCCCTTTCAGAAGATAGAATAGCGGGAATGATCGAATCATGCAAAAATGTTGTCTCTCTGTCTGACCCGGTCGGCGAAATCGAAAATACATGGGTTCAAAAGGAAGGGCTCCAGATCTCCAGAGTTAGAGTGCCCATAGGTGCCATAGGTATGATTTATGAATCGAGGCCGAATGTGACGGTCGACGCGTCGATTCTTTCTCTAAAATCCGGCAATTCAGTCCTCCTAAAGGGGGGAAGTGATGCGATTAACTCAAACAAAGCGATTGTCTCGATAATAAAGAAAGCGCTGACTTCGGCAGGACTTCCCGAGGGTTCAGTTGAACTTGTCGAAGACACTTCTCATCAAGCAGTTGAAGAGATGTTGAAGATGAACCAGTACCTTTCTTTGATCATTCCAAGGGGAGGGGCTGGCTTGATTAAGTTCGTCGTCAATAACTCCAGAATACCGGTGATAGAGACCGGAACTGGCAACTGTCACATCTTCATTGATTACAATGCCGATGTCGACAAAGCGGTGATGATAGTTGATAATGCCAAGACTCAAAGACCCGGAACCTGCAATGCAGTCGAAACACTTCTTGTTCACAGGGCGATTGCTGCTGAGTTCATCCCTCGTGCCGCACAGATCCTGACTGAAAAAGGAGTTGAGCTCAGAGGCTGTACTGAGTCGATAAGATACTGGAAGATGCTACCTGCAACTGAGGAAGACTATGCTACAGAGTTTCTCGATCTCGTTCTGGCGGTGAAGATAGTTGAAGACGTCGATGAGGCGATATCGCATATCGAGAAATACTCAACGGGTCACTCAGAGGCCATCTTAACAAATGATTACGCCAACTCGAGACGTTTTCTGAAAGCTGTGGATTCCGCCGCCGTCTACGTCAATGCATCAACTCGTTTCACAGATGGAGGAGAATTCGGCTTTGGCAGCGAGATTGGCATAAGTACTCAGAAGCTTCATGCTCGAGGCCCGTTTGGCCTGAAAGAGCTCACTAGCTATAAGTACACGATACTGGGTGATAACCAGGTGAGAAAGTAATGTCCAGGATTGTTCTTAAGGTTGGCTCAAATCTGCTGGTAAGAAAGAATGGAGAAATAGACAAGAAGTATATAGCTGAGCTTGCAAGGGAAATCTCTATGCTCAAGGCTAACGATAACCAGGTTGTTCTCGTGTCTTCAGGAGCAAAGGCGGCCGGTTTTGGTTATCTTGAAGGAAGGAAACTAATCAGTGACCTCTACATGAAACAGGCTCTTTGTGCAGCGGGTCAGGTTCAGCTTATGAAGCTCTATGAAACAGTCTTTGGTCTCTTTGGGGAGAAGATAGCGCAGATTCTCGTAAACAGGGACGACTTCGGCGACAGAAAAAGGTTCCTTAACTTGAGAAACACTCTGATTGGACTCCTGGAGCTTGGACTGGTTCCTGTAGTCAATGAAAACGACACGACATCCACCGAGGAGATAATGTTTGGAGACAACGACATACTTGCATCTATGTTTGCAATTGGGTGGCAGGCAGATTTGCTTGTTCTGATGTCTACCGTTAAAGGAGTGGTGGACGAGAATGGTGAAGTCATCTCGATATTTGATGCGTCCAGGAGACTGAAGAACATAGAAAACTCGTCGTGGGGTACTGGAGGTATAGATACAAAGATAAGAGCCGCACGGGCCGCATCTGCGAGCGGAATCAGAAGTTGCATATGCAACGGTAGAGAACTAGGTCAGATTGAAGGCTTTGTTAAGGGGAGAGATATTGGAACGGTCTTCATTCCGATAGAGTCGCCCGGCGCGCGTAAGACATGGATTGGATTTCTATCAACTCCGAAGGGGGTAATCAAGATAAATCGAGGAGCCGAGAGCGCAATTAGAAGAGGGAAAAGCCTTCTTGCCGTAGGTGTGGAAGATGTTTCAGGAGACTTTTCTGAGGGAGAGGTAGTAAGCATATCTTCGCTGAAAGGTGAAGAGATTGCCAGAGGAATCTCAAACTTCAGTGCGCTTGAAGTCAAGAAAATCAGAGGAGTGAGGAGCGACAGAATATCCTCAGTACTGGGGCATGACTGCGCAAAAGTAGTAGTCCACATTGATAATTCCTATCGTGTTTAGCTATGAGTTCTTCATGAGAACACTTTTTGCCATGCACTCTTCTAGATAATCGTCACGTGATGCTTGGAAAGAAATAGTCGTGCTGATCAAAAGTGACAATCCGACTGAAAACAGATTCTTGAGTAAAGCGTACAAGTCAATAGAGAGTTTTGATCTATACTGACTTCGGAGGGCTAGTTACGGCAATCTTTTGACCGAGGTTTGTCTATCCCGTTATATACTTTTATTGAAACAATCGCTGGAGGTGAAGTATGTATAGTTTTCCGGATAATCTTTACTCCGATGTGAGAGTTGAGGACGTTTCAAAGAGTGACATCATTGTTACTCTCGGGCGTACTGATAACATGAAAGAGCAGAAGTATGTCGCGGCTTTCATAAGGGTCTTTGATGGAGAAAGGTGGTACTATAGCTCGACTACGAATCTGGATTCCGTTCAAGAGGAATTGGATAGACTTGCCTGTCTTGCAAAAAGGAATCCCGCTATCGAAGAAAACGGAATCGTTCGCAAATTCGAAGTCAACAAGGGATCCTATTTGAGCTACGAAAAAGATGAAGATTTCTCTCTAGTCTCTCTCAAAGAAAAATACGATTTGCTCTCAAGTTATTTTCCTCTCATTGGAGAGAGCGAGCTTGTGAAATTCTGGAGAGGTCAATATATTGATCAGAGAGTTGTTAAGAGCTTCTTTTCGAGCAAAGGTGCAGATCTCACATTTGATTATCAACGGGTCGGCTTCAGACTGCTCTATCAGATGGTTTGCGGTGAGGATCAGTTCATGGATAGATTTGATCTGGCGGGAAATACACTGGATGTGATTAAAGATCTCCACGAGGAAGTTGGGCAGACAGTTAAGACCTCTGAAGATTTCATAAGAAATGCCAAACCCGTTACCCCAAGAAAATACCCGGTGATTCTGTCTCCTGAGGCTGCAGGAGTATTTGCCCATGAGAGTTTTGGACACAAGAGCGAAGCAGACTTCATGCTTGGAGACAAGACCATGATGGAAGAGTGGAAGATTGGACGAAAAGTCGGAAGCGAAGTACTCTCAATTATCGACGACGGAAACAAACCTGGAGTTGGGAATGTTGCATTCGATGACGAAGGAACGAAGGCAGTCGAAACTTACCTGATAAGAGACGGTTATCTGTCGGGCAGATTGCACAGCGCAGAGACCGCAGCTGCCCTGGAAGAAGAATTGACGGGAAACGCCAGAGCCGTCAACTTCGAGTATGAACCAGTAGTGAGGATGACAACAACTTTCATATCTCCTGGAGAATTGTCTTTTGAAGAACTCCTTTCCGGGATCAAAGATGGCGTCTATGTAGATTCTCTCAATCACGGGTCTGGTATGTCGACCTTTACGCTTGCACCAAACAGGGCTTATTTGATAAGAGAAGGAAAGATCACGGAGCCGGTGAAGATTTCCGTTGTAACTGGGAGCGTTTTCCAGACGTTGAACGAGATAGAAGGGCTTACTGAGGACTTCAAACTTCTCTCATTCTCTCTTGGAGGGTGTGGAAAGATGGAGCAGTTTCCTCTTCCAGTTGGATTTGGCGGACCTTTTGTTCGAGTCCGTTCGCTGAACGTTCATTAAGGAGGTGCTATCTATGACAGAAGAGAAGTTGGTAGTCCATTATACAGAGAATGCAGTGAAGATTGTTCAGACTCGTGTAAGCTCGCTGAGAAAAAAGGATATTCTGCGTACTTCTGTTCGGCTTTACGACGGTAAATCGATGGGAGTTGCAGGTTCACTTGGCGAATGCGATGAAACAGAACTCAACGCCAGAGCTAAACGGTCTCTGGATCTGGGAATACCTTATCCTTCCGAGGCAACGAAAGATCTGGAACGAGAAGAATACGTCCAGTCCGATCTCCAAAACAGTGCGAAGCTGCTTGAAGCAACGGAAGAGATCCTCGAAAGGCTTAGGACCGACCAACCCGAGTTTAGCTTCAGTCACATCTTCAGGAGTAGTAAGATTGAATCCCAACTGAGAAACAATCTGGGCCTTAATCTAAAATCCTCGAGAGAATCGGTAAGTCTGTCACTCGTGATAAAAGACAAGAAATCTTCGAATATTATCGATGCGATGACAGGTTACGAGGGCAGGAAGTTCCAGAAGAAGAGATTTATTGAACTTACTAACATGATTTGTGAAGCCTACAAGAATGAGCTCGATGGAATCGAAGAGGGAGAATATCCGGTGGTGTTCATGTCAGACGATATCACCTACTACAAGAAGCTATATGAGTCCCTTAACGGAATGCTGTTTGCAACAGGTGGATCACTGCTTTCCGGGAAGACTGATGTGAAAGTCTTCTCTGAGAAGCTCAACCTTTTGCAGACCAGAAATGTCATGGACGGTTTCAATGAACCATTCTTCGATTCGGAAGGGACGGTAAATGATGCCGATCGATTCGCTTTGATCGAAAACGGTGTAGTAAAATCCCCGTATACAGATAAGAAGACGTCGTCCACTTTCAGTTTGCCGCTCACTGGCTCTGCCGGTGGAGAATTTGATGGGCTACCTGAACTTGGCACGCCGATGCTCAAGTTCTCTGAATCGGAAGAGACTATTAAGCAACTCTTGGGAGGTCAGAAGGGCATCTTTGTTCTTATCGCCAGTGGCGGAGACTTCACTCAGGATGGCCATTTTGCGACTCCTGCCCAGCTAGCGTTTTTGTTTGATGGAGAGAGGTTCATTGGAAGACTACCAGAGATCAGCATTTCTTCACATCTGTATGAGATGTTTGGAAAAGACTTTCGTGGAGTTTCAATGGATGACTTTCTTGGGCTCGAAAACGCAAAACTGACCGTAATGAATATGAAAGTGGAGAAACTGTAGTGTTTCCGGCTGATAAATGAGGAGCCCCTCCAGCTATTCTGGGAGACAGTTTTTTGAACTGAATCAGGAGGTGTTCGATGCACTCGATAGCTATACTTGGAGCGGGGATGATGGGGAACGTCCACGCGAGAGCCTACAGGGCCATGAACCAAACGAGTTCCATCTGGATAGTCGATCCAGTCGCAAGCAGGGCAAGAGTGCTCGCGGAGAGTTATGGAGCGGTTGTTACCAGCTTTGAGGAAGTCCTTGAAAACGACGGTATAGATATAGTGGACATCTGCACGCCGACATTCACTCACAGGGATCTTGCCATCAGGGCGCTGGAGGTTGGAAAGCACGTTTTCTGTGAAAAGCCCGTTGCTCTGAAGCTGAGAGACGCCAGAGCAATGGACGAAGCGGCCGGAAAGAGCGGCATGAAGTTCATGGTAGGTCATGTCGTACGCTTCTTTCCGCAATATAGTGTGGTAAAGGAACTCTCTGTGGCAAGGGATATCGGTGAGATTGTGATGGCGCGGCTCTACAGAGGCGGCTCTTTCCCCTCTCATGGGATTGACAATTGGTTTGCAGATCCAGAAAAGAGCGGAGGCGTCTTTGTTGATCTATCCATACACGATTTCGATTTTCTCAGAAAACTACTCGGTCCAGTGACCACGGTTGAAGCCAGGTCCTCCATGCTGAGTTCCGATAAGAAAAAGAGCTCTTTCGATCATGGGATGGCAATTCTGAAGTTCAAGTCCGGCGCTCTGGCGCACGTTGAAGGTAGTTGGGCCGAACCGCCCGGGATGCCCGTCGGCTTTGGGACGTTCTACGAATTCATCGGGACCAGGGGAATGATCACCAACAGCTACGAGAGAGAAACGACACTTAAGCTGCAAACCTCGATCGAGGGAGAACCAAAATACGCACAGGAAAATCCCGCTCATTTCGATCCTTACGCTGCTGAGCTGAAATCGTTCTTACTTTCGGTAGATGAAGATAAGGAAGTACCTGTGAACGGAAAAGAGGCCATCGAGTCATTGAGAATCGCACTGGCGGCCAACCTGTCGGCAAAACTGCTCAGACCGGTCGAACTTTCGGAGGTGCACTGAGATGACGAAAATCGGGATTCTCGGTATTGCACATATGCACGGTTACAGTTATGCGAGAGCGTTGAATGGAATGAATGATGTCGAGATTACCGGGCTTTACGACGACGATGAATACAGAATGAACAAAGCATGCAGAGATCTTGGGATTAAGTCCTGCGAACATCCCGAAGAACTCGTTGCCGGAAGCGATGGAGTGATAGTAACCAGCGAGAACTCGACTCACAGGAAGTTCGTTGAGGTCGCAGCTCGAAAGGGAAAACACGTTCTCTGCGAAAAGCCGATAGCAACAACTTTAGAAGACGCGAATGCAATGGTGGAGATCTGCAAGGAGAATAACGTTAAACTTCAAATGGCCTTTCCGGTTAGGTACAGCGCCTCTGTCAGAAAGGCCAAAGAGATCATAAGGGCCGGTTTTCTGGGCGATGTAATCAACTTGGTCGGGACTAACCATGGGAGAATGCCTGGCGGGTGGTTCACGGATCCCGAGCTGAGTGGAGGCGGAGCCGTGATGGATCATACCGTTCATGTGGTCGACATTGTGAGGTGGCTTCTTGACTGTGAATTCACAACGGTCTACGCCACTTTCGGTACCCTGATACACGATATACAGGTCGAGGATTGCGGACTGGAGATGTTCAAACTCTCGACAGGCCAGTACATGACATTGGACTGCAGCTGGTCGAGACCAAGGGCACACCCTTATTGGGGAGATGTTACGTTGCGCATTGTAGGAACAAAGGGAACACTCTTTCTGGACGTCTTCAACTCGAAAATCGAAGTCTACTCAAATGAAAGTGGTTCAAGCTGGGAGAATTACGGTGATAATCTAGATCAGCTATTGATTGAGGAGTTTGTTGAAGTGCTCAGGTCAGGTAGAAGTCCGTTTACGATAGGGGAAGATGGATTACAAGCCTTGAAGGTAGTTTGTTCTGCCTACAGGAGTCTTAAAGAGGGAACAGAGACGAAAATTGTCTAGCACCGTTCCAGTATTTTCTTCTCAGTTTTCTGCTCTGGGGTATAATCAAGAAGAGATGAACACAGTTATGAGGTGAGCTAATTGGAGCATCAGTACGATCGAAGAAAACTGGAGCAGGAGTTTGACAACCTTCCTGAGGCTTCCCCGATAGCAGACATCGACCCATTCAAGGGAGACATAATTGCTATGGTTGGGGCGCTTGCACTCGACTATCTTGAGCTGGGTTTGGAAGACACTTTGCTGGACATTGGAACGGGTCGGGGAAGATGGGCTGTGGCTGCGAGTCCTTACTGCAAGAAAGTAATTGGAATCGATATAAGCAGAAGGATGTTGGAGGATGCCAGAATAAATGTGGCCAGTTCTGGTGTCGAAAACGTTGAATTCTTCAGGGGCTCCTTTGAGGACCCTTGTGAAGAGACGGATGTTTTTCGGCAAAATGTGAATAAGGTCGTCGCAATCTATTCTCTTCACCATCTTACTGATCCGATGAAGAAGGAGGCCGTCTCTGGGTTGGCAGAAATGCTAATGAGACCTGGGAGAATCGTTATAGGTGATATCATGTGGTTCGACGATCCGGGTAAACACAAAGATGCGTGGGACGAAGTATATTTTGACGACAACGAAACAGATCACCCGGCGAGCATTTCATTTATGAGAGAAGTTTTTGAGGCTTCTGGCGCGAGTGAAATCGAGATTCTTCAGGTCCATCCGCTAGTGGGGTTGATAAGTGCAACCTTTCTATAGAATGATTCATGGCAAGTATGAGATGATTAGTAACCTACCTACAGGCGGTAGTTCATAAAGAGACTGTTATTGTCTGAAGTGTTCCGCTCGATTTTCAGCTGAGAGGTTTTCCTGGCTTTTCGGCAATAAGAGTATTTCAGGTCTCGAAGTTTTCGTCTTACTTCTGCAGACCCCTATGCAAGCAATTATTGAAGAGCAATGAAAGTGATAACAGGCTACTCTTTGGTAGTAACCTTCGTTCCGTACACCCCAGCTCCGGGATCAAATCCCCTCTTTCGGGCTATCTCTTCCACGGTCTTTTGAAGGACATTCATCATGGGAATCGACGCAAGCACCTCATCGAGGCCCTCGGAAATGTATACTGTCTCAACGCTCCCGTTGTTTGAGTTAGAAAGAGTTATCAAGTCACACTTGTCCGAAATGTCGCTGTGAAGTTCCTGCATTAAGTCGTGAGTGGCTCCAGTTGGATTCAAGGTAAGTACAACGGGTCTGTCTATCAAGAGCTCAACCGGGCCATGCCTGAAAGCAGCGCCTGTGTAGAATATCAAGCTCATTTTCGCAACTTCAGCAAACATTAGTCTTGCCATCCTACCTACCCCGATTCCAAATCCTCTGGCTACGAGTATCCTCTCCCTCTTTTCAGAGAGGAGAGTCGCGAGCCATGAAACATCAAGTGCAAGAGCTTCTTCCATCCTGGAAGGCAATTTAGAGAAGTCAATCTGCCTGGCCGTCTTAGAAGCTGCGATTATTAGCATCAAAACAATGCTATTCACAAAGGTCTTTGTGGCTCCCATAGATCTCTCATTACCCGCATTGAGAAGGAAAATTCTCTCGTCAGGGAAATTTCTTGACGCACTACTCCGGCCGTTGTTTGTTATTAGGGCCATCCTCCGTACAAGAGCCCTGTTGTCCTCGATGAACCTAATCAGTTCGGCGCTCTCTCCAGACTGGCTTATTAAGAAGATTGTCGTGTACTTCTTGATTAGTTCTGTAGATGAATAAGCGATTATCTCAGACATCTCCGAGCTTACTGCGTCGATACCGGAGGACCTGAGAAAGGAAGCGGCCACTTCTGCAGCGTGGAAAGACGCCCCCATTCCGGTGAATAACACTTTGTCAAAGTCCAGTCCCTCTGCTCTTGCGGATAAAACGTCGGATGTTGAAATCAGCTTTCTGACTGCTTCGGGTTGTTCCAACATATCCATCATGAATTTCGACATTCAGACCATCCCTTCTTCGAATAATTTATTGATCTCGGCATCGTGTTTGGCTCTCCTTTATGAGTTTATCATCAAAGGGCAGGGTTTTGACTAACTGCCCTAATTGGTGCCATAATCATTACGGAGGTGAAGATATGTCACTATTCAAAACAACGGATGGCACACAGATCTATTTTGAAGAACATGGAAATGAGAAGGATTTACCTCTTCTCATACTAAACGGCATTATGATGTCAACGCCATCATGGGCGAGTTTCATCTCGGGTTTCACTAAGCATTTCAGGCTGATCTTGATGGATTTCAGAGATCAGGGCCGGTCAGAAAGAAAGGACCTGCAATACCACATCTCCGTTCACAAGAGTGATGTTGTTGATCTTCTAGATCACCTGAAAATTGCTCAAGCAAACATAGTAGGCCTTTCCTATGGCGGACAGGTCGCTGAGCTGCTGGCTATTGCCAATCCTGACAGAGTCAAATCATTAGTGCTTGCAAATACTCCGGCTAGGATCTCACCTTATCTCGCAGAACTCGGTGAGGCATGGAAAGAAGCTGCCGAGCTTTTCGACGGCGAGCGATTTTTCAAACTGGCAATACCTTTCATCTACTCAGATTACTTCTACAATCAAAACCTTGCATGGCTGAAGGAGCGTCAGAAGATGTTCAAATCAACACTCAACAGAGAATGGTTTGAAGGATTCATAAGACTTATCTCTTCAAATCCTGATTTCAACGTTCTGGATGAACTAGATGAGATTCAGTGCCCGACGCTGCTTCTTGGCGCCGATCGGGACATCATTACTCCGATAGAAGAGATGAAAATGATCCATGAAAGAGTCAGAAACTCAGAATTTCTTATTATAAAGGATGCCGGTCACGGAGCTTTCCTTGAAAAATCGGAAGAGTTTATGACGGCAATTATCGGCTTCGTACTCAAAAATTGTTAGAAAAAGTGACAATTTGGGAGTTATTCATCTTCTTTCACCGATAATCATCAATAAACGGCATTAGTCGAACTTAGCAACCGGATCAATTTAGTGTATTCTAAAAGTGAGAGATGATTCATCTTTCATATATGAGAGGTGAATCACGACACGCAAAGCATAAGGGGTGATCTTGTTGAGTTCAGTTCCGGTAATTGGTATAGCGGGGATCGGGACATACATACCTGAGACCTTCATGACTCCAGAGGAAGTCGCCGAGGTAACAGGCATTCCGCAAGATGTAATTGAACTGAAATTTGGAGTGAAGAGAAGACTCGTTCCTGGTCCTGAAGAGACCACAAGCAATTTGGGAATCAAAGCGGCATTGAAAGCTCTTGAAAATGCCGGAACGGATCCCAAAGACCTTGATCTGATAATCTGGAACGGTGCTCAGCATAAAGATTACCCATGCTGGCTGGCCGGGTTGAAGGTTGCTGACGAAATCGGTGCCAAAAACGCTTGGTCTTTTGATATGGAAGCGATGTGTGGATCTATGATGGCCGGAATTGACGTGGCTAAGAGTCTCATGATCGCTAGAGACGATGTTGATACTGTTCTGCTCGTGAGCGGCTACAGAAATGTGGACCTTATGAATCTTTCTGAGGCATCCACCTCATTCATGCTTGATGTAGGAGCGGGCGGAGCTGCTGTGGTTCTTAAGAAAGGCCATAATGAGAATGTCGTTCTATCTTCGGCGTTCAAGGGTGACGGATCATTTTCCGAGCTGTGTGTTGTTCCGGTAGGAGGAACGAAAAAGTGGCCTATGAGTCCCGAAGACGCATTGAGTTATCATTTCTCCGTCCAAGGAGACACTGCAGAATTCAAGAAACGCCTTGGAGAGACTACAATGCCGAATTTCTACTGGGTAATTAGAGAGTCACTCAGAAAGAGCGGCTATTCTGAAAGTGATATCGATTATTTAGCAATTTTGCATTTCAAAAGATCGGCTCATTTTGCTGTTCTTGAAGAGCTCGGGCTAAAGGAGAATCAGAGTACTTACCTTGATTACTACGGCCATCTTGGACAAAATGATCAGATTCTCTCGATCGAATTAGGGTTGAAAGAAGGGAAGATCAAAGATGGCGATGTGATCGTTATGGTAGGTGCTGGATTAGGCTTCGTCTGGGCTGCAACGACAGTAAAATGGGGCAAGAATTAGGAGGCGAAAAGGTGAGAATGGAAGGTAAAGTCGTCATCATAACTGGTGGCGCGAGTGGACTGGGTAAAGCTGCAGTCGAAAAGTTTGCCGGTGAAGGCGCAATTGTCTACGCCTGTGATATGGACGCCGAAGGATTGGATAATCTGAAGAAGGAATTCTCCGCGCTTCCGGGCAAGGTAATTCCAAAAAAACTAAACGTGACAGATAGGCCTGCAATAGCTGAACTTATTAGTGAAATCAAAAACGAGTTCGGTCAAATCTATGGGCTTGTCAATAATGCTGGAGTGACTAGAGACGCCCTGATCCAGAGAATGTCCGAAGAAGATTGGGACATGGTTATCAACGTCAATTTGAAAGGTGTTTTCAACATGACGCAGGCGGTTGCTCCGGTCATGATAGATCAGGGTTATGGTTCGATTGTCAACACTTCATCGATTGTCGGCGTGTACGGAAATATCGGGCAGTCTAACTACTCCGCTTCAAAGGGAGGAGTTATTGCAATGACTAAGACATGGGCTAAAGAGTTGACAAGAAAGGGTGCGAAAATCAGGGTAAATGCCGTGGCACCAGGATTCATAAAGACACCGATGACTGAGAAAATGCCTGAGAAGATACTGACTGCGCTCGAAGAGAAGATTCCTCTTAAGAGAATGGGACTCCCCGAGGAAATTGCGAATGTCTACTTCTTCTTGATTTCCGATGAGTCGAGTTATTTGACTGGTCAGATAATAGGCGTCGACGGGGGCCTCGTAATTTGAAGGTCTCTCGAAGCGAGAGAACAAGACTACAGATTAAAGAGGCGGCTGAAGAGCTGTTCAGTCGCCTTGGTTTCGAAATGACCTCTGTCGCCAATATATGCAGAACCTGCGGACTGTCAAATGGAGCATTCTATAGACATTACACTGGTAAGGAACAGGTATTCAAAGAGATCGTCCAGGATATCAAGACCAGATTTGAGTCTGCCTCTACTATGGTAACAGGACACACTACGAAGGAGAAGCTGTATAACCTTTACAGAACTGTCTTTGATATTCTTTGGGAATCGCGAAGGAAGTTCATTGCCTTTCATGAGGCCGAGTACAGGTTTCCGGATGTGGAAAGCTCCGTTGACAAAACCTACAAGGAAGCCTTTCTCTCAACTGTCCTGGACGATGGATCTTCCCTTTCACTGCCTGAACTGTGGTTTCTTATTGGAAGCGCCCGGTTTGCCGCTATTTACTGGATCATTTATAACGATACAAGAGTTCCCGATTCGACAGTCCAATCTCTCGTCGACTTTACCCTCAATGGTTTCGTGAAGTCTGAAGAGTTGGATCGGAGGTCTCTGGATTTTACTCTAGATAGAGTTAGAGCAAACGGTGAAGGAAAGGCTAAAGAAGTCATCCTTTTGGCTGCAGAGAAACTAATGGGAGAGAAGGGATATTTCGGCACGTCGATTTATGACATCACTAGCAAGGCGGGCTACGGTCAGGGAACGTTCTATCTTCATTTTGAAAGTAAGGGGAAGCTACTTCAAGAGCTTGTCTATCAGGCGAACAGGAGTCTAAGAAGAACGATGAGAGACGCGGTCTCCGGTGTTGAAGGCAGGTTAAACAAAGAGATTAGATCCTTTAAGGCGTTCTTGCTCTTCATGGATGTTCACAAGGAGCTCTATAACATAGTACGCGAATCTGAGTTTGTACAACCCGAGACTGGCCGTTTCTACTATGAAAGGCTTCTTACATCGTATATTAGCGCTCTAGAAGAAGCAAGGTTGAAGGATGAGATTAAACCGATAGACTCTCGAGATCTCGGAGTCTTCCTCATGGGAATAGGACACTTCATGGGGCTTGATCTTCTTTTCAAATTGAAGAAAGACTACGAAAAATGGAACGAGTATTTGCTAGAACTGGCTTCTCTTATGGTGAAAGGTTATGGAGGTGCTTTTAGTTGAACTGGAATGATGAATACAGAAAGAAGAAGATATCGATTGAGGAAGGTTTGAAAAACATTAAGTCTGGAACAAAGATTGTGACAAGCATGGCAGCAATGGAAGCTCAGGGTCTTCTGAAGAACCTCCACAGGGTTGAGGACGTAGAGAATGTAGCCGTTGCGACTTGTTTGAATATTGGAGAGTATCCGTTCTTCGTTAATAAAGAGTATGAAGGCAGATTTCTGAACGAATCCTGGTTCCATTCGGTGGGCGCTAGGAAGGCAGTAAGCAGCGGTCTTAGGACAGTGACATACATCCCGAACAATCTTCATACTGCTGGCGTTGAGCGAATTATGGCAAACAAACCAGATATATTCTGGGGAGTTGCCTCACCAATGGACAGAAATGGATACATGACCGTTTCATTGTCGACGGTTTATGAAAGAGATATGGTAGAGAACGCGAAGATGGTAATTCTGGAAGTAAATGAGAAAGCGCCGAAGACTCATGGAGACACTCACGTTCACATAAGTGAGGTCGATTATGTGATAGAAAACACTTTTGACATTCCTGAACTGCCGGACACTGAACCATCGGAGACTGAAATGAATATCGCGGGACATATTTCTTCGCTTGTTGTAGATGGAGCAACTTTGCAGATTGGAATCGGAGGGATTCCGAACGCCGTAGCAAGACTTATGGAAGATAAGCACGATCTCGGAATTCACACCGAAATGTTTACTGAGTCGATGATTCACCTGTTCGAAAGGGGAGCAATAACAAATAAGAAGAAGAGTCTCTGGCCGGGAAAGTTCATAGCGACTTTTGCACTCGGGACAAAGGAAATGTATTCTTTCATTGAAGACAACCCTGGTGTGCTTCTGCTTAGAGGCAACTATGTCAATGATCCGTACGTTGTCGCGCAGAATGACAACATGGTCTCTATAAATACGGCCATCTCTGTTGATCTCACAGGACAGGTATGTTCCGAAGCAATTGGAACGAGGCATTACAGCGGTACCGGAGGACAACTAGACACTCATAGAGGTGCCTCCATGGCTAAGAATGGAAAGGGAATCATCGCCCTAAGATCTACCGCCAAGAAAGGAACCGTCTCAACAATCGTTCCGCTTCTTCCGCTTGGCTCGCCGGTTACCGTTCCAAGACAGGATACTGATTATGTTGTAACCGAGTTTGGGATTGCCAGGCTTAAAGGTCTCAACGTATTCCAGAGAGTAGAAGCCTTGCTGAATGTTTCTCATCCGGACTTCAGATCAGAGCTAAGAAAACAAGCTTGCGACATTGGATTAATATAGGAGGTTTCTTGATGAAAAAGGTCTTCATAGTTGGCGCAAAAAGGACTGCAATCGGCACTTTTGGAGGAACTCTAAAGGATGTACCGGCAGTGGATCTTGGAGTGACTGCTTCAAAAGCCGCGATAGAGCAGTCGAAGGTCGATCCTAAGAACATTGAAGAGACAATAATGGGCTGCATTCTAACTGCAAACCAGGGTATGGGACCCGGAAGGCAGGTATCTATTGGGGCAGGTGTTCCTATTGAGAGCCCGGCATACCTTGTTAACATGCTATGCGGTTCCGGGATGAAGTCAACAATGATCGGCGCTCAGGACATTCTTTTCGGTGAAGCTGATCTTGTCTTAACCGGCGGCATGGAAAACATGTCTATAAGTCCTTACATGCTTGACAGAGCCAGGTTCGGCTATAGGATGGGCAATGGTACGATTGTCGATCATATGATACGGGATGGGCTTACGGATGTCTTCAATGACTACCACATGGGAGTAACTGCCGAAAATCTAGCCGAGAAATACGGTATTAGCAGGCTTGAGCAGGACGAATTTGCACTTGAAAGCCAGAACAGAGCCAAGGAAGCGATCGCGGCAGGAAGGTTCAAAGATGAAATCGCCCCTGTTGTGATCAAGGGAAGAAAGGGAGACGTCGTTTTCGATACCGATGAGCACCCAAGAGAAACGAGCATGGAGATTCTGAAAAAGCTAAGGCCCGCTTTCAAGAAGGATGGATCCGTTACGGCCGGGAATTCTTCGGGAATAAACGATGGGGCAAGCGCGACAGTCCTGGCGAGTGAAGAGGCAGTGGAAAAATTCGGGCTGAAGCCAATAGCAGAAATAGTTGCTTACGCGCAGGCCGGAGTAGACCCCGCATTTATGGGATACGGTCCAGTGCCCGCCGTTGAGAAGGCTCTGAAAAAAGCGTCCTTGGATATCAAAGCCATCGATCTTATCGAGCTAAATGAAGCCTTTGCTTCTCAATCACTATCAGTCTTGAAGGGCCTTATGGAGATCTACGGAGTTTCAAAAGAATGGCTTCTTGAAAGGACAAATGTCAATGGAGGAGCGATTGCGCTTGGACACCCAATTGGTGCATCAGGAAACAGAATAATCGTTACTCTTCTCCACTTAATGGAAAAGAGAAATCTAGAATTTGGTCTTGCTTCTCTGTGCATTGGCGGCGGAATGGGAACCGCAGTAGTAGTAAAGAGAGTCTAATCTCTTGCAGATCTTGAATACTGCTTTTCTGTAATGAAGTCTAGATGTACTAGTGCACCAGAAATCATTATGAACAACCTACGTAGGAGGTGGGAAAGTGAAAAGAGCATTGTTAGTATTATTGGTGGTAGCTGTAACTACCTTTGTTGCATTTGCCGCCACTCCAATCAAGATTGGTGCCGTCGTCCCCTTAGGAGACATCACGGGTGATCAATCTGCAAAAGCAATGAAACTTGCTGTTGAAGAAATTAACGCTGCAGGAGGGCTGCTCGGCAGACCTCTGGAACTAATAGTCGTGGATAGTGAACTAAAACCCGAAAAGGGTGCTGCAGCAATCGAAAAGCTCGCTACAATGGACAAAGTAGATTTCTTTGTGGGAGGAATGTCTTCCTCTGTCCATCTTGCCCAGATTCCCGTGATGAAAAGATATCAGAAGATCACTATCTGGAGCGGCGCGGCTTCATACCTCTGCGAGAATGCGGTTGGACCGGATGCCGACTGGTATTTCCATCTTCATCCATGGGATTATCAGCAGGGAGCAAGCTACGGCCTGGGTTGGACAGAATTAGCTGAGGCTTATCCCGACATCGTAATTGAAAAGATCTTCCTTGCCTATGAAGAAGGCGGTTTTGGTTCTGCCTCCCATGAATCCTATCTTGTGCTTCAATCTCAGGCCGATCAGGGAGAAGGAACGTGGGCAGCCGTCATGAGTGACTATATGGGAGTCTCCTTCAAGAGTGCGGCGCTTGGCGGAGGAGACTACAGAGCAATGCTTCAGCAGGCTAAGGCCTATGACCCGGACCTCTTTGTCTGGGCAGGTTACGATGCCGATGCTCTTCCGATGCTTCAGCAAGCAAAAGAAGTTGGATTTGCACCGAAGTTCTTCGTCGGAGCACCTCCAGGCTGGCCGGCACACTTCGGAGATTCTCCTCTAGCAGAAGGTGTGACACTCTACGGAATGTGGGCACCTACAATCAACAAGGTAAGCGCGACTGCAGAGCATTTCTGGAATGCTTACATCGAGAAGTACAACGAGGAACCGGCAACTTACTTTGCACCGCTGGGCTACACGAATATCTACTTCCTTGCTGAAGGAATCAAAGCAGCTGGTACGCTTGAGAAAGCTGCGCTCATAAAGGCTCTAGAGGAAGTGGAATATGCTTCCCCGATAGGTGAAGTCTTGAAGATGGCTCCCAGCAATGTAATAAAGCATCAAGGATTCACTGCCCAGAAAATCCTTCAGTGGCAGGGTGGAGAGCAGCAGGTAATTTGGCCGCTAGATCTTAAAACAGCTGAACCAATGTACCCATTTCCTTCCTGGGAAGGAAGATAAGCGAATGTAGGTCGGGCATTCGTGCCCGACCTTATTATTAAAAAGCTGTAGCTTGGATGGTGACTGACTTGGAGAGTATCTCGTTCTTGAAGAAGCACAGAAATGTCTTTCTCCTGATTGCAGTAATTGTCGTGGTGGCTATCTGGAAGCCTCACGCTGCTATTTATGGACTCCAGAGGGGAAGCCTATATTCATTGGTTGGATTGCCGCTTTCACTAACCCTCGGAGTGGTAGGCATTATGAATCTTGCACATGGAGATTTTCTTTCATTAGGTATCTATTTTGTCTATCTCTTTTCGACAAACCTAGGAATGGATCCTTTACTGTCCATAATTCCTGTTTTCGTTCTGCTGTTTTTGCTTGGAGTAGTGATCTACAAACTGACTGTTAAGAGAGTTCTAAAGGCGGGTCATTTGAACCAGCTGTTACTCACTTTCGGAATATCTATGATATTACTGGAAGCAATGAATCTCATATGGACATCAAGACCAAGAAGCGTGTATGTTGAGTACTCTTCTTCGTCAACAACTATAGCGGGCGTTCGATTTGGCACTTATGAGCTTTTGTACGTTCTGTTCGCTGTTGCAGTACTGATCGCTCTTCAGCTTTTCTTGAAGAAAACCAGGTTAGGGCAGGCTACCTTTGCGGTTGGTCAAAACCCGCGTGGCGCGAAAATTGTCGGAATTAATACGGGTTTCGTCTATCTCTTTGTATTTGGAATCTCCGTTGCAATCCTCGGAATTGCGGCCGGTGTCATGGTCCCAAGATTTGCAATTTTCCCGTCAGTTGGAGCGGCATTCACTATGAAGTCTTTTTGTCTTGTGGCAATGGCGGGACTTGGAAATCTTACCGGTATTCTTATCAGTGGTATTATGCTCGGAGTTGGAGAAGCCATTGTGCAGTCAATTCCTGGTTACGCCGGTTGGTCAGATATTGTTTTCTTTGGGGTGTTAATTACTGTCATAATGATCAGATCACTAAGGAGGCAATCACTATGAAGATAACCAAGTCGCTAATCATCTTGCTAGTGCTGATAGCAGCGGCGCTTCTCCCAGTTCTTACAGAGGCGTACTTCATTAGTGTTGCGATCACGATTCTGACATTCATGACGCTGGCAATCAGTTGGGATATGATGCTGAGAACTGGTCAGCTGTCTTTTGGAACAGCCGGATTCTTCGGACTTGGTGGCTACACAGGAATTATCGCTGTTGCCGATTTTGGTGTTGACCCAGTAATGGGCATTGTTCTTGGTGGTCTGCTGGCTGGTGGGGTGTCCTTGCTTCTTGGTATGGCTATTTTGCGCTTGAGAGGGCTGTACTTTGCCATTACGACAATGGCTCTTGCAAGCGTCTTCATGGTCATAATAAGAAACCTGCACAGACTTACGGGCGGTCCCGGTGGAAAGATAGTATACACAACCCTCTTCAACTACGATTCAACAAAAGTGTACTGGTTAATGCTCGGCATAGCGGTAGGTACAATTGTAGTCTCTGAACTGTTTCAGAGATCAAGAATCCATTTTGCTATCGATGCTATACGAGCCGATGAAACGGTTGCAAAATCCCATGGAGTCAATATCTACAAGTACCTGATCTTTGTGTTTGTTGTGACTTCGATTATTCAGGGTGTAATAGGATCAACATACGCACTTCAGTATGGATTTGTGTATCCAGAAAGCAGCTTTTCAGCTCACTATCTTCTTCTTCCGATAGCAATGGCACTAGTAGGAGGAATCTATACGACGCTAGGTCCAGTACTTGGCGCAATTATTCTTGGTCTTTCCTCAGAGTATCTGAAGCTAATAATGCCCTACGGTCATTTAATAATTTATGGCGTGATAATCGTTGTTGTTGTACTTTTCATGCCTAACGGTGTGTATGGTGCTTTAAAAGATCTCTTTGGAATAAGAAAACGCCGTCTGGAGGAACGATAAGATGAGTATACTCAAAGTTGAAGGAGTAACAAAACGCTTCGGCGGACTTGTCGCAGTTAACAACGTCACCATGGAGATCCAGAAAGGCGAAATACTTGGTCTGATAGGACCCAACGGTGCAGGAAAGACAACTCTAACAAACCTGATATCTGGTGTTCACACCGTTAGCGAGGGTAGAATTGTGTTTGATGGAACTGATATTACGCTTCTTCCAGCACACAAAAGATGCAATCTTGGCATTGCAAGAACCTTTCAGATCGCAAGACCACTGAAGAACCTCAGCGTAGTTGAAAATGTCATGATAGGTGGTCTCTTTGGAAAGGGAGAAAAGCTAAGAGAGAGTCGAAAGAGCGCGTTGAAACTTTGCGAAACAATCGGGTTGTCTAAGCCTGACGAAACCCTTGACAAAGTAACTGTGCTTGAAATAAAGAAAATTGAATTTGCAAGGGCCATGGCCACGAACCCGAAGATTCTGTTCCTTGATGAAGTGATGTCTGGATTGAACATGGATGAGACTAGAGAGATGATAGAGACAGTTAGGAAGATTAGGAATACTGGTGTGACAATCTGCATTATTGAGCACGTGATGAGCGTAATAAGGGAGATCACAGAGCGGGTTGTTGTCCTGGATAGAGGAGAAATCCTTGCAGAGGGTCCATACAGTGAAGTTTCGCAGCAGCACAATGTTATCACAGCTTATCTGGGGGAGGATGCCTGATGCTTGAAGTCAAAAACCTATACGTTTCATACGGAAGAATTCAAGTTATTTCGGACTTTTCCTTCTCGGTCGGAAAGGAGGCAGTTGGCCTTTTTGGTCCCAACGGAGCGGGAAAGACAACTTTGATAAACTCCATAATCGGTCTTGTGAAACCGAAAGAAGGAGAAATCCTCTTTGAAGGCGAATCTCTTCTTCCATATGAGACTCACACGATTGTGAGGAAGGGGATCTCGGTCGTTCCGCAAGACGGTGAGTTATTCCCAATCATGTCCGTTCTTGAAAACCTGAAAATTGGAGCTGCCTATATCAAGGAGGCAAGAGATAGAGTCGACGAGAGGTTGGAGTTTGTCTTCAAAATATTCCCGATGCTCAAAGAACGCGCTTATCAGTTGGCTGGAACGATGAGCGGAGGACAACAAAGAATGCTGGCTGTCGGCCGATCGCTAATGGCACTTCCAAGACTGCTGATTCTTGACGAACCATCAGTGGGACTTCAGCCTTCTTTAGTTTCCGAGCTCTTCGAGAAGCTGTCCGTGATAAAGTCTGAAGGGGTATCTATGATCCTTTCGGAACAGAATGTTCGACAGGGTTTAAAGGTTATAGATAGGGGTTACGTTATTGAGAACGGCACCCTTGCAATTGAAAGCAACGCCGAAGATCTGATGCACAATGAACATGTCAAGCGCTCTTATCTCGGCTTGTGATACAAGGCGAGAAGCCCAGGAATGAGTGGAGATGCAAGAAAAGCGGTTTGTGGTAATCATTATTGTAGTTGTCTCGTTTTCGATAGGTGTTTTTCTGGCAGAACATGTTTTTGCAGACGGCGTTGAAGATAATGCTTCTTTCGTCATCATCGATGTTAATATCAAGGATGACGAAAGAGAAATTTCAATGCCAGATAGGAGGGAGTTAGAAATGAAGAGGACGGTTTCCGAGAATTATGCGAGGATATTGGACAAGAATATCTTCTATCTTAAGACTGTAGGTTCTGAAGGAGTTCCTGTTGTCTTTGTTCACGGGAATTTTGCTTCAAGTACTTGGTTCGAGCCCTCTCTAGAAATTCTACCTCAGAGATTCAAGGGCTATGCAATTGATCTACCTAGTTTCGGCAGATCCGACAGACTCGAAGAGATTAGCATTGATAACTATGCGAACTATGTGATTGACTTCATACTTAAAATGGAACCAGATGGAGTTGTTCTCGTTGGACACTCTTTGGGAGGTGCAGTTGCACAAAGCGTTGTCACAAAGAGATCCGATCTGATTGATAGGGTAGTCTTAGTAGACCCGGCCCCGCCAGACGGATTAATCACTCCGAAAGAAGTTTATCCTTACCTGGAGATGTACAAAGGAAACAGAGAGCTTCTCAAGAAGGCGCTCATGGGTGTGATGCCTACTCGTAAGGAAGATGATTTTTTTGAACGCCTTGTTGACGACGCTCTTCTGATGGACGAAAAATGTTTTGTAGAAAATGCCAGGGCGCTAGAAGAATATGATTTCAGTGACGAGCTGAAAAAGACAGAAGTACCTCACTTGGTGATAGTTGGAAAGCTTGACCAGCTAATTTCTGAGGAGATGGCAAGGAGATTCGAAAAGCTCATCAAGAACATCGAAGTGAAGGTACTTCAGGAATATGGTCACAGCGTAATAGTAGAGAATACAGAGCTTTTCATGGAGATATTCAGTGATTTCATCGACTGATTACATCTAGAATCTGCGGGGCCATTGGGCCCCGTTTGTTTTACCGGGAAAGATCCGTTCTTCTATCCCTGTCTAGCTCTCTTCCTCCAGTAATTTGTCGAGTGATTCATTAACCAATCTTCTTATCTTTTCTGACTTGACTGTACACTTAACATGTTTAAGATCGTAAACACTCTCCAGCAATCTTCCCCTCTTCAACTTTTCCAAATGATTGCTGAGGTCCCCTGCAGAAATTTTCAGCTTCTCAGCAAGAGAAACCGGGCGGTTGGGTTCCCTGCTAAGTTCTTTAAGGATCGCAAGCCTTTCTCTATCTGCCAGACATCAAAAACATCGATGCACTCCAGTCGCTCATCCTTCTCTCTGAATGGAACTTCCATCCTGTCGTAACCAAGAATGAAGAGATACCTGACCTTATTGATCATTAGGTTTGCCTGGTCGAGACGAAGAAAAGGAGAGACACTCAGTTCTAAAGTAATGACCGTTTCGAAAACATCAAAAAGACTGACAAGATTGAGTCTCTCAAGATATGATGTCCCATCCTCTTGAACATGTCTCTCTCGAGCAATCTTAGATATTTCTGGTTAGATTTCCTCACATCATTCCTGATCTTACTGAAAACATTTTCCAGAAACCATTCAAACGGATATAGGAGATCCTCTTTTGTCTGAGATGGGTTTTCAAGCAGTTCAAGGAGATTCGCCTTTTGAATAGATGAGAAGATAGTGTGTGTGCTCTCAGTTATGAAAAGGAGCATATCTCGTCCAGGGTGAGTTTCTCTATTAGCTCTTCAAACTGAGAATTCTCTCTTTCTTTTATGTACGACCAAATCCGGTTCTGAGAAAACGTCCGAGTATGCTCTTCTCAGAAGTTTGCTTTAGAGCTTCAATGAACTCTTCCGGGCTTTCAAGATTGCGTTCTTGGACCAGAGCAAAGGTGCCGCCACCGAAATACGTTTCACAATCAAGAAAACGTTCAAAAAGTTCTTAAGTGTCCGAGGGAAGTGATCTCTTTGTCTCCTTCACCTTCACCCAATAAATAATCTCTGCATCAGGTTTGAATTGCTCTACGAAATCCTGGTCTTTTTACTCGCCAACTATCATTTCGTTGCAGTTGACCCTCATAATACTCAATGGAAAATCCTAGGACAGCCAATCTATGTACTTTATCTTCTCTAGCAGCATGAATAAGACCTCCTCTATCTTTCTCACTCTACATTATAGTAAAGAAGTCACCACATAGTATTTGACTGAAGTGATAGTTTGTTTCATGTCATAGCGTTGACGGATCCCTCTCTGGTAGTCTGACACCCTTTAGCTGATCTTCCTGGGGAATGATTATTGAGGTAGGAAGTGACCCAGGAATGCGCACAGAAATGGAGGCATCCTCTATCACCTGGTTGGCAGCCATTTGGCAGGAGTCAAACATGGCCGTTTTGTGTCTTCTTCCTTTCCCTCTGTTAGAATTGTCATACAAGAACGTTGAATTGTTCTCAGGCGGTCAAAGAAGAATTATCAGTGGATACCGACAGTGAAAACTCTTTCATTTTTTTGCGGCAATAAATAAATTAGGAAGAGACAAGTTAAGAGTGATATTCCTTAACAACCGCCTCTAAATGCTTCTGTAGAGATTTATCCTAATCTGGAATTGGTAGTAAGCTATATAAGAGAGGGGGATTTTGCTTGGTCGGCAAGAAGCTGGATTCGGAAAACATTGGAAGATCGAATAGAAAGCTGATTCTTCAGTTATTGAGGAAGAGCCCTGTGACGACTAGAAGAGATCTTGCCATCGCATCTGGTCTAAATCCCAGTACTGTGACAAAGATAATAAAAGACTTTCTTTCTAGGGGCCTTTGCGAGGAGATCAAGGCCGAAGATACTGGCCGTATAGGGAGGAAAGCGATTGTTCTTCGACTAAACAGGAAGGCTTTCATGTCAGTGGTAATAGATATTGGAGTTGAAGAAACAATCGTAGGCAAAGGTTTCTTTGATGGTTCAGTATCTGTTGTCAAAAAATTCAGTACTCCTCATGAGTTCGATGAATTCATGAAAGTGCTTTCTGCAGAGACGCAGATGATTTCGAGAAATATCCCTAAGTACAGGTTTCTAGGCTATTCGGTTTCGGTTCCTGGAATTGTTGACGTTGAGAATTCAAGGATAGTTTACGTGCCACATCTCGGCTGGAAGGATCTTGTTCTAAGAGAAAGGCTTTCCAGACGGTATCCCGTTTTTCTTGACAATGAAGCGAACCTTTCACTGATTGCAGAGAAATGGAACAACCCTTCTCTGGTTTCCGCAGCGGATGTTGTGTTCGTGTATGTATCTGAGGGAATTGGCTGCGGAATAATGTTTGACGGACAGATATACAGAGGACGTGATTACTCCGCCGGTGAATTGGGACACATGACTGTGCAAATCGATGGGAAGAAATGTTATTGCGGGAATTTCGGTTGCTGGGAAACAGTAGCCTCCACTGAGGCGATCGTAGCCAGGGCAAATGAAATGGGATTTGCGCTTGGGGGAGATAGCAACAACGAGAAGTATTTGAGCATTCTGAGCTCACCTGAAACTGTTCTTGAGCCTCTTTTGAGGCAGATTGAGAAGAGTCTCGCTGTTGGTATAATCAACATCGTGAATTCGCTTGATCCTGAGGTTGTTATTCTGGGCGGAGTCGCTTCGATGATTCCTGAAAGCTCGTTGCACAACCTAATTGATCTTGTGAATTCGAGAGTTCTCTATGCTACCGGTCAGAAAATCAGGATAATCAGAAGCGTCCTCCATGAAAAGGGAATGGCTAGTTCGAAAATGATAGGAGCCGCTCTGCACATAGTCGATAAGAAAACAGTTGATTTCGTCTAGAGGGAGTAATGTTATGACTACAGTATTTGGAATAGACGTCGGAACGAATTCTGTAAAGGGAATCGCAGTTGATGAAAACGGAAATGTTATTGATTCTTCCATTTATCAAATTTCAATGGAGACCCCTAGACCTGGGTGGGCTCAACAGAATCCCGAGTTGTGGTGGAATGCAGTTACGGTTGTTTTGAAAGCTCTCGCCAGTAAGAATGGAGCCTATCCCTCTGCAATATCTGTTAGTGGACAGATGCATTCTCTCGTTGCGCTCGATGAAAAAGGTGATGTCGTTTATCCCGCGATTCTGTGGTGTGATCAGAGGACGGAGCGTCAGTGTTTGAGGATAACCGAGCAGTTTGGTGGAGAGAAGAAAGTCATCGAAAAGTTTGGGAACCCTGTACTGACTGGATTCACACTTCCAAAAATACTGTGGCTTGCCGATAACGAACCTTCGAGCTTCAGAAGAATTCGAACCTGGATGCTGCCGAAAGATTACATAGTTATGAGGCTGACGGGCGTGGTTGCGACTGATTTTTCGGATGCTTCGGGAACCTCTATGCTGGATCTCAACGGCTCATTTGACAGGCGAATTGAGGAGATCGCAGGTATGAGTTTCTCTGCGAATCCTGCTTTGATTGCATCAGGTGAGATCGCTGGAACTGTTATTCATTCTTCGCTTCCTGAGTTGAGAGATGTGCCGGTCGTAATTGGCGGGGCGGACAATGCTGCGTCGGCTTATGGTTGCGGGGTTGAACACCCAGGGGATGCGATGATAAGTATTGGAACTTCGGGGACAGTTGTTGCTTTGACCAAACAAGGGGTTCCAGATGCAGGAGGCGGAGTGCATCTTTTCAGACATGTAACAGGGAATGACTTCTATCATATGGCAGTGATTCTATCAGCCACAAATTCACTTAATTGGTTCAAAGAGAGATTTGGAGAAAGCCTCTCCTTTGAAGCTCTGGAAAACTTGGTCGCAAGAACGCCGGTAGGTTCCAGTGGAGTAATCTTCTTGCCATACCTTAACGGCGAAAGAACGCCGCACCGCAATCCGAACGCAAGAGGAACCCTCTTTGGTTTTTCCACTTTTCACAGCGTTGGAGACATCTTTAGGAGCATTTACGAAGGTGTGGGCTTTGCTCTCAGAGAGGGAGCAGAACTGATTGAGAGTCTTGGGTCGGATCTTAGCAACGTGAGGATTGTGGGAGGAGGCTCAAGGAGCGATACATGGTGTCAGATCATCGCAGACAATATTGGCAAGTCGATCTGGTTACCTGAAGTTGACGAGGGTCCGGCATATGGATCCGCACGACTAGCCGCAGGAGCTGTAGGGATCGATTCTTCATCATGGATCAGGATGAAAAAAGAGTACAGGCCTGACGAGAGTGCTAAGAGAATCTATGACAGCGTTTTCAGCATATACAAAAATCTATATGAAAGCATAAAAGACAACTATAGAGAGATAAGCGAGCTGCAGGAAAGAATAGTAGATTGAAAGGAGGAAATGAATGGGCATTTTCGACAAGATAGAGAAGATTCAGTACAAAGGGCCTGACAATCGTGATCCCATGGCTTTCAGCTTTTATAACCCAGACGAAGTCATTATGGGGAAGACAATGAGGGAGTATTTGAGGTTTGCTATTGCCTTCTGGCATACATTTCAGGGAGACGGACTGGATATGTTTGGCAAGCCTACTATGAAAAGAAGCTGGGATTCGGTACTGGATCCGATGACTCTCGCAAAGCTGAAGATCGATGCGGTATTTGAATTCTGTGAGAAGTTGAGTGTTGACTACTTCTGTTTTCACGACCGCGACATAGCACCTGAAGGAGAAACGCTGAGAGAAACCAACAGAAAGCTCGATCAGGTTGTTAGTCACATTGTTGATCACCTGAAGACAAGTGACGTCGGCATACTGTGGGGAACCGCGAACCTCTTCGCCAATCCGAGATTCATGCACGGGGCAGCTACTTCCTGCGATGCAGATGTCTACGCCTATGCTGCGGCCCAGGTGAAAAAGGCAATTGAAGTTACTAAGGAGTTGGGCGGAAAGAACTACGTGTTCTGGGGTGGAAGGGAAGGCTACGAAACCTTACTGAATACGGATATGGGCTTCGAAATGAGCAATTTAGCGAGGTTTTTCCATATGGCTGTGGACCACGCCAGGGAGATCGGTTTTACAGGTCAGTTTCTCATTGAACCCAAGCCCATGGAACCTACGAAGCATCAGTACGATTTTGATGTTGCAAGTGCGTTGTCTTTCTTAAGAAAATACGGTCTTGAAGGGTATTTCAAGTTCAATGTCGAGGCTAATCATGCAACTCTTGCAGGCCATACGTTTCAGCATGAGCTGAGATTTGCCCGGATCAATGGTTTGCTTGGAAGTGTGGATGCCAATCAGGGAGATCTGCTGCTGGGATGGGATACGGATCAATTCCCAACCGATGTTTACTCAACAACTCTTGGAATGTACGAGATAATCAAAAACGGAGGGCTAAATCCCGGTGGCCTGAACTTCGATGCCAAGGTGAGAAGGGGTTCCTACAGGGAGCGAGACCTTTTTGTGGCTCACATTGCCGGTATGGATACATTTGCCCTGGGGCTGAAAGCTGCTGCCAGACTAATAGATGAAGGGACTCTGGAAAGGCTTCTCAAGGAAAGGTACGGAAGCTTTGAGTCTGGAATTGGGAAGGACATCTTAGAAGGTAGAGCGAGTTTTCGATCGCTTGAAGAGTACATTATCGACAAGAAAAACCCTCTTCCAGAACCATCAAATCAGGAATACCTCGAGAGGCTTTTGAACTGGGCAATAATAGCTGCCGGTAAATAAGAGCCTCGGGCTTCATATGACATAGAACGAGCAGCCAAACCGGCTGCTCTTTTTTCATGAGAGACAATGCGGGTAATAAATGAAAGACTTCTCATTGGTCCAAAATAGCCGTGATGTGAAGTTTTTTGCAGGGACGAGAACGATAGAGTCTCCAGATGCAAATTGGGAGGTGTTCTGCTCAACAGACAGTTGTTCACTGTACTTGAGAAGTTGTGTGCAGAATAGGAAATCTAGACGATCTATGCAGGAAACTCAACATTTATCTTGGCTTCTACAATAACCTGAGACCTCATGGATCTCTGAATTACAATTCTCCGACAGATTTTCCCAAATCCAGAGCAATTACGGGGAACTGTTAGTTAAACTCTCTAGTGTCCATATATTATTCTCCAATAACTAAGGGTCAGACCGGGCACAAGAAAGAACGCCTTTCATAGAAGATACTCTCCACCGTTCAAGTGGAGATCAAAGTGTCTCCCTTTGTTGACTGTCTGGGAACATGTACCCGTTCATCGAAAGAGCAGTTGCAAATTGCCAGTTCCAGTTGCAGACCTAGAGTAAAAAAACTACAAATGCCGTCATGCTGAACTCGTTTAGCATCAGTTGTAGTTTCTAGCATTCATTCCTAATAGGAAAAGATTCTTCTTTGTATCATGGATTTTCAAAAGACCAGATTCTGACTTGGAGAACGTCAGTGACAAAGCGAGTTTGTTCTGATCAGATAGCTTTGATTTGCCTTCTTTTCGGTCCCTTGTTCTTCCCACACAACTTGCATCTTGGACTGATCCTTTGCTCCTGACCAACCACCAACAACGGCTCTTCGAAAACATGGGGACAGACAGGTTTTCCATTATCTGTCCCCCTCATTTGATAAAGGTTATCGTCATTTGAGCTCGACACAGAGAATCAATTCTTGTTTCCTTGTTCCGGATAATGAACCTTCCTTTGCCAAGATCAAGTATCAGATCCCGTATAGGAACACTACGGGATGACCCTGAACAGGATCATTTCAGGGCAGGCTCCACGGGACTACAGCGTATGGTTATTCTGAAAATCCTACAGTCCATCATGCTGAACTCGATTCAGCATCTTGCTCCGTAAGGTATTCTCACAATCTCACTTTCCGTCATGCCGGACCGTGGTCCGGCATCTCTCTCTTGGTTTTTGACCTTGGCCAAGAACGAAGAACAGATCCTCGCTCTGAAACGAAGAACAGACCCTTACCAAGAACGAAGAAAAGATCTTCGCTCTGGAAAGAATAACGGGTTCTCCTCGGCGAACGGAGAACCAATTTCTGTTGTTCTTCCGACCTCCGACCCCGTACCCCCAACCCCGGTTCTTGTTCTTCCCTCTTGCAACTCACAACTTGTAACTTGCAACTGATCTTTTGCACTTTCTACCCCCTACCGCACCTGCACGACGTTTCAAATAACCCAGATCCTGAGTCAAGCGCAGGATGCCCCTTAACAAGACCCCCAAACAGAAGCCCCAAACAGAAGCATTTTGGGGCAGGCTCATTGGGGCAGGTTCCACGGAATAACTGCAGAGTAAATCGTTCTTTCACCACACGCGAGACCCTACACTCGATACCCGCTCTCTCCGTCTGAACTCTATTCGGCATCCCGTAACTTCCTCTTAGGTGCCTCACGTTCCGGTCTTGCCCTTATCGGTGAAAGGAAAACCGTATACGGTTAATCTGTTTTCCTATTATCTTTCCTGGCCATAACCCCTATCGGTTTCCACCAAGACGTTTGTCACCTTCTTCCACTTTATCGAGGTTATTCTGCAGAGAATTTACGTTCGATGAATTGAATCGTCTTTTGGGGAGTGAGAAGATCTAGCCAGTGTGGTTGAGGGAGGTATTGCTTGTGATTAGCGGTTTACCGTTCGGTGATCTCTGCAATAAGGCCAACGAAATTCAAGAAATTCTGGATTCACTCGAGAAGATACTTAGAAATGTCCAGGTTGAGACAGGTCTTAGATGCCCGCCTTCTTGCAGGGAGTGTTGCAAGACTTCCGGCGATGCGATTCAGGCGACTGTTACTGAATTCCTTCCTCTTTCTTTGAGGCTCTGGAATGAAGGAAAGGCCACTCAGCTATTTGACCGACTTGATTCAGTCTACGGCAGTCATGAGTGTATTCTCTTCGAAAATTCCTCAGTTGTTAGTGAAGAGGGAGGATGCACAGAATACTCCAGCAGGCAACTCCTCTGCAGACTATTTGGTTTTTTCCGGAATCATCAATAGATCGGGACAGGTGATCCTGTAATTTGCAGGCACATGAAAATTCACAGTTCGCTATCGGTAGACAACTAATTTGGGAAACTTTCAGTGGGTTGAAAATTCCGGTTTTTGCGGACTTTTCGAGCCAGATTAGAGGAGTTGATCCACATATGGGCGCAAACACATCCCCGATCAATTTGACTCTGAGAAGAGCGCTTGAGTATGTGGGGCTGAGGATTGATTATACTGGAAGAGGTTACGACAGAACTGCCTGAGTTTTTAGTTAGTCACTCGAAAGAAGTATCAGTAATGAAATTACGGTAGTAAAATTCTCGTAAGGAAGTCTCATGATCTGAGACCGTGATAACTTGGAGGTGTACGTATGAAAAGATTAGTTTTTATGCTGCTAATAGTTCTTTGTGCTGCGAGCCTTATGGCGCAGCTTGGACTCAGAACGCTTACCCCAGAACCGACTGAAACAGCAGATGCCACCGAAGCCGAAGTCAGTTCTCCTGATTCAGAAGGACTTACTCCTCTAACTCTGCGAACAGTTGATTCTCTATTAGTAAGTTTCAGAGAGGGATGGAAAGGTCCAGATGACAGCTCCTGGAAGGTCGAAGTGATAGGTTCTTCAGAGATAATGATACCTGAGGATTTCTCGATCTTTCAACAGAAAACCGGTTTGAACTACGACGTTCAGATCTTTGACAAAGACGGGGCGCTGTTTGGTAGACTTTTCTTTTATCAGCTTGAATCTTACGCCCTGGATGAGCTACTTCAGGCAGTAGTGACTTCCTTGTATGGTGAAAACGCTTCGACCGAAAAGAGATACGAGGAGATTGCAGAGCTTGACAACGGGCTAGTCGTGTATCTAGCATCTCTCAAGGTGAATCCGGAAGTAGATTACCCATTTGTTTTTGTCTATTATCCGGCCGAAGAGGTCGATATTACTGAGCCGGGCCCTGTTACAATGTTCGTTTTCGAACCTAAAAGCTATTCAGGTGGCGATCTTGAAAAAGCCAAGGAGATCATCGCTGGAATTGTGGGAAGCCATATTTCAATTAAAGAGGAGCCAAAAGAAGATGAGGTCGTTGATTTCCTTACTCCTGAAAAAGGTCAGCATACCGACCCATTCATCGTGATGATCGATTCTCTTCTCAGCGAGGAGGAAGTGGAGATCTACGTCGACGACTGGATTGAAGTTGAAGGTGATTACTTTGGATTCATGATGCCACCTGGATTCTCTGTGCAGTTCTACCTTTCCGACTACTTCGAGGTGGCTGATCTTGGTCTGAAAGGGACGATCGTAGGAAAGCTGTTTGTGGGTGAGTCAACCGATATCTGGAGCACTGACGATGTACTTGACGGATATGTTTACGAATATCTGGGTGGTTTTGGCGATTATGAGATAATCGACAGTTATTCGGGTTACGTTGATAGAGAATCTACCATAAGCATCTTTGCTCTAGACTTTTCAGGGCAGCTGTGCTGGCTTGCTCTCTTCTCTGAATCCAATGATGCCGAGGTATTTGGTCCCGGAGAATACTTTGTACTAGTAGCTCTGGCCGATTCAGAGGACGCCTTTACCTGGGCAGAGTGGTACACGGGAATCCTTGCAACTCTCGACTTCTAGCTTTCGAATATTCTAGGATAGACGTTTCTCGGGGAGACGCTAACGCAAAAGAAGCGTCTCCTTGCTTCTGGAAGGAAGTTCCGCTTCATTTACCTGAATGGTCATTGGTTACCCCTTCTTCTGTATCAAATAGCCACCGAAGGAACTGAATGAGACCGCTTCCCGCTGACTTAACTGCAGTCTTCAGTGTGTCAGCGGCTGTTTTGACATCTTCTTTGTACACAGCTATAGCTGAGGAGTTCTCTGTATTGCTTTCGAAGGACTCCAGTCTTTCCTTTAGTTCCGCGACCGTCGCTTTTTCCTCGCCAAGCTCTCTTTCTAGCCTCTGGTTCTCTTCTTGAAGGCTGGCTATCTTATCTTGAAGTTCAGTAAGTTCTTCAGTAACGGAAGTATGCGTATCCTCGAGGACAACTGCTCTATGGGCAGCCTCAACAACTGTGAAGCCTTTGGAAGTATAGTCCGGCATTTTCTTCACAATCTGGATTACATCTTCGTTGACCTCATCGATAAGCCCTTCTTCAATCAAGACTTTCACATAATTTCTTACTGTTTCATACTTGATTCCACTTGCCTCAGAGAGTTCCTTGAAATTCATTGCAATCCCTCCAGCAAAAGCTTTTTCATTAACATATTCAGTATATCAGAAGAAAGAACGGTGGAACTGATCTAGATAGACCTCTGAGTATCATAGATGTCCGATTGCAATGCTTTTGATATCATTGATAAAGTCGATAAGAAAGTGAGGAGATAAAATGAGGAAAATGATAGTGATAGTCGTTCTATTAGTGGTCTCATTAAGCACACTTGCAGCAGTCTTAATGGAAGAAGAACTTACCGCTCAGCAGTTTGGCTTCTCCGGAAAGGTCCATACTGCCAAAATCGAGATTGTGAAATTGGGAGCCGAACTCATGGTTTCTGACCCAGAGATAATCACTTTCAATCAGGCCGGTTTTGTGATCTCCAGGGAAACTGAAGGAGGAAAAACAAAGTATACATACGATGATCTGGGAAGGTTAGTCAAAAAGGAATTCATGGATGAAGAAGGGTCTGTTTTCCAGAGAGTAGATATCTACTATGATGGAGATTTCTACGACGCCGTTGCCTTTGACGAATTAGGTATTGAACTGGAAAGAACTCGCTACTGGTATGATACCGATGAAAGAACCCTTGCTTTTTCAGTTTTGACGGAGACCGGAATTTCAACCAACACTCTCTTCTTTGATGAGAATGGGAAAAAGCTTGAAAGCTATTCAATAGTCAGGGAGAATATTCCTGAACTCGAAACAGATGTTTACATTGTTTTGGAAAGCAAGTTTTCCTATGATTCATATGGCTCGCTTAATGGCGAGAGGATGATCGTCAGAATCAGAAAAGAAGGTAAAGAGCAAGCGACGGAATATCGTAAGAGGGTAGATATTCTCTCTAGAGATGATAGAGGCAATCCAGTTCGGGAATTTCATAGAACAGAGTTTCTCGACGGTTCAAATCCTCCCGAAGAATTCATCTACTCAAGAGAGTTCACCTATTATTGATTTATCACTCAGCGTAACAATTGTTACCGATAACGTGACGACAGTGACTGTAATATATTCATGTCGATAAAGGAGGGATTTGCTTGTTCTGTTTTCAGTGTTCCGAAACGATGAAGGGAACTGGTTGCACTGTCAAAGGTGTATGTGGAAAAGAGCCAGAGGTAGCGAATCTTCAGGATTTGCTAATATGGATTCTGAAGGGCATCTCTTATTGGGGAGTCAGAGCTCGGGAAATCGGAGTTACTGACGTAGAGACCGGCCTTTATGTTGCGGAGGGTTTATTTACAACGATCACTAATGTCGATTTTGATTCTGAGAGCCTTGGAAAAAAGATTGAGAGGGCGCTTGAAGTAAGAGAGAGAATCGAACGGCTTTTCAGAGAAGGCTTCAGAAGGAAGCACGGGAAGGATTTCGATGACTCGGTTCCGGAAGCCTGCACCTGGAAGCTTTCTGGGGGACTGGACGTGTACGAAATGAAGGGTGCGGAAGTTGGTGTACTGGATACTTCAGACGAAGATGTTCGGTCGTTGAGGGAGCTTCTAACATATGGACTCAAGGGAATTGCCGCATATACTGATCACGCGTATATTCTAAAGCATTCGGACAACTCAATTCTAGAGTTCCTTCAGGAAGCGCTTGCAGCCACCCTGGATGACTCACGAACGGTTGATGATTATGTTTCTCTGGTTCTCAAAGCAGGCGAATATGCAGTGAAGGCAATGGCTCTGTTGGATGAAGCAAATACCAGCAGTTACGGAAATCCAGAGATCACTTCTGTTTTCACAGGCACGGTTGAGGGACCGGGAATTCTCGTCAGCGGACATGATCTTCTTGATCTGGAAGAGCTTCTAAAACAGACTGAAGGAAAGGGAATTAACATCTATACTCACGGTGAAATGCTTCCTGCCAACGCTTATCCTGGACTGAAGAAGTACTCTCATCTGAAAGGCAATTTTGGTACCTCCTGGTATAACCAGCAAAAGGAATTCGAAGAATTCCAGGGTCCAATTCTTATGACCACGAATTGCATTCAGAAGCCGAGGGAATCTTACAAGGACAAGATATTTACTACAGGTCTTGTCGGTTGGCCCGGAGTGGCTCATATCCCAAATAGAGTTGATGGAAAAGAGAAGGATTTCTCCCCGATTATCCAAAAGGCTCTTGAGGTAGGGGATATAGGTGCAAGACCCGGCAAAAGCATCATTGTCGGTCTCGCTCACGACCAGCTGTCGAAAGTCTCGGATAAGATAATTGATGCGGTTAAAGCCGGTGCCATAAAGAAGTTTGTGGTGATGGGCGGTTGCGACGGACACGCCAAGGAGAGGGAGTACTACACGGACCTCGCCAAGAAGCTTCCGAAAGAGATGGTAATACTAACCGCAGGTTGCGCAAAGTACAGGTATAACATGCTAGACCTTGGCGATATTGGAGGCATCCCGAGAGTCGTAGACGCAGGCCAGTGCAACGATTCATATTCGCTGGTTATTACCGCTCTGAAACTCAAGGAGGCTTTTGGCCTTGAAGATATCAATGATCTGCCGATCGAGTATGATGTTGCCTGGTATGAGCAAAAGGCTGTAGCGGTACTTCTCGCACTCCTATACATGGGTGTAAAAGGTATTCGCCTGGGGCCGGTGTTGCCAGCTTTCGTATCGCCTAATGTCTTGAAGGTACTTGTTGATAATTTCGATATAAAGCCGATCAAGACCGTTGATGAGGATCTTTCCGCAATTATTGGTTAGACAAAGCGCTTTTGAAGAAATGAACTACCTTCTCAGCAACTTCCATCATTGAAGGTCTCATTTCTCCTCCGTCGGGCACCAATCCGTGCCCGGCGTTTTCTACGATGATCAACTCCGCACTACATCCTTTGTCTAAGAGCTTTTCGAACAATCGGACTGATTGATAGGGAGGTACAACAGCATCTTTATCTCCCTGAACTATAAGAAAGGAAGGGGAATCACTTCTGACATATGAGATAGGACTAGCCTTCTTGAGGACATCTTCTTCGCTGCCGAAAATCAAATCGACTAGCTCTTTCTTAATCCCTGTGAATAGCGCTTCTAGGTCGGTCGGGCCGTATAGATCCGCAACACAGATCAGTTCTTCACTCTGATCAGAGAATTCGTCACTTGAAAACAACCCTTTGTCAGCAGTTAGGGCAGCAAGAGATACTAGGTGTGCCCCCGCACTGGTGCCAAAGGCTCCAATTCTGCCTGGATCGATCATTAATTCAGAGGAGTGCTTTCTGACAAAGCGGACAGCCGTCTTGACATCTATCACCTGGGAAGGGAACTTCCACTTCGGTGCAAGCCTGTAATCTATAGAAAAGACAATGAAGCCCGCTCTGATGAGTTCGCTTACAATAACCACTCCGGGACCGCTTCTCTTATCGCCTGTAATCCAAGCGCCACCGTGAACATAGAGTATGCCGGGTCTAGGGGTATCTATATCGTTGGGAGTGAAAATATCCATTGTAAGAGTCTCTCCGCCAGCTCGGGAGTAGATGACATCTTCTTCGAATCTATAGTCAATTGCCGGTCTTCCATAGGAATCAACATCGAGATTCTTAAGATCGAAGCTTTTGCTGCTTCTCGAAGCCAGAAACAACTGTTCCACTAAATCGGCGAATGCCCTGATCTCCGAAAACGGTGAGTCAGCCAGACCAACAGAGCAGACCAGACAGAAAACCACAATTATCTGCGTCTTTCTAGTCGGACTCATCCTTCTGCGAACGTCTCCTTGCAACAATTTGTCAAATCTAAGGAAGTGTGTTTATTATTCCGAGAACAACTGCTGCCAGAGATGAAATCACTGCGACCGTCAACCAGATGTTGTTCGTCCTTCTCAGTGAAGCAATCTCTTGTGCCGATTCTTCTCTGGATTTATTCACAAGTTCTTCGGCGATAGCGTTAATTTCTTCTCTGGAAACAACTCTTGACCCGAAGTCCTCGGAAAGTTTACTGAGATCTTCTCTGACTTTCGCAAGTTCTTGCTCAGTTACGGACAGATCATCCTGAAGTCTTTTGATTGTCTTCATATTGCTGTCAATTGCAGCAACTGATCCGTCGAAGTTTCCCTTAATACTATCAAGGTCTATTGAAACTGCTTCAAGAGAGTCTTGCAGAAGCCCGAATGAGAGATCCAGCTCTGTCAAAGAGCTTCCAAGTTCAGTGAGATCACTCTGAAGAATAGTTATTTCTTCCATGAACTCACCACGCGTTTCTTCAAAGGTTTCGATAGATACTCCTTCAGGAGGAATCGATTCTCTCAAAGTTATCAGATCTGCGTTAAATCTCACAAAACCTCTTGAAAGACTGTCGGCAATTTCGCGCAATTCGAGTATCTCAGTCTCGATTTCATCCATGTTGATTGCTCCTGTTCCAAAGACGCCGATTTCAAGGCCCTCAACCTTTTTCACAAGGTCTGAAATGGTATTTTCGGCTGAGGAAAAGGTTTCCCGAAGAGTGTCTATTCTGTCGGACAGATTTCTTGTCGTTGATTCGGAGGCGGACAATCTTGCTCTGATCTCTTCGATATCAGACAGCGAACTCTCGGCTCCCAACAGTCTCGCTTCAACATCTGACAGTATTCCAGACATTGAACTAATTTTCTCCATCTGAGAAAGTGCTGTCTCTGATACGTAGACCGAAAGCCCTTTCAGCTCTGAAGACACTCCTTCCAATAGCTCACTGTTGATCGTGATGTTCTCAATATTGCTCTCAACAGATTCTTCGACAATTACCAAACGTTCAATCAAAGAGCCGATTTTCTCGCTCAAGTCATTTCTGACTGAGACATACTCATCCGATTGGGCACCAATGGATTTTCCGAGTTCTTCAAGTCTGTTTTCAGCCTCAGACAGGCCTTCACTTATTTCATCAATCCTCACCATGATTGACGAAATCTCGTCTGGATCAGCTTGTTCACTTGCAGATTCCGCAAGTTCTGCCACTTGATTCTGAAGATCTTGTATTGATACTTGAAGCCGGCTCTGAGAAGCCGCCAGTGTTTCAATTCTTGAGATCTCGTCGCTCCAGTCTGCAAGAGATGAGTAAAGACGGTCCAGAGAATCGCTAAGCTCTTCAAACTCTATCCTACGGACAGGATTGTCTACCACTGTCTCTTCGAGTGCAGCAATTCTGTTCTCTATTGTCAACACGAACTCTTCAACATCAAAAGCGCCTCGATCTACCATTGCCTTATATTCAGCCAGTGCAACTTGAGTATCAAGGAATAGAGTGTTAAGCCTTCTAAATTGCAGATTCAATCCTTCAACATTGTCCTGTAAGAAGTCCAGTCTATCATTCAAGTCGGCTATACCGACAACCAGAGTATCATAATCATCCGTGGCTTGCGAATCTGATGCCGAGATTGCTTCGTCGAGAGTCACCGGCGCCATCTCGACAAGTCTGCCGGGTTCAGTAGTTCTCACTCTCCATGGAAGAAGAATCTGTTGTACTCTAATGTCCATGAAATAGTCCTCTAATGGGGTTTCCGAGGTTAAGACAAGAACACCGCCAGAAGGAAGAGAGAAAGGCAGTTCCAAAGACGTGGACAAATCTTCGACTTTGTAGATTTTATGAGCGATTCTTTCGTTGCTCTTGGCATCGATGATTACAACGTTATTCACTTCAATGTCCATGACTCTTGTAGATCGGACTATGAGTATGCCCAGCAGATTCTGGTCTTGCATCATTATTATTTCTGAATCAGTAGCGGCATACGTCGGCACAAAACGCGCATCAAAGCCAGCTCCCGAGAAAGATACGAAAGCCTCACTTCTTGATAAAAGGGTGTTCAACAGCTCATCGTACTCTTGGGCAAACGCCAAGAATGATACAAGTACAATGATAATCAGAAGAACTTTCTTCATAAGCATACCTCCTGCGAGACGGGCGTTCGGCCAGAAAAATTCCTTATTGTACCCACTGTCCCAAATAGTGCTTCTTCTTGACATTTCTGACCTTTCTCTACTGATAAGTATAACAACGGGAGCGCCATAATTCAGCATAGAATCTGCGTGAATTCCTACACCTCTGCGAAATCCCGGGTCTCTCTTGGTTGTTTGATCGCCCCATCGTTATGGCTGGTCTTTCCCGGGATCTGAATATGTATGGTTTTCGGCCTGCAGTCATAAATAGCTCGTTTGTCAATTCAGTGGACCGCTCTTGATTGTGATATACTGTCAGTGAATTTCCTCACGGGGTGTTGCATTGTCAAAACAACCAGATGGACTAAACTTCATTGATGAACGGATTATTTGGATAGATGTAGCCAGAGGCCTGTTAATGGCACTCGTGGTAATGTATCACACTCTTCCTCCGCAAATCGTTGCAAATCTCATAAATCCCGCTGCTTGCACCTTTTTCTTTCTTTCAGGGTTGATATCGAAAGAAGGAAACCTCAAAACGAACCTCTTAAAAAGATTTAAACAGTTAATTGTTCCCTATTACACAATGGCGTCGGTAAACATTCTGATCTGGCTAGCTGTAAAAATGATCGTGACAAGAGAAGAGCTCAATTTCGTGCTAATTGATGTAATCCTAAACGTTTTGACCGTTAGGACAGCCGTTGGAATAATTCCCGTGAACATTATTCCTTTGTGGTTCGTTCCGGCCGTCTTTGTAATGGGGATTTACTACGCAATTCTCAGAAAACTCCGGATCCTTCCAGTAGGAATAGTGTTGGGCTTTGTGTCGATGTTTTTCCTCTCTGGATCACTTCCCTTCAAACTCGATGTTGCTTTAGCTGTCCTGCCGTATTTTGCGATGGGTAAGTTTGCGAAATCTTTCGGGATATTGACACGAAGAGTTCCCGTTATGATGACAATCGTTTCGTCTGCGTTATATGCGATCGCTGCGACGTTTTGTGATGAAGTGTATTTGATGGAAGACTATTTCGGTTCATCGCCTTCTCTGTATATATTTGCTGCCGTGTTTGGAATAATCGCAATCTCCGGTATGGCTCAGCTCCTGGAGAGAATCGAGCCTCTAAAGCGGATCTTTTCTCTTTTTGGAAGGCGAACACTGTTTGTGCTGGGGTATCACATAGCTGCAGGCTTCCTCGTCTATCCAATTTTCGATTTTCTTGGAGATCCAATTGAAATCATGGAAAGATTCTGGTATGTATACTGGTTGATCAACATGGCTGTTGTCTACCTCTTGATCAGGTTCCTCCCGGAACCCGCACTAACGATCTTGTCGGGAAGTTTTCTGGCAAAGCGGAAAGGAAATTCTCCAGAGTACGCTCGGGGGAAGTCTCGAAAGGGAAAATCAACTAGAAGCGAGTACTCGTCTTAAGCTGCAGTATTATACCCCCAAAGCCGTTGTTTTCGAGAATTGTTCGGCCTGACACATACGTTCTTTTGCTTTTGCTTTTCAAGGAGTCGAGAGTTTTTGCCATCTACTTCGTGACCCGCTAATTATCGAAAAAATGGTATTATCCTATTTGAAGGAGCTTTTGTGGAGGGATTCCTATGCTTGTTTTGCTGATAGTAGTGGCTGTTTTGCTTGGTTATCTTGCCTACAGGCTTATTCTGAGAGAAGGAGGCATCTTTCTGGGGCCATACGAGTTCAAGTTTCGAAAAGAGCCTGGTCCTGAGGAGTTTATGCGTCGCCTGAAGGAATTGCAGCAGCGAAATCAGGATTTTGAGAGCAGGCTCGTCCTTAGTGTGGCTACCGGTAGGTTTCCAAACAACATGGAGTTCTTCAGGCTTGCAATGGACAAAGTTTTCGCCGATCTGAAGAATGCAAAGAGCGAGGAAGAGGTGGAGGAGATCTTTCTCAAGGCCGAAAGACTTCTTAAGGATTTTGGAGCGGCTTCCAACGCAAATTCAATAACGCTTGTCACTGAATATTCGAAAAGACTTGTCCAGGCGCAGGAAGAGTTCTACTCTCTTAGAAAGCAAAGGGATCTTGATCTCAGACAAAGGCAGAATGAACGCAATGAAGAGATTTTGAAGGAGCTTGAGAGTATTTTGGAGGGAATCAAGGCATCAAACGATGAGATGGCGATAAGAGATTCAATGAACAATGCGGCAAGATTAGAGACCGGCCTAGATCTCTCCTTGCTAGATGAGACACAGAACGAGAGATATCGAGATGTGAAGAATGGGTTCTACAGAGTGGCAGAGGAAAAGGTAGAATCTCTAAGAAGCTCAAGATACGCGAGATACAATAGAAAGGCAATTGAGAGATTGAAGAAGCTTCTCGACGAGTTTTCTGAAAACGAGAAGGAACTGTCTAGAAGCGGAAGCTCTCTTCCAATGATTCTGAAGGAGAAGATCGGTTCACTGAATACCTCTTACTTCGATGGCCCGACGATGCAATATTTCAACTACGTGTACGGCTATATCTTCTCTCTCATAGATGAGGATCTGAAATTTGAAGTGACTAGAGTCATGACAGAAACCGATAAGGATACGTTAGATATATGAGTGCGGAGAGGGGAATTCAAGTCAGAAAGCGGGGTATCCAGCTTTTTTCGGATTCTGGGCCAAAGAAGAGAGATTACATCGGTGAAGAGAACAACCTTAAGAGGGCTCTTGAAGTTTTCGATAGCTCACTTCCTTCCCGAAGACCATCGGAGTATTCGGTTGAAAGCCTGGTTTCGCTGAGTAGTATTAAGAAGACATACGAGAACTTGGAGATGAATCTCGAGAATCTGAAGAAAAGCGTCAAACCCCACAGTGTGGTAATGGAAGAAGAGGAAGTAACCCCTCTTGAGATAATTCTCAAGGAAACGCCTCTCAAGCAGTGGTACACTACCGGAAAGACACTTGGAAGTTTGGCTTCAATTGGCGCAAAAGTCGCCCTTCAAATGCTGAAGAACAAGAAGGACGAGAAAACTTTCAAGAAACTGCGTCTGCTTGAAATAGAGATTGTCTACCGGAAACTGGAAGAACGATAATAGCTTTTCACATCTTTCAAAAGGTCTTCAAGTGCCTTTCCTACCTCGCGGCGTACAGCTTCTTTGTCAAGAGAAAAATTCAACATTTGGTTCATTTTTTCAACGCGAACCATTCTCGCTTTTCGAAGAATCGCCGTGTGTTCGCCAATTTCGTAATTTGAAAGGTTCAGCGCCCTAGCAAGTTCATTTCCCGAGGATTGCCACGCAGAAAGGTGTTTCATAATGGCAAGTCTCTTTTCGTGCGCAAAAGCGTCGAAAGTATCTGCGGCCATCTCCTGCTTATCCTTTAAAACTGATATAACTTCTTTGAAGCGAAACTCCGCTGTGTACATATCTTCGTTGACAAAAGGGACCGATGCGTTTGAGACCAGGAATTCCGAGAAGTAGCTGGGGCAAATAACCGTTCTTTTTAGCTCTTCGTAGCGCGTGTAGTCGGTGTTTTTTGTCAGTAACATGAGGAATCTCTCACCTGAATGCCTTATTTTCTTTTTCAACTCACTTGCAGTACTTGATAGAAGCTTCTCGATCTTGGGTTCTGCAATCGAAAAACATTCTTCTTATGGAACCACTCGAGTAGATACAGAAAGTCCTCCTTCGTTCTGGACGGATCCGATAGCATTTCAAAGAGAATCGCCTTTCGTTCTGTCGAGAAAGACATATTACTCGAGGCAAAGAGCAGCAATTCCTTGTCGTCATTCATAATCTTTTCAAAGGTGTTCATATCGATAGTTCTCTTGTGGGGTCCATAACCGGAGTATATAAAGTGAATCAAGAGAACTCTTTCAGGCATATCCTTTATATGTTTGATCAATTGCTTTGCATTTTCGAGATTGAAGTGCGTTATATCCGGAAAAAGAGAACTTCCGAAGAAGGTTTCCCAATCAAAAAACTCCTCGAGTTTCTGAGCAATGTCAGAGGTGAGAATACTTCTTGTTTCGTCAATCCAGTTCTGAATAACCTGCCTTGCTCAAAATCACCCTTGTTGAGCGAGGGCTTGAGATGTTCGAGAAATCGGTCGTTGTTATTCAGTCTGAAAAGGCCGTGAAGAAGTTCGCAATCAGTGCTTCGGCAAACCTCCTGTCTATCCATTTCATCATAACGCACCTGAGGAGCACGTAATTCAACGGAATTATTGTATCACTGGCGGGACTAATACCACAGTCATTATACAGCATTCACCGGGCTCCACTCTCAGATATGGAACCATGTCCGGTGGTTTCCGCAGAACTAGAGTATTAGCAAACTGACTGCCATTACTGCCATTCCCGCAATCAACCCGGAAATTGAGAGATGGTGCTCTCCATATTTCTCTGCCGAAGGTAGAAGTTCATCCAGCGATATGTAAACCATGATTCCGGCGACACCGGCGAATACTACTCCAAAAGCCATTTCGTTGAAAAGAGTATTGATTAAAGCGAATCCAATCAATGCTCCGGCCGGTTCTGCAAGACCGGAAAGGAAAGAATAGACGAATGCCTTCTTTCTGCTTCCGGTTGCTTGATAAATCGGAACTGCCACAGCGATACCTTCGGGAATGTTATGAATTGCTATTGCTATTGCTATGGGAATTCCAAGTGAAGGATCCTTCATCGCTGCAAGAAATGTGGCAAGTCCTTCAGGAAAGTTATGCACTGCAATAGCAAACGCTGTGAAGACGCCCATTCTCATTAGACTTCTGTTCATCTGTTGCATTTCATTTACGTCTCTCATTTCATGAGGGTTTTCTGCGGAGGGTACGAGAAAGTCAATCAGCGCGATCAGGCCTATGCCTCCAAAGAAAGCTATTACATTGATCCAGTCAGCGAGACCACTTCCGATCGCCTCTTGGAGCGATTCCCCGCTCTTGACAAAGATCTCTACAAAGGAGACATATATCATTATTCCGGCAGAGAAGCCCAGTGAGACTGAAAGGAATCTCGTGTTGGTCTTCTTTGTTAGAATGGCCAGAATACTTCCTACGCCGGTTGATAGACCGGCAAAGATGGTTAAAAACAGCGCAGGCCAGAAATTCGCAAGTTCCACTGCGATCCTCCACAAATCCTTTTGGAAAGATACATTGCTTCTCGGGTTTGCAACCTAATCGACATCTGTATATCAGTCATTTGAAAACAGTCAAAAGAGACACGCCTCAGGCGCGCCTCGATTTCTTTCGCATTACCTTACCGATTTCATTCCCTCTTCAACTGCCTGAATGTTCAAATCTAGTAGAGATGCTTTTCGATCCGTCAGTTTCTTCTCCAGAGCCTTACGCACTCCTTCCATGGTCACTGTGCCTGTCTTCTCGAGATACGCCCCCAAAACTACCATGTTGGCAACCTTGAGATTCCCAAGTTTCTCTGCGATAGAATTTGCATCGATCTTGACGACGGAAATATCATTTCTATTAGTTTCTCTATCGACAACAGAAGTGTTTATCACCATTACGCCACCGGCCTGAATCTCTTTCTCGAATTTTATCAGAGATGGTATGTTCATTACTATCAGCTCGTTCGGAGTATTTGTAATCGGTGAGCCAATAGGCTCATCGCTTACCACTACTGTGCAGTTAGCAGTCCCTCCCCGCATCTCCGGGCCGTATGAGGGAAGCCAGGTAGTGTGCTTGTTGTCAAACATTCCAGCCGTTGCCAGAATCTGTCCGATCAACATAACTCCCTGTCCACCAAATCCCGCAGCTACTAAGAGATGCTCACTCATTTGATATCACCGACCTTGTCGACAAATACCCCGATGGGATACTCCTTCTTCATGTTTTCATTTAGCCAGTTGATTGACTCCACTGGGTTGAGCCCCCAGTTTGTTGGACAAGTTGAAAGAACCTCGACTAATGAAAAGCCCAGCCCTTTTTGCTGCGCAACAAAGGCCTTCTTTATTGCAGCCTTTGCCTTCCTTACTTCCTGGGGAGAACTCACAGCCACTCGTTCTAGATAGACAATTCCGGCGGTTTCCTTCAGCAATTCTGAAACGTGAATCGGGAACCCTTCCGTCTCTGCCTTTCTCCCATACGGAGAAGTAGTGGTTTTCATTCCGAGCAAGGTGGTTGGTGCCATCTGACCGCCTGTCATACCGTAGATCGCGTTATTGACGAAAATCGTGGTGATCTTCTCGCCTCTGTTTGCGGCGTGAATGATCTCGGCCGTCCCAATGGCGGCAAGATCACCGTCGCCTTGATATGTGAATACAATCCTGTCTGGCATTGCTCTCTTCATTCCCGTGGCGACGGCCGGTGCTCTTCCATGAGGTGCAACGGTTCCGTCCACATCAAAGAATTCATACGCAAAGACCGAGCATCCAACGGGAGCCACCATTAGGGTCTTCCCCTGAATCTCCAGTTCATCAATTACTTCTGCCAAAAGCCTATGAATAATTCCGTGGTGACAGCCTGGACAGTATGAGAATTCATTTTTCGCTAGTGATTTAGGTCTCTTGTAAGTTGCCTGTGACATTTAATCACCTCATCCTATGAGTCTGACGAGTTCTCTTAAGACTTCGTCTGGTGTTGGAACCATTCCTCCGGTTCTCCCGTAGAAATGAACAGGTAACGATCCTTCGACTGAGAGGCGGACATCTTCCACCATCTGACCGGTCGACATTTCCACATCTAAACAGAACTTTTTCCCCTTTGTGGCTGCCTTCAGTTCGGCATATGGAAATGGCCATAGAGATATTGGTCTAAACAGTCCCACTTTGATTCCCTGTTTCCTTGCCATCTTCACTACGCTGCCAAGAATTCTGCCCATCGTTCCGTATCCGACAAGAACATACTCCGCATCTTCAAGGTCACTTGTTTCGAATCTGACTTCCTTCGCTTTGATCTCTTCATAGCCCTTGTGTACAACGGTATTCATCTCTTCGAGCCTTACCGGATCGATGTCGAAAGAAGTTACTTTGTGAGGTTCACGACCATCCGTTCCTCTCAGAGCCCAGCTCGAGTGATCATTAATCCCCTCGAGTTCAACGAAATCAGGAAAGACAACAGGTTCCATCATTTGTCCAAGCATTCCGTCTGCAAGCATCATTACTGGCACTCTATAAATGTCAGCCATATTGAAGGCGCTTTCCATCAGATCGACCGCTTCTTGAATGCTTCCTGGAGCTAGAACTATCAAATGATAATCTCCGTGCCCTCCGCCTTTGGTCGACTGGAAGTAGTCGCTCTGTGCAGGCTGGATATCTCCAAGTCCAGGTCCACCTCTAACTACATTTACAAACACCGTAGGAAGCCTTGCACCTGCAATGTATGATACTCCTTCTTGCATTAGACTGAAGCCGGGACTAGACGTTGAAGTCATGACTCTGTGACCCGTGCACGCGGCCCCATAAACCATGTTAACCGCGGCCACCTCGCTCTCTGACTGAAGAAAGACTCCGCTTACCTGCGGCATTCTTCTTGCCATATATTCAGTGAATTCTGATTGAGGAGTAATGGGATAGCCAAAATATAGTCTGCAGCCGGCCCTTATAGCAGCTTCTGCCATCGCTTCATTTCCCTTAACCATCATCTTTTCGGCCATGGTCTTCCCTCCTATACCTCTACCGTTTCTTTGTAGACGGTTATTGCTGTATCAGGACACATCATGTAGCAAAAGCCGCATCCGATGCAGTTGTCGAGATCATGTTGTTGGGCGGGACGATAGCCCTTGCTGTTGAACTTGTCCGAAAAGCTCAGCACTTTCTTCGGGCAGAAGTTGATACATAGACCGCAGCCTTTGCATCGTTCTTCGTCAATTTTCACGAAGTCTCTACGCATTTTCTACCTCCCATGGATTCATCATATATTTCTTCATTTCAAGTTTATCAAAGATACTATTCCCATTTTCGACTCCATTCATGACAGCCGTGAATGCCACTTGGGTTGAAACTCGCTCTGATACTTGTTTCATAAACTCCTCGCCCTTCTGAATCACTTCTATTGTCGTCTCAGAACCGATATTTGCGTTATTTACAAGGTAATCGATTTTCATTCTCGAAGTCTCCTGGAGTCTGAGGAAGTGAAGGACGGCGTTTTCGACGGTGTCATTGAACGGCCTAAAGGGATTCAAAACATAGTATGTCTCACAGTTCTCTTTCGGTAGTCTTGTGCTCAGTGAGGAAAGAACGACTGCACCGTCATCATTTCCACCAACGTCAAGAACAACCCTGAACTCTGGATTCTCTACATAGCCGAAAACTTCGGCAGGAATAATCGGCAGATCGGCGTGAGATAACTTTCCTCTGGGGGCGATGATTTTGATGCCGAACTCAGCAAAGGACTCTCTCATATCTCGGGATCGATAATATGGGCTTATAGTATCAATGTCTGCAAGGGCAACACGTTCTCCGTTTTTCGCAAGCAATCTGGAGACATTAAGAGCTATTTCGGTCTTGCCGCTGCCGAACATTCCCATGAAGATCAGAATCTTCTTCGAAAAGTTCATTCTGCTCTCCTATATTCTTTTGCCTTCTCGATTCCTTCAAGAACTCTTGAGCAGGCCATCGCCAGAGATAATTCTTCATTGCCGCCCGGAACTACACTTATGGGAGCAATGAAGGACAGTTTTTCGGTAAGCCATGGAACCATAAATCTGCTGTCGTGAGCAATCCCGCCAGTGATGATTATGGAGTCTACATCTCCGCTGAGAACAGCTGCCATCCTTCCGGTCCACTTCACAATCTGGTATGCCATTGCCCTATAGGCCTTTTCTGCTTGTCTGTCTCCATCAATTATCGCTTGCTGAATTATTCGGCAATCACTTGTCCCAGTGTAAGCCATAAGACCGCCATTTCCTTTTATCAGTTTTTTGACTTCATTCTTCGAGTACTTTCCTGAATAACAGAGCTTTATCAAGCCTGATATCGGAAGGGTTCCCGCTCTCTCCGGACTGAAAGGTCCGTCACCGTTAAGTGCATTGTTTACGTCGACAACTCTGCCCCTTTTGTGAGCTCCAATCGAGATTCCGCCACCCATGTGAACAACAATGAAGTTCATTTCTTCATACTTCTTCCCGTATCTAGAAGCTACTTCTCTTGCCACAGCTTTTTGATTAAGCGCATGAAAGATGGATCTTCGTGTGTAATCTGGATGGCCAGAGAGCTTCGCAACAGGGTCCATTTCGTCAACTACCACCGGGTCTGCAATATAAGCAGGGATTCCCTTCCCATTCTCAAGTGCTAGTTCCTTAGCAAGTATCGCCCCTAAATTTGAAGCGTGTTCGCCATACTTGGCAGATCTTAGGTCTTCTATCATGTCATCATTTACAGCATATGTGCCACCTTCGAGAGGTCGAAGCATTCCCCCCCGCCCAATGATTGCATCGATTTCTGTCAGGGGATGTCCGGCTGATTCCAGGAAACTGACAATTAATGATTTTCTGAAAGAGCTCTGTTCATAAAGTGAAGCGAATTGATTCAGCTCTTGAGGCGAGTGTCGAATCGTGTGTTCTCCGATAATTTCCGAGTCTCTGAAAAGCGCAAGTTTCGTCGAGGTTGATCCAGGATTTATGACAAGTATGATAGACATCACATCACTCCCGAAAGAAGAACGTTCAAGGCTATCGACTGCAATTTTGTACTTGCTGAATCGGCTCTGGAAGTAAGTATTATCGGAACCCTTCCTCCAACTATTGCACTTGCCAGCTGGCAATCGGAGAGAAACGCCATTGCTTTATAGAAAATGTTGCCCGCTTCGATATCAGGCATTATAAGTATGTCTGCATCGCCCGCGACAGAACTGGAAATCCCTTTGTGCTTCGCAGCTTCGAATGAGATAGCATTATCCAGAGCGAGTGGTCCATCAACTTCAACAGCCCCAAGCTGGCCTCTTCTTGCCATCTGGGAAAGGATCGCCGCATCTGTTGTTGCTGGCATCTTCGAGTTTACAACCTCGATCGCAGCCAATACGGCGACCTTCGGTTTTTCGATTTCCAAAGCCCTTGCAACTGCGGCCGAATTGATAATTGAATCAGCTTTTTGACCTAAATCGGGCGCTATTACCATCCCTGCGTCTGTAACCAGAATCAGTTTGTGGTACTTCTTGGTCTCGAAGACGGTGACAAGATTCATTGTTCTTCCAGTCCTGAGACCATACTCATCCTTCAGAAAGACGCTGAGGAGCTCTCCCGTTTTCACATTGCCTTTCATTAGAATGTCAGCACTCTTAAGCGAAACGGCCTCTACAGCCTTCTGAATCGATTCGCTCTTTGAGGCGCAGTCTACAATTGAAAGATTCTCTGCAAAATCCATCTCGTTGATGATTTCCTCTATCTTGCCTTGCGAGCCGAAGAGTATGAAGGATGCAATCCCTTCTTGCGCCGCCTCTTTGGCTGCCGAAAGCACAACAGGGTCGTCAGCGGCGGCAATTGCTATCACTTTCGGGTTGCTTTTTGCGCGGCAGACTAGCTGTGAAAGACCTGAGATCATATAGCCACCTCCGCATCAAACTCTCTTGCCTTTTCTGTACCTTGAAGAACTCTCTGTGCACCAAGCGCGAGAGACAACAGTTCGTTCTCGCCTGGTTCAACTACGACCAGAGCGAACTTTCCAACAAAGCTCTTTATCTTCTCAACAATCTCAGCGTTATAAGCAATACTTCCCGTAAGAACAATAGCATCAATTGAACCGCCGCCCAAAGCGACCATACCGCCGATTTCCTTCCCAATTTGATAAACCATCGCATCAACTACCATAGCTGCATAAGAATCACTCTCTGCCATTTCTAGTGCCTTTCTCAGGTCATCCGTGCCAAGATAGGCTCGCAGTCCCCCAGACTTCAAATATCGGTCGAGAAGTTGTTTCTCCGTATATTCACCGCTGAAACACTTCTCTGCCAAATCCCCTACTGGGAGTTCTCCGGTTCTGGTCGGGCTGAAAGGCCCTTCATCTGTCGCGTTGTTCACGTCGACCATCTTGCCTCTCAGTTGAAGCCCTACTGAAATGCCTCCACCTAGGTGAGCGATTACCAGGTTAAGGTTTTCAACGTCTTTTCCAAGATCAGCTGCAATCTGTCTAGCGGCAGCCTTCATGTTCAGAGCATGCAGTCTGGAAATTCTCGGCAATTGGGGAAGACCGGACAGCCGAGCTTCTTCACAAAATTCGTCAACTGAAATCGGATCCGTTATGAATACGGGGATCTTTCCTTCAGAGAGGAGTAATCCTATTGGAGCAGCAAGATTGGAAGGGTGATCGACCTCGCTGTGATGCAAAAGAAAATCAACCATCTTCTCGTTAACTCTGTAGGTGCCGCTTTCAAGAGGAGGAAGAATTCCTCCTCTGCAGGCAATCGCATCGAAATCAAACTGCACGTCACGGTCTCTAAGAAAGGAGATAATCTCCTCTGCCCTCTCTCGAATATCATCTTCGGGATTCTTCTGCGATGTGAAATGTTGAATCGCGCCTTTCGTCACCTCATGCTCGTTGTTGAAGACAGCGATTTTCGTTGAAGTAGAGCCGGGATTTATTGCTAAGATTTTCATTCTCTCACTCCCTCAGAGGATATTCTTCTCTTTGCCATACTCCACAACAATCTTCTTTAGCCTTCTTACTCCTTCTATGATGTCCTCTCTGGGAGGAAGACAGAAGGATAGTCGCATCGAGTTCTTGCATGTGTTGTCCAGCGAGAAGGCCTCTCCTGGAACAAAGAGCACATTCTCGGCCTTGCCCATTTCCAGCATTTCTCCAGTATCAAAACTCTCGGGAAGAGTGAACCAAATGAAAAGCCCTCCGTCTGGTTTGGTCCAGTGGAATCCCTTCATGTCTCCGAAATTCTTCTCGAGCTCTGCAAGCATAAGATCTCTCTTGTCCCTGTAGAGAGCTATTGTTGGTTTAAGCTGTGCAATCAAGTCATGCCTCTGAAGATATCTGGCCGCGATTCTCTGTGTGAGACTAGGAGTGCAGAGGTCTGAGGCTTGTTTGGCCATTACCATTTTTCTTATTATGGTCTTGTTCCCAATAACGATTCCTAATCTCAGTCCTGGGGAGAGGATCTTGCTGAATGTCCTCAGAAGTAAGACCCGATTCTGACCTCCAATTTTGAAAATTGGATCTATTGGATCGCCTTCGTACCTAAGGTCACCATAGGGATCATCCTCAACGATCAGAACGTCATACTTTTCAGCGATTTCGACTAGCCTCTTTCTCTTCTCCAGCGACATCGTGACTCCACCCGGATTGTGAAAGTTAGGGATCACGTATATGAACTTGACCTTGTTGATCTCCCCTCTTGAAGCAATCTCTTCCAATCTGTTTTCAACCTCATCAAGGTCAACTCCGTCCTCACGAAGATCCATGTAGACGTAGCCGTTTGACCTCAACGCGAAAGCGCTGGCGGCTCCAAGATAGACAGGTTTGGAAACGAAGTAGATACTGTCGTCGTCGAGGAAGATCTTGCCTACAAGATCTAGTGCGCTCTGGGAACCGACAGTGACAAGCAGATTGTCAACGTCGAGACCTTCTATCCCACTTTCCCGTTTCAGAAGAGATATATACTCTTCCCTGAGCATCGGATCACCTTCGGTTGAGCCATACTGAAGAGTGAATTTGTACTCTTTCTCTAGGACTTCCTTTGATATTTCGGCCATCTCAAAACGTGGAAATGTATCTGGGTCGGGTACACCTCCACCAAAAGAAATCATTCCCGGTTTCGAAGTTACCTTAAGCAGTTCCCTAATGACGTTCGATTTCATTTTGAGTGCGGTCTTCGAAAACTTTTCTGTCACGATTTACACCCCCTGGTAGTTATCATAGAAACCATCACAACAATTCATTTAGCAACAGCATGCCAAGAGATGAAGAGTGTATAAAGCACTTATGAAAAGCCGGATTCAGACAATTGGGCGCTTAGGACATCAATCCAGTGAACATCTTTGCATGCAAAATATTGCATACGTGCAATCGTGTGCATGACGATAGAGATCTTTCCGCCTGAAGGAAATCTATACGTGAATAAGACTTTCAGATTTTCTTGAATCCTCTTTCAATCAATTCCTCAAGGTTTACTTCACCGGAGAGCCTCGAACATCTCGAGTCAACAGAAGCTCTTGCAACGGCAAGTGCAACCTTTCTTGCAATTCCCGGTTCAAACGGCCTGGGCAAAATGTAGTCCTTGGAAAGCTTTTCTTCAGGCACAGCCGAGGCAAGAGCGTCAGTTGCTGCCAACTTCATAGCTTCGTTTATCTCTCTTGATCGTGTGTCAAGAGCGCCTCTAAAGATGCCCGGGAATGCTAGAACATTGTTTATCTGGTTTGGGAAGTCTGATCTGCCGGTGGCGACAATTGGTGCACCTGCACTGCGAGCAAGATCCGGCATGATTTCCGGTACGGGATTGGCCAGAGCGAATATGATCGGTTCGGGAGCCATTTTGTGCACCATTTCCGGTGAAAGAAGCCCGGCAACAGAAGTGCCAATGAAGAGATCGGCTCCCTTAACAGCGTCCTCCAGATTTCCGCTGAGATTATCGGGATTAATCTCCTTTACGATCTCAGAATGAAATTCGTTCAGGAGAGTGGCTGGCTGATTCCTGTTAAGTATTCCGTTTCTATCGACCGCAACGATATTTCTTGCACCTGCCGCCAGCAGCATTTTGATTGTTGCGCCTCCGGCTGCGCCAACGCCGACCGTTGCTATCTTTAGATTCTCAATCTTCTTCCCAACAATCTTCAGGGCATTTCTCAACGCGGCAACGGCGACTATCGCCGCTCCATGCTGATCGTCATGGAAAACGGGAATATTGAGCATCTTCTGAAGTTCGCTTTCAATGAAGAAGCATTTCGGCGAGGAGATATCCTCAAGGTTAATGCCTCCAAAGGTTGGAGCGATTGCTTTCACGAATGAGATGATTTCCTCTGAACTTTGGACGTCAATACAGAGCGGGAAGGCATCAACATTCGCGAATTCCTTGAAGAGAACGGCTTTTCCCTCCATAACAGGAAGTCCTGCTTCTGGGCCAATATCACCAAGACCGAGAACCGCCGTTCCGTCTGAAACTACCGCAACGTAATTCCATTTGTTTGTGTAATCATAAGCAAGTTCTTTATTGCTCTCGATTACTCTGCACACATCGGCCACTCCCGGAGTGTACGCAAGTGAAAGGGCCTCCATGCTATCCACCTTAACCTTACTTCTTACTTCTAGCTTCCCCCTGAGATCCTTGTGAAGTTTCAATGCCTTTTCGTTCACACAATCACCTTCTATTCAAAGTAAAAAAATCCAAACCGTTAACATCCGTTGCAACAATCAACGGAAAGTCTCTGACGTCAATCTCGAATATTGCTTCTGTGCCTAGATCTTCGAAAGCGATGACCCTCAGAGACTCGATCCTTTGCGCAAGCGAAGCGGCCGCTCCGCTTGGAGCGATCAAATAGACTCTTCGAAATGTCTTACACAAATTTGCTGCTAGACTCGACCTTTTTCCCTTCCCAATCGTTGCCAGAACTCCCTTTTCGAAAAGCATTTCCAAAAAACCGTCCATCCTGAGTGAAGTAGTTGGACCGATTGCTCCACAGCTCTCTTCAACCAGCTTGGCCGGACCGGCATAGAATACTATTGCTCCTCTAAGTTCAACAGGGAAAGTTTTGCCTTCTTCGTACAACTTCTTGAGGCGCATCTGAGCTGCGTCTCTCATTACTATAAGTTTACCTGTAAAGCTGAGTTCTTGGCCGGGGGACAAATCATCTATCTTCAAAGGTAACTACGCCCCTTCTACCGAGATAACAATCAACAGCCAGTGAAACTGGAAGAATCGCAATATGACAAGGCGCAGTCTCAATGCTAACCGAGTAAGCGGTCATCCCCTCTCCCAGTCCTTGGTAGCCGATATGAAGGGAATTGATCTTATTCAAAAGCTTCTCTTCGAGAAAGGCGTAGCCAACTTCAGGATTTTTCGAATCTAACTCCCTAGTCAGAGCAAGCTTGGCAAGGAGCATTGATTTTTCTGAGCTTCCCCCGATGCCTATTCCGATCCTGAGTGGAGGGCAACCCCTGGCTCCTCCTTCAGAAACTGAATTGGCAATTGTTTCTATGAACTCTTCTTGAGATGTTGTCGGGTTGAGCATGAACAGTCTTGAGAGATTCTCGCTGCCTCCGCCTTTTACGAGGAAACGTATCTCCAATTCTTTTCCGGAAACCATGAAAGTATGAACGACCGAAGGTGTATTGTCTCCAGTGTTTTCTCTGTGTATTAAAGGATCCTTCACTATTGAATATCTAAAGGGATTTGTTGAATACGCTCTCCTTACAGCCATATCGAGGGTGTCTGAGATGGGTTCCTCAAGAGATACCCTCTGACCGATGAAGACAAAGAATTCAATAAAACCCGTGTCCTGGCATAGAGGAAGCCCCAGCTCTTCTGCAAGCACAGAGTTTTCATTCAAAACAGATGAAAAAGGACCGTTGTAGAGCTCCAGGGCAGATTTGATCTTACCATCCATTACTTTGTTTGCCTTTACTAATGCGCTCTCGACATTTCCAGCTATCGAAGATGCTTTTATCAAGAATTCACCTCATTATGTCTAAAAAGCTTATGAGAAGCAATTTCATATTCATTTATAACATTTTGCACACACGATTACCCTAATTATCCAGTTCTCCATGATCGGAAGCTTGAAAGTAGTTAGGGTTCGCAACTCGTGACGAAGACTCAGAATCGGCAAAAGAGAGATACTGCCAAATCCTATATTGAATACTTGCTTGAGCTTCTCTTGTCAGCTGCAGATACCATTTAGCATTGCAGTTGCAGATTCTTCTGCTTTCATGAAGTTTGGAAGTCAGGAAGCTTCCATAGTACAACTAAATAGTGTACAATAATATTGGAGGTGAAATAATGACTATTTATGATTTTCAACTGACTACGATTGACGGATGGAATAAATCAATGGAAGACTTCAAAGGGAAGGTACTGTTGTTGGTGAACACTGCCAGCAAATGCGGATTCACTCCTCAGTATGACGGTCTGCAGAAAATCTTTGAAGAGTTCAAAGATAAAGATTTCGTTGTGCTAGGGTTCCCTTCTAATGATTTTCTTGGCCAAGAGCCCGGCAGCGATGAAGATATAAAAGCTTTTTGCAGTGCAAACTTCGGCATTACATTTCCGCTATTTTCGAAGATTCACGTGAAGGGGAAGGACATCCACCCACTCTATGAGTTTCTTACTTCAGGTGGCGGGAAGAAGGAGTTCTCAGGAAAAGTGAAGTGGAACTTCACGAAGTTCTTGATTAACCGAGAGGGCGAAATAATCGGAAGATTCGACCCGAAGGAGAAACCCGAGACATTTCGTTCTGCGATTGAGGAGGCGGTTATGTGAGTGAGAAAGAAGGGGTCGCGATTCCAGGAGGGGAAGAACTCCTTAAACTGGACAATCAGCTTTGTTTTGCTTTGTACTCTAGTTCAAGGGGCATCACAAGGCTTTATAGACCTGTGCTTTCAGAGTTCGGCATGACCTATCCCCAATACCTGGCAATGCTTGTTCTCTGGGAGAAGGAGCCGCTTACTGTGAAAGAACTCGGTGAAAGACTATTTCTTGATTCCGGAACACTGACTCCTTTGCTGAAGAGAATGGAGAAACAGGGTCTCCTGACAAGAGAAAGGTCTCAGGGTGATGAGAGGCAGGTGTTGATAAATTTAACTGAGAAAGGAAAAAAACTTAAGGATAAGGCACAGGCCATTCCACTGAAAATCGCCGATCAGGTAAACATTTCTCAAAGCGAATTCATTTCTCTCTTGACATCTCTGAAAAAGCTGATGAAGAAGATTGATATGGGTGGCTCGAACAACTCCCCCATCTAGTTGATGAAGTGATAAATGACAGTATTACAGTTCGCAATTATCTATATCGCGGGTGCCGCGGCCGGTTTTATGAATGTTATGGCGGGAGGCGGCTCAATGGTCACTCTGCCGGTTCTTATGTGGATAGGATTGCCGCCGCCCGTTGCCAATGCAACCAACAGACTGGGCGTGATATTTGAAAGCGGTATAGGAGTTAAGACCTTTCGATCCGGGGGTATGAGGTTTGACAAGTCCATACTTCCGGCGATAGTGGCTGCAACGATAGGTTCAGTCATAGGTTCTATGTTTGTCTCGACAATACCCAAGGACGCGCTGGAGAAAGTGATTGCAATAGCTCTCCTGGCCGTAGTCTTGCTTATGTTACTGAAACCGAAGCGGCTCACTTTTTCCAGACCTTCGAGAGCCCTCTCAACTCTAATCTTTTTTGCTGTGGGCTTCTACGGGGGATTTTTACAGGCGGGAGTTGGTTTCTTCCTGATTGGAGCGATTACCTTTTCATACGGCTTTGATCTTGTGAGGACGAATTTCACGAAGATTCTTATCGTCTTCATCTACACGGTTTTTGCTCTGGTGATCTTCATCCTTAACGGAATGATCTATTGGATTCCCGGCCTGGTTCTCGCAGCAGGAAATATTGTTGGTGCTTACTTTGCTGCCAGGCTATCGATAAGAAAAGGCAGCGGTTTTGTGAGATGGATTCTGCTGATAATTGTGGTCGCAAACGCCATTAAGTATCTTTTGTTCTAGAGGAGCGTGACAGATTTTCCGATGAGAGAGCTTCTGAGTTTTCTGAAGAGAGCAGGTTACCTGACCGACTCCAGACTGGAGTCTGCCCTAATGGAACTTGACAGGAGGGATTTCGTCTCGCCCGAAGTAGCGGATGAGGCTTACTCCGACAGAGCGCTAGTAAGTCTTGCCAGCTCAGGGAAAATCTGCTCCACTTCTACTCAGCCATCTCTCTTGATAAGCATGATAGAAGAATTGAAACTGCACGAAGACCACAAGGTACTGGATCTTGGAACTGGAACCGGCTTCTGCGCTTGTCTGCTTGGAAAAATGCTGACAAAGGGAAGCGTAGTTTCAATGGAGACCGACAAGACGGTTGCATCAATTGCCTCGAGAAATTTGCGACGCTACCTCCTTAGCAATGTGAGGATAGTGATCGGTGACGGTAGATATGGCTGCAAAGAAGAAGCTATGTACGATGCTATGATCTCCACCGTAGCCTTACCGGGAATAACCGTAGAGCTTTTCAATCAAATGAAGATCGGAGCGAGATCTATCGTCCCGATACACAGAAGCTACATGAACACACCCGTCTTCCTATTCAAAAAACTCGATGAAATCACTTTAAGGGCTGAGATAAGAACAGGAGCGGTTTTTATGGTGGTAGAAAACTCCAAACCTGACCCTCTCTACAGTGATAACGAGTTCTCGCTTGAGCTTCGAGAGGGAAGATTTCGAAAGCTGTAGACTAGTTGTTGGCTACCTTCCAGAAAACCTCAACACCCTTTTCTATAACAGAGTCAGCAGGCAAAAACCTTGAATTATGGAGTCCATGCTGTTCTCCTCTTCCTGTACCCAACCAGAAAAGTACCGAAGGGTATTTCATAGCGATCACCCCAAAATCCTCCCCCACGTATTTCATTTCTACCGGATTTACATCGACGAGGGTGCACAGTTTAACGTAAAGATCTCCGTCTACAAGAACCTGTGGATACTTTGAACCAATCTCCTGAGAGAACTTAAGACCTCTTTCGGTAGCGACTTCTTTCCCAAGCTCTTCGAGCTCCAGAATTGCTTTTTCAGAAAGTTCAAAAGCTTTAGTTCTAACTGTTCCATAAAGAGTGCAGAAATCTGCCACCACATTTCTAACCCTGCCCCCCTGCATGAGTCCAAATCTGAGTACGGAATCTCCTCTATCTACCGAATAGACCCTATGAAGAAAGTCCATGGCTCCTTCGATTGCGTCTCTTCCCTGCTTATAGAAAGCAACATGTGCCGACCTTCCCTTGAAAGTGCAATCCATTTCGAAGGCCGATGCAAAGAGGACGCCGGGTTTTGTGTAAACAGATCCTTCCGGGAATTCGTCATTTACGTGCAGTGCCCAGGCTTCGGTTATCTCGTATTGCTCCAATTTTGATAAGCATTTCGCAGCACCGCCACCGCCTTCTTCAGCCGGCTGGAAAAGAAAGAGAAAATTACGCTTAAGATCGTTTCTTACTACCCTCTCTATAAGTCCAATGAGAATTGTCATATGAACATCATGGCCGCAAGCATGCATAAAACCTTCATGAGCAGATTTGAATGGAGCATCTGTTTCTTCAAAAACAGGAAGAGCATCCATATCGGCTCGAAATAGTGCGAAGGGGCCTTCAACTTTCTTCCACTCCGCCAGGATTCCGGTACCCGCAACCTTTTCGTAGGGAACAGATAATCGATCCAGGAAATTCATAATGTACTCTTGAGTCTTGAACTCATTGAATCCAATCTCCGGAATCTCATGTAAGTCGTGCCTAATTCTCGCTAAATCCATGCCTTCCTCCTTGAACTGTCATTTCCTATCAGCAACCATGATGAAATTATGACTTGCTGAACTCCATTCGGCAGGTCTCTCGTTGATTTATTATAAACAAAAAGGCGCCTGAAGACTCCTTCTGATTGAATCCTCAATCAACTGAGGGCACAGTCGCAAAAAGTAATTGTAGTAGAATCATCCTCGTAATCGCCGCCCATGTAGGTTTTAAGAGCGAAAGGAATGTTTGGATCAATCATCCAGTACGTCGACAACTCTCCGTCCTCATTGTATAAAGCGACTTTTGTTCCAGTATACGTTCCATTCTTTCCATCTACGGAATACAGTCTCTCGTATTTGAGAGTACCAAATCCGTATAGCTTCGTATTCATCTGCTCTTGCAGGTCAATTGCATCATAAATGAAGGATAACATCGAATTCAGGAATATGTACATCATCACTGAGAATTGCTGACGGAACATCATGTCTGAGGCGAGCTCGGTGTCGAGGGGTAGAAAGAGGGGTAACATAATTCAGGATGAAATGGTTTCATCGCAATCGATCGTTACCCCGTATATCATTTCCTTCTGCTCTCCATTCTCGAAGTACGAAATCTTATTATAGACGTACTTCACCGAAGAGTAAACCTGCAGTGGCACCCAAGATGCAAAAGCGCTCGCAGCCAGAACCAGTTGTTTCTAGCAATTTCCATTTTGCAAGAAGGAAGTATCTCAATAAAATAACTGGTCACTCTTTGCTGGAACTATTGGATAGAGAAAGCTTTTCGAAAACACCTTCAGGAGATGAATCCTTCAAGTTTGGATCTTCCTTGAATAGAGACTCAAGAAAAGGGGATTATCTGAACTGTTTCCTTACTATTATCGACAGCTCTAGTATCCTATGCAATCACCAGCGGGCTGTCAAAAAAGCAGCAATAATTTCCGATTTTGGGCTTCCCTTCGATTGCAGATCTCTTCTTTATTCAGACATTTTCACTGGTGCTTATATGTCATGAATCGAGCTTGCTGGATACGAAGTATCCTTTAGTAATATCATTATTTAGTAGAGGCGGGTTTTCCGGCTACGGATAATCCGCTTTCGGATTTTCCGTCTGCGGGAAATGCGAACACGGATGAACTAGGCTCAAACAAAGCATTTCGTGAACTTGTTGGTTGACTGCCTGGATACTCTTCATTTCTTGGCGCTCCGCCTTCTGAAAACGTCAGTCTAGAAGATTCCCCCACATCTCACCTGAGGCTCCAATCTAGAAACACACACCCTACTGAGCACAGACAAGCAGAACGAAAGCAACTAATCATTCGAAAGAATCACCTCATTACTCACTAATAACAGAAGCAGACTGGGAGGACGGAACAAACGCAGTAAGCGGAGAAACAGATCAGTATGTGGTTCCTATAAGTCTTTCGAACCATTCACGGCTTATTACCCTGTAGTGAGGGTGATAGCTCCTCTTATAAGGAGCGCTGTGATGCACCAGTTTTTTGCCTTCCACCGCTTCCTTAACAAGCATTGAGGACTCAGGAGTGAAGATCTCCTCAGGAAGTGAGTCTCTGAGTACGCTTTCTATCCTGTACCACTCTTCCTTCCATTCATCGTGTGAAATGGTGGCGCCTATTCTGCTGCTGGCAACCAGTGCCCGGAAGAGATCGTCGATCCTTACCTGCCTGTTCTTAACAAGAACCAGATTTATCCTGAAGAAGTTCTCCATGTAACTTATGTCCTGCCACAGAACTTGATCAAACTCGGAGCAATCTATTTCCTCTGCCAGATATCTCAGGGCGGCCGCCTGATCCTCCATTACATGTCTGGGACCAAACGTCCCCTGATAGAATAGCTTGTAAAGATCGTCGAGCCTTGCTTTGGGATGCAAATCCAGCTCGTGAGAAGCGAGTTCAACAATTCTATTATCCATTCGAAACATACACTCCCCCTCTTTGATTAACTATTATACAGCTATCAATAGCCGATTCAAAAACTATCGACTGCTGTGATGACTCATTCAACGTAAATAGCGCATTAATATCTTGAGAGATCGCCCTAAATTTTCTGAGTGCCTTATTTCACTGAATACTCAGAACTGGTCGAATAATTAAAGTGACACGAAGACATCCAGCAGCTTATCGCCGCGAGTTTCAATGAAAAGCCCCCGCACGTCGCAGGGGCTCTCTGGGGGTTAACTGTGGCCTATACAGAAGCTAAGAAGAGAATCTCTTCTTCCCCAGACCGAAAACTCTATCGAATAGTCTACCAGGCACGTAGACCCATTAGAACTAGACGTCTAGTCGTGCTGTACCCTCCGTCAGTATTTTGCGGAGAGCTAACAAAAAGATTGTAGATGTTCCTGAGCTGATCAAGAGGATCAAACCTGTTACCGGTTAAAGAACCGAAAATATACAATTGCCCATTCATGATATTTTGAAGGTCCTCCATATCAGGAAACACAAAAGATCCACCCTCGTCGCCGTTCTCAAGAGCATAGTAGTCCCCGGCTAAAGCCCTTATTCCATGAGTCGCTGTTCCACTGCCTCCTTGCACGAGGTAATTAAATATGTCTCCGCCAAGTGCCTTAAAGACCACATGATCCCCTTCTGGTCTGTTTGAGAATTCTGTAAGTAGTGACTTGATGCTTGTCCAAGTTTCAATTGGCTTTGTAAGTGTACCGCCTTTATTACCGGTTGCTGAAGCGAATTCAGTACTGAAATCCCCATAGAGAAGATTCGTCTGTACAGAAATATCACCATAAGCGGTAACATCATATCTTCCGTTAACGAAACTTATCTGCTGAGCATTTCCTTGAACAATCACATCTCCATAGATTAGCAAGTTGACCGGATAACCCTTAGAATAAATGGTTATCGAATTGTTATCGTCAATTCGTCTAACATCTACATATCTGTATTCTTGATTGGGTTTGTCTGGATTATAAGCTGCGTCGGGAAAGTCCAGAATATAGGTGCTGTTGCTCGTCTGGGAACCAAAAACATAGAGAAGATCCGTCGCATCGGGTGTATGAGAGTTTGCTGAGCTGATACTCAAATAAGAAGCTTCTCTCGTGAGTGTATCAATCCACTGTTCGAATTCCGCTAGTAGTCCTTCGAAGTAGGCATCCTTGTTGGTTGCGTCAGTTGCGGTGAACGATTCGAATTCGATACTCTCATCTGATGGTGATGCTGAAACTGATTCAGCTATTAGACCAAATGGGAATATTCTCGTAAGTGTTTCGTCGGTTCCATGAATTAGAACTTCACTAAAAATAGTAGCCGCTCCATTAATCAGATCACCGAAGTCCTCAGACAATTCTCCATCAACGGTAGTAATTTCGTAGAATACTCTCGAAAGCTCGCCCATTGTCAGAGCCGAGAGTCCGATAAGAGATTCAGTCATTGCAAGGCCATATGAATATCTTTTTACTCCGCCTTTTTCTGCCCATGAGACAATAGAATACTTATCATCAGTGTGATTTATCGCTGCTCCCTTATTCGTCAATCCTTCGAAAGCTGTATCATCAAGAATTGCTTGGAAATCAGTATCTTCATTAACCAACCACCAGTTATCTGCGGCAAGGGTATCAATCGCTTCCTCCCAAAGAATACCTTCGTAACCACCTCTTGCAGAAACAAAATCTCTGAAATCATCATACCCATCCCACTGGCTCTCGAAACTAGCCGAACTCCACTTCGAAGCAAGTGTCATTGCAGCTCCTTCAATAAGATTGTTAGTGGCTACTCGAAGATCTGAGAGAAGTGAATAGTCGTTCAAAGTCTTTGAACTTCTTTGCAACATGATCCCAGCTGTAAGAATCATCGTAGTGCCAAACGCCATTAGTATCAAAGCCACTGGCAAGATGAGTCCCTTATTCCTTGAAGGGATCGAATCTGTAGACATAGAATTCCTCCTCTCTCCCAATTCTCCTATCAGCAAGCTTTATTGTAAATACCTTCCCGTTAGTTGTATCTGTAACAGCCGTCAAAGACGCCTCAACGTCCTCAAAACCCGGATACTGAGACAAGGCTGCAATTAGATCATTGATGTTCTCTTGACTCAAACTATTTCTTACCAGACCCTCAACAAGCATCTTAGCTGACTGAAGATTTGTGACAACTTCAAGCTTAGAAGAGAGCCCTCTATACTGAATAATCAACGCAACACCAGAACTTATGAGAAGAGCGATGATTGCCAAAACAATCACAATTTCAGAAATTGTAAATCCTTCCCTAATAAAACCTCACTGCTCCCTTCGTCTCTCTGAATTCACCTTCTATGTTGAAAACAGCTGTATAGTAAACAAATTGCCCTTCATATTCAAAAGCGAAATCCGAGAGATGTTCAGCCAGAACTCTCGTTGAAACATCAGTTGGGTTCCTTAAGAAGCTGAGAACAAGCTTATCCTCTTCGTACGAAATTGTTGCATCTGTCGAAAATGGAATTATTGGAAATCGAGACTGGAGAGAAAGTATTCTAGAGGTGTCACTTTCATCTACAGTCCCCAGACTAAGTCCGGTCCAATTCCTGGAAATAATCTGATGAAGATTGCTGTTTAGTCTCATCACTTCTTCATCAATCGCAAGCTGTGTCTGCACCTGTCCGCTTATTTTGAATGTGGAACTCAAGACAACGTAGAGAATCCCCATGATTATAGTTGTTAGAAGCAAGGTAACCATTATCTCAACCATAGTGAGACCCTTTTGCATTCTTTTCTTCGATCTTTTTCCTCTAAAGAGACTCACTAAACGGATTCCCCCCTTACAAATACTGATTTTCTTACCGGGACACAGATACGAAGGCTAATAGAGGCACAATTAGAAAGCAATCTTCATCTCTCTTCTCTTGTCTGTCAAATAACTATAAGCTTAGCAAATCTAGGAGAACCTAGACTCGAGACAATTTTATCACATTGTTTTGAACAATAGCTCCAAAAAAGAGTTCCTGAGTCAAACCAATCTTGTTCTCGGATAGATATGGCAACTAATTCTAACCTCTTCTGGTTCTAACGTTTCACTAATTGTTAAGCAACAACATGCCACCTATTTCACATCGGATAACACGCCTTTTCACAGTTACGAAACACGAGTCAGCTTTGCAACAAGCATCCCAGATTCTCCTGGATCTTCGAATGACTTTCCGCAAATAAAATTGATTTCACTTTCCTCTGTTTCTTTGCTATCTAGCTCTTTCGACCGGTTCAATCCACGAAATTCCAGATAGATTAAGAATCGAGCATGATGAAACTCGAACACAACAGATGAAGACAACCCATTTGGCTAGAAATAGTAGGACCTATTCTTTCTGTAATAACAATCACGGGATCTGATCAATATGGCTCTGACCACGAGCGCATTTGTGTTATTCCGCACAGATAAGCAATTACAGCCAATTGACTGGAATCATCTCAGGGAGTGATTTTGTATCATTCTAGTTTCTTCATGTAAAAGCTTTGATTCTTCCTTGCATTTTGCATCTCTTGTGGGGTATCATTATTTATTCCCATTTCATTGCGAGGGAGCTGACAATCGAATCGATTAGACGGTTTCTGAGGATAAGATATCACTGGAGAACCTCCTAGAACAGAGTTGAGAACGCCCGAAAGACCTCCTTATTTCTAATCAGTTCCCTCGTGTTTCCTTTTATTCCATCATTCTTTCTTCAATTCGCGTTTCCTAAACGGGTTTGCCGTCTTATATACTTACGTCCGTAGCGTCTTTTTCCGAGGACGGGGAATTGTTGACCAAAAGCAAGTTCTTCAGCGCTCACCGAAAAGCGGTTATTTGCCCGTGGAGCGGCACTGGCCTCGCCGAAGGCGAGACTGGCTAGGCGGAGCCTGACTGGCATGCATCAGCAGACTGGCTGTGAAGATCTTCCCCACAAAACTGGCCTTGCGCCCGTGAGAGGGCTTCACCCTTTGGGCGAACAGCCGTTCGCCCCTACAAGAAGAATATGATTCTGAATGGGATCACAGATCAAGAAGATCTGTAAGCGCTCTTCACTTTGTTCCTGGCGCGGAAGCGCCAGCATCACTTCTGGTCTTGATATTTCCTACCCCCTACCCCGTATCCGCTACCACCTTCTATCAGCCTCACTTCTGCCACTACTGATCTCGAAGAATGTAGGAGCGTTGACACTCAACGTTTGCCATATCGCCGGCAGTTTGCTGTGTTACAATTTAAAGTATGATAAAATAGTAATGATATTATGGGAAATATATCAACTTGATAAGGAGGCGTGAATATGAGCAGTTATCATGAATCGGTTGATCAGCTAAGTGAAAAGGCAAAGGATATTTCCAGAGCTCTCAAGAGCCTTAAGGAAGAGATCGAGGCCATCGACTGGTACAACCAGAGAGTGGATGTAACTGAAGATGCCGAACTGAAGGCTGTAATGGCGCATAACAGAGACGAAGAGATCGAGCATGCCTGTATGACTCTAGAGTGGCTTCGCAGAAATATGGACGGCTGGGATGACGAGCTTAAAACATATCTGTTCACGAAGGTACCAATCACCGAGGTTGAGGAAGCCGGAGCTGGATCCGATAACGGCGGATTGAACATAGGCAAGATGTAATAAGGGAGGGAATCACTATGGATCTTTTCAAAAGACAGCTTGCCCCATTGTCGAGCGAGGCGTGGGAAGAAATAAACGATAGAGCAAAGCGAGTCCTGAAGAGTTACCTATCTGCAAGAAAGGTAGTGAATGTCGTCGGACCAAAGGGCTGGGAGTATTCTTTCGTTCCAGAAGGAAGGGTCAAGATTCTCGAAGAAGAAGGAGAGGTCGGTGTAGGTCTTAGAAAGGCAAAACCCCTTATAGAGGCGAGAGTTCCTTTCAAGCTGGTCCGCTGGCAGATGGACGATATAGAGAGAGGCGCAAAGGACTCCGATCTGGGGCCGCTTGAACAGGCGGCAAAACAGATAGCGCTCTTCGAAGAGAATGTAATCTACAATGGCTACGAAAAGGCGACCGTCAAAGGAATCGTAGAGTTGGTCGAAAACAAACCGATTCCTCTGGGTTCAAAACCGAACGAAATCATCGAATCACTTTCGAAGGCTGCGCAGGTTTTGAAGGACAATTTCGCGGATGGACCGTTCTCTCTCATCGTCAATCCCGAAACAATGGCGATACTGAATTCACATGTTTCAGGCTACCCGCTTGTGAAACGAATCGAGTCCTTCCTCGGCACGGATATTGTTGTCAGCAGAGTTGTGAAGGATGCGCTGCTGCTGCCGAAGGAGCACGCTGATCTAGAGATGGTTATCGGCGGAGATTTCGAGATTGGTTATCAGAGTCATACTGACGAAGAAGTGGAACTCTTCATAACTGAATCCTTTACTTTCAGAGTTCTAGATCCGGCAATTATCGTCAGACTCTCAGTCTAGAAACGGATCTTTCTATAAAAACCGGGAGCCACGCTCCCGGTTTTCTCATACTTAGCCTAGACTCTCTCCACTCTAATCAGAGTGTTGTGCCCATTGAGATTCCACTCTGTTCCGTTGTCAAGATTCTCATCAAAATCAATGGTGTTAGACAGAGTCTCTTCTTTTATGTAGTCTTTGAAACTCTCTATGGCATTAACGAGAGCATCAGGTCCCGAAAAAGCTACTCTTATTCTATCGGTGATTTCAAAGTCGGCTTCCTTCCGCATTGTCTGAATCTTTGATACCATCTCTCTTGCAAGCCCTTCCTGAAGCAGATCGGGTGTAAGTTCGGTATCGAGTATTACAAAGTTGTCATTGCTCATTTCGAAAGTGAAGCCCTCCAGCTCCTGAATTCTTATATCGAGGTCCTCTTCTTTCAATTCGAAGAGCTTTCCTTGAACTTCAACCTCTATCTTGCCGTCATGCTTAACTTTGGCAACTACTTCCGAAGGCTTCATCGATCTGAGAACATTTCCGATCGCTTTCAGATCTTTTCCGAACTTAGGCCCCATCACTCTGAAGTTAGGTTTCACTTCGTAGTTGACGTAGTCTCCAAGTTCCTCGATATACTCTATGTCCTTCACATTGATCTCTTCAAGGATCAACTCGCGCATCGATTCAACGATCTTCTTTATCCGCCCATCAACGAGAATCTTCGGAAGAGGCTGTCTGACCTTAATCTGTACCTTGTTTCTACATGCCCTTCCTAGAGTCACGACGTCCATAACTGTGGCCATTCTCTTCTCAAGACCCGGCTCTATCAAGCTTTCATCGGCGACTGGATAAAGTTCGAGATGCACAGACTCCTTCTCTCCGTGGGTTAGATTCCGAAAAATTTCTTCGGCAGTAAAAGGAGCAATGGGCGCCATCAATTTCGCTACTGTCAACAACACCTCATACAACGTCAGATAAGCGGCCTTCTTGCTGTTGTCCAATTCGCTTGTCCAATATCTGTCCCGTGTTCTTCTGACATACCAGTTGGAGACTTCCTCAATCACGAAGTCCTGGATCGCCCTTACTGATTTCGTGAGATCATAGTTGTTCAGAAGCTCTGTAACTTCCTTTACCAGAGTGTTCAATCTGGAGATTATCCATCTATCGACTTCTTCCCTCTCTGCAACCGGCAGTTCTAGTTCCCCCGGATCAACGTCGTCTACATTGGCGTACATTGTGAAGAAAGAGAATACACTATTCAGGGTTCCAAAGAACTTGCTGTACGTATCCTTGACTCCGTCTTCGTCGAACTTCGTGGGTACCCATGGTGGCGAAACGGCGAGCAGATACCATCTCAATGTATCGGCACCGTACTTCTCAATTATCTTTGACGGATCGACAGTGTTTCCCTTTGACTTTGACATCTTCTGGCCGGTCCTGTCCAGTACTAGGTTGTTGACAAGAACATTCTTGTACGGTGATTGTCCGAAAAGAAAAGTGGAAATCGACATCAGCGAGTAGAACCAGCCTCTCGTCTGATCTATTCCTTCACAAATGAAATCTGCCGGGAACAGCTCTCCCATGAAATTGTCCTTGTTCTCGAAAGGATAGTGATGCTGAGCCACAGGCATAGCGCCGGAGTCAAACCAACAGTCTATGACCTCGGGGGTTCTCGTCATCTGGCCGCCGCATTCGCATCTTAGATGAACGTCGTCAACGTAGGGGCGATGAAGCTCGATATCCTCCGAGATATCTTCTACCGCTCTCTCAACGAGTTCTTTTCTAGAGCCTACCGATGTGAGTTTTCCGCAGTCGTCGCACTTCCAAACGTTGAGAGGAGTTCCCCAATATCTATCTCTCGAGAGCGCCCAATCTACCATGTTTTCGAGCCAGTTCCCAAAACGGCCCTCGCCAACGAATTTCGGATACCAGTTGACGGAGTTGTTCACTTCAACCATCTTGTCCCGGTATTCCGTGGTCTTTATGTACCACGATTTTCTTGCGTAATAAAGAAGCGGAGTGTCACATCTCCAGCAGAAAGGGTAGGAGTGAGTCATACGCTCCCTTTTGAACAAGAGGTTGTTGTCTTTCAAATACCGCGTAATCAGAGGGTCGGCATCTCTTACAAACATCCCGGCCCAGGGCGTCACCTCTTCAGTAATTTTGCCCTCTTTGTCGACAAGTTGAAGTAACGGAAGATCAAACTTCTTTCCCAGGATATTGTCATCTTCACCGAAGGCGGGAGCCATGTGGACGATACCTGAACCATCTTCCAGAGAAACAAAATCTCCATAAACCACGAAGAAGGCCTTTTTATCTACACTGGCAAAAGGGATAAGCTGCTCGTATTCGAGGTTGACAAGATCTCTCCCTTTCAGTTCCTCGACGATCCTGTAATTGCTTTCCTCTTCAAGCAATGCGCCCAGTCGTTCCTTCACCAAATAGTAGTACTCTATTTCTCCGTTATCTAGCGTAACCTCGGCTTTAACATAGTTGAACTCCGGATTGACCGCAAGGGCGACGTTAGATGGCAGTGTCCAAGGGGTCGTCGTCCAGACTATGAAGTACTCGTTGTTCTTTCCCTTAAGTCGGAACTTTGCATAGATAGAATCTATCGTTTCGTCCTTATAGCCCTGAGCAACCTCATGAGAGGCAAGAGGAGTTCCACATCTCGGGCAATAAGGCATTATCTTGTGACCTTCGTAGATGTAGCCTTTATCGAAGTATTGCTTGAGAATCCACCAAACAGATTCTATGTAATCGTTGTTCATCGTTACATAAGGATGCTCCATGTCTATCCAGTAACCGATTCTCTCGGTCATCTTTTTCCACTGACTTTCGTACTTCCAGACAGATTCTTTGCACTTCTGATTGAATTTTTCTATGCCAAAGTCTTCTATCTCCTGCTTCGAGGAGAAGCCAAGCTGCTTTTCAACTTCGATTTCTACGGGAAGACCGTGGGTATCCCAGCCGGCTTTTCGTCTAACCTGGTACCCCTGCATCGTCTTGAAACGGCAGACGGCATCCTTCAGCGTTCTTGAGATAACGTGATGAATTCCGGGCATCCCATTAGCCGTTGGAGGTCCCTCGAAAAACACGAACTCGGGGCTTCCTTCCCTTTCTGTCACACTTCTAGTCGCAAGATCGTTTTCTCGCCAATAGGAGAGTACTTCTTCTTCTCTCTCGGCTGCAGGACGTTTAAGGTCTACTTCTTCAAACCTTGGCATACTTCGTCTCCTCCTGTTTTGAAGTATTCATCAAACAAGTTGATTCAATTATGAACGTTTCTGTCAATATTTGTTTTAAGAACAAAATAACATGAAGAGTATGTGTGAAGAGAATGGACAAGTAATCTGTCCCGGAAAAGCCTTTTACTCTGTAATCCCCGGCTCTGAATTCGAATTAAGCATAGACTTCTTCTCCTTCTCAAAGCTTCTCTTTCTCTTATAGATAATATAATACAATACATTTCAGACTTGTCAATCAAGTCCTTTGATGCACGCTATTAGAAAGGCACCCGCATTTCCACGGATGCCTTCATTGATTCCGATTCTGGCAAGAAATCAAGACACACTAGAAAGAGATCTCGTCTCACCACTCCTTCTTTGCGCGCTCATATGCCAGATCTAGAGCATAGGGCCATTCCCAGAAATCCGTCTCGCCCTTCTCTTTTGCCTTTAGGGCTTTGTAGACCCTCTCTCTGCTTAGTGGATAGCTGTGAATTCTCATTCCCGTCGCTCTGAATAGCGCGTTGTTTGTTGCAGGTGCAGGGGCTATCATAGAGTGCTCGCCAACGCCGCGATTTCCGTATGGAGAGATCTCTTCCGGGGTCTCTTCCCAAAAGGCGTCGATCTCGCCCGGAGCGTCTTTTATCGTAGCAATCTTGTAATCTGTAAAGTCTGGAGTAAGCAGTCTACCATATTCATCGTAGGTCATGGCTTCCATGAGACAAGCCGATAGACCCTGGACCGTTCCGCCTTCGATTTGACCCTTCACGTTTATCGGTGTTATTGCCTTGCCAACATCGTATCCAGCACAGACTTTGTTTATAACTATCCTTCCAGTACCAGGATCGACTTCCATATCTATTCCTACGGCGCCAAGAGTAAAGTGTACAACACTCTTAGGTGATTGTCCAGTATCTGGATCTGGATAGATCAAATCAGGCGGTGTAAATGAGCCGCTTCCGATTATCGGGCCGCCCTTCAGAATTCCGTCTGGCATCTTGAAACCGTTCTGAACGCGTTCGTCTATTCTTTCACTCTTCCCAAGCTTATGGCACTTAACGACTCCATACTCTATGCTGATCGTTTCAACTGGAGTCTGCCAGTATTCAGAGAAGAGTGCGAGAAGTTTCTCTCTGAGTTCGCTTGCCGCTCTCTTCACTGCCATGCCCATCGACCAGCAAGATCTGCTTGCAACCGTCTGCCAGTCATAAGGATGGCTCTGAGTGTCAGGATAGTAAACCTTGATCCAATCATACGGAATGCCGAGTTCCTCGGAGACTATCTGCGCAAAAGCGCTGTATGTTCCCTGACCCATATCCATCGTTGCTGCAAGAACTTCGACGGTTCCATCTCCGTTGAGCTTGACGATTGCAGACGACGAGGCGTCGGCGGGAATTGCAGGCGCCTTTATTGCCAGAGCGATTCCCTTCCCTCTCTTCCAGCCCTTTCTTGTCGCAGGTTCTTCTTTAAGAACATCGATACTCTTCGCAACTTTGTCGATTATCTTGTCAAGGGCATGATCGTGCATGGGCATTCCAGTACACGTTGTTTGACCCTTCATAAGCAGGTTCTTCTTTCTGAACTCAACCGGATCGATTTTCAGTTTATGAGCAACGATATCTACAACGACTTCAAGAGCGCTCATGAGTTCCGGAAGGCCAAAGCCCCTGTAAGCTCCTCCAAAGGGTTTGTTTGTGTAAACTGCATAGCAGTCCGACCAGACGTTCGGAATGTTATAAGCTCCCATCGACGTGTAGCCGGCACTTCTAACCGGGTTTGCTCCATACTCCGCCGAAATCCCCGTATCGAACCAGAAAGTATTGCGGATTCCCTGCATTAAGCCATCTTCATCAACTGCAAGCTCGATTCGCGCAACAAATCCCTGGCGCACCCACGAACTCAAGAGAACCTCTTCTCTTGAAATGAACAGCTTCACGGGCCTTCCTTTAAGGTCTTCATCCATTGCGGCGGCAAGACATAGTGCCTCGACTGTCATTCCAGCCTTTCCACCAAAACCTCCGCCTATTGGCGGAGCGATCACCCTGATCTTATGGAGAGGGTAGTTGATGCCTTTGGCGATAATATCTCTCACCGTGAAGGCCGACTGGGCGCTTGTCCAAATAGTGATCTCTCCGGACCCAGGATCCTGTTTACATATCGAGCAGAATGTCTCGATGAAACTGTGAGCGATCTGAGGGCAGGTTATTGTCTCTTCAAAGACATGCGCGGCGTTTTTGAAGGCCGCTTCGGTATCTCCCTTTCTTATTCTGAACCAGTTGGCAATATTGGTATTTGGCTGTGGAGTAATGAAGTCTACGTGCTCGTATTTATGAAGATCAGGGTGAACAAGCACCGAATTCGTAGTCGCCGCCTTGACTGGATCAAAGACCGGCTCGAGCTCTTTATATGTAACCTTCACCTTCTTCACTGCTTCTTTAGCGTCCTCTTCCGTTTCTGCGACGACTAGTGCAACCGGTTCTCCCACGTATCTAGTTCTCCCGATGGCCATAGGGGTTCTGTCCTTAAGATACAGTCCGAAGTGATGAGGAAAGTCTTCGCCGACAATGACCTTCAAGACCCCAGGCATCTTCAAAGCCTCACAATAATCGATTTTAAGAATCTCTCCGTGGGCTACAGAAGAGCGTACGACTGCTGCGTGAAGCAGTTCCGGACCGAATCGGAGATCGTCGGCAAATTGAAGCGTGCCCTCAGCCTTTTCGAGATCGTACTTTCTTGGCATCCACTTCCCTATTCCAGTCTTTGTTTTAATAGTCTTCACACGCTTCACCTCCTTTTGCCTTTCCGGAGAGAATATCGGCGCTCTTCTTTACTGCCCTAATTATTGACAGGTAACCTGTGCATCTGCAAATGTTTCCCGAAAGGGCTTCTCTGATCTCCTCCTCTTCTGGCGATGGGTTCTTCGATAGCAGAGCGTATGTTGTCATCACCATACCGGGTGTGCAGTAACCGCACTGAATCGCACCTTCATCGATGAAGGCCTGCTGAATTGGGTGAAGTCTTCCTTTCTCCACAAGCCCCTCGACAGTGAGGATCTCTGCCCCTTCGGCTTCTCGTGCCAGTATTAGGCATGACTTCTGAGGAAGTCCATTCATGATTACGGTGCATGCTCCGCACTCGCCCTCTTCACAACCTCTCTTTAGGCTTGTAACCCCGTATTCTCTCAACGCGGTAAGAAGAGTTGTTCTATCTTCAACTACCCGAGTGGTTTTTCGACCGTTAATCGTCAGTGTCACGTATTTGTCTTTCATATGTGACCACCTTCTTCCGCTGGACCTCTTAGACAAATCGATATTGCTCTTTTTGTCAGCTCTCCAATCATATCAATCCTGTACTCTCTCGAAGCTCTCACGTCAGTGATGGGGTTGACAGCATCCGCAGCAAGCCTTGCAGCGTTTTCGATAATACTGTCGTCGATGACACTGGAAGAGTTCAGTAGCTTCTCGGCTTCAACTGCTCTCAGTGGTCGGGGCGAGACGGCACAGAAAGCGATTCTAAACTCCCGGCTATCGCCCTTATGCAAAGTGCAGCATACTGCGGCCTGAGCTATATCGAGAGCCTCTCTCCTTGTTGCCTTAAGGTAGCAACCGCTTGTTTCGACAAATGGAATCGCAATTCTTATACCTGTTACGATTTCCTCTTGTCTGAGGGAGGTCTTCTTCGGTCCGGTTATGAAATCAAAAACCGGAACTTCCCTGGTGCCTCTCGATCCCACAATTTCGACCTTAGCGTCATAGCACATCAGAGGCGCTATCATGTCGCCGGAAGGAACCGCGGCACAGATATTGCCTACCACAGTAGCGCGGTTTCTGATCAAGGGATCGGAATGCGCTTTGCAGGCCTGTACCAGGGCCGGAAAGTATCGGTTCACTGCATTGTCCTCAATAACCTGGTTTAGAGTTACGAGCGCTCTTATCTCTACGTTGTCATCGTTCATCACTATTCCTCTGAGCTGGTCGATCCCAGTCAGGTCTACCAAGTAATCAGGCTCCTTCAGGGACTTGTGTAGCCAGACAATGACATCCGTACCGCCGCTCTTTAGAATAGCCTTCTCTCCTTGGTTTTTGAGAATTTCCAGTGCTTCCGAGATCGAGCGCGGTCTTTCAAGAACGAAATCACGCATCCTTATCGCCACTCTTTCAAATGTATTTATTCCTCTTCATCGAAAGCCACGATCCTGCTTATACAAGACTCTCCACCAACGAATCTCCATGGGAAACAGCCAATAACCATTCTCTTGTTCAATATCTTGTCGATCTCTCCGCCGACATTCTCGGCATGTATTATGTCGTACGGGAAGAGAAGCACGTGCATCAGCTGGTAGTCCTCGTCAGGGAAGATCTCCTGGAGGGACTTGCCATACTTCTTCTGCATATATCGATCGCACTCTTTTGCCTGAACCGGCATCCAGTCGCGAATCTTCGTGTTCATTGGATGGTCGGCCGAGCCGCAGTCGACTCCGATCCACTTTATCTTTTTCCTCTTGCACCACTCGGCAAATTCTCTGGTCGGCCCCGGATGCTTGATCATGTATCTTACTTCATCTGCTTCCGGCTGATCAAAGGCATATTTGTGGTATCCTGTGTTGATGATAAGTATGTCTCCTTCCTTGACCTCAACCCTGTCTTCAATGTCCTTTGATGTGTAGATTCCATAATCCTCCGCAATGTCTGAAAGATCAACGATAACTCCCGGAGCTACGAGCTCATTCAGAGGTATGCTTGCAATGTCTCTTCCGTGAGTACAGAAGTGAAGAGAACCATCCAGATGGGTTCCGACATGGTTGGAGTGAGTCAATAACTGTCCGTTCGCTCCATTTGGAGCCAGCCTCTTGAAGAATTTTATTTGTAGAGGCTCGTAAGTTGGCCATGGCGGCGTGAGATGACTGATCGGTTGAGATAGCTCATAGATCTTGATCTTGTCCCAGTTCCTAGGTACCATAGTTTACCTCCTTTATTTGGAATACTCCTCGACGAAGGCTTCAGCCGCCTTCACAAATGCTTCAGACGGCATCCTTACTATTCCTGCACCAACCTGTCCTTTACCGGCCTCTCGATGAGCCGCACCCGTGTCCAGGATCGGTGTAATACCAGTCTCGACAACTTTGATAAGATCTATACCGGTCGGAGTTCCCCGGAAATTTAGCGAGGGGATTGTGAAATGCTTGTTTTCTCCAACACAGATTTCATACATCTCTTTTGTATAATTCAATGCGTCTTGGGGCGTGCCGCCAACAAACTGGACGATCGCAGGTGCCGCCGCCAGGGCAAAACCCCCAACCCCGTAAGTCTCCATTATTGCGCTGTCCCCAATGTCACGATTCACATCTTCCTTTGTGAAGCCAGGGAAGAGCAGAACATCTGGAAGAGCGGCCTGACATGTAAACCATCTGTTCTTCAGACCGGCCACTTGAATCCCGAAGTCTGTCCCATTCCTCGCCATTACTGTCAGCATACTGGAGCCCTCAACATAGCCGACACTGTCTAACGAGACTTTTGCTGCAGCCATTCCTGGATTCAGGAAGAAATGATCGTTGCCGGCCATGAACCTGACAACCTTTGAAAGATCAGGATTATCGCTCTCCGCATCAATAAGTGAAGGCACGAGAGATCGAATTAGCAGGGAGGTGGCTGCCCTGTTGCGATTGTGGAGTTCGTCTCCCATGTGAAGCGATTGGGAAATGAGGCTCTTCAAATTCAGGCCGCCGTTATCTGCAACGTATCTTCTTATTCCGTTTTTAAGCACGGGATAGAGCACTTCGCGCATCCAGTGAAGTCTTTCGATGACCTCATCGCTGAAGGCACCCATGCGCAAGACTTTCCCAAGTCCCTCGTTTAACGTTGCATAGCTCTTCTTTCCGGAGTTCTTTTCCTCAATAATCCACACCGGCAGATTAGGAGATACTATTCCGGCCATCGGGCCAACCGCGTTGTGGTGGTGACAGGGATCGAACGAGACATTGCCTTCTGCCGCGAAGGCTCTGGCTTTCTCAGGAGTATCTGCCCAGCCTTCATAAAGGATCGCACCCGTTACGGCCCCGATTATTGGTCCCGACATTCTCTCCCAGGTCAAGGGAGGACCCGCATGAAGTATCATCTTCTCTCCGAAGCCCGGTATAACGTCTTTGGCAAGACCTAGATCAACGATCTGAGGTTCGGCTCTCAAAAGCTTATCGAATGCGACTGAATTTGCCTTTTCAATATTATTCAATGTCATCACCTCTCAGCCTCTTCAATTTCTCCATCAGTGAACTCTTCACCAGAGGAGGTTTCCAGTTGACTTTGACTGCAAGAACCTCTTGATCGAGAAGATCAAGGTAGAATCTGTCCATTCCAATATTAACAACTCTCGGCCCGTCTTCTAGTAATTCTTTGAAGGACATCGTCAACGCTCCTTTCTTGAAAGGATGTTCGCAGCCAGAGTCGCGGCCCTTGCATTGCTTTCGCAGACTATGACGCCTACACTTTCCAGCAGGGACCGCTGCTTTTCAATATCTTGAGGGTCTCTATCTGTTCCGCACACATAAGCGACATAGACTGGCTTTATGTCTCTCTTAACAGATCTAATCGCCTCTGCCAAATCCGAACAAGGGTTTTCCGCGCTTCCATATCCTAAGACAACATCGAATAAGATAACCGCGACCGAAGAATCCTCCGACTGTTTCTTCAGCTGTTCGGCTCTGAACGTAGGATCTATCATTGGATGCAGTCTGCCCTGGGTAAACTCGTCCTCGCCATAATCTATGAAGGAATGCCCAACCGGTTTCAGACTATTCTCAAGCTTGAGATCCTTCCTTAATGGTGCATTCCCGTAGATTGGATTTATGTATGACTGAGCGATATACTGCGCTTCATAACAAAGAGTTCCGCCAGTGAAAAGGCCTCGCAGATATCTCCCGGACAATTCTCCAGTAGAACTCTTTCCAGACACTTTTGCATACTCAGCTCTGAGCTTTTCTCTAGCAAGAGTTACGTCTCCGCCCTCATGAAGAGCCTCGACAACTACGGCGCACTCTTCAAGTTGGGTCGAGTAATAAAGACTTCCTTCGTCTTTTCGAGGCGCGTCTGCCATGAAGCAGATTACACTCTGCTTGCCTGCTTCTCTTAGAGACTCCAGTATCTTCTTCCTTACCTCAGGAGCAGGTGGTTTTCCAACAGCAACAATGATCGAGATTTCTGAATCATCAGCGAGTTCCTTTATGGCCCTCAGAAAGGATATCCCCCCCACGGAACTCGTGACGTCTCTTCCACCGGTTCCTATTGCGTGTTTCACGCCCAGATTCCGCCTACTCAGTTGAACCATGACTTCCTGAAGACCAGTGCCTGAAGCCGCTACAATTCCTATCGGACCGGTTGGACATACGTTCGAGAAGCCAAGACCTTTTCCGTTTATGACCGCTGTGCCGCAGTCGGGACCCATAACGATAAGATCGTTCTTCTCGGCGAATTGCTTGAGTTCAACCTCGTCTTCAATTGAAACGTTGTCGGAATAAAGCATTACGTTCAGGCCTCTATTCAACGCCTTCATCGCTTCAGCCGCTGCGTATCTACCGGGAAGAGATATCAGCGCAAGATTCGATTCTGGTAACACAGTTAGAGCCCCTGACAGTGTGACTGGAGAGTACTCTGCCTCTATCTCTTCCTTTCTCCACGGAGGGCGAGCAAGATAAGATCGAGCTGTGTCAAAAAGCTTTTCAATTCCTTCGCCTTCAAAGTCAATTCCAATTAGAAGGTCATCGGGCGAAAGAGAATCGGTTTCTACTTCGAAGCCGGCCGCCCTCATTATACTTACATTTGCTTCTGTCGCCATGTTTAGAGCTGCATCGCCGACTCCTTGAATCTTCTTCAGTTCCTTCGCAACCATCATCAGGGTAACGCTATCATAGTATTCGCCTTTCACAACCTCTATTCTCTTCATTAGAACCTCCAGTAGCAACCTTCACAGCTAGAGTGGGCACAAATCGCAAGACCACTTTGAACAGTCTTTCTTAGATCAAACCTAATAGACTCCACTTTGTTCAAGACCATACGCTAATCCTGCAAGCCAGGCCTTTCCCGACAGATGGCCCCACTCCACGATTTTTCCTGCCTTCTCGAGGATCCTGGCGACATCATCTCCTGCAAGAGCACGGGCCAGGTCAATCCCTCGCTTCCAAAACTTCCCATCGAGAGCATCTCTTATCATCTCGGATGAGAACCATTCTGTCTTCCTGCCAAGCGTATTACGATCAATTCCCAATTCATTGCTATCGATTCCGGTGAGCCCGAAAGCCATGATCAGGCCGACAAGGAAGTCGTCACCGGCCGGAGTCGAACCGGGCCCTAAACCGATCATTTTCTCTGGCTTATCGATGTTATCGAGCAGATCCGCAAGTTCTTCTCTCTTCAAGAATTCAAGCCATTCCAGCAATAGATCCTTCCACTTGACCTTTGGAGACTCTAAAAGGCAAGATGGATCGAATCCCTCTGCCACGCACTTCAAATCAACAACAATCTCCTGGCCTTTCTCAAGTGCTGGAAGAGCCTCGATCAATGCCGATCGGGGAAGGTAATCCTCCATCTTCAGGAGTAGAGAGAATCTCGTTCCAGAATCGCTCTTCAGATTCACTACGGTATCATAAATGCTCCTGACCGTAAGACTACTGATCTCCTCATTCCAATCGAAACTTCTCTCAAATGGATATAGATGGATCATATTACCCCGTTTTCTCGAAGGGCATCCATCTTCTGATCACTAATTCCAAGCATTCCTATATAGATCTCGTTATTGTGCTCTCCAAGTAGAGGTGCCGGACCGGAAATAGAAGCGGGGGTTTCAGAGAATTTGATTGGAACACCCGGCATTTTCACTATTCCGCTTCTGTGGGAAACCTCAACGATCATTTCTCTTGCTTTGATCTGCTCGTCTTCAAATAGATCGGATACGTCATTTATCTTCCCGGAAGGAATATCCAGTTTCTCAAAGGCGCTCAACCATTCCTCGGATCCTTTCTTTTTCAGCTGTTCACTGATTATTTCCATCAGCTCGGAAATATTTCTTACTCTGGCGGGATTGCTGGCGAATCTTGGGTCATCACAAATGTCCGACCTGCCAATTGCTTTGCAGAACTTGTTCCAGATGCCATCATTTCCTACGGCGATATTGATTTTGCCGTCAAGAGTCTCAAAAGAGGCGAATGGCGCAATCGATGGGTGTCTGTTTCCAATTGGAACGGGAACCTCCCCAGTTGCCGCATATCTGGCAATGGCGTTTTCCAGAACAGCGACCATGCTGTCAAGCATTGCAACATCTACCATTTGCCCTCTTCCACTAACATTACGGCTCTGAAGTGCGGCGAGGATCCCGATACAAGCGAATGTTCCGCAGAAAATATCTGCGATTGAACTTCCGACCTTTGTCGGACTGTCTTTGTCAGGACCTGTGATGCTCATCATTCCGCTAAGTCCTTGAATAATGAGATCATAAGCAGTTCTTCTGCTCATGGGACCGGAATGTCCAAAACCGGACGAACATGTGTATATCAGTCTGGGATTGATCTCGCGCAATCTTTCCGCTGGAAAGCCAAGTTTCTCAAAGACGCCAGGCCTGAAGTTTTCCACTAACACATCCGCTCTTTCGATTAATCTTTCGAGGAGATTCTTTCCTTCGGCTGTCTTCAAATTAAGGGTGATACTTTTCTTCCCTCTGTTTATGCTCATGAAGTAAGCGCTTTCCTCTCCCACAAAAGGGCTAAACGATCTTGAATCGTCTCCGCCGTCAGGTCGCTCCACCTTCACGACGGTAGCGCCCATGTCACAGAGAAGCATTGTGCAGAAAGGTCCTGCAAGGACACGCGTAAGATCTAGAACAAAGAGACCTTCAAGGGGCTTTGACAAGACTATCTCCTCCCGTATGGAATTCTTTTCGAAGGTTCGAAGACGCTCTTTCCTTCAGTCAGAATATCTCTGTAGGAATCCAGGTTTCTATCCTCAATGTGGTCGAAAATCTGTTCTCTAGAAGAACCTGGAACAATCTTCTTTATTGGATCATCATTCAGTCTGGCAGCAATGTACTCTTCGCAACCCGACGCCTGCACAATCTTCGCCCCCGATGGATGGACAATCATAGACGAGCCGAAGAAATTCGCTCCGCTTGCGTCTTTTCCAACCAGATTAGACGCAATCCAGTAAACATGGTTATCATAAGCTCTTGCTCTGTTGGTGAGTTCCCACTGATCATAGGTTCTCAAGAATGCCGATGGCCGGCAAACCACCTCTGCGCCCTTTAGCGCGGTAACTCTTGCCAGTTCGGGAAAGTCGCCGTCATAACAAATAACTACCCCGACATCTGCAATTGGAGTCGAGACAACAAGCGGATCGACTCCCGGAGTAGTCCACCCGCCGGCTGCCAACCTTTCGGTGGGAAAAGGATGAGTCTTGCGATAAACTCCAAGAATCCCTTCCGGACCGAGGACAGCAGCGCTATTGTATATGATTCCACGTCCCCTGCCACGCTCATAAGTGGGAAAGCAAATATAAACGCCAAGGTTACTCGCCCATTTCAGTCCTTCATTCGTGAGGCGACCGGGGATTTCATCAACTGCATCCCAAAGTTCACTCGCACTTCCTGTCGGAGTGAAACCCGTCGTAAAGCTCTCCGGCAATACAATCAATGATGCTCCCGTTTCCTTTATGCATCTGCTTATCCAGCGATATGCGACCTCTAAGTTCCTCTCAACCTTCATAGGCTCAACTTCGAACTGAATAGCTGAAGCAACGAATTCTTTCATGATGGACATTCCTTTCACTTAACATGAAAAGTATCTATATGTCACAATCTAGCACATGACAGGCAAATTAGAGAAATGTTCTTTACAGAGTCCGCAATGGATTATCAAAGAACAAACCGGACGCAATGCACTGAAGAGCATCAGTGGACGCAAGGCTGGGCGAGAACGGCCCAGGTCGCAATGCTGCCTTCGGCAGGAGGGTAAAGAACTCTGGTAATTTGAAACACGAGAACAATCTGTCATTGTGAACTCCATTAAGAATCTTGCTTCGTAAGGGAATTCTCACAATCTCACTTTCCGTCATGCCGGACCGTAATCCGGCATCTCGCTCCAAAGAACCGCTATACGCTTAGGAACAAAAACCAGCTGATCGCTGACAAATCAGCTTGCTAGGCTCTCTTCAGAGAACTGATAACCTTTCAACGTCGAACTGGTTTCAATCTGCTCTTTCGAACCCGCAACCGCGGTCTTTTAGTTCTTAAAACTGACAACTTGCATCTTGCAACTAATCTTTTGCTTTTTCCAGCGTTCAGCGTATCTTAGCAAGCGGTGAGCGGTTCTTTTCGGAGAACGGAGAACCTTTCAACGGTGAACCGGTTTCATTTTGCTCTTTCAAACCACTAACGTACAACCTCTGCCACGGTTGCGAATCTGCTTTCACGTCTTTTCACAATGCTGCTTGACTTGTAACATACCAAAGTTGTAAAGTAGTTTAAGCTAAATCAGCGAGGTATTTATATGGTTGATGATCTGTGTCTAAATAAACTGAATATGTTCTGGTGGTGGAGCTGCCCCTTCGGTGGGGGTTAGCCTTTTGCTACCAGGGTAAACCCATATTGAAGGGGCTCTCACAATCGAGAGCCCCTTTACTTTTTTGAGGAGGTACTGGCATGAAGAAGAGAATTGTAGTGAATTTGAAGTCAGAGGAGTTGCCAAGAAGCTGGTATAACATAAAGGCTGACTTGCCATTCAAGATGGATCCGCCTTTGAATCCAGCAACGAACGAAGTCATCGAGCCCAAAGATATGATGGCTATCTTTCCAAAGTCAATTGTTGAGCAGGAGATGAGTGAAGAGAGGTTCATTCCAATCCCAGAACCGGTTCTGGACGAATACGTGGTTTTCCGTCCCAGTCCACTCATTAGAGCGACTTTTCTTGAGGAGTATCTGAACACTCCTGCCAGAATCTACTACAAATATGAGGGGAACTCGCCTACAGGAAGCCACAAAACAAACACAGCCATCGCACAGGCCTACTACAATAAGATTGATGGAGTCACAGAGCTTACTACCGAGACAGGTGCCGGACAGTGGGGAAGTGCCCTCTCCTATGCCGGAAGAAAATTCGGCCTCAGCGTAAGAGTGTTCATGGTCAGAAACAGCTATCAGTCAAAGCCAATGAGACAACACATGATGAAGATGTTCAACGGCACGGTAGAACCCAGCCCAGGAGAGAATACTGAAAGCGGCAGAAAGTTTCTTGAGGACAGAAAGAATTTCTCAGGCTCTCTAGGAATGGCAATCAGCGAGGCTATTGAAATCGTTCTGAATTCCACCACCAAGAAGTATTCCCTTGGAAGCGTTCTTGATCACGTGCTTCTGCATCAAACTATAATTGGATTGGAAGTCGAAAAACAGCTTGAAATGCTCGGCGAGAAGCCATCGTCCATCTTAGGATGTCATGGTGGAGGATCAAACTTTGGCGGAACAATTCTACCCTTTGTCAAAAGGAGACTCGACGGTGAAGACATCGAGTTCGTCGCATGCGAGCCGGAGTCCTGCCCTACTCTATCTAAAGGCGAGTATCGCTATGATAGCGGAGACACCGCAGGTTTCACACCATTATTGAAGATGTACACACTTGGCAGAGACTTCGTTCCGCCCGCAATTCATGCCGGAGGACTCAGGTATCACGGAGCCGCTCCGCTCGTTTCAAGATTGGTGAAGGAGGGAATTGTCACTCCGGAGGCCTTACCTCAAGATGAGACTTTCAAAGCAGGACTTCTCTTCGCCACAACCGAGGGAATAGTACCGGCACCGGAATCGACACACGCAATTGCGGGTGCTGTGCGAAGAGCGATTGAGGCCAGAGAGAACAGACAAGAGAAGGTAATTGTTTTCACTTTGAGCGGAAACGGTGCTCTGGACCTCTCTTCATACACCAGCACAATCGAGGCTCACAAAGATGTTCTTAACTTCGATAATCTGCGTGAATCAAGCGTTGTAGAACGTTGACTCTTTGAAATGCCTTTTGTTAAACGGTTTCAGTTGATTCGGTGTTGCATTACTTGATTAGAAGATGTTAGAATTGTTTTGAGATCTGAATTCTAGCTAGGGGGTGTGCCTGTGAACAAGAAAGAACTTATCGCTGAACTTGCAGAAAGAACCGGAGCAACCAAGAAGCTTGTTGGAGACATCATTGATAGTTTCATCGTTGTAGTTGGAGAAGAGCTATCAAAGAATGAAGAAGTGAAACTCGTCGGATTCGGAACTTTCGATGTTACTAAGAGAAAGCCAAGAAAAGGTGTTAACCCGAGAACAAAGGAAGCAATAGAGATTCCCGGCGGGAAGGTGCCGAAATTCAGACCCGGTAAAGAGCTAAAAGAGAAAGTTCAGTAACGATTATTCCGACCAATATGAGAAAGTGGAGCTCAGTCTCCACTTTTTTCATTTGCCCACTGGACAACCGCTTCAACTGCCTTACTGTTCTTAAGGACGCCATAAAGATCGGCTTCAGAGGCTTCAGCGATCCCTTTGACGCTGCCAAATGCCCTAAGCAGCGCCTTCTTCCTTTTCGGCCCGATACCAGGAATGTCGTCTATCCTTGAAGTTTGAAATCTCCTTTCCCTGAGCACCCGGTGATAATTGATAGCAAAGCGATGGGCTTCGTTGTCTATAGAGATTATCATTCTCAAGACGGGGTGCTCTTCCTTCAGCTTAACCCTGTCGCGACTGTCAAGAAAAACAAGCTCATTGAACTCCTTTGCTAATCCCACTACTTCGTATTCATCCATGCCTATCTCGGCAAAGGCCTTCTCGACAGCTCTGAGCTGTGGTTCTCCACCGTCGATTAGAAGAAGATCTGGAAGCGGATGTTTTGTGTATCGCCTCTTGATGACGGTTGCTATTGCCTCAAAATCATTTGGTTCGTCTAGCTCGCTTATGCGGTATCTTCTATATTCGGATTTGTTCGGCTTTCCATTGTCGAAGACAACCACCGAGGCTACCGTGTACAGTCCCTGAGTGTGAGAGATATCTATACCCTCGATTCTCGAAGGAAATCTCTTCAACCCCAGAATCTGATGAGCCTGTCTCAGGGAATGGGCGGCATTCAGTCTTATCTTCTGCTCTTCATCAATGTTCTTGAAGGCTATGCTTAGAAGTCGCTCTTCCTGCTCATCGCGAGGATCTCCGATATACTGGAAGTCTCTCTTGAACTGCTTGATATCCTTCTTCTTCAGACCAGTTACGATAAGCGCTTTCGGTATTCGATTTCCTTTTGCGTAGTAAAACTGTGTAATGAAATCTATCGGAGTTCCGTCGGGAAAATCAAAAACCAGTTTCCCAAGAAGCATTCCACCCCTAACCTGAAGCAACGCGGCAAGGCCCGTAGAAACGGCGAGAATGTCCGCCTTCAGATCTAGGGAAGCTTCAACTCCCTGGAACGCATAGAGATCATCCATAGAGGAAAGGATATCTCTTATCTCCGCAGCTCTCTCAAACTGCATCGCTTCTGAGAGCACCGTCATCCGCTTAAGAAGAGCCTCTCTCACTTTCAAGGTGTCTCCTTCGAGAAAATCGGTGAGAGCCGATAGCTGTTCTCGATACTCTTCAGGCGTCACTTTTTCAACACAGGGTGCGGAACACATCTTGAGGTGATAGAGAAAACAGGGTTTCTTGACCCTGCTGAGATCGTACGAGCAGGTTCGGATTCTGAAAACCTTCTGCAGGAACTCAAGCAGTTTTCTTACAAGTCCCGCGCTTGTATAAGGTCCAAAATATGAACCTTCCAGCTCTTTTGTCCTTGTGATTCCAAGATACGGGTATTGATCTGCTGAGATGTAAATGTACGGGTAGGTTCGGGAATCTTTCAGGAAGACATTATACTTAGGCTTTCCGTTGAAAATCAGATTCGCCTCAAGAAGCAGAGCCTCACGCTCTGATGTAACCATTATGAAGTCTAGATCTTCTGCCTCTTCTGCAATCCGTTTGGCCTTTTCATTTTTTGCCCACGTAGATTCTCTGAAGTAAGACAGGACTCTTCTCTTCAGTTTCTTTGCTTTGCCGACGTAAACTACAACGCCTTTTTGATCTTTGAAGATGTAAACTCCCGGCTCCTCGGGAAGCTGCGAGGCTTTGTTCAATATTTTCTCATTCATACTTGCTCAACAACTCTCCGCAGATGACTCTCTCGTAAGAACACTGAGTTTTCTTCAGCAGATTCCAGACCTCTCTTCCCACAGGGTTTGGTACCCCGCCGAGAAAATTCGCAAGCTGAAGGTGGAGACACTTCACTCTTTTCAGATTCCTGATTCCCCCAATACCTCTTTCCATGAGTAGTCTCTTCTGTTCCTCAGAAACAGGGGCCTTTTCGAGTAGTTCCTCTTTAAGAAGTGCCGTCTGGGAATGCGCTCTCAAGTATTCATCGGCAAAAGTCTCGTCTTCTTCGACCCTTTTCTCAAACTCAGCGATCATCCCTGCACTTTCGAACCTCGAAACTTTCTCCTTCAGAAATGGACAACTAAGCCAGAACAAAGTTGGAAATGGTTTCCCTTCAACAATCAACGAAGATTCTATGACTTGTGGGAATCCCCATTCACAGACTCTGACAATTCTGAAATCATTTTTCGGAATCCTTCCAAGCTGTAGCGAAACTATTTTCTTCTCAGCACTACTGCTTTCCAATCTCCATCTTCCTTTATACGCTCGATGAGAAAGCACTTCTCTACGAGACTCTTCAATTCCTGGTACTTATCTTTGTATATTCCCGAAAGGATCACTCTGCCACCCTTTAGGAGAAACCCCCGAAGATCGAGAACAAACTCCTTCAGCAACTCAACTATCATATTCGAGACGATGAGGTCGAAACGCTCCTCTGGCTTTAACGCCGAAAGAAAATCGGACAGACGCGTTTCTATAGAGACATGATTTATTCGGGCAATTTCAACTGTTTTTTCAATAGAATGCTGATCAACATCCAGAGCGAGAACCGAAGACGCTCCTCTCTTGGCAGCTATCACCGATAAAATGCCAGTCCCGCAGCCCACATCAAGAACTTTCGAACCTCTTTGAATTCGCTCTGAAAGAAGAGAAGCGGCAAGTTTCGTGGATTCGTGAAGGCCCGTTCCGAAGGCCATTCCGGGAATAATACCGATCTTGTCTGAATCGATTATCTTCTCTTCTTTTTCCAGAGGAATGACCTCGATCCCATCACAGAGCTCAAATGGAACCAGTGACTCCTTCCACTGCTCAAACCAATCCTTCTGTTCACTAAAACCCAGATCCGAAAACTCGATCCCTTTCAGAAAAACCGGGAGTTCTTCCCCTTCCCCCAGAAAAACGTGCAATGCGTTTCCTGAATCAACGAGTTTTTCAAAATAGAGATTTGAAAAACCTTCGTTCCAGCTGATACCTTCGATTAGATCGCATTCCTCTTCTGAGAGAAACGCGACAAAGTGTCTGTACTTCACTGTTCAGCACCTGCACCATTCACGCTTTCATTGAGGGTTTCTAGAGCATGCTTCGCGGCCAGTTGCTCTGCCGCCTTTTTTGTTCGCCCTTCGCCTTCACCAACAATTCTCCCTTCCAGGAATACTCCAACCTTGAACCACTTGTCCTGTGGTGGACCTTCATCGAGAATCGTCTCATATACAGGTCTTGAGCTGAAGCGAGCCTGTGTGAGTTCCTGAAGGGAAGTCTTGTAATCGAGAATCAGGTCTCCTCCAACCGCTTTCTCAATATACTCTGACAGCTTTGATTGGACAAATTCAACTGAGATGTCAAGGCCACCCGTCAAAAAGATTGCTGCCAGAACAGCTTCGAATGCATCCGCAAGAATCGAATCTCTTTCCGATCCTCCGCTCTGCCTCTCTCCCTTGCCAAGAAAAATATATTCTCCGATTCTCATTGATCTGGCAACGTAAGAAAGGACCTTCTCACTTCCCACCATAGCTCTGACTTTCGACATATCGCCTTCACTCAGGGAGTAATTGCCGAATAGGGTTCTGGCAAGAGACAATTCAAGAACGGCGTCTCCCAGAAATTCCATTCTTTCGTTGGACTCGAGAAGCCTTTCTCCGTTCTGGGCGAGCTCATTGGTGAAAGAGGAATGACAGAGAGCTCTAAAAACGAGCTCCCTGTCCGCTTCTATTTCGTTTATTCTGCAAAACTCATCTACCAACTTTTCTTCTTCTAAACTGAGCATTATTGGAAAATACCTCTGACCTTTTCTACTATTCTCTTGCTCGAAAGACCCGAAAAGTCATAGAGCAATTCGTTGTCTCCGGAGAACATATACCTGTCGACGCCTATCTTTTCGAAACTCTTCGGTGTTATTCGAGACTGGGCTAGATAGTCGGAGAGGATGGATCCTAGACCGCTATTGACATTGTGGTCTTCTAGAGAGATAACTGTAGAAGAGAGATGTTCCTTAACGCTATCGAAGTCTGCTCCAAGAGGACAACTAACGTTAAGAACGGTTACTTCTATCCCTTGAGATCTCAACTCATCTGCTGCCCTAACTGCTTGATGAGTGACCTGACCCGTAGTAACAAGCGTGACTTCCTTTCCCTTCCTCACAACATCCACTTTTCCATATTCAAACTCATAACCTTCCCCAAAGAACGGTTTTCCTTCCTCGTCTGCAATTGGATTCATAGTAGATCTTCCCATCGCAATGACGTAGTTCCCTTCAGCCCTACTCATGAATCTGACTGCTCTATCTGTCTGGTTTGGATCGGCAGGTACTATCAGTATGAAACCGAAAAAGTTTCTCAGGGCCCCAATGTAATCTAAACAATGGTGAGTCTTCCCATCTTCACCCACGTCGATTCCAACGTGAGTTACTCCGACCTTTACGTTTGCCTTGTTTATATCGTTTAGTCGCTGCTGGTTATAGGTTTCATCGATGCCGAAAACTCCGAAGTCGGCAAAGAAAGTCAGCACACCACACACCGATGCGGCCCCGGCGACAGTTGCAGCATTGTGTTCCTGGACACCAATTTGTATGAAGTTCTCGGGCCAGATCTTCTCGAATTCATTTACCTTCGTAGACGGTTTTAGATCACAATCCACTACCATCATTGGTAGTTTGCCTTTGTTAAGCTTTCCAATATCTGCAAGAGCCTTTCCGAAGGCCGATCTGTTATCACTCTTCTTTTCAACGGGATATACGAAGGGGACTCCAATTATCGGTCTTATCTCTTCGTCCTTATGGTGTATTGGTTCATGATACGAGGGGAGCCTCTTCCTCATCTGAACAAATCTGTCGATGTCGTTTTCAAGCTTGAGTTCGGAGAGAGCAGAGGCAGCCTTCTCCATATCCAAAGGCTTTCCATGATAGGAAACATCACCCTCCATGAACGAAACTCCCTTTCCCATTACGGTCTTACCGATTATCGCGACGGGAGTTTTCGACTCGTACGCTTCTACAAGTGCCTTGTTCAACTCAGAGTAGTCGTGGCCGTCTACTTCTATAACCTTCCAGCCATCTGCCAGATAATTGGCCTTTATATCCACGAACATTATGTCCCGCGCATTTCCTGAAATCTGAGCGTCATTGTAATCAATAACAACAACGAGGTTATCAAGCCCGTACTTCTTTGCAGTCCTTCTTGCTTCCGCAACCTGGCCCTTGGCCTGTTCTGCATCACTCATTGCAACGAGTACCCTGTAATTCTTTCCGCTGATTTTTGAAGCAAGAGCCATGCCAACTCCCACCGAAAGCCCCTGTCCGAGATTTCCGGTCGTCCATTCTACACCTGGAATCCCTCTTGTTATGTGACCTTCGAATATGGAACCTGGATGTCTAAAACCGGAAATGACTTCGTCGATATCAACAAAACCAAGCCTTGCTAGCGTTGCGTAGACACCTGGCGATGTGTGCCCATGGCTAACAATAACCCTGTCGCGCTCCGGATCAAAGGGATTTCTTGGATCGTTCTTCGCGAAATCGTATACGGAAAGAAAGATATCTATGGATGACATTGAACCGCCTGGATGACCAGAATTGGCAACAGTAGTCATTTTTATTATGTCACCCCTACATATTCTTCCAAGATCTTCAAGACTTTTCAATTCAGCTTTCGTGAGTAAACCCGCCATATCCAACCTCCATTCATCCTTTAGTCGTCAATCGAAATATCTTCATCTCTATTCTTTATTAGCTCATCTGGATTTGTGTCCTGTATGATCGATCTCTGGCTCTTTCTGAAATCTCCGAACTGAACCTTCAGCATCTGCCCATCATCTGCAACCAGAGTAATAACCTTCATGAAAATGTTTACAGTCAAAACCTTACAGGTCTTGCCTTCATAATCTACAAGAGAACCTTCATCAGGAATATCCAGAAGCTCGTTTTCGTAAAGCTCTTGTTCATAGGAAAGGCAGCAGAGAAGTCTTCCGCACCTTCCGGATATCTTTGCCGGGTTGATCAACAACTGCTGCTTCTTAGCATGCTTCAGCGTTATGCTTTCAAACTGCCTTAGAAAGCGAACGCAACAGGCAGTCATCCCGCACAGTCCAAGACTGCCGGTCATCTTAACCTCGTCTCGTATTCCAACCTGTCTGAGCTCGATTCTCGTCCTGAAAGTTCTCGCAAGATCCTTGACCAACTCCCTGAAGTCGACCCTGCTGTCGGCACCGAAGTAAAAGACGATTCTCGATCGATCAAACATGTATCTCGCTTCAAGAAGCCGCATGGGAAGAGAGTGCTTCTTTATCAGTTCCTGGCAGATCTTCATTGCGGTCACGGCTTCTTCTTTATTCTTAGCGTCCGTTTCCCAGTCTTCGTCGGTCATTACTCTGACAATCGGCTTAAGCTCTTCCTTAGTGTCATCTATGCGAGTTTCAACCGGTCCATACATGACCTTTCCAACATCCAATCCAAACTCACTCATTGCAAGCACATAGTCACCCTGCTTCAGCAACTGCTCGCTGGAAGTGTACTGATACAGCTTCCCCACTGAGTGGAATTCGATTCCATAGACCGTTCCATATATCTCAGGCATCTCAATAACCTCCGTTTTCTCTTCTTGCCAGGCTTCTGGAAAGCGAATGCAAAGCTCTAAAAGAAACAAGAGTTGCGCTAAGTGATGAAGTTCGCTGTCTAAGAAACGTGTCGCACCAAATAAAATCTTCCAGGATTTCCTTTCCCGGCTTGAAGTTCACTAGCCATTCTAACAGATCAATGTTCATAAGCGAGTCATTGTGAGTATCGCCCGAAAGAATCACAACGTCTTTCAGGAGGCTCCTGGAGACTTCGACAAGTTCACGCGCCCTTTCAAATGAACCCTGCCCTGCAAAAGTGGATGAGACCTCCCTAAAGGTCGAAAAAAAACTTCTGGAATCCACAAAACTCTTGCAAAGCGCTGCAAACGCCCTTCTTCGCCTCACGAGATCTATAGGATCTTCGTTAACACTCTCTTTAATCAACTGTGTCAATCCTTCAAGATCGGAAGGCACTTCAAGAGACTCGTACTGTACGGATTCTGGATCCTGCTCCAGAAAGTACCGGAGCACCTTGAAGCTCTGCCGTGCAGCAGCATATATACCGGAAACTCGCTCTCCGTAATTCGACTTGAGTTTGTTCATAAGCTCTTCAGGAATATCCATTACGATCGAAATAGTTCTACTTCTCACTGTAGGCAGAAGCGATTGCCATGAAGATGTAGTCATTATGAGAGTCGCGAAATCTGGAGGCTCTTCAAGAACTTTCAGGAAAGCATTTGCACTCTCATCAGTCATTTTCTCGCACTGATGAATCAACACGAATTTTCTCTTGCCAGTTGCAGGTTTATGAAGCATCATTTCTTCTATGTCTCTAATCCTGTCAATGCCAATGTTTCCGTTTTCAGGCTCTATTAGGAGAAAGTCTTCAATATATCTTTTTCTGTTCCATTTCGGATCAGCCTCTATTATTGAGATAGCCGAAGCCTTCAAGTACTCACTATCTCTGCCCACCAAAGTCACACTTTTTCCCGAGCCGCGGGCCAAGAACCGGGAAAGTCTTTCGTTAGCTACTCCATTGAACCACTCCATGTTTTAATTATATCAATGAATACAGATTTTGATTGGAGGGAAGTATTTTGGAGAAAACATTCGCTTATCTAAAACCAAACTCGATACAGAGAGGCCTTATAGGAGAAATAATCAGAAGAATCGAAGAAAAGGGTCTAAAAATTGTCGCTCTTAAGATGCTGACGATTTCTGAATCCATGGCGAGAGAACTATACAGGGAACATGCGGGAAAAGACTTCTACGAACCTTTGCTGGCTTTCATACAATCGGGACCAGTCGTAGCCATGGTACTCGAAGGTGAGAACGCCGTTCAAAGGCTGAGAATTCTAGTCGGCAAGACCGACCCGCTGGAAGCCGATCCTGGAAGCATACGAGGTCGGTTCGGCGTGTCCATAAGGAAAAACTTGATACACGCATCCGACAGCATTGAGAGCTCAAACCGCGAAACCAAAATATTCTTTGAAGAAACCGAGATAAATAATTATTCACTCTTGAACGAAGGCCAGTTCTGATGCTAATTGCTCGAATCAGAAAGGGGGAGGAAGGAAAGGTCCGAAATTCTTACCCGTGGATCTTCAAGGACGAGATCATATCTCTAGAAGGGTCTGCCGATGTTGTATGCGAAGTAAACATTTTCTCATCGAACTATGAGTTTCTCGGGAAGGGCTTCTTCAATCCGAGTTCCACGAGAGCGATAATGGTTCTAACAAATCAAGACGAAGAGCTTGGAGAAATGTTCTTCGGACGGTTGTTGCAAAAAGCTCTGCTAAAGCGAGAGAGACTTTTCAATAGACCTTACTACAGACTCGTTCACGGTGAAGGAGACAGACTTCCCGGATTGATAGTGGACAGATACGGAGAGATTCTAGCTGTGCAGTTCAGAAACTCGATTATGCAGAAAAAAAGGGAAATGATACTCGGTCTTCTCAGAAATCTTGTGAATCCCAAGGGAATCTACGAACGGAGCGATTTCGAGATGGGCGTGGAAGACAGAATAGAGAGACATACAGGTTTGCTGTTCGGGGAAGTACCTGATTCTGTCGAAATTGAGGAAGATGGTATCAAGTACCTCGTGGATGTTAAGAACAGCCAGAAAACAGGGTTCTTTTTTGATCAGCGAGACTCCAGAGCATTCTGCAAGAGAATCACCGCAGAACTCTCTCTGGAGAAAGGCCTAGATCTGTTCTCTTTCACAGGAGGATTCGGGCTTAATATGGCTTATTCAGGCGCCGAGGCGATCTGCGTGGACAAGTCTCGCGATGACCTGGACCGGGGAAGAATGAACGCAGTAGTGAACAGGCTGGATAACAGGCTGCAGTTGGTCCAGAGCGATGTTCTTGACTTCCTTGCTGGATTTGAAATGAAAAACTATTTTGATATAGTAGTAGTAGACCCGCCATCCTTTGTTAAGCATAAGAGAGAGCTTCCGCATGGAATTTCACTTTTCAGAAGGCTAGTAGAGAGAACGCTTCCGCTTGTAAAGGATGGAGGAGTTCTGGGGCTCTGTACCTGTGCCTATAATATTGCTATCGAGCATTTGGTTGAGTCTATCAGAAGGTCAACGGAAAGTACCGGTATAACATTTTCGCATCTGGCTATTACACTACAATCGCCTGATCATCCATGGCTTGTTGAGGTTCCAGAGAGCCTTTATTTGAAATGTCTGTGGGGTTTGGTAGCAAAGGAGTGAGTTTTTTGCCCGGCTTCTGGACTCATATTATGTATGGAAAAGATGTTTTGGAAGAGATAGGACTCGATCTTGAAGCCGACAAAAGAGAGGAGTTCAATCTTGGATGTCTCTTCACGGATCCCGGGAAGTACTGCTCAAGAGAGGATCCAGAGTTCTATCTATGGAGGTTCTCTCACACGCTAAGATGTGATGATTTTGCCAAACTCCTCTGCAGGAAATCGGAAGAGATTTCTCACTTCTACTCGTTGGGGGTTATCTGCCATTACTTCCTCGATGCAACTGTGAATCATTATATAGTTGCCCGTGCAGGAAATGGATATAAGTATCGTCAACTAGAAACAATGATAGACAAAGTAATTCTTAAAAGCAAAGTTGAGGCGGACATTCTCGATCTCGATCCGACTGCCGAGTTTTCTCGGTCTTTGCCAGCAGCACTTGAAGATCTCTATCGAGAGATCTCAATGGAATTCTACGGAATCAAGGGCTGTTCCATCCAGAAGGCTATAGACTCCATGAATCAGTACTTTGCGGGAATCTATGGTCGCTCCAGGTTGGCCCTAATACTGAAACGTTTTAGTATTAAAGAGGGATCGCCAGAAGAGGCCTTCTTTGAGGACACTCACGTTGATCCGCTCAATCTGGAGATGAAACCCTGGTTTCACAGCATAGCCGGCTGGGAAAGCAAAAAAACTTTCGATGAGCTCTATCGCGAAGCCTTTGACAGTGCTGTTTTGTTCTTGCAGAACTATCTCGACAGTCAAACCGATTTTTCTCTACCTGGGGTATCTCTTATGACGAATTTACCCCTAATGGATTACTGAATGACAAATTCGCACAGAAGGGAGGGAGACCGTATCCATATTTGGAATGCGGTGACCATATGAAAGTTCTCGGAATAATTCTTGCAGGAGGGCGAGGAGAGTACCTGAGTTCCCTGACTCAGGTTCGTACAAGTGCTGCCCTGCCTGTCTATGGAAAGTACCGGTCGATTGATTTCACACTCAGCAATATGGTCAATGCTGGAGTATCGAAGGTTGGCATAATTACACAGTACAGCCCCAGAAGCCTCATGGATCACATTGGTTCAGGCAAAGAATGGGACCTAGACAGAAAACAGGGAGGGCTCTTCATACTGCAGCCTTACTACTCTCCGTATAACCCTTCCATGGGTTACAAAGGAACGGCCGACGCTCTCTTCCAGAACATAAACATACTTAGGAGAGGCAACGAAGACTCTGTTTTGATAGGTTCGGGAGATCACATTTTCAAAACAGATCTGACGAAGATCTTCAGATATCACCTAGACACGGCCGCCGATATAACTGTCCTTACCGGCAATAAGGATGGAGAATGCGGCATGGAGGGGATGGATAGGGTGGTATGCAAGAACGGGAGAATAATCAAGTGGATAGAGAAAGAAAAGGTTTCGGAAAACCCCGAGGAAGGAGACTGCGTTGCTCTGGGCATCTACTTCATCAATAAGTTCTTGCTGAGAGAGCTTCTCTACTCCGCAGTTCCAAATGGAGAGAATGAGCTCGTGAAGGGTATTATTACTCCAAACCTGTCTTCTCTGAATGTAAGAGAGTACAGATACAACGGTTACTGGCGCGACATAAAGCTAAGTAAGAAGTGCTATTTCAAAACGAACCTCGATATTCTCAATCCCGAGATAAGGAGAGAGCTTTTCTATGAAAACGGAAGAGTCTTCACGAAGCTGAAGGATCTTCCACCTCCCAAAATTACCGGGACCGCCTCTATGAATAACTCTGTAATTGCCGACGGGTGCGTAATAGGAGGAAAGATAGAAGATTCTGTCTTGTTCAGGGATACGAGGGTTATGGCCGGAGCAACAGTAAAGAATTCTGTTCTTCTCGAGGGCTGCCTTGTTGAAGAGGGGGCTCACATAGAAAATGTGATTATGGATAAGTATTGTACAGTTAGATTGGGAAGAAGTTTTGTTGGTGAAAATGAAGAGCCCACAGTAATAGAAAAACACGGCGTAATTTAAGGCGGGGTGATTATATGGCCAAGAAAGTTGTTGCATTGATACTAGCTGGCGGGCAGGGCACCAGACTTGGACTGCTCACAGATGAGGTCGCTAAACCCGCAGTCCCCTTCGGTGGCAAATACAGGATTATAGACTTTGCATTGAGTAACTGCGTCAACTCGGGAATCTACGCAGTCGGCGTACTCACTCAATACAGGCCCCACATGCTCGCTCGACACATTGGAATAGGTCGTCCGTGGGATCTTGACAGAAAGGACGGTGGAGTTGTAATTCTGCCTCCCTTTATAGCTCAGGGAGACTCAAACTGGTACAAAGGGACTGCGAATGCTGTCTTTCAGAACATCGATTTCGTAGATGATTTCGACCCCGAACTTGTGGTTATACTTTCGGGTGATCATATCTACTCCATGGATTACAACGAGATGATAGATTACCACCTCTCTAAGGGCGCAACGGGAACGGTTGCTTGCATGCGTGTCCCACTGTCCGAGGCTTACAGGTTCGGGATGATGATAACGGATTTCGAAAACAAGATAGTCGACTTTCAGGAGAAACCGAAGCAGCCCAAGTCCGATCTTGCTTCTTTGGGAATCTACATCTTCGATTGGAAATTCCTCCGGGAAAGACTTATCGAGGACGAACAAGACCAAGAAAGCGAAAATGACTTCGGGAAGAATATTCTGCCGAAAATCGTCGAAGACAATGCAGGTAGATTGTTTGCTTTCGTTTTCGAGGGTTACTGGAGAGATGTGGGAACCATCGAATCGCTCTGGGAGGCTAATATCGAACTGACTCGCCCGATACCGCCGCTGAATCTTCACGACCCCTCTTGGAGATTCTACACGCAGACTGAGGAGTATCTGCCTGCATATGTCGGAACCAGTTCTCACGTCAGAAACTCTTTGATCAACGAAGGGGCAGAGATCTATGGAAGAGTAGAAAACTCCGTAATATTCCAGGGAGTTCAGATCGGTGAGGGGTCTATAGTCAATAATTCCGTGATCATGACCAACTCCAGAATTGGCAGCAATGTGGTAATAAACAAGGGTATTGTCGGAGAGGGAACCATTGTGAAAGAAGGAGTCGTAATCGGTCACGGCGATGAGGTACCACACGAATCACAACCTCACATTTACGATTCTGGAATTGTTGTTGTAGGATCTGATGTCGTTATTCCCCAAAACACAAAGATTGGAAAGAACTGTGCGATTCTCAATCATGTAAGAGAGGAGGATTTCACGGGAGATGTGGCCGGAGGTAAGACCATCTCGCCCAGAGGTTAAAGGAGTTGCTTCTTTCACGCTTTTGATTGCAATATTGATAATATGCACGACGATAGTGACATTCTTGGCTCCACTAGAAACAATTATGACTACAAGGCGCCTGAGTTCATGGTATTTCAGACTTGCTCTTGCTGTGAAATCGCTTTATCTGGCTGAACCAGACGAAACGAAAGCAAATGGGCTGCAGATTGAGAAAAGTTCAAGAACTGTCTTTTCAAATTGCGCAGAAATAGAGATAATCAATTACCATATAAGTGAAGGAGATAAGTACTTCGATTTCGAGCTAATTGGAGAAATCACCGATATTCCATAAGGAGGTATGAGTATGAAAAAAGTTCTGCTGATTACCCTGCTCTTGGTCATGGCAGTATTCGTCATGGCTCAGAGACTAACTATTGTTCACATCAACGACACGCATGGTCACATCTGGGCTGAAGGTGAGTACGGTGGGCTGGCGGCTGTAGCAACACTGATAAATCAGGTTCGAGCCGAGAATCCCAACACCCTATTCCTGCACGCTGGAGACATTAATACAGGTGTTCCTGAATCAGATCTGCAGGATGCGGCTCCTGATATAGTTGCTCTCAATCTTATGAAGGTTGATGCAGTGGCAATCGGTAACCACGAATTTGACAACGATGCTTCCGTACTTGCAAAACAGATGGAGATTGCTCACTTCCCGTTCCTCAGCGCAAACATCTACAAAGATGGTGAACCTGCCTTCCAAGAATACATAATCAAAGAAATCGCCGGAATAAAGGTCGCCATCGTCGGCTTTACTGCTCAGGAAACAGAGATTCTCGAGTACCTTTATGCCAAGGACTACGAGTGGAAGGACGTAATAGAAGTAGCAAAGGAAATAGTTCCTAAGCTTGAGGCTCAGGCGGACATTATCATTGCGCTTACCCACATGGGAAGCAACCCCGTTCTTGTTGGCCCAAATTCATGGGAGCTTGCGAAAGCAGTTGACGGTATCGACGTTATAGTCGATGGCCACAGCCATACTTTCTACGAAAGACCTGAGATAATCAACGAAACAATCATTGTTTCTGCAGGCGAATGGGCAAAGAATCTCGGCAAGCTTGAACTTGAAATCGTCGATGAAACGGTTATCTTCGTCTCTTTCAGAAATCTCCCGGTTATCGCCGAAGAGATTGAACCTGATTTCGCCGTTGCCACTGTTCTGGATTACTTCAAGAAGGCCGGCGGAGAGGCGCTCAACACCGTTGTCGGCGAAACGACGATAAAACTCGAGGGCGACAGAGGAGTAGTCAGGGCTCAGGATACAAACCTTGGTTACTTGATCTGTGACGCAATGGTCTGGAAATCCGGAGCAGATCTAGCAATCACCAACTCCGGAGGAATCAGAGCCTCCATAAATGCTGGCCCAATCACATACCGAGACATCCTTACGGTACTCCCATTTGGAAACACACTATACGTTGTGGACGTACCTGGAACAGCCCTTAGGGACCTTCTGCAGTACACGGCAACTCGCGAAGCTGGTCAGGGCGCCATGCCTCAGGTAAGTGGAGTAACTTATGTAATAGAGAATGGTGAGGCCAAGGATATTCTTGTGAACGGAGCACCCATTGATGACAATAGGGTTTACAAAGTAGCTACAAATAACTACCTTGCATCCGGCGGTGACGGCTATGCGGTCCTTGCAGGACTGTCTGGTTACGACACCGGATTCGTACTAGCAGATGTAGTGGTTGAGTTCGTTGGAGAGATCAGCCCAATAACAGGTTATCAGGATAGCGGTAGAATCACCAGGAAATAGTTTTAATTTTCGTTAAGACTCAAACGATGTAATATAATAGGAGCGGAGCGATCCGCTCCTTTTGTTTTGACAAATTCACAAACTCGTTTGGAGTCGTAGTTACTTTCTTGTTATTCGGGATCCCAGAAAGGCAAACATCTATTGATTAAGGTTGAGAGGTGATAACTAAATGAGGTTGCCTACCTTCAGAGGAGGGGTGCACCCGCCGGAGAGAAAGGAACTGTCTCAGGATTCTCATCTGAGCGTTTTGCCACTCCCCGAAAGGGTCTATGTATTTCTTGCGAACCACGCCGGTATTCCAGCCAAACCTATTGTAAATATTGGTGACAAGGTCAAAACCGGTCAGCTGATAGCAGAGTCCGGAGGTTTTATTTCTGCAAATCTTCATTCTCCTCTGACAGGCGAAGTCAAGGAGATCGCGAAGTATTTCCATCCAACTCTTTCAAAGCCGGATGATGCAATAGTCATAGAGAGATCCGGTGACGATGAATGGGAGTTACTTCAACCGGCTAAATCTTACGATCAGTTTGAACCGGAAGAGATTGTCCAGAGAATAAAGTCTGCAGGAATCGTCGGGCTTGGCGGTGCAATGTTTCCAACAAGCGTCAAGCTTTCCCCGCCTAAGGAGAAAAAGATTGATCTTCTCGTTATTAATGGAGCAGAGTGTGAACCTTATCTGACGATAGATTACAGGTACATGCTTGAACGTTCCGAGGGATTGGTCAGGGGGATTCTTGCGATTATGAGAGCGCTGAAAGTGAAAGATGCGATTATTGGCATTGAAGATAATAAGCCAAAGGCCATAGAGAGGATGAAGGAGGCAGCCAAGTCAACATCGATACAGGTGAAAACACTGAAAACCAAGTATCCGCAGGGTGCTGAGAAACAACTCATCTATGCCCTGACGAAGAGAAAGGTTCCTTCGGGCGGGCTTCCTTTGGATGTGGGAGTGGTGGTCGATAACATAGGTACTGCCTATGCAATTTACGAAGCCGTCGAACTTGGACGTCCTCTTATCGAAAGAGGAGTTACGATAACCGGAGAGGGTATTCGAAAGCCGTTAAACGTCGTCTCAAGAATCGGTGTCATGGCAGAAGAGCTGATTGGTCATGCGGGAGGAGCCCAAGAAACAGTTGAGAGAGCCATATTCGGTGGCCCCATGATGGGCATCACGGTTCCCAAGACAGACGTTCCCACTGTAAAAGGCACTTCCGGAATTACTCTGTTGCTTAAGAGTAAACCTTTTGAAGAGTTCCCTTGCATTAGATGTGGCAAATGTACATTCGTCTGTCCCATGAATCTTCAACCTTTTCTTCTAAACCTCTACGGTACAAACAGATTGTATGACGCGCAAGTAGAAAACGGTTTGATGGATTGCATAGAATGCGGGAGTTGCTCCTTCGCCTGTCCGGCCAATATCGATCTGGTCAAGAATTTCAAACTGCATAAGAGGGTCTATCGAAGTCTGAAGGGAGGTGCTAAGAAGTGAAGCTTTCAATGATGGCAGCACCTCACCTGAGGTCTGAAGATAATGTTAGGAAGATAATGCTGGATGTTCTGATTGCGCTCTCTCCTGCAGCAGTTTGGGCCGTTGTCTCGTTCGGCTTGAAAGCACTTATTCTGATACTTGTATGTACAGTCGGCGCGGAGGCGCTCGATTTCTTTGTGATGAGATTCGTGAGACACAAGAAGACCTTCAAACCAGACCTTAGCGGTTCGGTCACAGGGCTGTTGCTTGCACTGAATCTTTCAGTTGCTGTTGAGTGGTGGCAGGCCCTGATAGGTGTCTTCGTTGCAATAGTGATTGCAAAGTCGGTCTTTGGGGGTCTTGGAAAGAATTTCTTCAATCCCGCACTAGTGGGAAGGGTCTTTCTTCTGATCTCGTTCCCCGTTCAGATGACAACATGGTTCAGTCCTTTTGACATGCAGACCACCGCCACTCCGATGGCTATTCTAAAGCAGGGAGCACCAAGAGTCTTCTCTTTGCAAGAGATGTTCCTGGGCACAATTCCTGGCTCTATAGGAGAGGTTAGCGCACTGCTGCTTCTTCTCGGTTTTGGGTGGTTGTTGCTGAGAAGAAGAGTCTCACCCTTCATACCTATTGCATACGTAGGAACTGTAGCAATAATGGCGGCAATCTTCTACGCTGCAAATCCCGGTTTTGGCTCGCCGCTGTACCACATTTTTGGAGGCGGTCTGATGTTGGGAGCTCTATTCATGGCTACTGACATGGTAACTAGTCCAATGTCGATCAAGGGGCATCTGATCTTTGGAGTTGGCTGTGGAGTCGTTACCATGACAATCAGATTGTTTGGTGGCTATCCGGAAGGCGTATCATTTGCGATTCTGATCATGAACGCATTCGTACCGCTCATTGATATGGGAACCAAGCCCAAGATATTCGGGAAACCAAAGAAGGTGAAGAGCAATGCGTGATTACTTGAAGACCGGCATTACCCTGATGGTTATTACGATAATCGCTGCTTTTGTCCTTTCTGTGGTCTACAGCATTGTTGAAGAGCCGATCGCAAACGCAGAACTTGGCGCAAAACTCGCCGCTATTCGAAATGTTCTTACCGATGCGGATTCGGGAGAACTTCTGATCGCTGAAGAGAGTATCCCCAAAACCGCAAGCGAACTCGCAAAGTTTGAATGGTTCCCAGAGGGATTCACCGCTTCAGAAGGAATAATCTATCAGGCTGTCAACTCTCAGGGAAGAGTAGAAAGCCCTGCATACAAGTTCTTGAAAGATGATGGCAGTGAGGTTTTTGTAGCTATCGGCATAGCAGTCGGTTACGGAGGCGATGTCAAGTCAATGGCAGCCTTCGTAAAGGACTCCGATGGAGTACATCTGAATGGGATTAAGGTTCTCGAATACTCACAGGAGACCCCCGGCCTCGGAGCCAACATCGCAAACGAGACTGTACAGAAGAGATTTTATCCGATCGACAGTCAAGGTCTCCAGAAGAGCATCAAAGTTGACAAGGATGCAGGAGTAACCCCTATCGGAGATCAAATAGACATTAGAAAAAGGGAAGACGGGATAGTCACCGTAAGCGATGTGATGACTGGAGCGACGATAACTCCGAGAGCCGTTGCATTCTCACTCAATGCTATCTCAGAGTTCCTGGAAAAGGCAGGTGTTAGATGATGGCTGAATCGAAGTTCTCGGTTCTCACAAATGGAATCTTCAAGCAGAACCCGATCTTCATTCAGGTTCTTGGCATGTGTCCTACTCTTGCTACAACGACAAGCGCCGAGAATGGATTGGGAATGGGGCTTGCAACGACTGCGGTTCTGGCAATGTCGAATATCACGATCTCCCTTGTCAGGAAGCTCATTCCCGACAAGATAAGAATTCCAGCATATATTGTCATAATCGCTTCCTTTGTCACAATGATTGACATGTTGATGCACGGTTTTGTTTACGATCTATGGAAGACTCTGGGCCTGTTCATTCCACTTATAGTCGTGAACTGTGTAATCCTTGGAAGAGCAGAGGCCTTTGCCTCCAAGAACAATGTCTTAAGATCTTTCCTGGACGGTCTTGGCATGGGGCTGGGTTTTACTGCTTCTCTAGTCTTGCTCGGTTCAGTAAGAGAGTTTCTCGGAAATGGATCGATTTTCAATTACCATCTTTCGGACGTTAAGATGTTCGCTATGATACTCCCTCCAGGTGCATTCATCGCTCTGGGCATGCTCGCCGCTTTCTTCAATTATCTGGGAATAAGGCGCAGCAAAGCTAAAAAGGCAGCAAAATGAGGAGGGGTGACTGATGGCTACTAGACTGGTTTTCATATTTCTTTCAGCGATTCTTATAAACAATTTCGTACTTTCGAGATTTCTGGGAATCTGCCCTTTCCTAGGTGTCTCAAAGAAGATTGATACTGCGGTAGGAATGAGCATAGCAGTTACATTCGTTATGATCATGGCCTCGATTATCACATGGCTTCTGAACATTCTGCTCGATATGCTCAACATTCCCTTTTTGAGAACAATCGTGTTCATTCTTGTTATTGCAACGCTGGTACAGTTTGTCGAGATCTTCCTGAAGAAGACAAGTCCGGCGCTTTACGATGCATTGGGAATATTCCTCCCCCTCATCACGACAAATTGTGCGATTCTCGGTCTGGCACTACTCAACGTTCAGCAGAACTACACAATGCTCGAGACGATCGTAAATTCTGCGGGTGCTGGACTTGGCTTTGCTTTGGCCCTCATTCTTTTTTCAACGATTCGGGAGAGAATGGAGCTTTTCGAAATTCCCGAACCTTTCAGAGGTACTGCTATTGCATTGATCACTGCCGGTTTACTCTCTATGGCCTTCATGGGTTTTCAAGGCCTGGTAAAACTGTGAGGCGATGTGTATGACCGTAGTCAATTCAGTTCTGTTTATGGCCATACTGGGCATAGGAGCAGGTGTCTTTCTAGCTTTTGCCTCCGCAAAGTTTGCAGTTAAGAAAGATCCAAGAATCACACTCATTGAAGCTTCTTTGCCAGGCGTTAACTGTGGCGCCTGTGGTTTCCCGGGTTGCTCGGCTTTTGCAAAGGCTATTGCCGACGGAAAAGCTCCGCTGGATGGATGTATTCCCGGCAAGCGGTCCGGCGTTCCCGAAAAACTGAAGCTAATCATGGAGACGGACGTCGACAAGCTCACCGTTCTCTTTGAAGAGGCAGAGGAAGATGCGGAAAAGGCACTGGAAAAGCTGATCGCCACCTCCGGGAAAGAAGTAAAAGCTGCGCCGCCCAAGCCCAAAAGGCCAACCCAAGAAGAAATCGAAAGCTACAAGGAAAAGCTCAAGGAGAATTCCAGAGCAACGCTGATCTTTGCCGTTCTTCCTAATATTAACTGTGGTATATGTGGTTCTCCAGGATGTGCTGCTTTTGCCCTGAAGGTTGCCGGCAAGGAAGAGAACGCAGATAAATGCGTCCCCGGGAAAAGACAGAACGCGCCCGAAAAAGTCGCGAAGATTATGGAGCTTTCCCAATCAGAGATTCAAAAGATAATTGAAGATACTTCTGGAGAACCAGCTGAGATAAAAAAGAAGTTTGAGTCATGAAAAAAAGGTTGGCTGTTCTTGGTTCTACTGGTTCTATAGGATCACAGACACTCGAAATAGTAGATAAGATTGAAGAAATCGAAATTGTGGCCATTTCCTGTGGCCACAATTTCGCCTCTTTTTCTAAACAGCTTTCGAAATTTCACCCCAAATTCGCCGCCACTCTAGAAAGAAATGAGGATCTAGTTGATTCCTTTCCGGGAACAACCTTTTTCCACGGTGAAGAGGGGATCGAAACAATGCTCGAGAAGTCCCGACCCGATTATGCGATGCTTGCGGTTAGCGGAGCGGCCGGACTGAGATTTAGCCTTAAGGCGGCTGAAGTCTGCAGCAGATTATGTCTTGCGAACAAAGAGTCTATCGTTTGTGGAGGAAACCTGTTGCTAGAAAAATGTGCCAGTGAAGAAGTCGAACTGATCCCGGTCGACTCAGAGCACAGCGGCCTCTTTCAGCTTCTTGACGGAACTATTCGCCCAGAGAGAATCTTAATAACCGCATCTGGCGGCGCCCTGAGGGATTGGCCGAAAGAAAAGATTCACCAAGCAAGCCCTGAAGATGTCATGAAACACCCTGTTTGGTCTATGGGAAACAGAATAACCGTTGATAGCGCTTCAATGGTTAACAAGGGACTTGAAGTCATTGAAGCGAAATATCTCTTTGGGTTCGATTCGAGTGAAATTGATACTTACATATGTAGAAACAGCTTTGTTCATGCCGGCGTTGTGTACGATGATGGCGTTGTGAAACTCCATGTGGGTCGCCCGGACATGCGAATTCCGATTTCATATTCTCTGACTTATCCTGCGCGTCATAATCTTTTCGGAGAAGAGAGGATAGTCGGCATTCCAATTGTCCTGGAAGAACTGCAGCAAGATAGATTTCCCGCTCTGACACTTGCGAGAGAGATTTGTGGAACTGTCAGCAAGCAGATCGCTTACAATGCAGCAGATGAAATAGCAGTCCATGCTTTTATGAAAGGCAGGATGCCTTTTGGGAGAATTTACAATATAATTGAAAGGACGGTCGCAGGTACCGATGATCAAAACCCGACCGATTACAGTCAAATAATCGAGATTGACAGCTTTGCAAGAAGACTGGCTAAAGAAGAGGTGAATAGATGGTATTGTCAATAATATACTTTCTTCTCATTCTGACCGGGATAGTTGTGGTGCATGAATTTGGACACTACCTATTCTCGCGGCTTTTCGGAGTGAGAGTTATTGAATTTGCTATTGGAATGGGTCCTAAACTGTGGTCAAAGAAGGGAAAGAATACTACTTTTAGAATAAACGCATTTCCAATTGGCGGCTATGTTAGACCTGCCGGAGAGGATCTCGACAACATCGATTCTTCCGTTCCCGCCAATGAGCAGATTCAGAATAAACCGGCCTGGCAGAGATTCATCATATATTTTTCAGGCCCGGCTTTCTCTATACTTCTGGGTTTTTTGATACTCTCCCTCGTTGCCGTAGTTTGGGGTTTTCAGGAAGTAAAAATCGACAAAATCGAGCCCGGTTCACCCGCTGCGATATCCGGAATGATGCCCGGGGACAGAATAGTTACTGTAAATGGAAAGACTCTAATAGACAACACCCGGCTCAGTGAAGCGGTTGCTACAGGCGATAGGATAGATCTTGTTGTGCTTAGGGATGGTAAGGAAGTTGAAATCTCTCTTCTGCCCGAACTGCTTCCCCAGGAGGCCTTCATTGTCATCGGCAATACGACTGGTGAACCCGGTGCGGTCCTTTCCTCAATCAACGGCGCTGCCTTTAACGGTGACTACGTTGGATACTCTGGTGTGCTTTCACCCGAAAGCACGGTAAGACTTGGCTTTTCTGATGGAACGACTCTCTCGGGCACGCTCCTAACTTATTCACCAACAGAGGAACGCTACGCGATGGGAATATACTATGCAAATTTCAAACCCTTACTGACCACCGATTTCGGTCAGTTCAGGGAGGGCGATCGTCTGCTTTCGGTAAACGGGATGAAGACTGATACAAGTTATGACCTGACGACCATGAGTCAGCTGCTTTCCTTGAAATCGAATGAGTTGCTAATTCAGTTGACTGGCAAAGAGACTACCTTTGCAAAGTATGGCTTTCCAGAGGAATTCGTTGTTTCCATAGAACGCGAAGGTCAGATAATGGAATTAACGGTGAGCAAGAACGAAATGATTGCCCTCGTCGCTGAAGCCGGAGCTTTCGCACAGGGTAGTGACTATTGGTATCCCGACAGCGCTCTGAAGGCAGTAGGTCTGGGCGTTCAGTGGGCAAACAACCTGTTGTTCACTATGGTTAAGGTTGTCGGTAGCCTCTTCACAGGGGGAGCAAGTATCAACGAGTTCACCGGCCCGATAGGACTAGTGACAATAGTCGGTCAGGCTGTAAGTCTCGGTCTTAGAATCGTGCTCTTCCTCGCAGGATTCATCTCATTGAACCTTGGAGTGATTAATCTGATCCCCTTTCCAGCACTTGATGGGGGCAGGATGCTTCTAGCATTACTTGAAATGATAACCAGAAGGAAACTGGATCCGAAAATTGAAGGCTTGATAAACGTGATTGGTTTTATGATATTGATGGGGTTCATGATTTACATAACATTCATTGACATAGGCAGGTGGCTATGAGCAAGGTAGTTGAAGTCGGTTCCGTGCTGATTGGCGGAGGAAATCCAGTCACAGTTCAATCAATGACAAACACCAAGACTTCAGACATCTCTGCCACTATAGACCAGATTCAGAAGCTTACGGATGCCGGTTGCGACCTTGTCAGGGTCTCAGTTCCCGATCTGGAATCTGCCAAGGCTCTTAAGGAGATCTCTTCATTGAGCAGAATACCTGTGATTGCAGACATTCACTTTGATCACAGGCTTGCCATTGAATCAATAAGAAACGGAGCTGCTAAAGTGCGGATAAACCCCGGGAACATCGGTCAGGAATGGAAAGTCATAGAGACTGTCAGAGTTGCTCGAGAATACGGTGTTCCGATCAGAGTCGGTGCAAACTCCGGTTCCCTTGATAGAAACTTCAGTGCATATGAAAGACCAGTCGCTCTTGCAGAAAGCGCTTTAGCCCAGGTAAGAATACTCGAGAGCGTGGGATTCGAGGACATAGTGATTTCTCTTAAGTCTTCATCGGTATCAGAGACTGTGAGTGCAAATGAATACCTGTTCGAGAAGACCGACTATCCGCTTCACCTTGGTGTTACAGAGGCAGGTTTTGGGCTTGATTCAACCGTAAAGTCTTCTATTGGTATTGGCGCACTCTTGCTCAAAGACATTGGAGACACCATAAGAGTATCGATGTCGGGTGACCCCGTTCAAGAAGTAGAAGTTGGACTGAGCATTCTCAAGTCGCTGGGACTGAGAAGGGGTGCCGATGTGATCTCCTGTCCGACCTGTGCAAGAACCGAAATTGACGTTGAAGCTCTTGCCAGAAAAGTAGATAACTGGGTAGGCAATATAGATGCCGACCTTTCTGTTGCAGTGATGGGCTGTGTAGTTAACGGGATCGGAGAAGGTAGTGAGGCAGACATTGGGATCGCTGGAACGACCTCGGGAGGAGTGATATTTGTCAAAGGTGAGATCGTGGAGAAAGTGAAAAGGGAAGACCTTGAAGTAAGGTTCCGACATTGGTTTGATGAACTCTTGTCGGGAGGTGATAGATGAAAGTCACGATAATCGGAGCCGGAATGGTAGGTTCGTCAATTGCATATGCAACAATGATAAAAGGTATTGCAAGAGAGATAGCTCTCGTTGATATAAACAAGGAACTTGCCGAAGGTCAGGCAATGGACTTGAGTCACGGCAATGCCTATGTTAGACCAACGAAAATTCATGGTGGAGATTACGATGTCTCTTCAGACTCGGATGTAGTTGTAATAACGGCCGGTAGACCTCAAAAAGGAGGAGAGAGTCGTCTCCAACTTCTGAAGGACAACGCAAGGATAGTGAAGGAAGCGGTGACTAAATCTCTTTCCTTCAGCAAAGAGCCAGTTTTCATAATCGTGTCGAATCCCGTCGACGTTCTTACATGGGTAGCATGGAAAGCGTCCGGTTTGCCAAGAAACAGAATAATAGGCTCGGGAACAACTTTGGATACGGCAAGGCTCAGACAGAGTATTGCAGATCATTGCCAGCTTGATCCAAGAAATGTACACGCTTATGTTCTTGGTGAACATGGTGACAGTGAGATCGTCAACTGGTCTCACGCAGACATTGCCGGAATTCCTCTAACCGACTTCTGCAGAAATTGCAGGAGAGACTGCGAGGGTGACCTCTTCCAGAAGCTTTTCGAAGAAACTAAAAATGCTGCTTACAGAATTATAGAAAAGAAGGGTTCAACATTCTACGGAATAGGACTAGCTGTATCGAAGGTGCTTTCAACAATTTTCAACAACCAGCATTCGGTTTTAACAGTTTCAACCGTTCACTCGGAGTTTGAAGGACTGAAGGATGTTCCTTTCAGCGTTCCCACCATACTTGGTAGAGAGGGAGTTGAAAGAATTCTGAAGGTAGGCCTATCGTCAGAGGAGTTAAAGGGACTATCAAACTCAGCAGGAGTTATTGCCAATGCCATAGAAAGCCTAAGGGATGAGGAGGGATTAGCGTGAAAAGAGTTTTGCTTCTTGCAATCGTAGTACTAAGTGTCTCCGTATTTGCCACCTCGATTTCGTACGATCCACAGGGGCTGATGTTCTTGAGCAGACCGGGGGCGAGTATCAATGTTAACGTAAGTCTGAACAAGGGTATGGGATCAACTTATTATGGCGGTGAATCACTGGGACTATCTTTTTCAGTAGATAGAAGTGCTTACGTAGCCGTTCTTGACATCGATCCGTCTGGTCAGATTCAGGTTCTCTTCCCAAATGTATATGATCAAGACAACTATGTACAGGGTGGACGAACCTACACCTTGCCAACCGACAAAGCGACAACGAGGTACAATCTACAGGTCCAGTCACAGAGAGGAAGAGAGACTATCGTAGTCGTTGCTTCCACATCTCCACTGAACTTTCTGGGCAACGTTTTCTCTCTCTTCGACAGATATCCATTCCCTTACTTGAGTCAAAGCATCAACAACCTTTCGGTAGTTATCGATCCGGTTTTCAACACAAGCTGGGGAATGGGTTACACATACTTCTATAATAGCTATGTGCCTTTTACTGTAAGGACAACAATCAGAGCAGACAGAAACGACGCTAACGTATATGTGGATGGGATTTTCATGGGAAAGTCGCCGGTTACGACGACTCTGGAAACCGGGACTCACACAGTCTATTTATACACAGACAGAAATCTTGTGTACGGTCCTGCGACCATTAACATACAGCCTGGCTCGAGCGATTTCCAGTTCTCCCTGTTGCCAAACTACATTTACGGTTATCTAGAAGTAACATCGATTCCCGATGGCCAGGTTTATGTCGATGGACAATATGCTGGCGATACACCCTACAGAGACTTTGAAAAGGTCGGAAGTCATACAGTAACCGTTTCCAAATGGGGTTATCATGACTCGAAGCAGAACGTGTACATCAACAAAGATATGGTGACCTCAGTCAGTTTCACTCTAACCGAGAAAACGGAAGAAGAGAAGAAAACCGACAACATTATTCTCTTCTCCATAATCGGAGTGCTGATAGCGGGAATTGTCATTGCAATAGTGCTTGGCGCTTCCGACTAAGAGTGTCCCGAGAGGGCGCTTTTCTCTTAGATGAAGCAGAAGTCGAAGGCATATGTCAATTTATTACTGGTAGTAATTTTCTGGGGATTGACCTTTCCGGTACAGAAGAACATACTGGAAGGTCTTTCTCCAGTATTCTATAATGCGCTTCGGTTTTCGATTGCCCTGATTGTCCTGGTTCCTCTGAGGAAGAAGCTTGGTCTGAAACTCACAAAGAAGAGCCTCTCCCAGGGTCTGATTCTAGGGCTTTTCCTTTCCGGAGGTTATGTATTTCAAACGTGGGGACTGGTTTACACCACGGCATCGAAGAGCGCTTTTATAACGTCTCTTTACGTGGGCTTGGTCGCAATCATTGGGCCCGTTGTAGACAGGCGAATCCCCAGCCGCTATCAGGTCCTTGCTCTAGGGATATCTTTGACAGGATTGTATTTTCTTACAACACCCGAGGCCGGATTCAACTTTGGTGACCTGCTAACCGCTCTTTGCGCAGTCTCTTTCGCCCTACATGTTGTTTTGATCTCTTACTTCACTCAAAAAGAAGATGTCGACGAAATGGAGCTTCTCGTACCTCAATTTGTAGTTGTCGTTCTTGTCAATTCAATGTTGATCCCATTTGTCAAAGGCGAAGTCTTCGTGAATGGATCAATAATCTTCGTTGCATTATTCTCGGCGATTTTTGCCACAATTTTCGCTGTTACCGTTCAATTGAAGTACCAGAGATTTCTCGGATCCGTTGGTGCTTCCCTAATCTATGTGGGCGAGCCAGCCTTTGCACTGTTCTTCGCTATGATATTGCTGAAAGAGATTCCAGGTAAAATGGAAGTGATTGGCCTTTTGTTGATGACGGCAGGAATGATATTTGGAGGAACCTCTTCCTTTATCATGAGAGATAGGAGTGTGAAGAATTGATCGGAAAGATTCTGGCTGTTGAAGATGATATACACATAGCGAAACTACTCCGCATGGAGTTGACTCACGAGGGATATGAAATAGAAGTCTTGAGCAACGGAAATGACGCTTTGAAGTATTTGGAAAAGGAACTTCCAGATCTCTTGATTCTGGACGTCATGTTGCCGGGAATCGACGGCTTCTCAGTGCTTGAGGAAATCAGAGAAAATATTTCGACTGATCTACCCGTTATAATGCTTACCGCTAAAGGTGAAGTTAAGGACAGAATACGAGGTTTGAGGAGCGGTGCAGATGATTACTTGCCGAAACCATTTGTAATTGAGGAACTTCTGGCCAGAATCGAAGCAGTACTCAGACGCAAAGGGAAAATGGAAAGGATCAGCTACTTCGAAATCACCCTCGATATGCAATCTCGTGAAGCCTTTCTCAATGGAGAACCTCTGCAGTTGAGCAAGACCGAGTTTGATCTGCTGGCAGTTCTGCTATCTAACGCAGGAATTGTGATGTCAAAGGAAAGATTACTTGAAAAGGTTTGGGGAAGCGAGGACTGGGGCAACCCCAATGTTGTGGAAGTATATATTAACTACTTACGCAAGAAACTCGGAAAGACGGGCGAAAGAATAAAAACGGTGAGGGGCTCTGGCTACGTTGTCAGATAAACGGAAACTATCAACGGCAACACAGGTAGCCATCTACTCGGTGGTGCTTGTAGTATTCATCCTCTGTGCATCGGCTCTCTTCGTGTATGCTGTTTCCGAGAACGTTTTCATCAGAAATTACTCAGCAGAGATGAAAAAGATCTTTATGGATTCCCCCATGGGCAAAGGGTTTAGGTATGGCATGGGAAGAATGTCGATAGGGAGGGGGTCCACGGAGTTCTACGTAAGAATCGACGAAACGGTGGTTCAAAATCCCTCAGAACTTGTCGCGGTTCCCGATGTTGAAGGATACGTGAGAACAAGAATAGAAGGGAGTTCCTATCTTCTATATGGTTTCTGGAACGGAACTGAGAAAGTCGTCCTTGGGGCAAGGATGGACGATCTTGATTTCTTTCTTGAAAGTCTGGCTACCACGCTTCTTCTCTCGCTTCTTGTAGGAGTCGCGCTATCTGTGATCGGTGGTCTTCTTCTTGGAAACAGGGTTTCCAAACCCATCAAAGACACTTCGCGTTTGCTCAAAGAGATTACGATGGATGATCTTTCGAGACGAGTCGAGAGTGAGCCGAAAACCAGCGAGCTTGCTGAACTGAAAGAATCTCTAAATAAGGCTCTGGACAGGATACAAGACGGATACAGCAGGCAAGAACAGTTCTCTTCAGATATTGCACATGAAATTCGTTCTCCACTCACTTCAATACTCGGCTTCTCAAGATTGATTAAGCGCTGGGGCTCTAGTGATCCCGAGGTAGTAAAAGAGGCTGCCGAAAGCATTTCAGACACTGCAGACAGAATGATGACAATCACTGAATCCCTTCTATTCCTCTCACAACCAAGTATTGAGTTGAATTCCACGACTTTCAGCATCAGAGAATTGGTGTACGAGCTGATTAGCAACACAAGTTCTGCGAAATCCCTTGATTTCAAGATTGATGTGCCGGATATTGACATCAGTTCAGATAGAGTTCTACTGAAGATCGTTCTCAAGATTCTTGTCGAAAACGCGATAAAATTCGGGAAAGACGGACCAATTGAGATCGTTTGGTCAAATGGCGTTCTCAGCGTTAGGGACTATGGGAAGGGCATCGAGAAGGATGAAATAGGCAAGATATTTGACCGATTTTACAGAAGTGATTCCTCAAGAGGCAGTGAAGGACACGGGTTAGGCCTTTCCATTGCAAGCAAGATCTGTAAGGTTTTAGGGCTTTCAATCGGTGCTGATAACTGCGCAGATGGAGGAGCAGTGTTCAAAGTGGGGGGATTGAGATGAAACTAGCCTTTTCGATAGCCGAGTTGGCGATAACATGGATTTTAATTCCAATTCTTCTCTTCGCAGGCGCTCCGTTTTCGGCTGCACTGGGTATGAGGATTTTCGGTACCGTAATCATTGCCGGATCTCTTTTTCTGTCGATCTACTCCGCTTTGGTCTTGTATTACTGGTCGGGAAGACTTCCGACATTTTTCTTCGGCCCTGAAACAACTGTTCAGAGCGGGCCGTACAGATTTGTCCGCCATCCATTCAATGCGGGATTCATAGCCTTTATCTTTGGACTTGGCATTCTCTGTGGGGATTATTGGAGACTGCTTTACGTTGTGGTTGTCACCGCAGCGGTTGTACTGTATTCTCTTTTCCAGGAAAGACTCGCCATAAAGAGAATCGATAGCTATAAAGAATACAAAGAGAGGATACCCTTCATGATTCCTGATCCGCGAAGACGAATTTCTTTTGACAAATCCAGATCAATCCCATGGCAGTTCATCGTCGCTTCCTTCGTTGTGAAGCTTGCTATCCTCTTTGTTCTGCCTTCAAGAGTAAAAAACTCGAAAGTGCTTAGACAGAAGCGGCCCTTCGTAATTGCCATGGCGCATCAAACACATTTTGATGGTCCTCTGATCTTTTATTCCACATGGCGATATATAAGATTTGTTGGCACAGCCATTTATGTTGACAGATTAGGATTGCTGGGTTGGTTGAGCGTAATCCCAGTTCGAAGATATGCCGTAGATACTTCGGCAATCAGGCAGATGCTTGCGACAATTAAGCAGGGAGTTCCTCTTGGAATCGCTCCGGAGGCAGCAAGATCATGGGATGGCAGACCTCTTCATACAAAAAGAGAGATATGGAAGCTCTTCAGGATGTTGAAGATTCCCATAATTCCAGTCAAGTTCTTCGGAGTTCAGCGACTTTGGCCAAGATGGTCGAAGATATTCTCAGTTGGTACTTCCACTATTGAATTCGGAAATCCCGTTGAAGCAGATGATCCACAGCTCGAAGAAAAGGTTATGGATTTTCTGGGCAAGGAGGATTCCACATTCAAACTCCCTTACCGGAACTACAAGCACATAGAAAAGCTGATATGGCGCTGTCCTAGCTGCGGAACCATATCCTCAATCAAAGGATTCAGAAGTGGCTTTTCCTGCTCTTCCTGTGGGAAAAGTTGGACAAAGCCAACTGTGAATCAAGTCATTCAAATACACGACAAAATCATGCCGGGAAGCATGGGGCTGTCCTTTCCCATAAAGGATGATGTCATATATAACGGGAAAAAAGTTGTTGCCACTATGTATGAAGATCACGCGACTATCGGAGACTACAGGCTGGATTACAACCTTATAAAGAACTCTAGTATAGAGAAAAGCATTGAACCGGTCTTCGGGATCGCAAATGAAATGGTGAGCTTCGTATCGACAACAAGTGCCCTGAAGTGGCAGGAAGTTGTCGACTTTCAGATCAAATTTAGACTTAAGAAAGAAAACTATCACACTGAACTCTGGGGATAGCTACCGGGATGTAATGCTGAATGCCGGGGTTGCGGGTTCGTGGTAGGGGGTCGGAAGAACAAAGAATCAGTTCCAAGTTCCAAGTTGTGAGTTGTGAAAACCGAGGACCGGGGTAGGGAGTTTCAGTTTGGAGTTTGAAAGATCAGATTGAAACCGGTTCGCCGGTGAAAAGTTCTTGGTTCTCCGACGAACTGTCTGTCCCCCACAGTTTCCCGTACGAGAAGATCGAGATTCTGACTAGGAGCATTGTCAGAATGACACAATGTGATGCTTTCTGAATAACCTAAGTGTGTCATCCCGTAATGCTCTTGTACGGGATCTGGGCTTGAAAACGTGGCTGCAAGTAGCGCAAAAATAGTGACTGACCAGTCCCTAAGGTCCCATTTTTCGCGCCATCCATCGAGATTCTTACCGAAAGCGCGCCAGATGACCCGAAACAATAAGAGACTGTCACGGTGTAGAGCCTGCTCCAAAATGCTCCTGTTTACGGCTCTTAAATGGGATCTCATCACGTCGGTATCGTACACGCCCCCGTACGTATAGAGGTGACAGGAATGAAGTTAGAGGTTAGAAAGGCAAGATCTAATTGCTCTGCAGGCGCTCTTTCCCCGCGAAGCGGGCATTGCGACCTGGGCCGTTCTTGCCCAGCCTTGCGTCCACTGATGCTCTTCAGTGCAATGCGTCTCACCGCAGGCGGCATTGCGTCCAATGTTCTATAAGGGAATCACTTCTGCTCTTGCCAGACCCGGTTCTTCCGCTCTCCCTCTTAATTAGACAGCCTACTTTCATTTACTGAGATGTACTTTTTCTTTCTTGTTGGGGCCTTATGAGTATAGTAAAATAGTACTGTTTCGAAACATTCTTTGAAATTCTTGATTATCTTCAGCAAAGCATTCTCACGGTCAGGGGGTAATCATTCATCCGGCAGACAACAGTGCTGGCCAACCTAAATGGAGGTGGAGCTATTGAACTGGAAGAGAAGAATTGCTGCAGTTGTAATCGTCTTGATTCTCGCTACGCTAATCCCCACAATGGCATTCGGAAAGACCTCGATTCACGAACTCGTGATTATGGGAACAACGGATCTTCATGGCTATGTTATGCCTTACGATTACCTGACTGTAGAAGAAGTGAGTGATTACGGCGCTGCCAAAACTTTCACTCTCATCAAAATGGCAAGGGAGCTGTACAGAAACACCGTCTTGATCGACACGGGAGATACCATTCAAGGAAGCGTTCTTGCAGAGCGTGAGGCAAGAATCGATCCAATCAAAATGGGAGACACTCCCTCGATAATCAAAGCGATGAACATCATGGATTATGACGTAGTTGGAATTGGAAACCACGAATTCAATTTCGGTCTTGAATATCTGGACCTGGCGATTGCATCTGCGAATTTTCCAATGATTTCCGCAAATCTGTACAACGCAGACACCGAAGAACTCAGGTACGATCCTTATGTGATACTGGAAAGAGAAGTCGATGGAATTCCAATCAAGATTGGTGTAATTGCATTTCTTCCCCCAGAAATAATGATGTGGGATAGAGTTCTCCTCGAAGGAAAAGTCTATGCCGAACCTATAGTCGAAGCAGCTGCGAAGTACGTCCCCGAACTGCGGGAAGAGGGCGTTGACCTCGTAATAGTTTCCCTTCATCAGGGAAGCTCAGACGCGGAAGCAATACTCGAAAACGTTGAAGGAATAGATGCAATTATCATGGGGCACAGTCACGGAAGAATCGCCGACACAATCGATGGAGTCCCCGTTACTATGGCCGGTAGTTGGGGAAGTTCTCTAGGATTGATCCATTTTCATCTTCTTAATCAGGATGGAAAATGGGAGGTCTTCTCTTCTTGTCCACAGGTATGGCACGTTGACGAAAAGATTGAATCCGCGCCAGAGATCATCGAAGCAGTTAAGGAACAGCACGAAGCAACCATTGATTACGTAATGGCCCCGGTTGGGACGACAACCATACCTATCAAGGGATACTTCAGTAGAGTAATCGATAACGAAGTCACTCAGCTCGTCAACGAAGCCCAGCTCTGGTATGCAAGTGAGTATTTCAAGGGAACTGAATTTGAAGGAATGCCACTGCTTTCGGCCGCGGCGCCATTCAGAACCAACACCAGTGTTGAAGCTGGAGACGTCAAAATAATGAATGCCGCAGACATCTATATTTACTCAAACACACTGCACGTTGTGAAAGTAAACGGCATAGAGCTAAAAGGCTGGCTGGAGAAGTGCGCCGAAAACTTCAACCAGATTGATCCAAGCAGCACTGAGGATCAGAACCTCCTGGCGCGTTTCTCATCGTATAACTTCGATATAATTGAAGGAATCAACTACCAGATAGATGTCCGAAACCCAGTCGGTCAGAGGATTGTCGATCTGACTTATGAGGGAGTAGAAGTCGAAGACGATATGGAATTCCTCGTTGTTACAAACAACTACCGCGCAGGTGGAGGCGGCTATCATCTCGTCGACGCGGATATTGTCCTTTCATCGACAGTCGAGAACAGAAGCGTAATTATCGACTACATAATCGAGAAAGGTACCATTACTCCCTCGCCTTCCTACAACTGGTCTATAGTTCCATTTGAGTCAGCAGGAAGAATCACATTCACATCCAGAGATGAAGCGGCAACTTTGGCGGAAGAACTTGGAATAAAGGGTATAAAGTACATCGGAAACCGACTCTTCGAAGTAGATCTGGTAGAGCTCGCAGAAAACGTCCCGCTGACAGTCTCAAACTAGAATCACTTGCACAAACAAAACCGGAGGTAATTGCCTCCGGTTTTTTTATTCATCGCCATATACTGCTCAATATACCATATCGAACGTGATCACAAAAATCTTTGGAAAATCTTTGGTGACTCCATTTTTAACATTCCAGTTACATAGTTCTCCATCTTAGAGTAAGAAACATTCTTTTCTTCGGGAAAGTTCAAACGCGAGTTGCAAGATTTGAGGGGAATAAGGTCATTTGTCATCGGTTCACAGTTCTCTGAAAAGGATCTGAGAGCCTTAAGATTCAAGTATCAGAAAGAGAAGAACTCAGGCGAATTTGGTTCATCACATCGCTATTTCCGTAAAGCTTGCCAGAAAAACGAGACCCTTTATAGACGTACTGCGGAATGAAAGCGTAATGTAATTCTGCGAGTGCGCCCACTTCTTTGCTCGAGAATTGTGGTCTGGAGAACGAGCGAACTGAACGATTTTTGGCCCGTCTCTGAGACAGTCCACCAAATGGTTCGAATCCTTTGAATCACTTTCCCGATCAACAATTTGCTACAAAGGGAATCCGGTAGGCTCATGAGATGGCTCGGTGTGAGTATAGACCTTGTATAAACATATAGTGCTTAATCGGGAAAAGAGTGGCTTAAATCCTGAGGACGACTACATCTTCGGAATTCGGCTTTGTATCTTCTATTTACAAGAAAAAAAGAACTTCTCTGAAACCATCAAGCCCAACTGATGGCTGCTTGTTATATGATTGCAATAAGGAAGCCTAACACACCATTGGACCATACAGAACTATGCCCAATGATCATTCACTGCTTTTCCGCTGTAGAGCTTTCAAGGAGGAATTAAATGACTGAGAAGAAGTACTCGATTGAAGAACTTATGGAGAACGAGACCATTGCATCATTCGCGGTATCTCTCGATTCCAAAAGAATTCTTTACTCTTCAGACAAAACGGGCAACTACAATATCTTTGAACTAGATCAGGAGACGGGAAAGCACAGGCAGATAACATCACTAACCGAAAACGCATTGGTATCTCACGTCTACGAAGATGGAAGCTTCATTTTTGCAATGGACAAGGGCGGCGATGAACTGCATCATCTCTATCTAGGAACAGAAGGGGAAATCAAAGATCTGACCCCTTTCGAAAATACCAAGTCAGGATTTCACGTCTGCGTGGGCAATAGGGTTTACTACTATTCGAACAAGATTGATAGAAGTAGATTCGATCTTTATCGGTTTGATAAGGACGATCTAGCAAGTGAGCTGGTCTTCGAGAATAAAGACTTGTATGAACTGGGTCCAATTTCGGATGACGAAAGGTTTCTCGCCCTTCATAAGCCCGAGACTGCAAACAACTCGAATGTCAATCTCCACGACCTGCTAAGCGGGGAAACAACAGTTCTGTCCCCCCATGAAGGAGAAGCAAATTTCATACCTCTCTTCTTCTCAAAAGACTCGATGAAGCTTTACTATCTATCGGACATTCAAGGAGAATTCATGACACTTTGGGTAACGGATATTGAAAGCAAAGAACGCGAAGAGATCCTTGCCTTTAGTTGGGACATAATCACCGGGAGGATATCAGAAGACGGGGAAACCGCTGTGCTTATCGTCAATAGAGACGGTTTTTCCGAACTCCATATAATCGACACAAAAGACAATTCCCCTAAGATGTCTCCCGTTGAGACGGGTGGTGTCGTTTACGACCAATGCTTCAGCAAGGACAGCCGCTTCCTGTACTATCTTTGTGACTCGGCGACATCATCTCCCAATATCTTTGCGATCGATCTCGAGACGAAGGAGACAGAGCAGCTCACTGATTCCATGAGCGATGAAGTGAACAGCAATGACCTCTCTGAAGCAAAGGTACTCCGCTTCATTTCATACGATGGTCTCCAAGTGCCTGGGATTTTCTATCCACCTAAAAACGTTCAACCAAACGAGAAAGCCCCTGCGATTGTATGGGTTCACGGAGGACCGGGAGGTCAGTCTCTGCCAAGGTACAGTCCTGAGATCCAGTTCATTGCAAATCATGGATATGCTATTTATGCAGTCAATAACAGAGGAAGCTCCGGCTACGGAAAGAGCTTCTTCAAAGCTGCGGATCACAAGCACGGAGAAGCAGATCTGGATGACTGCGTGGCAGCCGCTAAGTATTTGGCCACCCTTGATTTCATCGATGAAGAAAGAATAGGAATAAATGGTGGAAGTTACGGTGGATTCATGGTTCTAGCTGCGCTTGCTTTCAGGCCGAAGGAGTTCAGGGTGGGCACGGATTTTTTTGGTGTCTCTAACTGGGTGAGAACACTCAAAGAAGTGCCTGCCTGGTGGAAGGCTATTAAAGATCTACTATACACGAAGATTGGAAACCCCTTTGAAGAGGAAGAATACCTCAAGAGCATTTCCCCTCTCTTTCACGCCGACAAAATTAAGAGGCCTCTTCTAGTGCTTCAAGGAGTAAATGACCCTAGAGTACTTAAGATAGAATCTGATGAGATAGTCGAGCGTCTGGAAGAGCATGGGGTTCCGGTGGAGTATGTAGTATTCGATGATGAAGGCCATGGATTCAAAAAGAAAGCAAATAGAATACGGGGTGCAAATGCGATGCTCGCCTTTCTTGATAAGTATTTGCGCTAGGGATATTCTAAGGTATTAGTGAGGGAGAAAACCGAATTCAACCTTAAGAAGAGAGAACTAAGTATATCGTGACGATTAGGAGGAGCGTTGTCGAGAGTTTCACATGCCGTTTGATAGGAAGTGATGTAACAAGAGCTGTTCGTAATTGATCAGTCGTTCCCCGAATGGCCAAAGAAAACCGACAAAGAACTTCCTAATCAACCATCGACGAATATGCCGTTCTTTTGAAAGTTTGGCAAAGCTCTGGCTTGATCTGTTTGTCTTCCAGGAAGTTTCCTGGTTGTGCTTCGAAGAACTGCTATTTACTGGTACTGAACCTATGGGAACGGAGAGATCTTCGATCCTCCTTCGAAGACTTTCAACAGAACAAATAAGGATGCCAAAAGCATCCTCAGTATGGCGCTGGAATCGTGAGAATCAATGATTGACCCTCGAGTTGATTGTTAGCTTCTATCTTCAGAAGTTGCTGGGGCGAATTCGTAATCCTACGCATGAGTTAGTTCGTCTATCCTCATTGGAAACTTGACAGTTTATTGAAAGAAAGGAAGTCTAATTCTTCCTCATGATTAACTCTTCCAGAAAAGAGATTCAGCGTCTTTGTCAGCTAAGAGTATGACTGCTGACGATGAACAGAGAGTGCTTCACTGCGAAACCACATTGCAAACAGGCATGCTCTTCCCCAGCATCGCACTTTTCTATCCTCTAACTTGATTCAGAATCCTGTTCTTCTGTCAACCGGCCACCTGTAATCTAAAGTTCTCTGGGCTTTCTTGGCCACTCTAAATGGTGAGTTCAGAGCGCCAATATAAGTCCACCCTCTCCAGCGTATGTGGCAATTGCAGGACCCATCTTTCCAATTATGACTTCCGAATCTCGCACGCGTTTTCTTATTTCGGAAGCAAAGAATTCAGCATCTTCCAGATTATTGACGTGAGTAATGCCAAAAATCTTCTTTCCGGTTTTTGAGGCAGCAGCTATCAACTCGATTATTGCTTCTCTAAATCTCCTGCTTCCTCTTACCTTCTTAAGGAGCTTTACTTCGCCATTTATACCGTGCAGGATAATCTTCATGTTCAATATGTTGACCAGGCTACCTTGAAATTTGCTCAGACGGCCGCCTTTGACAATATTCTCCACTGTCGCAAGAGGGATGATTATCTTCACGTTTTTTCTGTACTCTTCAAGTGCTTCAACAATTTCGTCCAACTTAGCACCCGATTCAGCCATTCTAGCGGCCATCAGCACCTGGATACCGTGTGAAATCGAACCTGCAAGAGAATCGAATACAATCGCCTTGCCTCCGCTCATTTTGGCGCCAAGGACCGCTGATTGATAGGTGCCGCTGAGTTTCGATGATATCGTAATACATAGTGGAGTTTCGCCCTTCTTCTGAACATCCTCAAAGATTCCTGCAAAATCAGCTGGCGAGGGCTGAGATGTTTTCGGAAGTTCGCGGGATTTGCCCATTAATCGCCAGAACTCCTCTGGAGTAATGTCGATATCTTCCTTGAAAGTCCTATCATCAACGAAAATGTTGAGAGAGGCAAAGGGAATACCATACTTCTTTAGCGTTTCAACCGGCAGATCACATGAGCTGTCCGTCACTATCCTGACCACCGTATCCCTCCTCTATGTTCAGATAATAAGATTATATGTCATTACGAGTCCTGAGCAATGGTCGGTTAGAAAGTCGTCTAATACTTGAAATCATCTTAGTGGAAAAAAGTCTCTAAGGTCTCAGCGATCTTTGGTGACTTCATTTTTAACATTCCAGTAACGTCGCTCTTCGTTAGAGTCAGAAATCTTCTTTTCCTCGGGAAGTTCAAACGCGAGTTGCAAGATTTGAGAGGAATAACGGCCTCAGAATAACCAATTCCAAAAAGAAAGGGCGGAATGTCCGCCCCAATGAATACTATTTACTGTTCAGTCTATCTGCCAGATGCTATCTCGTCAAACCTTTCTGAATCGAGTACTTCAGGCGTATAGCTTCCCGCAAGTCTCTCATACTGCCTGAGGAATGCCCTGAGGTGGTTCTCAGAACCTCTAAGCAGATTTTCGTATACAGTTGCAGTCCTCGAGTCGATATCTCCCTCAAGCAAGTCTTCCAGGTCCTTAATATCTATCTCTTCTATCAGAAGACCAACTTTTACCGCATCAAGAAGAGACTTGCTTCCTCTCTCGACGAGTTCATCATAAAGCTCCTGAAGCGTCGAATTGGTAAAGACTCCAACTTCATTTTCGCTTACGGGATCTACCATGCCAGAATCACCGATCAGAGAAAGAACTGCTTCAGTATGAGTCTGTTCGCTTCTAGCTATGTTACTGAAGACATTCAATTCCCATATTTCATAGAGAACGGTATAGACGTCGTGTGCTAACTTTTCTTCCTCTCTCATGAATGCAATTCCATCTTCCTCAGTCATTAAGCCGCTGGCCAGTGTCATTGAACCAATAATAAGAACCATTAATATTGCCGAAAATACTCTCTTCATATTCGATACCTCCATTATTTCGATCTCGATGAAATATTAACCTCTAATTCTTAGAGTTCCCTGAGAATCCTTGCTTATAGTTCGCTTAGAGTCCTGGAGTTACACAAAACTACTCTTAGGAAGAAGTGGCTATCAAAGCGTGGCAGTTTAGACATATTTCTAAGATTTTTTTGGAGAACGAGTTAAGGAATAAGATGGTCTCAATCTTTATAGATGGCCAATCGCTAAGGTTACATGTCGATCCTTTTTAAGAGAGAATGTTTTTACCTAATCCTCAAATGCCCTTCTGGCAGCTTTCAACGCAACAGCCCTGGGGACCAGCCTTGATCCGGAAGCGATTATTTTGTTGATCAGCCCGCTTACCACGCTTCTCTTTCCTTTTTCAAATGCATCTAGTGCCCTTTTCACAACTTCTTCGGGCGCCATCGATCCGGGCAGCTGCTTCCTTCCTCCCGAAGCGACATCGAAAAACTCTGTTCTCGTCGGTCCCGGAGATAGAACCATCACTTTGAAGCCATTAGGGTGCAGTTCTTCGCTAACGGCTTCGCTGAAGCTCAGCACAAAGGCCTTTGTAGCAGCATAGACCGCCATTCCGGGTACAGGCAAGTAGGCGGCAGTAGAAGCGACGTTTATGATTCCTCCACCAATGCTGTTGCGCATGAGAGCATATTTCTTTGTCAAGAAGTAAAGAGCTCCAATATTCAGCTTGATCATCTGCATTTCTCTATCTGCTTCAATATCCTCAAAGGGACCTATTAATCCGAACCCTGCGTTGTTTACAAGAAGATCTACGTCTTTCAGGAATTTCGAAACTTCAACCAGGTCGTTTTCATTCGTCAAATCACCTTTCAGCGGAATAGATCTGACTCCTAGATCTCTCTCAATTTGATCGGAAATCGTCTGTAGTCTTTCTAGTCGCCTGGCTACAAGAACCGTTTCATACCCACGCTTAGCAAGCTCATAGGAAAAAACCTTGCCTATTCCCGATGACGCTCCGGTAATTAGTGCTCTCTTCAAAATTATCACCTCGGCCAATTATAACCAGTCCAGACCACATTGTTCTCTGCTCATCTGAGTTTATTCGTCAAGAAAGTTACATAATGTTGTTGACAAGTTTTGGAGGTGATGATGTGAAGAAAGTTGCGGTTCTCCAATTACTGGTTCTAACATTTCTTAGTTGCCAAAAACAGATACTTTCATTTCATCGCTAAGTCAAGCTATAATAGCTTTGAAGGGAGGTAATTGAATGAAGTCTATTGTTGTTTATTTCTCATACGACGAAAGTACAAGAGCTCTTGCAGAGGCTATGGCCTCTGAAATCGATGCTGACCTTCTAAGGCTTGTGCCCACAGGGGAGTTTGCACGAACCTACTATCACCATGTTGAGAATGCCGAGCAAATAGAGACCACTCCCGGATACGATCCTGACAAGGAACACATCTGGGGAAGCGAATCGGTAACTATGAATAACAAACCTGAACTTGAACCATATAGCTTTGATCCTGACGATTACGATCTTATAATCATCGGCAGTCCCGTCTGGGCACTTACTTATGCACCGCCTATCAGTACATTTCTTGAAGAAAACAAGCTGGAGGGAAAGAAGATAGCTCTTTTCTGTACACATGATGGAATGATCGGTGCTGCCTTTGAGAATCTCAAGAAGGCACTGAAGGGTAATGATGTGATTCAAGAGAGCGACTTCGAATCACCTTCTTCCAGGCTAGATGAATACGTTGAAACTGCAAAGGAGTGGGCTAGGGAATTACGGGAAGGTCTGTAATATAATTCGACTCATAATCTTTCGGAGCTGAGGTTTATCCTCAGCCTCTTATTTTGTGGAAGAATTGTAATTTGTCTCTACGTGAAGTGACTCCTTGGGGAGAAATACCGAGCGTCAGAGAGTTTTCAATAGTGCATATCTTGTTCTTCGAGCTACTCGTTTTTATCTTGAAAACCACTCAGAAGATTAATCTTGAGTTTTATTGTCAAATTTTATAGAATATAGTAAAGAGGTGATTGAATGTTAAGCAAGCAGGAGATCATGAAAGCTATAGGCCAAAGAGTAACTCAGAGAAAGTTCCTGGAAAAACAGTTGTCTCCTGAGCAGATGAAAGAGGTGGATCTTGCTCTTAGAGATATTTTCCCAATAAACTCAGATGCTCGTTTACAGTGGTATTTCACTCCGCAGTTTCCATCAGGTTCGGGAATTGTACTGGCGAAACTAAAAGAATTCACGACGCCAAAGCTGGTCAAGTACGGTTTCGAAGGTGAGCAAATAGTTCTTAATCTAACTCTGAAGGGATTCTCTACAAGCTGGGCTCGTCTGCCCAATTATCTATCTATGGTTATCGTGGGCTTTCAGGCCAGCGGTAATGAGGATATCGTAGAGAGAGCATCGCGTTTCTTATACAGAGATGCCAACAGAAAGCCCTTTGAAGAGGTTGTGTTTGGTAGAGAAGAGTATGTGGACAGCAGGATAAAAGACATTGTGAACGCTGGTAGGATGGCACCCTCGTCGTTCAACCGGCAGCCATGGAAGTTCGAAATCTTGAGCAAGAACGAAATTGCAGTTCACGGATGGAAGAAAATCCCCTTGATTTATGAAGAAGTAATTGCAATTGATCTGGGCGTTGTGCTCTCCCATATGTACCTTATGGCAAAGGCCATTAATAGTGAGGCACAAGTTGAGGCGAAGAGCGAAAGAACATATTTATTGAGATTCTGAAGACTATCGATTGGATCTCAGCGACAAATCCGAAGCCTCTTTTCTAAACGGTTGAAAAGCCTTCTCTGAACGAAAAGTTTTTTGGGTGATTTCTGCCCACAGAAGAGGAAGAAAGCATCTATCGGTTAAGAAAATAGAAAGAGAGTTCTCAGAATCCAGGTTCTGTCGTTTTATTGAACTCAAAAGCCCTTCTGAGATTCGTTCTTCAGACTTTCAATTCCGCATACTTGGCAAGTCTCTAATTGCCCAAAAGCGCCGCCAATGAAGTACAAGCTAAATAGAGAGTAACTGAGATCAGCCCCGAGATCACAGGTGTAGATACCCATCCAAAGAGAATTCTCTTAATGAGCCTTGCGTCAAAGTTTCTCGATCCTCTTGCAAGACCGACTCCTATGACTGCTCCCACAATTGCCTGTGATACGGAAACTGGGACACCAATGAAGGCGTATACCAAAACAGTAAGTGATTGAGCTAGAAGCGCTATAACAGAAGCAAACGATTCAAGTGCGACTATCTTCGTTCCAATTGTGTACATGACTCTCTTGCTTAACATTATTGCCCCTGCTGAAATGCTTAGGCCTCCAATTAGAATGGCTTTGTCGATTCCAATAATGTCCGCGAAGGTTCCTGTAACGTTGGCTACATTGTTTGCGCCAAGAGCAAAAGACACGAAGCCCCCATTAATCACAGCGTGTGCTCTTAGGAGAAGGTCCTGTATCAGAATTGAATGAATCATTCTGAAAGCAGAACCAATCAGTCGATAAGAAGGAAAGCTGCAACTGCCGCGCCCAGAGGAGTCGTTATCCAGCAGGCTACAATCTTGAGCATGATAAGTCAATCAACGCCGCTTCAAGCAAGCCAATTCCGATTAAAGAGCCGACGACTGCCTGGGAAGAGGAAACTGGCAATCCCAGTCTGTTAAGCAGAAGGACTGATATTCCTGCTGCAGCGGCATTCACTTAAGCTGAAAGAAGTGTGTGAGAACTCAGGCCTGACAGAGTTTCCATTCTGCCGGCGCCACCGAGCACTGCTCCTGCCAGCACGGCGAAGCTTGAGATCAAAGCTGCTGATCTTTATTTCAAAATTCCGCTTGTCACGGTTGTACCGTAAATATTGACTGAGTCGTTCCTTCCGAGAGTCCATCCGAAGAAGACAGCAGGCAAGAATGCGAGGAGCAAAACTATCCCTTCATGATCAGTGATAAAGAGGATTATAACATCATGAGCTGGGTTCTGTTCGCCCAAATAAGCAACTCAAAGTAGATTTATACTTCTATTCGCCTTCTGACTGTTCGATCTCCTTCAAGCAGTATGTATAGTATCTTTTCTTGTTGTTGCTGTCTATCTTCATTTTTAAGCCGTGCATCTCATTCTCGAAACCGGGGAACTTGTTATCGAACTCTTCGGATAGATTGAGATACTCAACGATTCGCTTTGTTTCGTCTGTATATCTCTCGCCAGGCATTATGACGGGTATTCCGGGAGGATACGGAACAACCATGACGGCCGATATCCTGTTTTGAAGTTCGCGGATTCTTACTAGCTCTGTATTTTCATTGACGAGTTCCGAGTATGCCTTTGCGGGAAGCATTACCTGTTCGGGATTGTGAGAATAGACGTCCTTGAGAACCTTCGTAATTCTCACCTTCCTGAGGTATTCATGCATCTGTCTGCAAAGCTCCTGAAGGGTCATCTTTCCATACTTCTTTGGAAACTCTCTCACAATATCCGGAAATACATCATCCAGAGGAGCGTCTTCGTCGAAAAGCTTCTTGAAAGTGAAAAGCTCTGCTAGCAGTGTTCCGGATTTTCCCTTTGTCAGCCCCAGAGAAAAGAGTATCAGGAATGAGTAATGACCGGATTTCTCAACGACTATCCCCCTGTCCCTAAGGAAGGTAGTGACTATCGTTGCGGGTATGCCCCAGTTTCTCATTCGCCCCTGTCTTGTTATTCCAGGGGTCATAACAGTAACTTTCACCGGGTCGAGGAGAACGTAGTCGTTTTCGAGCTTTCCAAATCCGTGCCAGTCTTCGTTTGCTTTCAGATACCAGCAGTCTGGTCTGTCTTTGAGAATAGACTCATCTATATCTTCGAGATCGAAAGTTTTTCTCTGCCCGTCTTCTGTCTCAATTGAGACCCTTTGTGGCTGCCATATTTCCAACCACCATCTTCTCTTTCGTTCGGTTTCTTTCAGTTCGATCTCTTTTTTCAGATGCTTCATCTTCTTTCTGAAGATAATTGCCTCTTGTATTGTTTCATCTATCAGGAATCTTCCGGCGTTGCCGGCCATCATTTTTGCTGCCACGTCCAGCGAGGCAATTATTGCGTACTGGGGAGAGGTTGACATATGCATCATGTATGCTTCGTTGAATCTTCCGTGATCAACCCTCTTTCTCCCGTCCTTGACATGAATCATTGAACCCTGAGAGAAGGCAGCGAGAAGCTTGTGGGTGGAATGAGTTGAGAAGACCACCGGCGACTTTTCTCTGTCAATATCTGGCGACATGCCGAAGCGGCCGAGATACATCTGGTGGAATTTCGCATACGCGTACCACGCCTCATCGAAAAGCACGAAATCCACCACTTTCTCAAGCCCGTCCAGTATTGTCTTTGCGTTGTAGCAGAGACCGTCGTAAGTGGAATTTGTAACGACGGCCAGCTTTATTTTGAAGTTCTCTTTATCTTCGACGAGAGGGCTTTCCTTTATCGCTTTCTCTATCTCGCTCCATTCAAAACTCTCTTCATGAATAGGTCCGATTATTCCGAGCGAGTTCCTGCTGGGAGTAAGATAAATCGGAATGGCGCCTGTCATTATTATTGAATGCATAATCGACTTGTGACAGTTTCTGTCAACTAGAACTATGTCTCCTGGGGTCACGCAGTAATGGAAGACGATCTTGTTAGATGTGGAGGTACCGTTCGTTACAAAGTAAGTCTCGTCAGAACCGAAAATCTTGGCCGCTGACTTTTCCGATTCTCCAATAGCTTCTGTATGCTCAAGGAGCGATCCGAGTTCCGGCACCGAAACGGATAAGTCGCTCCTGAAAATATTCTCGCCGAAGAAGTTATGGAAGATCTTCCCGGTAGATGACTTCAAGAAAGCCTCTCCACCGCTGTGGCCTGGGGTGTGCCATGAATACTTGAATTCATCTACGTATCTTATGAGCTCTTTCAAAAAGGGAGGCTGAAGTTCGTCCATGTATCGCTCAGTTGCTTCCTCGATCCTTCCCGCAATGAAAGATGGGCTATCTTCGAGCTTCCAAACATAGCCATCGATCTGACTGACTATTTCTAGAGGAATCTCCATTACTTTCAATTTCTCAGTCATAAGGAAGATTGGAATGAGCATATTCCTTCCACGAATCATCTCAATAATCTCGCTCGGTCCCAAAAACTCTGCGTCCGGTTTTATTACGAGATCCCAATCGAGCAAAACACAGCTGACATTCGAATGAGACATGAACTCGATTCTACAGTCGTAGCCTGAGTAAGATTCAATGACGGAAAAGCCTCTCTTCTGAAGCTCTTTGACAATCTCCCTTGTAGCTCTTCCACCGGTATTTTCGGAACGTAAATCATCATCGACAACAAGAACAGGAAAGTCTTTGAAAAGCTCCATTCTATCCCCTCGATTCTGCCTTTTTGTAGGCAACGAACGAACCCTTCGGAACCCCTAAAAAACCGCCAATCACCTCGCACTTGGCCATGAGCAAGAAGAAGATCTCGCGTCTTGCGGAGCTCAAACCTTCTAGATTGCCCTGTCCTTTAGAGATTACTACATCTGCCCTTGAATAGACTTCGAAAGAACCTCTCTTCATTGTCTTTTCCTGAGCGCCAGGGGCATCTGCACCCGAGTCGAGAATAGTTGCAACTTCGTTCATACCTATCTCGAGAGCCTCTTCCCTTGTAATATCATTTAGCGCCGGCTTTGTTCTGACCAAAAAATAGCTGTTGGGAACATCGGCAATGTCTAGCAGGAGCTTGTCGAGAACTGCCTCTCCGCAGTTGTCACCGACGATCAACAGAGAGTCTGCCTTTCGAATTCTATCTGCAAGTTCTTCAAGATCATCTATTGCAAATGGCCTCGATAGAGCTTCACTCATTGTAGTATGGATATCGATCTTGTGGCCGGGAGCGACATCTATGATGTTTCCTGCTACGGAGAGCTTAAGTGCTCCAATCAAAGGATCATCCAGAGTCAGCAGCTCCGTCTTGAGGTCTTCGTAGATCTCCATGAGATTCTTGTTTGAAAGCTTCTTGATTTCCCTGAAGGCGTCATGATCGCCAAATAGAGGTTCGAGAGCCTCGCCGACCTTTCTTCCGATATCTATTGGAGTGTAAGACCAGTCCATATCCGCGACGTCCTTGAGAAACGCCCTGACTACTCTCTTCTTTTCTTCCTCTCCAGCATGATTTTGGTCGAGAATTCGAAGAAGGCTGTTGATATTGCAGGGAATGCATCTAAGATCTATCTTCATTCGATCACCTCACACTGAATTATACAGTTTTTTTGGTAATCGCTACTTGTGTTCTATTTGACTTGTAAGCCTACCTCGGCGGGGGAGATCTTCACAGCCAGTCTGCTGATGAGGGCCAGTCACCTTCGGTGGCCAGTCAGGCTCTGCCTGGCCAGTCTCTCCTTAGGCGAGAACAGTTCCGCTTTACGGGCAAAGAATCGCTGTCCGCTGATAAAAACCACGTTGTCCGTCAACGGTCCTCAGTCCTCCGAGATCAAAAGGGTAAGTGATGCTGCTTCCAAAATATGGGGACAGAACTATCGTTGTCCTCCCAGTGTTGGTTCTTATTCATGTAACTCACTGCATCTTGCAACTGATTTGTTTCTCTTTCGAACCCCCGACCCCGGTCTTTTGTACTGCAACTGACAACTTTCAACTTGCAACTGATCCCTTGCTCTTTCCAGCGTTCAGCGTATCTTAGTAAGCGGTTAGCGGTTCTTTCCGAGAACGGAGAACCGCTCAACGGTGAACCAGTTTCAATCTGCTCTTTCCAACCCCGGACCTGCTACCCGCAACCACGGTCTTTTGTTCTTGCAATCGACCCGGTTACACAGGATGATATAATTGTTCCTGAATACAGGAGGTGTTAGCAGTGTATTACAGATCAAAAGAAAATGGCATTTTCAATTTTAATCTCTATTCGAGTTACAGGGCAGTGGGGAGTCGATACATCGCTACACGTCCATCGGAGCAAGAAGATGTTGTTGAGGAATTAAACAGCGAAGATGATGCGAAGCTTTTCGAAGACTTCATCTGGGCATCTCTTCAGAGAGTTCGCGACTATATCGACTTCAAAGACTTTGACAGTTTTTGTCATGGAAGAAGGCAGTGAATGTAAGACTAAAGGCGAGTAAAGCAACGGAAAACAGAAGCTGGTGTAAATAAACGCTTATAGTGTTCTGACAGTACCTCAGGCAGTGTATAATAAAGAAGATGCACCTGACAAAGATCCGGAGGATGAGGAGGTAATAATGGAATTCAGTCAGTTTCTTCTTGTGGAATGCGAATTTCCAATGCTGTACCAATCTCATGATATGATTCTTCCCTCAGTGGAAAGTTCACACTTATCTCTCCGCGCTCGTCGTCGTTCCTTCTAGCTTCAAACTTCTTGAAAATCTAGCATCCCAACATTCATCCCAATATGCGTTTTTAGCCACTTTTGGCTTATATAGTTAGCAAATCCGAATATTTATTTGACAATAGCTCACGATTCTATGGAGGTGGGAAATATGGTTAAAAAGAGTATTTTGACTCTTCTTGTAATCCTTTTTGTGGGAATCACAGCCCTTTCATTGACATTCGAAGTGACAATTAGCCAGGAAGCGCTGGACACTGTAGCCTCGCTTGGCCTGGAGACGCCAATCAACGGGCGGGTCTTCGTCATTGTCAGCAAGGATTCTTCGAGAGAACCTGTCTTACAGACAGATGTTAGAGGTGTTCCTTTCTGGGGAAAAGATGTATTTGAAATGTCTTCAGAATCTGTAGTCACGATTTCTGAGGATGATATGGCAGTCGTTGGATACCCTATTGAACTGTCTGATCTTCCAGCTGGAGAGTATTTCATTCAGGCTCTGGTTAATGTCTATACAACGTTCAACAGGGCAGACGGTCACACCGTCTTGATGCATGACGATACAGGTGACGGTCAGTGGTTCTGGGAATCCGTTGGTAATGCGACAAGCAAAACTAAGAAGGTGTATCTCGATCCTGCTAACCCGGGAACGGTCGAACTTGCTATTACTGAAGTAATTATGCCCGACTATGAGCTTGAGCCTGGAATGGTCCTTCAGCAGGGAAACTACACAGACACTGAATGGGTGAAGTACATAAAGATTAAGAGCGACGTGGTGTCTGAGTTCTGGGGAAAAGACATGTATATCGGTGCCAATGTCCTTCTTCCTGAAGGCTATTACGACAATCCCGACGTTTACTATCCAGTGATCTATTATCAGGGTCATTTCCCCGGTGGTTCAGCGCCGGTAGGTTTCAGAACGAACAACGATGTCTACAAATTCTGGACAGAAGACGGGAATGCGAGATTCATAGCCGTATCTATCAGAGATGCGACACCCTACTACGATACTTCATATTCAGTTGACTCGGTAAACTCAGGTCCTTATGGAACTGCAATCACTGAAGAGCTGATACCTTACCTAGAAAGCCAGTTCAGAATGATTCCTGAGAAATGGGCGAGAATTCTGGCAGGTGGGTCAACTGGTGGATGGGAGGCCCTGGCGATGAAGGTCTTCTACCCTGACTTCTTCGGAAGAACGTATGTTTGGTATCCCGATGCGGTTGATTTCAACTATTACCAGCTTATCAATATCTATAATGATGACAATGCGTACTATTCCGATTTTGGCTGGATTGAGACTGAGAGACCAAGCGCGAGAGACACCCACGGAAACATTAGGTTCACCGTGAAGCAGGAAAACTACTTCGAAATGGCTGCCGGACCAAGCAACAGATCGGGTGGACAGTGGTCCGTTTGGGAAGCCACATACAGTCCTCTGGGAGCAGACGGATTTCCTCAGCCAATATGGGATCAGGTTACAGGCGAGATTAATAAGAAAGTAGCCGATTACTGGAAGGAAAACTTCGACCTCAACTACATCTTGCAGGAGAACTGGGAAGAGATAGGTCCCAAGATAGCCGGTGATGTGCATGTTGCGGTCGGCGATATGGACAACTACTACCTCAATGAGGCCGTCTATCTTTTGAAGGCAGCTATGGTGAAGATGGAAAACCCGGTCTCCGATATGACGTTTGATTTCGGCCCAAATCAGGGTCATGGCTGGAAGGGATGGAGCCCGGTCAATCCAGAGAAAGCACTTGCTCTACAGGAATGGCTTTCACAGCTTTCAGAATACATGATAGAGAATGCTCCGGAGGAAGTGGAAAAGAACTGGATATACTAGTAACTCCAACATAAAGATTTGGGATGCTAGAATTGACCGGAGGGGTGACCCTCCGGTTTCTCTATCTTGGAGGTGTCTTTCTGAAAATTCTGATAGTTGAAGATGAAGCGACGATCTCTGCTTTTCTTCAAAAAGGTTTGAAAGAAGAGGGTTTTTTCGTCGATGCCGCAAAGAATGGAAATGAAGCGATTATGCGCGCTTCATCTAATCAATATGATGTGATCGTACTTGACATCCTTCTTCCCGGCAAGAATGGCTATGAAGTCTGCAGTGAACTGAGAGCAAGCGGTAACTACACTCCTGTTCTGATGCTGACTGCTCTTGATTCTGTTGATGAGAGGGTAAAGGGACTTAATACCGGAGCCGATGACTATCTTGTGAAACCCTTTGCCTTCAAGGAGTTGCTCGCAAGGGTAAACGCACTGCTCAGGAGACCACGTGAGACTTTCGAACGAGTTCTAAGGGTCAGTGATCTTTCAATAGATACAGTTTCTCATACTGTCAGGAGAGGCAATGTTGAGATAGAACTCTCCCCGAAGGAATACCGTCTTCTGGAATATCTGGCCAGAAACGCTCACCAGGTACTGAGCCGAACGCAAATCGCGGAAAGCGTATGGGATCAGGACTTCTTCAGCGACTCAAATGTCGTCGATGTGTATATAAGATATTTGAGGAAGAAGATAGATGATCCATTTCCAACCAAACTCATTAATACGGTGAGAGGCTTCGGTTATAGGCTGGGTTGATTTGATGAAGAAGATTGTCCCGATAAGAATCAAACTAACCCTGTGGTATGTTCTCTTTCTTGGAGTGATTCTCCTTGCATTCAGCGTTTCCATATACACTATTCTCAGCGCACAGCTTCATAGTGAAGCCGATTCATCACTGAGAATCGTCTCTTCACAGCTTCTGGCGAATATTGCGATAGTTCAGGATTATCCGTTATTCAAGAAGACTGTTGAAATGGAGTCTCTCACGAACAGGTTGCTTGCCGAAGGTTTTGCAGTAAGGCTGATGGACAGTTCGGGGGACATAGTCGAGGGATTTGGACCTTTTGGAATACTTAAAGCCTCGATTGAGCTCGCTGATAGGGAGTTTACTAGTATCTCGACCTCGGTGGGTGTGTGGAGAATCTTCACTTTGCAGATAGGTCAGTGGGGATGGCTACAGGTGGGTGAGTCTCTGTCAAGTGTAAGAGTGGCACTGTTTCGCTTGTCTCGACTGATGATGCTGATTGGTCCGACAATAATTATTCTGGCGTTACTAGGCGGCTTTTACATGGCAAAGAAATCGCTGGAGCCTGTCGAGAGAATAACACTTCTCGCAGAAGAGATAAGCGTGGAGAAGCTTGACAAGAGGCTGAATCTGACTCTGCCCAACGATGAACTCGGCCATCTTGCAAGTACCTTTGATGGAATGCTCGCGAGGCTTGAGGAGTCGGTCAAGAAGCAAAGGCAGTTTACATCTGATGCGGCTCACGAGCTGAGAACACCTTTAACCGCGATTCGAAGCATAGTAGACGTAACACTTCACAGAGATAGAGAATCCGATGAATACGTGAACGCTCTTGTCCAGATTGAGAACGAAATCGAGCGCTTAACCAGTATCATCGATGACCTTCTGATAATTACCCGGCTCGAGAACAACTTTCCCAAAGGGGATTTTGAAATTTTCCCGGTAAGTGTCATGATTGACGATGTACTTGACACGATCAAAGTGCTTGCGGAGGAAAAGAATATCGAAATCACGAAGGACTGCCCATATGACCTGGAGATAACAGGTAATCGGAAACATCTTTCAAGAGCACTTTTTAATCTTATTGACAATGCAATAAAATATACTCCGGAAGGCGGCCGTGTCAGAATAGCTGCGGGCAGCAATCATTCGGCAAAAAAGATAGAGATAATTGTTGAAGATAACGGTATCGGGATACAATCCGAGGAGATCGACAGAATCTTCGACAGATTCTACCGAGTTGATAAGGCAAGGTCGCAGACGAGGGGCACTGGTTTAGGTTTATCTATAGCCCGGGAAATTGTTAAGGCTCATGAAGGCCTCATATCTGTGGAGAGTACCCCTGGAGAAGGATCCACCTTCAAGATCACTCTTCCTTCAAAGATTAAGAAACTCTAATCCAGGTCTAATTCTTCTCTAATCTACAGGTTCTATATTTATCTCGAGCAGCGATAGATGTTTCACATAGATGTGATCCCCGTACACAGATGTAGATAAAGCAAGAAGGAAATAGGAGCCTGAATAGCAAACAAAGCAAGCTACTCCGGTAAAGCGATAGTGAATCAGGCTCCAATTTAGAAAAGCAAGACGCCCTTTTCATCATCCCCAAAACAGAAGCCAGGAAGCTGGCTTCTTTTCTTTAGTCTCTTTTTACAATTGCGACAGACATTCTTGAAAGAATCCTCACCAATCCCTCGCCCTGAAGAAAGTTCAAGATATCAAAGAGTTCATATCTCATCATATTAAGCTCTCCAGCAAGAGCATCTATATTCAAATACACATCCGGATCACCTGAGGTAAGCTCGTTTATTCTAGCGAGAACCAGCTGTCTTGCCTTATCTTTTTCCGGGATCTCGTTGCCTTCTACTTCCATTATGCCTTTGTGAGTAATCCTTCCCATTCTAAATGGCTTGATCTCGATCAGTTCCTCTTCACCAAGAGATCTCAGAGCTTCATTAAGCTCATCTGGACAAGAGCCGGACTCTCTAATCAGTTCATCGACCGAGAAATACCTCTTCTCTCTGCCTAGAACTTTCCTGTAAATCTTCTCGAGAACTGCCAGTTCGTTTTCCGAAATGCTCATCTCAATACCTCTTTGGTTTTCCGACAGGAGCCATATAGATAGCGAACTCCTCATTTCCGTCAAGACCAATCAATTTGTCGATTTTGGTCTGGTCATAGGCAGCGATGGCGCAGGTGCCAAGATTAAGAGCCTCACAAGCCAAATAAAGATTTTGGCACACGTGACCCGCATCCAGGAGAATCGGTTTATAAGAAGTCAGATCGTATCTCCATTCCGTTCTATACGGGATAACGGACCAAACGAACGTGACTGCGCAATGGCCGACAAACTTCTGACCTAAAGCGGCAAGGGCGACTTCGTTTGCGAAATCTCCTTCCTTCAGAAGAATCAGAGAATGTGAAAGAGCCACGTAACGATACAAACCCTTCTTCAATCCTTTTACCAATCTAACGAAGATGTATGTCTCAAATGGATGTCGCGCGCCTGCAGATGGAACAGTTCTCAGCGTCGCGTAGTTGTTCTTTAGTACTCCTTTTACTCCCTGCGAAGACCAAAGAAGAAATGAAAGCGCTTCAAGGGATATCTTCTCATCCGAGTAAACCCTCCTGCTCTCCCTCGAGAAGATAATCTCTCTAAAATCCTTCATAAGTAGATCAGTGGAGTTGGGATCGGGGAGCTTCATGAGATCAAATCCCTCTGTGCTTTTTTCCAATGGAGGCTGAGGCTTTCCCTCCATCTGATCTGTCTTGCGCACTTCCCTATCAGTCTCCTCCCAGACCTTGTTGCTTAAGAAGGCCCTTCCTTCCTTTCTAGTAATCATGAGAACTTCCCTCCCTTAGCTATATTAATTAGTTTAGCATAATGAAGAACCTACAAATTCAATCAGAAATGAGAAGAATCTGGTAGAAGCTAGGCTCGCTGGCGCGAGGAAGAATAAAACATTAGACGAAATGCCGCCTGCGGCGGGACGCAAGGCACTGAAGAGCTTTACTCTTGACGAAGGACGGTTTTTTAACAGCGTTCAGCGACCAGCGTTTACTAGCAAGCGGCTCTTTCAGCACTCAGCGGGTTTTATGCTCTTAAGCGTACAGCGGATCTTTCGTTACGACACTTCGTGTCAAAATTCTTCGTTAAAGACCACGAGATGAGGAGAGAGAACGAGACGGACGGCATGAGATCCCGTACAGACCACTACGGGATGACAATCTTAGGTGATTCCGTAGGGGCGAACGGCTGTTCGCCCGAAGAGGGGGCCAAAATCCGTTGGCCGTTCACCGTCCTCTGGGAAGAACGGTTCTTTGTTCCGACGCTACGCGTCCAGGTT